>Ga0137415_10006925_pt1 | contig 11252 bp, 7 predicted proteins | sample CZODoug3_1_1_16f_FD_183082 | JGI IMG/M metagenome (GOLD analysis project Ga0137415, IMG submission 183082) | Vadose zone soil fungal communities from Angelo Coast Range Reserve, California, USA - CZODoug3_1_1_16fungal (Hybrid Assembly) | ecosystem: Environmental > Terrestrial > Soil > Vadose...
GTGCAGGCTGGTGCCGAAGTAATCGCAACCCAGATCAGCCTGTTTGAAATAGAACTGCGCGAATGAATGCGCGCCGTCGACGATGGTTTCGACGCCGCGCTTGCGCGCCATTTCGCAGACGGCTTTGACCGGCGTGATTTGTCCGGTGATGTTGACGGAGCGAAGCATCGGGAACTTGGAATCCACCCAGTGCTCGGTCCTGGCCAGCTGAGTCTGAATGCTCTGGGTCAACGTATCGCTCGATCCACCGATGGCTTCGAGACGCAGCCACGCTGGAGCAAACATCAGGATGATCGTGATACCGACCAGGGCAATCATCAGAAGAATCAGGAAGGCATTGCCCCTTTCGAGCCCTCGCCGCTGTAACGCGGCTATCCCCGGATCGAACAGGTACACCACAAACATCGCCGCGACGAAAGGCACAATGAGAACCCGGACGGCGATGAATGCGAGGACGAGGGCCGCAAGCAGCAGAACGAATGCGAGGACACGCAGAGGAACTTCACCGAACAGGTTCTTCATGGGTCCCTCGGATTATCGACACGTCAGCCAACTGGGTGTTGGTGTAGCGCAGGCGCTCGGCCAAAGTCTTTGCAAGACCAAAGCTGATTTTTGCGCCCATCGCCGGATATAGCGAGATGATCTCGATCAGGTCCGGATGAAAGAAGCCGATAAGCTCCGATCGCTCGCGGGCTACGGCCGTTGCCGACCGTGACGTATCTCCGAGCAACGCCATCTCGCCGAAGAAATCGCCCGCTTCGAGTTCGGCAAGAATGAGTGGGTGGTCGGACTTGTACCTCAGCACGACGTCCACGTGTCCCGATCGAATCACATACATGCCCGCGCCTGGCTCGGTTTCAACGAACACGGTTTCATCCGGCTGGTACGTCCGGATGTGGACGACCCTTTCGAGTGTTTTCAGCTCTTTGGAACTCAGATCCTGAAAGAGAGGGATGGTCTGGAGGATTTCGGCGAGAGACTCTTTTCTCTGGCCAAGCCGAAAAATGTTCGCCCAGATACTGTCAGCTCTCATATTTAGAGGATAGTCAAGGAGCGGAATGAACCACAAGGCGCTATCGCAGGGCGCTGAAGTTGCCCGTAACAACGAAGCCTGACCAATAGTAGGGATGGGAACGCTCGGGGAAGGATTTCATAAACCGGAGCTGAGCTTGCCTCAGGGCCTGAGCGACGGGGATGTTGGCGCTCGCGAAGGCGCGATGGAATCCGATCATCAATTCAGCCGTGCTGGAGGCTTCGACCGGCCAGAGCGAACCGACAACCGATCCGGCGCCGCCAATCAGAAAAGCGGACGTCAACCCGCGCATGCCCACGCCGTCGCGTGAATTGCCGACTGCAGAGTCGCATGACGACAGGACCACCACCGCGTTGGCCCACATGCGCCGCTGGGCAATATCGACGGCGGTCACGCTGTTGGGTCCGTAGCGATTTCCATCGAGCAGGATTGAGGAGCGCAGCGGATCCACCGCGTCGGTCACCGAATGTCCCGCGTAGTGAAAAATGGGCGCCATCGTCATGGCGTGCAGGAACTTCGGCTTGTCCACTTTCTCACCCTCGAAGGTCGTGACCTTAGAATAGATATCCCGAAGGGCGGTGAGCTCCTTTATCTCGGATGAGTCGTCGTCCTGCGATCCGAAACTGACGATTGCATCTCTCGCGGGCCGGCCGGCCGTGGTCGCCAGCAGGTGTGTCAGGCTCGGACTTACAATGACGGCGAAGTCTTCGACCAGATACTGTTTCTTCTCGGCGTGCCGGAGCGCGTCGAAAGGCAAGCCGTGAAGCGCCCGGTCCGGAATGATGGCGAGAGTCCGCCCGGGATCGAGCAGATTCGCGACCGGTTCGATCAGCACCTTTCCCAGGTCCTCCAGGAGCTGCCCGGCATCTTCGCCGTTGCGAAGCCGCTGTAGAACTTCCTGAACCTGACCCTCGAGCGCCGACCGGGTGACCGGAACGGAGCGCAATGTGAAGAATTTGTCCGACACCAGCCAGATCAGCAATTGATCTTTCAGCAGCGCGTACTCGATGACCTGCGTGTCCGGTGGCACAAGCTTTTGAACTTTCGCCCGATCGAGCGCCTGGCCGTGTACCCGGCCGATGTCCGAATTGAACTGGGCGAGGAATTCAAGAAACAGTTTTGCCCGATACTTCTGCAGGTACGTCCATGCTGCATCGGGCGATCCGTGACTGTATTCGAACTCGATTGCCGAGTCGTACAACTCTCGCCGCGCGTCGTCGAACTTCACGCGCAGTTTTTCACTCTGAAGATACTGATCATCGTTCTCGACCACTTCGATTGCCTTGTTGAACGTTTGCTTGGCATCGGTGATGCGCCCTGTTTCGGCGTAAGTGCGAGCACGAAGCATGAGCAATTCCGCAAGCAAAGCGGTTGCGCGGAAAGGTTGCTTGGAAAAGAGATTCAGATTTTTCGTGAGAAGAGATTCGGCTTCTTCATATCGTTTTCGATTCAGATCGATCCGTGCTTTTACCGATCCTATCAACAACTCGGTCATTACCTGTTCCGCACTGGCATCGGTCCTGCCAAGAGCCTCTTCGGCCGCCTTCACATGTTCTTCCGCGTGCGCGTGTTCAGACATCGATTCGTAAAGCTGAGCGAGGTTAATTGCGGCGGTGGCCTCCCATGACGGATGTCCCAGCTTTGCTGTTTGCTCAGCGGACTCTGTCTCGAAGAGAACCGCTCTCGATGGCATTCCCTGCCGGTAAAGAGTGGAGCCGACGAGCCAGTCCAGCGCGGACATTCGTAGCGGTTCGTCGTCGGTTAAACGAAGACATTCCAAAGCCAGCCTCAACGCCTCATCGTGGTCCCCCGCGAGCGACTCGTAGGCGGCTAAATAGTACAGCGGCCGGACTCGCTCGTAGCGTGCCGCAATCTCGACAAACACGCGATCCGATTCACCAAGACGCTGCAGCATTTCCTGATAAGTTGCAGTGAGTTTCAGGCTGGAGCCGTATATGGAAAGGGCCCTTCCTTCCAGCCATCGAAAATCCTGCTCGCGGGCGGAAGCAACCAGACGGTGCAACGACTCCCGGGCCGAACCGAATTCTCCGGTCCGAATCTGTGTGTCCACGCGGTTGAGGTCGATCCACAAGCGATCAAACAGGGAGTTCGATCTGCCGATGAGGCCGTCGGCCTTGTCGTAGGCCCGTAGACTTCCAGGGAAATCTCCTTTGCCAAACAACCTGGCGCCTTCAGTAACGAGCTTGCGCAGCGCGATAGTGTCGCTCCGCCGGTTCGTGAAGAGAGGATCGATCATCGCCGAAACGGTCCTGTCGCCGAAGCGGCGTTCGATTTGGTTCGCGATGAAGCGGACGAGCTCCTCGGACTCAACGATATTGGCCGTTCCGTATTGCATCGCAACGCGCCGGCACAACTCGGGGTTCTTTTGGAAAAGCCGCTCGGCCTCGGCAGAGTCATGACCTTCTACTGCGCGCCGCAAGTCGTTGAGAATTGCAGATTCGTCTACGACTTCGCCGCTGTCCGTGAGTTCGCGGTACCAGGGCGAGTACGGCTCCAACCCGGCGTAACGCTGCAGCATTTCATCGGCAGCCTTGCCGAGACGCAGTTTCCGATAGGTGACGACCATGTTGAACCGGGGTTCGGGAGCCCGTGGTTCAAGCTGGGCCGACAGTTCAAACTGCTCTAATGCCTTGAGAAGATAAGTCGGATTACTGTCGGAAAGCGCGAGGAAACTGACACCGAGATTGTTCATCGTCTCGGCGTTTCCAGGGAATCCTTTCGAGCGCGGGCCGGTGGCTTTTTCAATGAATGTCCGCCAGTTGCCGGATGCCAACCAGAACCTGTTTTGAAGGCTCCATCGTTCCTGGGAGTTTGGGAGACGCAGCAGCAGAAGCTGCGCCCGCCCGAGATCCGAATTGGCCGGCGCCCTCCCCATAGGTAAGTAGGGCGCACGGAACAGCCGTCCGCCTCCAGGCCGCTGGATATCGTAAGCGGCCCGGATCAGGCGGCTGATCTGATATTGGGCATAGCGATCTCTGGCAAACGGAAACTGCCCAATCGACATGGAGCACAGGACGATCAGCAGCATCGTGATTCTGACCGTCCAACGTCGATTGGCTGATGTGAAACGATCTACTTCCCTGTTTTTCATCAATAACCTGGCGTCTAAGGAACCGCAATCAGGTAGCAGAATACAATATTGTCGAGCATCATGAAATGATGCCCCGCGCGCGGCGTGGCAACGCTGGTTCCGCCAAGTTTCTTCGGGACAACATCGAAATCCAGAGCAGCCGGACGCTCGACGTAGTCGAAGTAATGATGGAAATGACCCGCGAACGGATCCATGGAGTCGGCGTTTTCGGGCGTGTATTCCACGCGCAACTCGCGAGCCGTCTCGAGCGGAATATTCACTTTGCCGTTATCCAACTTTAAGGTGCAGGCCGATGATAGATCAATCTTGATCACGTCGGCAATCTGGCGGGGCCGGAATGTTTCGACTTCCGTCCCGCTATCGGCGCGAACGAACGTGTACCGCGCCTTGCTCACTTCAGAGGTGGTCACGGAACGGATGGCTGCGGAGGGGATCGTGATTACACTTGGGCATCGATCGACGTGGGATTTCACGCCGTTGCCATAGAACTCCTTCATTCTTACTAACTCAGGAACGAAGATCCGCGGGTCTGCAGATGCCACCAGTGGTGTGTCCACAGTGCCATTTCCTTTGATAGTCAGAGACCGCTTGCTACCGTTCTGTGGAACGATGGAGAGCGTTGCCTTGTGTCCTGGCGCTTTTGGGAATCCCAGGCGCAGAGACTCCGGGTTTCCCAGATCCAGCATGACGAGACCTTTCACGTATAGAGACGTTGTCTCCGAGGTCAGGTCAGCTTCGGCAAAGGCTGCGCTGGGGTTGATCATGGTTGCTGCTGAGAGCGCGCTGGCGCCTCCAAGAACGGACAGAAATTCACGTCGATTCATTTGTGGACTCCTTACTTCAGTTTGCAGAGTTAAGTGTGATTCTAGGATTCGGGCACCTGGCTTATTGCTATATACGGTGACATAGCGACATGTAATTTAGACACATGTCGCGCATTGTGTGCACCTGTTTTATCGCTATATACGTTGACACAGTGACATGCAATTTAGACACCTGTCGCATATTGGGGCACTATGCTATAGAAAATCTTTTCAACTTATGGAACCTTTTGTGAAAAGGCCGTAAATATGTACGCCAAACACGCAAAAAATATCTAAATTTTTTGCGTGTTTTGGCCCGCGGTTTACGTCTTCTTCTAGTAGGAGGGTCAGTGTGAGAGGAGAAACGATGGATCATGGCCAATGCTTGACCGAGGAGACGCTAACCGACTACCTCGAAGGCGGGCTGGATCCGGTGATCAAAGCCGCAAGCGAAGTACATTTAGTTGTATGCGACGAATGCCGCGACAGATTGGGCTTTTACATGCACCTAATGGACGACAATGTCAGTGGCGAAGAAGCCGTCGCACTGCAAACCTTTGCAGATCAATGGGATGAAAAGAAACCTTCAAGCCGCGTCGCACGCCGCACCGGCACCCTGAGAGGCTGGATTTTCTCATTTGCTCCGATCGCGGCGGTTCTCGTGGTCAGCATGGTTTCGTTTCATTTTCTGAATCAGGCTGCTGAGCCGAAGTCGGCTACGGAAGTCATCCAGGTGCTGCTTCAACAGCATCGCCCCTTTGAATTCCGCCTGTCCAACCAACCCCATCTTCCCATTTTGCGCACTCGAGGCTTGGACGATTCCGATGTTTCGTATGGCCTGTTAGCCGGTGAAATGACCAGACTATCTGCAAACAGCCTTCAGATGGGCCGGTTCTATTTGATTCAGAAGGATTTCAAGCGCGCCATCGATTACCTCGCCATTGCAGGAAGCGAGGTAGGCGCCGGAGCGGAAGTACACAACGATCTTGGTGTTGCCTATCTCGAGAGCGGCAATGAAAACCGGTTCCAGATGGCGGTTCAGGAATTCCGTGCTGCCCTGGGATCGAACAGGGAATTTCTGCCCGCTATCTTTAACCTCGCGATGTTGTACGAGCGTACAGGTGACAGAACGCAAGCGGAAGTGCAGTGGAACCGTTATTTGAAACTGGATTCGAATTCAGCGTGGGCGGTTGAAGCCCGAAGCAGACTTCAAGGACTAAGTCGCTAACTATGCCGGACATTGTCCGCAAGTTCCCCGGGAACGCCGGGGAAACATCTCCAGCCGAATTATTGCGGGAGTGCGGAGAGAAGCTTACAGACCGGGCGCTCTGGACAAAATTTCAGGAGCGCTTCCAGGGTCTGATCTTTCTCTACCTTCTCCGCGCTCTGCGCTACCGGTCTATGAAGGATGATGCTGCGGACATCGTACCGGATCTCGCGCAGGAAGTTTACTTAAGGCTGGTCCAGAACGACGGCCGCATTCTTCGGTCTTTTCGGGGCAGTACAGAATTTTCGGTCATGGCTTTCTTATCGAGAATCTCTGCAACGGTTGTCCAGGATCACCTGAGACAGCTCGGGAGCAGCAAGAGGCGAGGCCACATTGTCTCAATCGACAGGGCGAAGGTTGCCGAATTCGACGAGAGGTGTTCACCCCAGTCGTCGGAATTCGATCCGGGAACGCTCAGCGCCATCCTTTCATGGATTGACGTCAAGCGCGTTGTTGAGGGCGATCCCGACCGTAAGAACGCGCGCAGGAATGCACTCATCTTCAAGCTTCATTATGTCGATGGGTTTTTGGCAGGTGAGATCGCCCGTTTTCCCGGCTTCGAGCTTACGAAATCCGGTGTCGAGACCATACTGGCCAGATTAAGAAAGAGAATTCAGGAATGAAACACAATCTGAAACTTGCCGAACCTTACAGCCCTGCTATCGGGTATTCGGGAGCCTACCACGAGATTGCGCTCCACGTGCGCGAGCTCCTGGAATGCGATTACGCTCTCGTTGCGACAGCCGACAACGACTCGATTCGTATCCAGGCGATCGCGGGGGCGGAACCCGAGATGTCCGGCAACCTGGCCGTCAATCTGATTTCGAAGCTGAGGGACTGGGGTCCTGTTGTGGTCGATGAGTCGCGCCTTGTCGCCGTTCCCGTCGGAAAGGCCGGCAAATCAATGGGTCTGCTGGTGGGTTATTCGTCCACGCCCGGACGGTTCACTGGAGAGGATCTGGAGAGACTCATGGCTTACGGTCCGATCGCCGCCGGCATTCTGGAGATTGCCGCGCTGGAGGCGCCCGGGACGACAAAAATGTCTTTGACTCCGGAGGAGTTGCTTCCCTTATCTCGCCTTATCACCATGGGCGAGCTGTCGGCCTGCTTTGCCCATGAAGTTACGAACCCGTTGATGCTGATCCGGGGGCACCTGCGCTTCGTCGAGGAAAGTCTGCCATTGGACCATCCACTGCGGATCAATTTCGAAGTGATCGATCGCGCTTCGCGCCGCATCGAAGAAATGGCCAAGCGCATGCTCGACTTCAGCCGCAAGAGAACCCCGCGTACGGAACCCTGCGACATTGGGGAAGTGATTGCGGATGCGATCCGGTTCGTTCAGCCTTACTTCCGGGCTCAACACGTTGACCATCAGTTCCATCGGGCCACCGATCTGCCCCTGATAGGCATTGATCGCTGGCAGCTTTCGCAGGCCCTCGTCAACCTGCTGCAGAACGCTGCCGATGCCATGGCGGATTCTGAAAGGCGCGTCGTTTCGATCACTGCCCGAACCGACGGGAACCAGATGCGGGTCGTGATCACCGACACGGGGGCGGGCATCCCGACCGTCAACTTACCATTCATTTTTAATCCCTTCTTTACATCGAAGGGTGAACGCGGAACCGGTCTCGGACTCTATATCACCAAACAGGTGATCGACGACCATAAGGGTACCATTACCGTCCAGACTGGAAACCGCGGTACGAGTTTCGTCATCAGCCTCCCTCTTTAGGCTGCAGGGTGGGACATCACCTCCAGGACGGAGGCTTCCCACCCTTTCTTTTTCTCACCCATGTCCTTCTGCTAGACTCGCCTGAATGCTGGCGCCGCTTCTTTTTGCTTCGATGATGATGCTCCAGGGAGCCGCGCAGGCTCCGGACGACTTCGAACAATTTCGAATCGAAATCACCGGCTCTTACTGGCGATTGAATCCAACCGGCAACGTGCAGACCAGTTCCACCGAGGTCGATCTTCGTTCGGATCTCGGTATTCGCGGCCAGAAGGGTCATGGCCTGTTCAAAGTGGCGGTAAAACCCGCCCGTAAACACAGGATCCTGTTCGAGACCGTTCCGTACAGGCTCAAGGGTCATAACACGATCACCCGAACTTTTGAGTTCGGCGGGCGGACCTACACCGGCCAGGACACAATCGACTCCGACGCCAGAATCAATTACCTCTTCGGTGGCTATCAGTACGACTTCGTCAGCCGGCCGCAAGGACACGTGGGTGTGCAGGTCGGGGCGGGCTACTTTGATGCGACGGCTACCGTGACAAGCCAGAGATTTGGATCCAGTACCGAGGATGGTAAGGCGCCTATGCCCTTGATCGGCGTGGAGTTTCGCAGCTTTCCGATTCGCGGAAAGAATGCGTTCAATCTCAATGGACACGTGAAAGGAATGACTTTCGGTTCCTACGGCCACTACATCCAGAGTGACCTCAATGCGGGATTCGGCATCGGGCGGCACCTGACTCTGCAGGCGGGCGCCAGCGTCGTCGATGCAGACGTCCACCGAAAGGACCGGACCAGGGGCTTCAGGCTGCAATTTATTGGGCCGACTCTGTCTGTACAGGTCCGCGACCGGTAATGAATTAGCCGCCAATTACGCGAATTACGCCAAATGGGCGCGTCAAGAATCCGTGACGCGCCCATTTGGGGTAATTCGCGTGATTCGCGGCTGCTCTGTATTAAAATCGCGCCACCATGTTTGACAATAAGTTCAACTCGAAGTCGATCCTGTACGTCATATTTTTCCTGTCCGGGGCGACCGGTCTCGTTTACGAAGTCATCTGGGTTCGTTTAACGGGGCTGGTCTTCGGAAACACATCGCATGCCATATCGACAGTGCTGGGTGCCTTCATGGCTGGCCTCGCGCTTGGAAGCTGGAAGCTGGGGCAGCGGGCCGACCGCACGGAGAACCCGCTCCGGATGTACGGTCTGCTGGAAATCGGCATCGGGATTTCCGCGGCCGTCGTGCCTCTCGTTTTTCGAGCCGTGGATACGTTCTATTGGGCAATGGCGCCTTCGGTATCGTCGATTCCGGGGGGAGCCGGTTTTATCCGGTTTGGAGCCAGCTTCATTATTCTTCTGACCCCTACCTTTTTCATGGGGGGCACACTCCCCGTGCTCACCCGCTTTTTCACGGACAACGTCCAGGAAGTCGAACGCAAAGTTGGTGTCCTCTACGCCCTGAACACGTTTGGCGCAGCAGCGGGCTCGCTCCTGGCGGCGCTGGTGTTCATTCCCGGCCTTGGCAACCTGAGGACGACTCTGATCATCGCTTCGGTCAACGTGGCGATCGGATTGTTCGCGATCTGGCTGTCCGGGCGCTCGCGGGGCGCAGAAAGCGCGGCTGAACAGCCGGAGATGTTGATAGAAGAGCCGCGGCCGGCGAATCCTGTGGCGGACAGGCTGATTCTGCTGACGCTCGCTGTTTCAGGATTCGTCTCAATGATGTACGAAGTGTCGTGGACGCGAGCCCTCTCGGCGATGATCGGCAGCTCGACCTATGCGTTCTCGATCATGCTGATCACCTTTCTGGTCGGCATCGCGCTCGGCAGCTCCATCATCTCGCGGCGGAAGCCTGCCCCGACTTTGCGCCTGCTCGGTCTTTTGCAGCTCGGCGTAGCGTTCGGCGGACTGGTTTTTCTTGTGGGATACCTTGTTGCGCCCTATGCGCTCCTGGCTCTCATTCGCGCATTCTTTTATTCGTTTCCAGCTATCCTGACTGTCCAGTTCATCCTTTGTTCCGGATTGATGATCTTCGCCACACTCTGCATGGGCGCGACGTTTCCCGTGGCAAGCCAGATGTACTCGAGCAAGTTTGTGATCCTTGGACGAAGCATCGGGAACATCTACTCGGTGAATACCCTCGGCGCCATTGTGGGATCGCTGCTGGCAGGATTCGTTCTCATGCCCATCATCGGAACCGAACGTACAATTCTGGCAGGCCTGTTCTTCAATTCCGCAATGGCGCTGGTGCTGCTGACGGAATCGAAATCGTCCGGGCGTATCGCCCAGGCGGCCGCGCTGATCCTTCTCCTGGTCGCGACGGTCTCGATGAAAGGGCAGGTGTTCTGGAAGCCGGATTCGATGGATCGAGGGATCCTGGTCTACTCCCGACAAATCGAAGCGCGGCCGGAACTTACGATCAACGAGCACTATGAAGACACCGACGTCGTTTATTTCAAAGAAGGGAACAACGCTACGATTTCCGTCCGGAAGGGTGAGAACTATCTCGGCTTGAGAACCAACGGCAAGGTAGACGCGTCGAATCGCGACGACATGATCACCCAGTTGACGATCGGCTTCCTGCCGGGCTTTTATCATCCGAATCCGAAGAACGCCCTCGTCATCGGATACGGTGCAGGTGTTACGGTCGGGGCGGCTGCAGCGATCCCGGAGCTCGAAGAAATCGATTGCATCGAAATCGAACCGGCCGTTATCGGCGCCGGCCCGTGGTTTTCGCAGATCAACCGGAAGAGTTATCAGAATCCCAAAGTGAAGATCACGTTCAATGATGCGCGCAACTACATGAACATGACCCGCACGCAGTACGACGTCATCATATCCGAGCCCTCGAACCCGTGGATTGCCGGCGTTGCCAGCCTTTTCACCGCCGAGTTCTACGACCGCGCGGCCGAAGTCCTGAAGCCCGATGGGGTTTTCGCGCAGTGGGTCCAGCTATACGAGCTCGATCCCGAAGACCTTCGAATGATTCTCAGCGAAGTGCAGCGCAAGTTCCCCGAGGTGTCGGTGTGGATTACGGACTCCGATCTGATCCTGATTGCGACTCGTTCCCCTCAGAAGCTGGACATGGGACGTGTCGCGCGCATCGCCAGGGCGGACCCGAGCATCATGCGCGACTTCCGTGACTACCTTCACATCGATCGGCCGGAGGGACTCCTGGCGTACTACGTCATGTCCACCGAGGCGACACGGAAATTCGCCTCCACGGTCCGCCGAAACACCGACGATCACCCGCTGCTGGCCGCCGCACTGGCGGATCAGTCCTTCGGCGTGCGCATCCTCCCACACCG
>Ga0137415_10006926_pt1 | contig 11248 bp, 8 predicted proteins | sample CZODoug3_1_1_16f_FD_183082 | JGI IMG/M metagenome (GOLD analysis project Ga0137415, IMG submission 183082) | Vadose zone soil fungal communities from Angelo Coast Range Reserve, California, USA - CZODoug3_1_1_16fungal (Hybrid Assembly) | ecosystem: Environmental > Terrestrial > Soil > Vadose...
CCGGCCAGGCGCTCGATCGAATCGGCCAGGGCGCGATGGGAGATCGTGACGGCCGCATCCTCGGCGATGATCGCGGGCTCCGCGGAGGCGGAATCGGCCGTTAAGTGTGCGAGGGTGGTGGATTCCATCTTGGTTCCCCGGACCGTCATGGCGGGCGGCCGCCCCGTTGCTGCTCCACGCGCTCGGTCACGTCGCGGGCCACGGCAACCGCGCCGAGCGGCGCGCTCCCGGCTCGTCCCCGCACGAGGGCGAAGGTCATTTCGACGTAGAGCTTGCGTCCCGTCTGGTGCGTCGCGCGGGTCAGCGTCGGTCGGCCTTGCAGCTTCAGGGCGCCGGTGGTCATGGCTGCATCGAACCCGCGCCAATGGCCCGCACGCAGGTGTTCGGGGATGATCCCGTCGAGACTCTGACCGAGCGCCTCCGCGGCGCTGAAGCCGAACAGTGCGGCGGCAGCGCGGTTCCACCGTCGGATCGTTCCCGTCTTGTCCACATAGACGACGGCATCGCCGATCTGTTCCAGGATCGACTCGGCCGGCGAAGAGCCGTCTTCCACGAGCTCACCCGGCCTTCTTCTGCGCGATGCTGCTTTGCGGGTTGAGGCTGCCGATATGGCCGCTCTCGGTGCCCGCTGTCGGATCGATCGCGCAATTGATCAGGGACGGTTTCCCGGAAGCCAGTGCGTCCGTGAGACTCTTGGCCAGCTCCTGGGGATCGACGGCGGAGTAGCCGACGCCGCCAAACGCTTCGATCAGCATCTCGTAGCGGGCTTGCTTCATCAGGGCGGTCGGCGCAGGGTCGGCGCCACCGCTACGGTTGACGTCGTCGCCGCGATAGATTCCGCCGTTGTTGAAGACGATGGTGACGATCGGCAGGCGATACCGGCAGATGGTTTCGATCTCCATTCCGTTGAAGCCGAAGGCGCTGTCACCTTCGATGGCGACGACCGGCTTGCCGCTGACGACCGCCGCGCCGATCGCGTAGCCCATTCCGATGCCCATCACCCCCCAGGTCCCGGAATCGAGGCGCCTGCGCGGCAGGCGCATGTCGATGACGTTGCGGGCGATGTCCAGCGTGTTGGCGCCCTCGTTCGCGACATAGATCTCCGGCTTGTCGGCGAGCACGCCCTTGATGGCCCCCAGGGCACTGTAGAAGTCCATCGGACGGGGGTTCGCTGCGAGGTGGGTCGCCATGCGCTTGAGATTGCGCTGCTTGTGCTGAGCGAGCTCAACCAGCCAGGCGGAACCAGGCCGGATCTGACCGGGCTTGAGCATCGCCAGCAGGGACGACACGGAAGAGGCGATATCGCCTACCACCGGCGCAGCGATCGGACGATTGCTGTCCATTTCCGTCGGCGCGATGTCCAGTTGAACGAACTGCGCCGTGGGAGACCACTGCGGGCTCTTGCCGTGACCGAGCAACCAGTTCAGCCTGGCGCCGATGAGCATCACCACGTCGGCCCTCGCGAGTGCGTCGGAGCGGGCCGCCGCCGCCGATTGCGGATGGTCGTCGGGCAGCAGGCCCTTGGCCATGGACATGGGCAGGAAAGGGATGCCCGTCGTCTCGATGAAGACGCGAAGGTCGGCATCCGCCTGCGCATACGCCGCACCCTTACCGAGAATGATGAGCGGCCGCTCGGCCTTGGCGAGCGTCTCCAACGCGCGCTGGACCGATTCCGGAGCAGGAAGCTGCCGCGGCGTCGCGTCGACCACGCGAACCAGCGACCGCTCTCCGGTCCCCGCGTCGAGGGTGGCGCCCAGGACGCTGGCCGGAAGATCGAGATACACGCCGCCAGGACGTCCGGAGACGGCAGCGCGGATGGCGCGTGCCAGACCGATTCCGATGTCCTCGGCCTGATCCACTCGATAGGCAGCTTTTGCGTACGGCTTGGCCGCGTTCATCTGATCGAGCTCCTCATAGTCGCCTTGCTGCAGGTCGACGATGGCGCGGTCGCTCGAACCGCTGATCTGGATCATGGGGAACCCGTTGGTGGTGGCGTTCGCCAAGGCGACCATTCCGTTGAGGAACCCGGGAGCAGAGACGGTGAGGCAGATTCCCGGCTTCCGCGTGATGAAGCCGGCGATGGCCGCCGCGTTGCCGGCGGATTGCTCATGCTGGAAGCCGATGTAGCGAATGCCTTCGGCCTGAGCGAGCCGCGCGAGGTCGGTCACCGGAATGCCTGCCACACCGAAGATGGTGTCGAGCCCATTGAGCTTCATGGCGTCGACCATCAGGTGAAAGCCGTTCGTGATGCGGGGGGAGTTCGTCTCGTCTGCCATGGGAGGACCGGACTCTGGTTGGACGGTCACAGGACCTTCTTGCTGCGCAGCTTTGCGATCTGTTCCTCGCTGTAGCCCAGCTCGGTCAGCACTTCGTTCGTGTGCTCGCCCAGCAGCGGGGCGCCCGTGATCTTGGGCTTGAACTCGGAGAACTTGATCGGGCTGCCGATCGTCAGATACTTGCCGCGCTTCTCCTGGTAGACCTCGACCACGGTGCCGCTGGCGCGCAGGGCCGGATCGTTTTCGATTTCCTTCATCGAAAGCACCGGCGCGCAGGGCACCTCGAACTTGCGCAGCATCTCGACCGCCTCGAACTTGGTTTTGTCTGCCAGCTGCTTCTCGATCTCCGCAAAGATCTCGAAGATGTGCGACTGGCGCGCCTTGGCAGTGGCGTATGCAGGATCCTTCGCCCATTCCGGTTTGCCGATCGCCTGGCAGGTCCGCTCCCAGTTCTGCTCCTGGATCGTGAAGTAGATGTAGGCGTTCGGGTCGGTTTCCCAGCCCTTGCACTTGAGGATCCAGCCGGGCTGTCCGCCGCCGCCTGCGTTTCCCCCGCGAGGGACAGCATCGGTGAACTTCCCGTTCGGATACTGCGGGTATTCTTCGAGATAGCCGAGACGGTCCAGGCGTTCCTGATCCCGCAGCTTGACGCGGCACAGATTCAGCACTGCGTCTTGCATCGACACGGCCACTTTCTGGCCCTTGCCGGTCTTCGCACGGCCGATCAAAGCGGTCAGGATGCCGATCGCGAGGTGCATGCCGGTGTTGCTGTCGCCGAGCGCCGCCCCGCTGACGGTCGGAGGGCCGTCCCAGAAACCGGTGGTGGAGGCGGCCCCGCCCGCGCACTGCGCCACGTTGTCGTAGACCTTGAGATCCTCATAGGGCGAGCCTTCGCTGAAACCCTTGACCGACCCGAAGATGATCCGCGGGTTGAGCTCGTGAATGCGCTCCCAGGTGAAGCCCATCCTGTCCAGCGCGCCCGGCGCGAAGTTCTCGACCAGCACGTCGGCGTCGCGGATCAGCTTCTCCAGGATCGCCTTGCCTTCGGGTGTCTTGGTGTTGAGCGTCAGCGATCTCTTGTTGCTGTTGAGAGTCGTAAAATACAGCGCGTCCAGATCGGGGATGTCACGCAGCTGATTGCGCGTGACGTCTCCTACGCCAGGCCGCTCGACCTTCAATACCTCGGCGCCGAACCACGCCAGCAACTGAGTACACGCCGGCCCCGCCTGCACGCCGGTGAAGTCGATGATCTTGATTCCTTCGAGGGGCAGTTCCATGAACAGAGGCTCCTTTGCCCGAGCATGAATCTCGCGGCGTCAGTCGTGCGCTGCTGGAGTGCAAGCGATGTGCCGTGTTCGCCGCGGTCGCATCCCCTGTGGTCAGAGCGATGCTCCTCATCGGAACGGATACAGCCGCCCATGGAACCCCTCGCGCTTGATCGGCCAGCAGGGCTGTAAGAGAATCGATCACGAAGATTGTCGAGCTGCTGTACAGCGCTCGACTCACCGCACAGGCGGCGATCGCGGTTGGCGCGGCGGCTGCGCCCCCTCAGATGGTCGCAGGCTAATGATGACGTGTTTGTAGGTGGGGCAGTTGCTGAGCGGTTCGGTGCTCCCGATGGGGACCAGCACGTTTGCCTCCGGGTAGTACATCGCGGCGCATCGACGGGCGATCGGATACTCGACCGCGATGAAGCCCCTCGCCACGCGAGTCTGCCCGTTGAAATGGCTCGTCACGTCGACCAGTTGCCGGGGTGAGAGGCCAAGCTCGTCCATGTCTTCCCGATTCATCATCACGACGCGCCGCTCGCGGTGCATCCCGCGATAGCGGTCGTGCAGACCGTAGATCGTGGTGTTGAACTGGTCATGGCTCCGCACGGTCGTCATGACGATCTGGCCCGGCTCGAGCTGGTGGTTGGGAATCGGGTTGACGGTGAAATTCGCTTTGCCGCTATCCGTGCGGTAGATGTTCTCGCGCGGCGGATTCGGCAGGTAGAAGCCGCCGGGATGCCGGACCCGGGCGTTGTAGTCATCGCAGCCCGGGATGACTTTGGCGATCCCGTCGCGCACCAGGTCGTAGTCGTCGGCCCACGAGAGCCAATCGACGGTTGAACGGTCAACAAGCACGGCGTGGGCCATGCGGCAGACGATCGCGGTCTCTGCCATGAGATTTGGCGAGGCAGGCGCGAAGGTTCCGCGCGACCCTTGGACGACTCCCATCGAGTTCTCGCAGCTCACGAACTGATCGACCATGGGCCGGGTCGCAGTCGCTGGCCTCACGTCCCTCTCGGTGCGCCCGAGACAGGGCAGAATCAACGCCTGCCGTCCGGTGACCAGGTCCGAGCGGTTGAGCTTCGTGCCGATGCGCACGGTCAGATTCGTCCTCGAGAGCGCCTCCGCCGTGTACGCCGTGTCCGGCAGCGCCAACAGGAAATTCCCACCCAGGGAAACGAATACCTTTGCCCGCCCGTCGTGCATCGCCTTGACCGATTTCTGGGAGTCCAGCCCGTGGTCACGCGGAGGCTCGAACCCGAACGCGTCGCCCAGCGCGTCGAGGAAGGCCGGTGCAGGTCGCTCCCACACACCCATGGTGCGGTCGCCCTGCACGTTGGAGTGCCCGCGGACGCAGCAGGCGCCCGCCCCCGGCTTCGCCATCGCCCCGCGCAGGAGCAACAGGTTCAGCAACTCCTGGACGTTGCCAGGTCCGTTGTGGTGTTGGGTCACGCCGAGGCACCAACAGATGATGATGCGCTCGGCGCTCCGCGCCCACTCGGCGGCGACCCGGATCTGAGTGCGAGCGATCCCCGACACCCGCTCGATCGTGTCCCAGGATGCGGCGCGGACGTCGTCGAGCAGCGCCTCGACGCCGGCGGTGTTCGCCCGGACGAAGTCCCAGGAGACCGCCGAACCCGGCTGGGCGTCCTCCGCTTCGACCAGCGCCTTGAGAATCCCCTTGAACAGCGGAACGTCGCCGTTGATCCGGACCTGAAGGAACAGGTCGGCGAGCTTCGTGCTCACGCCGAGCAGACCCAGTGGCTCCTGCGGGTTCATGAATCCGATCAGGCCCGCCTCCGGCAGCGGGTTCACGGCCACGATCTTGCCTCCGGCGCGTTTCGTCTCCTGTAACGCCGACAGCATCCGCGGGTGGTTCGTGCCGGGATTCTGGCCCACGACGAACACGAGTTGCGCCTTGCCAAAGTCGTCCAGCTTGACGGTGCCTTTGCCGAACCCTAGTACGTGCGTCAAAGCTGTGCCGCTGGCTTCGTGGCACATGTTCGAGCAGTCGGGCAGGTTGTTCGTGCCGAACTGCCGGACGAAGAGCTGGTAAGCGAAGGCGGCCTCGTTGGTGGCCTTTCCGGATGTGTAGAAGATGGCCTCGTTCGGCGAGGCCAAAGCATTCAGCTCGCGCGCGATGAGGGCGAACGCCTCGTCCCATGAGATCGGTTCGTAGTGGGTAGAGCCGGCGCGCAGCACCATCGGCTCGGTGAGCCTGCCTTGCTGCTCCAACCAATAGTCTGATTGACGCGACAGTTCGGCGACCGAGTGCGAGGCGAAGAATTCCGCGGTCAGGCGACGATGGTCTGACTCATGCGCGACGGCCTTGGCGCCGTTCTCGCAGAAGTCGAAACTGGGCCGCCTGGCGTCTGACTCCGGCCAGGCGCAACCCGGGCAGTCGAAGCCGTCCTTCTGGTTGATTTGTAGCAGCGGCCGCGTGCCGCGGATCAACCCGGCCTCGCCCCATACGTAGTGAAAGCTGGAGACGACCGCTTTGATTCCGGTCGCCTTCCGCTCTGGCTCGCGTTGATGCAGCCCGACCAGCGCATCCGCGGTTCCGGCATGCACATCGCCGTGTGCCTCATCAGGACCCTGACTGGCCTGCTCTCGTGCGACGCGATCGTGGGAGACGTCGAGCGACGCTGCATGCAGCGGATCGACGTCGGGTCGCGGAGCCGGGTGGGGTGCGTAGTGCCGCGGCGGGTCGACCCCGCGCGCTCCGCCACCGGTGCCGTTGATCTCGTGCAACGGATCGGCGCCGGCCGCTGCTTTGCTCATGAGCCCCGCCGCGCCTGCGGGAATTTCTCGAGGATTGCGGTGACCGTCTTCCAGAGGTCCTGCTCGTACTGGGCCTCGTCATCCGAGACCGTGGCGACTCCCTGTCCGCGCCAGAGCAGCTCCTTGGTGCTCGGGTTGATCACGTCGATGATGACGGTACCCTGCGTGTATTGCGTGACCGTCGCATCGTATGGACCCCAGCCGGGGCCCCAGCCGCCCCACCAGCCAGGATAGAACCCGTAGCCATAATCCCAGTACGCAACGTCCAGCTTCTGGTTCGCGCATGCGTAGTATGCGACCACGAAGTCCGGCTTATCGGCGACCGCATAGCCCCGGTCCTCGAATCCTTTGACGAGGTCGGCGCGCAGGGCGCGGTTCGAGATCGAGTTCACGAGCATCGGGTCGTTCGTCGACTGCGCGGACGGCGATCGCGGCTTCGGGTTCGACATCACGCTGAACGTGTGCAGTGCTCCCAGGTGCGCGTCGGGGCTCGTCACGGTGTGCACGTCGACGGACGCGCAGGCGGCGAGGGCAAGATTGATCGCCGCAAGTGCGGCGAGGAAACGTTGGGTTCTCATGGATCCTCCGGTATGTGCACGCGACGTGCCACCGCCGATCTGCCGCCAGCGAACCGGGCCGGTATCGTGCGCTGATCGATTCCCGACCATTCACAGGACAGCGCTGTCGAGGTGTCGGACAAGCGCGGGCGTCGAGCGCGCCGATCGCGTCAAGCTGGCCGCATCTCGAGCGGCGAAACGACGGAGGGCACGTCCCGCGACGGAGTCGTGCGCGCCATGGCGTGCGCGCTACCAGGTGATGTACCGATGGTCATACAGCGGCGGGTACGGTCCCGGGTGCTCCACCCAGGGGTCGCCCCATTCAGCGAGCGCCTGAGGAGACCAGCGCGGCGCGGCCTCAAGGGACCGATCGCTCTCGGCGGTCGGGTGAGGCATCACCGCCTGCGGGAGCGGCTCGATGGGGCGAGAGCGTTCGCGTGCCGCGCCTGCGGAAGAGAACAGAATCAGGAGGGTAGCTAGGGAAGCGTTGTCCCTCGCCGCCGTCCAGATGAGATCGATCTGGCTGCCGCCCGCCGCAATCGCCGTCAGGGTGCCAGGAACCGAGTGCCCTGGGGGCGCGAGGGACGTGAGGGCGGTCCAGGCGCCATTCTCGAAGAGTGGGCTCTCCGCGCCGTCGAAGCTCGAGGATGCGATCGGCGCATCTGCGATCGTTCCTCGAGCCCCGAGGTCGCAAAGGGGCGCCTGACCTTCACCGTGAACGAAGGCGCGACTGCCGCTGCAGTTGCCGGACTGGGCATTGTCTCCACCGGGCTTTGGGGATGCCGCGCGGAGCTGGCCAGCGGCGCGCTCGTCCGGGTCCTCGACGACTGGAGCATGACCTCGGTCGAGATCCACGCCGTGTTCCCCGCCGGACGCGGGGCAAAGCGATCGGCGCGGGCGTTCGCCGATTACCTGATCGACGAACTCAAGGAATGACCGAGCGCAGCGGTCCGGGACCAGGTCATGTGCCGGATAGACATCGAGGCGAACGGCCAGATGCCGAAGCGCTTCGTGTCGAAGCAGATCCGTTGGCGCTCAGGCCTGCGCCAACCCCCCGTCCACGAACAACTCAACCCCCGCTACGTAGCTGCTCTCGTCCGATGCGAGGAAAGAGACTACCTTCGCCACCTCGTCGGTCGTCCCCACGGGCCCCACCGGGATACCGGGCACCATCTGCTCCACGAACTGCGCCACCTGCTGTTCGCTCATCGCCAGGTTGGTCTGATAGCCCTCGGTGGGCACTACGCCCGGGCTGATGACGTTGACGCGAATGTTCTTGCCCTTGAGATCCACGCTCCAGGTGCGCGCGAACGAGCGGACTGCCGCTTTGCTCGCGCCGTAGACGCTCAAGGCCGGCTGTCCGGTCGAGCCGGTGATCGAGGCGTTCAGGATGATCGACCCGCCGTCGCGAAAAAGCGGCAAGGCTTTCTGCACCGTGAAGAGCAGGCCCTTCACGTTGATGTCGAATGTCTTGTCGAAGTGCTCTTCGGTAATGGCGCCGAGCGGCGAGAACTCGCCCACGCCGGCGTTGGCGAAGAGGATGTCGATCCTGCCCTTCTCCTTTTTCACCGTCGCGTAGAGGCGGTCGAGCTCCTCGAGCCTGGAGACGTCGCCCTGCACACCGGTGACATTCCCGCCGATCTTCTTGACGGCCGCTTCCAACTCCATCTTGCGGCGGCCGGTGATGAAGACGTACGCCCCCTCTCGTTGCAGGCGCAACGCGGTCGCGAACCCGATGCCTGAAGTGCCGCCGGTGATCACCCCTACTTTGCCTTCGTGCTTACCCGTGGACTCCCTCCCTCCGACGTGGCTCGTCGTTATGGGGTTATGATGACGATCGTCCTCATCACGATTCGCTGATCGTCGTCATCGTTGAGCCTGTCGAGCGAAGTCGGCGCCGTTACCCTCGCTGGCGATGAAACTCACCAGGCAGCAGGCGGAGACCAATCGCGCCGCGATCCTCGAAGCAGCGCAGCGGCTCTTCCGTGAGCGTGGCTTCGACGGCGTGGGGGTGGCCGACGGCTCCCGTCTACCGGGCGCAAAGCAGGATCCTTTTCGAGGGAGCGCACGATCAGGCGCGCGAGTGGCTCGGGGGTGGAGGCCGGCAACGGACCCGGCGCCTCGTGCAGGATGGCGTACGCCGATTCGACCGCGGAGCGCCTCTCGGACGGACCCTTGCCGGAGAGCATCTCGTGCAGCACGGCTCCGAACGCAAAGACGTCGGACCTGGGCGTGGCGTCCTCGCCCTGCACCTGTTCCGGCGACATATAGGCCGGCGTGCCCATCACGGCGCCCGTATCGGTGTGCAATCCGGCCGGGGCCTGCGCTGCCTCGAGGAGCTTGGTGATGCCGAAGTCGAGAATCTTCAAATACCCTTTCTTGGTGATAAAGAGGTTCTCCGGCTTCACGTCGCGATGGACGATGCCGGCCGCGTGTGCCGCAGAGAGTCCGTCGGCCAATTGCGTCGCGAGCGCCAGCGCGCGCACAGGCCCCAGTGGCCCGCGCGACAGCCTCTTGCGGAGCGTCTCCCCCTCGAGCAACTCCGTGACGATGAACGGCTCGCCACCGTGCTCGCCGATGTCATGGACGGCAAGGATGTTGGGATGATTGAGCGCTCCCGCGGCGCGGGCCTCCCGCTCGAATCGAAGCCTCTGCCGCTCGGTGTGCGCGCCGGGATTGAGCAGCTTGATGGCCACTTCACGGCCGAGCTTCAGATCCCGGGCGCGGACCACGCGCCCCATGCCGCCCGCGGCCCAACTCCCCTTGAATGTCGTATCGCCCGCAAAGAATGTCGGCTGCCGACGGCAGCGTAACCTGCGGCTCACCCCCGGATTCCTCGCGAGTGCGATGTTCATTGGCGGCCATCAACCTCAGGGTGCGCCCATTCGTTGCGGAGGGTCAAGGCGGCTTCGCCGCAAGACGACGTGCTCTCGAGGGGCCGCCTGTTACCGAGAGGGCAAAGCGCGAGCTTCTCATCTCCCACCGCGACGAGTTGGGCGCGAGAGCCAACTTCCTACACACCGCCAGACGCCGCTATTCCCGACCGTCTATCGCCGCTAGAGCGCCGAACGGTTTGAATCCAGCGTAATCACGCGGCCTGGCGAGCGTGGAGCACCTCGAGGTTGAGGATGGCGGCGTGGCGGCGGGAGTCGAGGAGGTTCTTGCGCAGGCCGAGATAGCGAGCGAAGCGCCCCTGCTTCTGGGCGTGGTGGGCGAGGCGATGTTCGATGGTGACGCGCTGGCGCTGCGAGGCGCGCCCGGAGCGCGAGGCGGAGAGTTTGCGCAAGCGCCGCTGGAGCGGCTCGTCGGCGGCGATGGAGAGCGTGCGCCCATGGCCGAGAGCGGCGGACGTGCAGACGATGCGGAGCGGGCAGGCGGCGCACTTCTCCGGATTGAATCGGACGACCTGGCCGAGAGTAATAGAGATTGATTGTCCGGCTGGACAAGTGGCGGTTCTGGCACGCAGGTCGATCTTGAAATCGCTCTTGTCGAAATAGTCATCATTGGCCGCGATACTACGGGCCTTGCTGATCAGCTCGGTGCCCTGCGCTATCAAATGGTGAGTATGTTTCGCGCCAACGTAAGCCCGGTCGACGTGCAGCTCCTCGATCGGGTGCGGGATGACGCGAGCCAAGTCGTTCTTCATTGAATCCAGTCCCTCGCCCTCGGGCCGATTGGCGGGCGTGACGGCGCAGGCGAGCACCAGCTTCTCATCGAGGTCGGTGGCGAGATGGCTCTTGTATCCAGAAAAGGTGCGGCTCTTGCTCTTGCGGCCGTGGCGCATCTCCGGGTCGCCGAGCGAGACGCGCCGGTCTGGCGCGACGCCTTCGCGGATCTGCGCCTTGCCGCCCCCGGGCGGCTCAGGGTCGAGGTCCTGCTCCCGCAGTTGCCCGAGCGTTGCCAGCTTCTCCGCGACCGGCGGCTCTCCAGCACGCTCGCCCAACTCCTCGCGCACCCACTCTTCGAGCGCCGCGATCGCCGTCAGCAAGCGCGAGAGCGCCTCGCCCTTCTGCGCCTCATTTGTCCAATCGGCGATATCCAGCGCGCTCTTGATGCTCCGCCCGAGGAGCAACTCGGCGCCGATCCGCTCGGCAATCTGTTTTGGCTCTTCGCCCTTCACCTTTGCCGCGCAGGTCAACAATTGCCGAGCCGCTCGCCCCAGTAGGTTGAAAGTATCTTCGACGCGGCCGGCTCCGATGAGCGGCCTTGAATCGACCGCCAACCGCAGCGTCTTCGGCAGCTTCTTCGGGTCGAAGCCGCCCGTCCGCCTTGCCAATTCCACCGTGCGCTCGAGCAAGCGGCGGTCCATCTCGTGCGCGATGAGCCGGTCACGAAACGGACTCAACACTCCCTGCGAAAACGG
>Ga0137415_10006929_pt1 | contig 11247 bp, 8 predicted proteins | sample CZODoug3_1_1_16f_FD_183082 | JGI IMG/M metagenome (GOLD analysis project Ga0137415, IMG submission 183082) | Vadose zone soil fungal communities from Angelo Coast Range Reserve, California, USA - CZODoug3_1_1_16fungal (Hybrid Assembly) | ecosystem: Environmental > Terrestrial > Soil > Vadose...
CCAGCGCACCTGAGTTTTTGTGGCAATGCTCAAGGACGCCGCCAGCAACGCAAAGCCCACGAAATACGCCCAAAACAAACGCCATGGCATGTACGAGGGCACGCTGAGCATGATGAATCTTGCGCCCGAGAGATGCTCCGCGCCGAAGACCGCCAAGGGGATGGCGAAACACAAATTGCTCAAGACTACGATCTTGTCCAGGCCGCCGGCTCGCGCGATATCTGTCTTCGCAGCCCACAGCGCAACAAGGAAAAGTAGGATGCCGGCGCTGCACATCGAAACCACCGTGCGAGAGATCTCAAAAAATGTGGCGAGAATGGTTGTGTGCATGTGGATGCCTGGCGTAAGGTCGCATGCTAGGCCGGAATCTCCTCTGTTGGTTCAAAAACGGTCAGAAGTATACACCCACCCCAACGGCGTTTTTTTGGAATTAAGACGCGGCTCGCCAGCGACCAACTAGAAAATAGAAATTGGAGAAGGCGCAAGAGAAAGACCCCACCCTTGCAAAAAACAAACCCGCAAGGGTAGGCCACCGCAATGGCGTTTTTTTGGAATTAAGACGCGGCCACCCGCGAAGTGCAAGGAACCGTGAAGTGGTTTAACGACAACAAAAGATACGGCTTCATCCGGCGCGATGATGGACCAGACGTTTTCGTACATTATTCCGCCATCGTTGGTGATGGCTATCGCACCTTGCAAGAAGGAGACGCGCTCGAATTCGAGATTGTTCAGGGGCCGAAAGATCCCCAAGCGGCCAACGTCTCAAAGGCCGGTGGCTGAAGCAAGTTAGCAATCATTTGGCCGACAGGGGCGCGCCCCCTGCCGGCCTTTTTTATTTGCGGAAACGCCCATGTACAACTGAACTTTGGTTTGAGTCGTCGCTTAGACTTTTTTCCACCCGAAGGAGCCGCTGACTCCTTACTGGTTTCCACCACGGACAAACACGTACTCTGTGGTCGCCGTTCCTTGAGTTCCGCCGTCGACAAGGGGCAGCGCAAACTTCAGGTGATAGCCCGCGTTAAGGGCACCAGCCATGACCTTGGAGCAGTCGCCCGGATTTATGAAGGGGGCACCAGTGAAAGTGAGGTTAGAGGACACCAGTGCGGCGGAGAAATCGGATGGGTCCAAGACGCAGTGAAAGACGAACACATCTATTGGTGCCGCCACCTGCGCCTTCACCGGCCTGGTGGCGAGTTTTGTGCCGACCAGTGCGACACCGAGCACAACTACGGTACCCAGTATGAATAACAACCTACGGAATCTAGCGATGCTTCTCATAGTAAACCTCCTCGCGTTTCTTGGATCGAGGCCCGAAACCAGGCTCGAGCGTACGGCGTATGCATTGACATAGCAAGTGACAAGGAACGACTCGCCGCCCGGGAGACAGGGGACAGACGGGAAGTTTCTCCTTCTCTGAAACTTCCCGTCATTACAAGCCAACCGAATCATGTCAGTGCAATCTCAGAAAACGTCCCGTCTGTCCCCGATTTCCCCGAAGATCGCTCTACCAAAAGGATTCTAGAGTTCACAAGATGCTCAGCGCCTCTTTTTGATGTTACTGCGTAGGACACTACGTATTACTTCTATAAAGGTACTTCATTTATTACACCTAAACTGGTTGCTGACGCGGTGACTGGTATTTCAGGTATTCGATCCTCAAAGTCGGGGAGGAATAACAATCCATGAAATTCAAGTTCGGTGTAGTTTTGCTGTTTGCAGTGTTTCTGTTTCCCGCGATTATTCGCGCTCAGGTTCCAGTTCCAGTTGGCCGCTGGGAAATAGTCCACACCAGCGGAGACAATTCCGCTCAAACGGACTTGTATCCAGGCGCATTTTCAATTTTTCTCAGAGCTGGTGGTACAGGATATACCTACGGAACGTTCGCCAGTTCAATCTGCGTGATTGACACTGAAACCTTCAACGTTGTTCCTACCTGGACCGCGCTGGATGTAAATAGGTTTCAAATCACCATCACCGTCGACAATCTTGGGTTGGGGCCAAACTTCTCATTTATTTACACTGGCATGTACAATCCCTCGACTCCCGTGCCCGGTGATCCATCTGCAATCATTCCCACAATTAGCGGGCAATACTACGCGGTGGGAGATGTTTCAGCTTGCAATGTCACGACACAGAGCAATCCCGGCAACTTCGTGGCAACATTCCTGCCTACTCTTTTTGATGGTTCAGCCTCGGGTTCTCTGGATGCTTTCAGTGCCGATAATGGTTCAGCATTTGACTCGAGGGTGGGCGCTACCATCTTCTTCGACATTCCGCCAGCGCCCGGCCAGATCGCTGGTACGGTATCCCTCGCCTCGAACCCAACGTTCCAGACGAGGCCGTGTTTTGCTACAACAAGCGGCGTCGTAAACCCCTTGACCATCAACCCCAATTTGTCGAGTCAGACGGGCGCCTCCGAATACATGTTTGCGAAAGGCTTTGACCCATTTGGTGTACCGACTACCCTTTTCCTCAACGGCTTTTCAGCCAATCAGTACGCCACGGCTGCCAACACCGATCCGAATGCGATACAGATCACGAGTACGGACTGGGCTGTAGTTGCCGCCATTGGCGAAGATAATCCTGCGGCAGGTGTGGCCGGCGTAAGCAACGATGGCATTAACAAGGTCATTGTGGCTCTGTACGGAGTCATCGGTGGCGCGTGTGATGGCGCAGGCGGTGTTGACGCCCCATTCCACTTCCTCTCAGGCAAGCCACTCGATCACAAGCCCAAGAAGCACGGTCGCCATGGCAGGAGGAATATCTACAATCGTGGCAAGATTCTTGCGCGATAAAGCTAGGACGTGCCAATAGCCGCCTTGCCGAAAGTGATGGCGCATCCTTAAAAGGCCGAGACGGCTCCCGGTGGCCTAAACCGCCCGCGTCAAGCGCTCCGCGCCATCATTGAATTCCTACTTCGCGATACAAGTCACCCAAAGCGATGTCGTGAGCTTTGGCGTCTTTCAATATGTCAATCTCTTCATTCGCAATTCGTTTTTCATCGGATTTTACAGGCAGGATGTTGGTTTTATAAAAGCGTACCTGATCATCGGGAGTAAGGGCTGCAAGCTGCTTGCCGTAATCAACTTCTTTCCTAAAGGCTCGCGCTGATTCCAAGTCTTTGCGCGTTATGGTTTGAATGACCGCATACATTGGTATAATTGCGGCGTATCCGCGATCAGCCTTTAGATGCTGAAGTTCTTCCAAGACCTGGCCCAACAGGCGATCCCCGTCCCGTAGGTTGGATTCGTAGTCGTTTAACACTGGTTCTAACTTGCTGCACCGGTGTATGTATTCTGCCATTGTCGGCGTTGCTTGCCGTGCGATCTGTACAAACTGCTGCTTTGTTGGCACACTCTTCGGAGCAAGGGCTTCGAGTTGCTCAGTCAGGGCCTCGATTTTCTTCACATGGCGAACATGGGTTCCCACGCGTATTCCCTCTTCAGCAACGAGTAAGAGAACGGCACAAATGGCTATCATCGCTTTCAAAGCAAACGAGCGGTGTTTCCGACGAAACGTCGGTTCTGCTTCGATGCGAAGGATTTCGGACCACATGCGCTTTGCCCAATAACCTGTGCCAATCGTTGCAAGGAGCAATAATCCACTGATTCTCTTGAGCCAGTCTGTGCCAACCTGAGTAGCTGACGCGATCACTATAACTGCCCAAGCCGCGGCAATGGTGAGCAAAATCAGAGAGACTTTGAGCATGCCGTACGGAGCAGGCTTGGTGGCACTGTTCGGGATTGGCTGTGTCGGCAGCCCCACGTGAGATTCCGTGATTAGTCAGAGGTCTTTCGGGGCAGCATAGCAGATTTCCAAGGCCGATCCTCGTCGATTGTGCGTTGTAGCTGGTTACAGTATCGACCTCGACCTGGAGACGGGCCGGATTATAGGCTTGTCTTCGTCCGCATCCGTTCGTAGCGCAGCCCGACCGATCCATTCGCGTATGACTTGCATTCTGTCAACCGGAAGTCGCGCTGCGGGAACTTGCCCGGGAAGCCGGGGATGCCATCGCCTAACAGCATGGGACCCACGCCGATGTAGAGTTCATCGATCAAATCCTCTTGCAGGAAACTGCGGCACAATTCGCCTCCACCGCCTAGGTAGATATCTTTCCCCGGGCGGCCTTTCAGCTTCTTCACAAAGGCGGTCAGCGATCCGCTCACGACTTCGAATTCCTTGCGTTTGCCCGGCTTCCATCGTCGAGAAACTACGTAGTTGGTGATGCCCGGCGTCTCGGGCATCTCGCCACTCTTGCGCATTTTCACCATACCCACCGCGGTCTTGCGGCCCATGATGGTGGTATCGATCTTGGCAAAGAAGTCCGCCATCAGCGCTTCGCCTTCTTTGTCCAAGACCAGAAAATCCATGGCCCCATTCCGCCGCGCAATATAGCCGTCAAGGCTGATTCCGAATCCCAGAATGACTTTTCGCGACATGCCGCAACTGTAAAAGGACGCTTACTTATCGTCAATACAAAACGAACAGGCGGGTGCCGCAATCCCTGTAGTTTTCAGGCTTGCCCGCCGTTGGAGGGGTGCGGTTTCTGTTCTGTGCCGCACCAATCACCGAGGATCAACCACATCACGAAAACAGCTTTGGGTTAGGCACGTTTTCTTCCGCTTTGGCACCAGTGGAATTCAGAAATTGGTCGAGGCGGAGGAATTTGCGACCGAGGGCGCCGCTGTAGGCTGACCATTCGGGTTCGCCGGTATCAAGGGCGAGGGCGGCGCGGGCGGCGGCGAGTTTCGAATCGAGGTCGTCCATGTAGTGGAAGGCCAGGGCTTCGCGGATCATGGGGAGCTTGGGGGAACCGAATTCGTATTGGCCGTGATGGCTGATGAGCATGTGCTGGACGACCGTTTTCAGTTTGGCGGGAAAACCTTCGATGGCGTCCATGCCTTTGGAAACGGTTTCAAATTCCATCATGATGTGGCCGAGAAGCTGGCCTTCGACGGTGTAGCCTATAGCGCGCTCGAAACAAAGTTCGTCGAGCTTGCCGACGTCGTGCAGAATCGCGGCGGTCAGCAGCAGATCAACATCAAGCTCGGGATAGTGAGCGGCGATTTGTTTTGCCAGCCCGCACAAACTAATGACGTGCTCGAGCAGACCGCCGAGATAGGCATGGTGCATGACTTTCGCGGCGGGAGCGCGCTTGTACTTCGCGGCGATGCCCGGATCCGAAATAATTCCCGTCGCCAACTTTTTGAGCCAGGGATTTCCGATCGATGCTGCGTATTCCAACAATTGGGCGTACAGCTTGTTGACGTCTTCCTTGGTGTGCGGGAGAAAATCGGCCAGGTCAACCTCCTCAGGTTTTGCGAGCCGAAGCTGCAGAAGCGCAAGCTGCGGCCGGTTGCGGTAGATTTCGACGCGCGCGTTGACCTTGACGAAATCGTCGCGGCTGATGTCCTTCGCGGCGACATCAAACTGATCCCACATGCGTGCTTCGATGGTGCCACTGCGGTCGCCGAGCTCGAGACGCAGATAGGGCTTGCCCTCGCGGGTATTGCGAATTTCTTTTTCGTGAACAAGGAAAAAAGTAGTGATGCTTTGTTCGGAGTTGAGATCGGTGACGAAAGGCGTCTTCATTGGCCCGATTGCGTTCCCGAGCGCTTGCCGAACAATAGAAACTTCTTGTGGTTTTTCTTGGCTTTGGTGACTTCCGGGGTGGCGCTTACTTCCTGAATTTCGGAGCCTGCGCCTCCGGCGATGTCCTGAAAACCGGGCTTGATGATCACGTAGCTTTGTTCGCGGAGAGTTTTCAGATACTCGCGCATGGCGGGTTCCATGCGAGCGCTGTAGAGCTTGTCCATGATTTCATTTTTAACTTTGGCGAGCGATTGTTCGCCTTCGTCGTAGTGCTCCAGGACCTCCAGAACCAGGAAGCCCTGTTTGGTTTCCATCACTTCAGTCAGGTCTTTGCGTTTCATCTTGAAGACTTTGTCCTCGAGTTCCTTGGAAAGTTCGCCTCGTTTGTAAATGCCGAGAAAGCCGCCCTGGCTCTTGGTGCTGCCATCGGAAAGCCGCTTGGCAATTTCGCCGAAGTCTTCACCGTCCTGAACACGCTTGAGGGCGGTCTCCGCTTTTTTCTTTAAGTCGGGGAGCTCTTCCGGTTTCTTCCCTTCGGTGCTAACAACAATCTCGCGCAGCGCCACCTGCTCCGGGCGCACGTATTCAGTTTTGTGCGCTTCGTAGTATTTGGTCACTTCATCATCGCTGATGGTAATGTGCGAGCCGACTTCGCTGCTGATCACGCGCTGCGTCAGCAGAGTGTTTCGAATATTGTTCTTGAAATCTTCGAAGTTCAATCCCTGCCCGGACACTGCTTTTTCAAGCTCCTCCATGCTGGGCAGTTTGTTGTCGGTGCGGATGGCATCGAGTCTCTTGATGAGCTCCGGCTCGACACTGACACCCATGTCCTTGGCGCGCTGGACGAGCAGTGACTGATCGACGAGATCGCGCAAAGTGTGTTTCTGGCGATCTTCGATGTCCGTCTGCAATTGTTCCGGGGTGCAACGGTTCTGGCATTCTTGCTTGGCGTCTTCTTCGGCGGTCTGGCGAGCCTTGTCGTACTCCGTGCGCGTGATGATTTCATTGTTGACGCGGGCAATGATTTCTTCGACGGTCTTGCCGACATCCGGATTAACAGGTTTCGGAGCGGCCGGTTTTGCGGGCTTTTCGGACTTGGAGTCGGGCGCGGCCATGCCAGGTTTTTCAAGAGTTGGCGCGGGCGCTGGTTTCGGCGGAGCGCTTTGCGGCTGCTCCTGCGCCGCAAGCGCCAGGCTCCCCAGGGGTAAAGCGGCGCAGAGTGCCACGATCACAACTAGATTTCGCATCAATTCCCTCACCCTTAAAGTTTAGCCCTGCCCCTGAAGGCCGAGCAATACGTTTCTCAAAACAACGGGGATCGACTCCCCTCGCTTGACTTCCATCCAGAGCACGCCGCTGGGATCGAGCTTTATGCCTGTACGAGAGCGTACCACGGAGACCAGTTTTGCTGGGTCCAGGGTGGTTTCGGGATGGAAGCGAATGGCGATGCGGGTCCCCTGGCGCTCCACGGCGGAGATGCGCAGGCGCTCACACATGGATTTGAGGGCGGCGTACTCCAAAAGGTTTTCTACGGAGGATGGAGGCTTGCCGAAGCGGTCTTCGAGCTCCTTTCGAACATCCTGCTTGTCGGCTTCGGAGGCGATCGAGGAGATCCGCTTGTAGGTGCGGAGGCGGAGATTTTCGCTGGGGATGTAGTCCTGCGGGATTCGAACGTCAAAGCCAAGGCTGAGGGTGGTGCGGAGGTCGGGAGCGACTTCCTCGCCCTTCAATTTGGAAACGGCGCGCTCCAACATTTGGCAATACATATCGAAGCCGATAGCTTCGATGTGGCCATGCTGCTGGCGGCCAAGCATGTTGCCGGCGCCGCGAAGTTCGAGGTCGAGTGCGGCGATTCGAAAGCCGGCGCCGAGTTCGCTGAATTCTTTCATGGCGGCGAGGCGTTTGCGAGCGATGTCGGAGAGCGAAGTGTCCGGCGGGACAAGGAGATAAGCGTAGGCGCGCTGGGTAGAACGGCCTACGCGGCCACGCAATTGGTAAAGTTCGGCGAGGCCGAGGCGGTCGGCGCGGTTGATCAAAATCGTGTTGGCGCGAGGGATGTCCAGACCGTTTTCGACGATGGTGGTCGCCACGAGGACGTCGGCTTCATCGCGGATAAATTTCAACATCACGCTCTCGAGTTCTTTTTCGGCCATCTGGCCGTGGGCAACGACGACGCGTGCCTTGGGGACTAGTTTCTGAACCATGGCCCCGAGCGAATAGATGGATTCGACGCGATTGTGAATGAAGAAGACCTGGCCGTCGCGAGCAAGTTCGGTTTCGATGGCGGTTTGCACGAGCTCTTCCTGAAAGGGGGCGACGACGGTTTGAATGGCGAGGCGGTCGCGGGGAGGGGTTTCGATAACGGACATGTCGCGAAGGCCGACAAGGGACATGTGCAGCGTGCGCGGAATGGGGGTCGCGGAGAGGGCGAGAGCGTCCACGTTTTTGCGCATTTCCTTGAGGCGTTCTTTGTGGGCGACGCCGAAGCGTTGTTCTTCATCGACGACGAGAAGGCCGAGGTCGGCAAATTTGACGTCCTTGGAAAGCAGGCGATGAGTGCCGATGACGACATCGACTTTGCCGGCTTCCAAGTCTGCGAGGATTTTCTTTTGTTCCGCGGCGCCGCGGAAGCGGCTGAGCATTTCGATGCGCGCTGGGAATGCAGCAAACCTTTTCTTAAAGGTTTCAAAATGTTGGAAGGTGAGCACGGTGGTGGGCGCGAGAACCGCGACCTGTTTGTTGTCAATGACAGTTTTGAACGCAGCGCGCATGGCGACTTCAGTTTTGCCGTAGCCGACGTCACCGCAGAGCAGGCGGTCCATGGGCTCGGCGCGTTCCATGTCGCGCTTGATGTCGCCGATGGCAGTGACTTGGTCGGTGGTCTCCTCGAACTCGAAGGCATCCTCAAATTCGCGCTGGAAATTGCCGTCGGGAGAAAAAGCGAAGCCTTCGCTGGTCTTGCGCTGCGCGTATAGCGTCAGAAGCTGGTCGGCCATGTCTTCGACGGATTTGCGCGCGCGCGTTTTGCGAGTGTTCCAGACGGTGCCGCCGAGTTTGTCGAGAGGCGGATGAGTGCCTTCGAGAACGCGGTAACTCTGCACCAGGTCCATGCGCTCGAGAGGAACGTAGAGGCGCGCATCGTCGGCATACTTGAGCAGCATGAACTCACCGCTGTGGCCGCCGGATTCGATTTGGCGAAGGCCCTCGAACTGGCCGATGCCGTGGTCCACGTGAACGACGTAGTCGCCGGGTTTCAGCTCGGCGAAATCGCCGAAGAAACCGGAGGTGCGAATTTTGCGGCTGGGGCGCTCGACCGTGGGCGTGACGTCGAAAAGATCGGCATGTCCGAAAAGGGTGAGGCGAGCATCGGGAAAGGTGACGCCTTCGGCGAAGGGCGCGCGAATCAGCAACATGGCCGCGGATTCATGCGCGCCCTCGGCGGTGAATCCGGCGGCAGCATCTTCCGATTCGCCAAGCACGTAGGGGACTTCATACTCGCGGCAAATGTCCGCAAAGCGCTCGATCTCTCCGGTGCTGGCAGCGGTCAGGAAGACTGTCCCTCCAGCCGTGAGCTGGGACTTCACGTCGCCCATGCAGGCAACCACATCGCCGTGAAAACGCGCACTGGGCCGCGAGGAGAGCTCGAACTGTGGAATGGAACCAATTCCGAGAGCAAGCTGTTCGATGTGAATTTGCGAGGTTTTTTCCAGTGCGGTGGCGAATTCAGCTTCGGACCAGAAGTAGTGAGAAGCGGCGGGCGAATTGGCGTGCCCGTGACGCTCGTAATTTTCCGTCGCAGCGGCGAGGTGCTTCTCAGCAGCTTCGCGCAAAGTTTGCGGCTCATCGAGAAACACTATGGGCCGGAGGGAGCTTTCCGCCAGATCGAAGAGAGTGCTCGGCCCTGCTTCGCCGGTTGGCCCGAAAAAGGATGGCGTCTCCCATGCGGCAGCGTTGAGATCTACTTTTTCGGGCGCCGGAACGGCCCATTCCATCAAGGGTAACAGTGTGGCGCGCTGAACCGGAGCAATCGAGCGCTGCGTACGCGGATCAAATTCGCGCACCGATTCGACAGTGTCGCCGAGCAGTTCGATACGCACGGGACGCGCGGCTTCTGGAGAGAAAACGTCGATGATTCCGCCGCGGACGGCAAATTGGCCAGGAAGCTCGACCATTTCGGTTCGCGTGTAGCCCACGGAGCCAAGATGGGCGAGCAATTCGTCGTGGGGAATCTCGGTGTCTTTTGCCAACGTTCGGGTGAGATAGAGGTAGGCGGCGGGATCCTGATAGCGCCAAAGCGCGGCGGCAATGGGCGCGATTAACAAGGAAATTTGTCCGTCCGCGACGCGAAAGAGAGTCGCAGCGCGGCGTTCGAGAATGTCGGCGTGGGGGCTTTGCGATTCCCAGGGAAGCCGGTCGAAGGCCGGGAGCGTGGCGACGCCTCCAGTGGCCCCGGGAAAGATGGCGCTGAAGAAGCGCAGTGTTTCGGCGAGAGCTTCGGCGCGGCGATTGGAGCCGGTGACAAAAAAGGCGGGGCGCCGCAACTCGCGCGTCAAGTAAGCGGCAACGAGGGCTTTCGCGACGTCATGCAGTCCGGTAATCGAGATATGGCTTGCGCCGGAGCGCAAAGCGGCCAGCGCGCCCTCCATCGCCGCATGGCGAAGAACGGCCTCCAATCTCTCGCGGACGGCGGGAAGTATCATGCGCGGCCGGTCAGGAATCCGCCCGCCGCGGCGGACGCGCCCCCGCCTCGGCGGGCTGAGGCTTCTCGCCGAAGCCTTCGCGTATTTTGCGCAGAATGGCAGAAGTGGAATAGCCCGGGACAACGGGAATGGAGACGACGCGGCCGCCCGCAGCTTCCACTTCTTCGCGGCCGACGATCTGGTCGCCGGGCCAATCGCCACCTTTCACCAGGATGTCCGGGAGGAGGCGGGCGATCACTTCACGCGGAGTCAAGTCATCGAAAATCACCACCCCGTCGACGGACTCCAAAGCAGCGAGAATTTCCGCGCGTTCGCGTTCTGGAATGACCGGGCGGCCTTCGCCTTTTAATTGGCGAACACTCGCATCACTGTTGAGGCCAACGATGAGGACGTCTCCCAATTCTCGCGCGAGTTCGAGGCTGCGGATATGGCCAGGATGGAGAAGGTCAAAGCAACCGTTGGTGAAGACGACGCAGCGGCCGTTGCGTTTCTCGCGGCCAAACCGCAAACTCGCTTGCTCCAGTGTCAGGAGTGAAGAATTCAAAGGGTCTCCATGCGGGCCACAAAACAACAGAGTAATATCCCTGAAAAGGTAGTTTATCATGCGCGGGAGAATAGGCGCACGAGGGCCGGTGGCGGGGTGGCGGGTCAGTCTGCGATTATTTCAGCGTAAGCGTCATGTCCCTTTCTTTCTACTAGCTCGCATGAGTCGAGGAACGTAAACTAGGAGACATCGTGATCGAGCAAAAAATTAACAAATTCTTTGGTGATGACGAGTCTACTGGCTTTGGAACGGGTTGGTGGAGCGGGATATTGTCAGCCTTTTTTGGATTTCTTTCCTTCGGAGGAGTTTTGTGCCTGCATTTTCCTCAGCTACTAAGCTCTCCTGAACTGCGTCCACACTATCCAATGCACACCATACGCGTTTTAATCCAAGGCCTCATCGTGGGGGCAA
>Ga0137415_10006930_pt1 | contig 11246 bp, 8 predicted proteins | sample CZODoug3_1_1_16f_FD_183082 | JGI IMG/M metagenome (GOLD analysis project Ga0137415, IMG submission 183082) | Vadose zone soil fungal communities from Angelo Coast Range Reserve, California, USA - CZODoug3_1_1_16fungal (Hybrid Assembly) | ecosystem: Environmental > Terrestrial > Soil > Vadose...
TGATCGGGATCTCCTCGTCGAGCAGCGTGACGAGCTGGCGCAGGATACGGCTCTTCGCCTGACCGCGCAGGCCGAGGAGAATGAAATTGTGGCGTGAGAGGATCGCGTTGACGAGCTGCGGGAGGACCGTCTCTTCGTACCCCACGATGCCCGGGAACAGCGCCGAGCCGTTCTCGAGCAAACAGATCAGATTCTCGCGCATCTCATCTTTGACGGTGCGCTGGCGGCGGGCCGGGCTGGCCCACTCTGTCTTCTTCAGCTCACCGAGTGTCGTCACTTGTGTCATGGCTCGACGTTAAACCCCTCAGCCCGTGCTCTGCAACCCTTGCGCGATACCGCGCACACTTGCCAGCAGCGCCCGGAAGACTTCGTTGTCCGGCCGCCCCGCGGCGCGCCACCGTTCCAGCAGATCGATCTGCAGCAGACTCATCGGGTCTACGTACGGATTGCGTAGCAGGATCGACCGCTGCAGCGCCGGCTCGGAGTCGAGCAGCGCCGTCTCGTGTTTCAACGCGAGCAGGTTGGCGACCGTGCGATCGAACTCCTCCTGAATGATGGGGACGTAGTACGCGCCGAGCTTCCCGGCGAGGCGCGCATAGCGCGCTGCGATCGCGAGATCGGCCGTGGCGAGCACCATCTCCACGTCATCCACCAGGGCTCGCAGGAACGGCCAGCCGCGGATCATCTCGTCCAACGCCGCCGCGCCGTAGCGCTCCGCGGCACTCTCCAGTGCCATCCCCAGGCCGTACCACCCGGGGAGGAGATGGCGGCTCTGCGTCCAGGCGAAGACCCACGGAATCGCGCGCAGCTGCTCGATCTCGCCCTGCTCGGCGCTTGGGCGTGAGGCGGGACGGCTGCCGATCTCCATGCGCTGAATGACATCGATGGGCGTCGCCAGTCGGAAATACTCTACAAACCGCCGGTCGTCATACACGAGAGCCCGGTACGCGGTGCGGCTGTCGCGGGCGATCTCGTCCATGATGGTGGTCCAACCGGCTTCACGCGGATCCGGCGCGCGGGGCAGGGCCGTCGCGAGCGCCACGGCGCTCACCGTCTGCTCGAGCGTACGGAGGGCGATCCCGCGCAGCCCGTACTTCGCGTTGATCGCCTCGCCCTGTTCCGTCATCCGGAAGCGGCCACGGACGGAGCGCGGCGGCGCGCTCAGAATGGCGCTCGTGATCTTGCCGCCGCCACGGCTGACCGTGCCGCCGCGCCCGTGAAAGAGGGTGAGATCGACGCCCGACTTGTCCGTGGTCGCGACGAGCCCCCCCTGCGCCCGGTGCAACGCCCAGCGCGACGCGCCGATCCCCGCGTCCTTGTTGCTATCGGAGTATCCGATCATGACCATCTGCTGCATGCCGCGCTTTGCCAGATGCGCCCAGTAGCAGGGCTCATCAAGCAGCGAACGGATGATGTAGGCTGCGTCCTCGAGATCAGCGACGGTCTCGAAGAGAGGCGCGATGTCCAACGGCACGTCTCCCCCTGCGGAGTCCGCAAGCCCGCCCCAGCGCGCGAGCACCATGACGGCGAACACGTCGTCCGCGCCCTCCGCCATGCTGATGATGTACGGACCCACGGCGTCCGGCCCGAAGCGCGCGCGGCAGTCGGCGATCGCCTTGAACACCTCCAGAGTGCGAGTGGCCTGGGCGTCAGGCGACCCCGCCGGCGCTTCTCCGTGCTCGAGCACCCGCCGGAGCCGGGCGAGACGGTCGGCTGCGGGGCGGTTGCTCCAATCGGAGTCCGCGAGCAGCGTCGCGAGCACCGCGCGATGGACATGGGCGTGTTGTCGCAGGTCGATCGTGGCCAGGTGGAAGCCGAACGTCTCGACGCGACGCAGCAGCCGCTGCACACCGAACAGTCCCGCGTGCTCGCCGCGGTGCTCGCGCAGGCTCGCGATGACCATCCCCAGATCACGCTCGAGCTCGGCTGCGACAGCGTATCCCTCCGGCGTCTCGCGTCGAGTCGCCTCCAGCCGAGCGGCGACGAGGCGGAACAGCACGCGGTACGGCATGTCGTGATAGCGCGCAGGCATCGTTGCCAGCGCCGTGGGGAACTGGGCGCCATAGGTCGCCACGCGCTCGCGCACGGCGTCGCTCACGCCCGTGAGCGCTCCCGATTGCGACAGGCGGCGTGCGAGCTCGGTCGCCTCCCGGCGATACCGATCGAGCGCGAGGTCGCGTTGGCGCGCCAACGCAGCGCGCAGCGTTTCGGCGCCGACGTTGGGATTGCCGTCCATGTCGCCGCCGACCCAGGAGCCAAAGCGCAACACCGGCCGACTGGGTACTTCGACGGCGTACGACTTGTGCACCGCTTGCTCGAGCTCTTCGGAGAATGGCGGGACGATGCGGTAGACGATGTCCGTCAGGTAGAAGAGCACATTCTCGAGCTCGTCCATCACGGTGGGGCGTGCCGACGGTTGCGGATCGGTCTGCCACGCCGCCGTGATTTCCTCGCGAATTCGCGCCAGCGCGGCGCGCTCTTCATCGGGCGTGCGCGACGGATCGAGCCGCTCCACGAGCAACCGGCCGATCACCTGCTCCTTCTCGAGCAGCGTGCGCCGCGTCGCTTCAGTGGGGTGCGCTGTGAACACGGGCTCGACCCGCAGCCGCTGGAGCAGGGCCGCCACCTGGGCCGGCGTGACGCCGGCGGCGGCGAGTTGTGCGACGGTAGCCTGGAGACTGCCCTCCTGGGGATCGCTCGCACTGCGCAGATAGTCGCGTCGCCGCCTGATCCGGTGAATCCGCTCGGCGAGATTGACGACCTCGAAGTACGCAGAGAAGGCGCGGACCAGCGTTTCGGCATCACGCGGCGGCAAGCCCTTCACCAACGCCTGCAGCTCGTCGTCGGCTCCTGCGATGCTGGCCTGCCGAGCGCGCTCGACGAGCTGGAAGAACGCGTCGCCACATTGCTCGCGGATGACGTCCCCGACCAGCGCCCCGAGCCTGCGCACATCGTCCCGCAGCGGAACATCTTTGGGAGCGAACTCTGTCAGGGAGCCTCGGCGGGCGTAAAGAGCCGGGCGGCGGCGACACCCCACGCCGCGAGATCGACGGTTGCCCGTCCGTCGCCGCCGACAGGAATCGCGTCACCATTCTGCTCGACCAGACTGGTGTGCCGGGCAAGCTTGAACGGGTACGCCGCGGGCCACACGCCGACGCTGCGCGCCTGTCCGGCAACGTCGAGAACCTTCACGATCACGCCGTCGCCGTCGTCGGCCGGCTTCGCACCGACGATCATCACGCCCTTGTCGGCGTAAAACAGCGCGCGATCCTTGGCAATCAGGGGACCGGGCGTCTCGTTGGTGTAGGCCGGGCTGACGTACAGCGGCTCGCACGCCGCCCACCCGCGCCGCACCGGCTCGGCCGCATCGCCGGGCGCGACCAGCGAGAGCCTGAACCGGAATGTCACCGCTCCGCCCTGCGACGCCGCATAGTTCGTGTGCCAGTAGTTGTTCATCACGTAGGCGAACAGCGTACCGTCGGGCACGATCGTGCGACGCCACGCGCCGCGGAACAGGTCGTTCAGCGTAAAGAGCGGGGTATCGGGGCCGCTCCAGAGCACGCCGTCGTTGCCTTCGTGCAGCCACACCCAATGCGTGTGACAAAACCAATCGCGGCAGCTCCCAGGCTGCTGATCGCGATCGACGGTCATGCGGCCAAGCGGGACCTCGACATCGACTGTGGGCTTGAGGAATGCAAAGGGAAACGCGATGTACAGCGCCTCTTTCGCGAGCGTGGGCGTCTTTACGATGCGGTTCTCGATGTCGACCCAGGGCAGCTCGTCGTACAGCGTGATCGTCGACGTGATCGCGGGGAACCCTTCGAGTGCTCGCTCGACCACGAGGCGCACCCCGATACCCGGGAGCCGCTCGCGGCGCGCGCGAACGAGCTTGGCCTGCGTGAGCTCGAGCTGCGGAGGGTTTTTGAGCTCGTCGCGGTCGCCTGAGGTCCAGAGCGCGCTATGCTCGCCACCGCGCGCGTAGACGAGCTGATTCAAGCCCGACCAGTCCGATGGTTTCACGCGCTCCTTGCCGTCGGGACCGGTGAGGGAGCGGATCGCGCCACTCGCCGGGTCGAGCTGGACCGTGAATCCTCCTGCCTTGGCGTCGAGGGCCTCGCCGTCGGCCGCAGGTGGACGGGCTTCGCGGTCCGCTTCGGTCAGCGCCAGGTAGCCCAGTGGGGGGACCTCCCGAAACAGGACGAGCGCGTCGCCATTCTCGAGGTCGACGGACGCCAGCTCGCGCCCGTCGTTGGTGAGAGATTTGGCGGCGCCACCGGGAACGCGGACTACGTCGGTCCGGTCCCAGGTGCCGGCATTGAACACCAGTCGGCCACGGCCGGTGCGGCCCGCCCGGCCGAGGCGCAGCAAGCCATCGCGCAGCTGATCGCCCGCCGCGGCAGCTCCGGCATCGATGAAGCGCTTCTTGTACTCCCATTGCGCCACGGTCTGCCGTGAGGCAGGGGCGGAGATACTTTCGTCCGCGCCCCAGGTGTGCTCGCCGAAGAGCAGCAAGTCACGCCACATGGCGGTGCGCGCATCGGCACGGCTGCGGCGGCGCTGCGTCGCATCATCGTCGCGTGGCTCGATACGATCATCCCACAGCGCGACGATCTCCGCCGCGCGGGCCACGAGTTGCGCGGCACGAAACGCCGCCAGCTCCGCTGCGGTCGACGCGGCGCCGTCCTCCCAGTAGAGCCCCGTGTCGCCACGGCGGACCGGAATTTTCGTCCCGTAGCGGCGCTCGACGTCGCGAAAGAAGTCCTCCGCCCGGCCCGTGACGATGCGCGGGAACGTGAACCGCCGGGCGAATTCCTGGACGTTGGCGACGATCGTTTCCTTCATCAGGGCGTTGTCCTGCCAATCGGCACCGTACAGCAGGGCGGTGTCATACGGCCAGTTCTGCGCGAGAAACGCCGGCTGATTGAGCAGCCAATCGGAGAGACGGTGACCCATCTCGTCGGGGCCGACGTCGAAGCCGAACCGTGTGCCGTCGCCGTAGTGGTGCGCGCGCCAGTGGAGCACGCGGCTGCCGTCAGGCCCCTCCCAGTAGTAGAGCTGCGGGTAGACTGTGCCTTCGGTGCCGGTAGCCGGTAGCAACGGCACAGCGCGCTCGGGGTTGGGGCCGCTGGCGAGGTACTTCACGCCGCTTGCGGCGAGGAGCGTCGGAAAGGTCAGCGTCTGCCCGGGGACGTCGGTGATCTGGGCGGACAGAAACGTCAGGCCTCGCTCGCGGGCCAGCTTGCCCGCCGGCCACACGAGCCGGGCGAACGTCTCGTGATCGAGGATGCCGGTGAGCATGTTCGCGAACAGCGCCTGCCACGCGATCTTGCCGTCGCGAATCGCCTGCAGCAGCGCGTCGCCCGCTTCGGGCGAGCGGTTCTCCAGGTACGACAGCACCTGCAGCGCGCACTCCGCGGTGAAATGGAATTCGCGGTGCGTCGCGGTCCACGCCAGCGCCGCGTCCAGATTCTTGCGATGTACCTCGAGCGCTCGCTCCTGGAGATCGGTGTAGCCGACGTCGGTGTGGATGGAGGGCAGCCAGTAGAGCGTCCAGCGTTTCGCCGGCGTGAGGCGCAGCCGCCGCCGCGCCGCGCGGTCTCGTCCGACTTCGATGTCGACCTGAAAATCCGACGGCTCCGACAGCGGGACCCACACTTCGCCGCTCAACGCCACGCCCTGCGCAGACGGCAGCAGCCCCGCGGTGCCGACCAACGCGCCCCGACGGTCCGTCACACGCGCGCGCGCCGCCGGCGCGCTCAGTCCGGAGACGGTGATGCGCACCAGGTTCTTGCGGCCTTCGGGCTGTTGAAAGAGCGCGGTAGGGCGGACCTCGATGACCGGCTGCTGTGACTCGCGCCGCTTGCTCGCCAGCGATCCGGCGAGCGACGAGAGCAAGCCCAGGAATGTACGACGATCAGAACGGAGCATGATTCCTATAATTTACCGCTGCTTGACTGTGCAGGTCCCCTATGTACGTTTCGCCGTCCGTGACCTCGAACCTTAACAGGAGCTAGCATGAAGCGCATCGCATTGGCCGTGGCGATCGTCGTCATGGCTGCAGGCGCGTGTAAGAAGGCGGAGCAAAGCAAGAGTGCCACCCCGCCTGCTGACTCGATGAAAATGGCTGACTCGATGAAGATGATGGCGCCCGCTGACACGACGCATCATATGGCGGCCGACACGAGCAAGGCACACGCGACGCCTATGGCTACGCCTAAGCCCAAGACGACACCGCCGCCGGCACCGGCGCGCAAGACGACGCGGCGCCCGTAACCACGCGAAGTCGTAGCAGGGATTCAAGCCCGGGCGCCGCCCGGGCTTTTGTTTTGCTGGACCGACCGGACGATCGCCGTGCGCGTATCAAACGGCGGCGTCCAACCCAGCTCAGTGCGGATTCGCTCGACTGAGTACGGATTCTCGCCTAGAATGAACGACATCGCCGCATTTCCGAGCGCCGTGTAGCGGCCCGGCATGACGAGGCGCATCAGCACGCTCCACGCGGCCACACCAATTCGAATGAGCGGCACCGGGATCCGAACTCGGAGCGGCCGCACCCCTAACGCCTCCGCGAAGGCGGCGAAGAACTCCCCTTGGGTGAGCCGTGGCGGCGCGTCGCGCGTCACGTTGTAGGCGCGGAATCCGGGCTCGGCAGGCGCGTCGAGCGCGGCAACAATCGCCGACGCCACGTTGCCGGCGTAGACACACGAGAGATGATTCGTCCCGAGGCCGATCTCGGGGAGGAATCCACGTTTGAGGTTTGCGATCAAGCGCCGCGTGAAGAGCAGATCCCGCTCCCCGTAGATGACGTTCGGCCGGATCGCGATGACGGAGACTCCGCCGCGCGCCGCCTCTTGCTGAGCTAGCTGTTCCGCGGCTCGCTTGCTGCGGGCGTAGAAGTCCTTGCCGGGGAGCGGCTGAAACGGATAGTCCTCGGCGATTCCCTGTTCGCCTGCCTTGAACACGGCGGTGCGGCCGTATACCGCGACCGTCGAGATGTGAATGAGGCGCGCACCGGTGCGGCGGGCCGCGTCGAGCGCGAGGCGAGTGCCGCCGACGTTCACGCGTGTGAACTCGTCGAACGAATCGTGCGATGCCACGAGTGCGGCCGCGTGAACGATCGCGCCGACGTCCTTGGCAGCACGTCGCCACGTACTCACGTCGGTGACATCGCCGACGATCGGCTCGGCGCCAAACGATTCGACCGTGGCGACCGAGTGCTCGCGCACCAGGGCGCGGGGCTTCTCGCCCCCCCCGCGCGCCCGCAGCGCGTCGAGCACGTGTGTGCCGACGAGCCCGGCGGCGCCGGTGACGAGGACCGTCACGCGGGAGTGACGCGGGGAGCGTCGAAGGGCAGCTCGATGAGGCGCGCTTCCCGCCCCGCCGCGCGCACGGTCGCGCCGGGCGGCACCTCCCGCCGCACGATGGCGAGGCCGATCCAGCGGCCGAGCACCGACCCGCCGCCATCCGGGAGCCAGGCGATGCTGGTCACACGCCCCACATCACGTTCCTCGTGGGTGACGGCGCTCCACCCGCTCGCCGGCGCGGCGGGTGGATCGGTCTCGAACAGGAGGCCACGCAAGTGGCGGTTTGGGTGCCCGCGGAAATGCAGGCGGCTCACCGTCTCCTGGCCGGTATAGCAGCCCTTGGTGTACGACACCCCGCCGATTTCGTCGAAGCGTACTTCCTGCGGTATGGTCTTCTCGTCCACCTCGGACGCGAGTCGAGGCCACCCCGCCAGGATCCGTGCCAGCTCAAGGGCCTCGGGCGTCGCGGCGTGCGCGCCGGCGTCCACCAACCGTCGTTGTATGGCGGCGGCCTGGTCGGCCGCGACCGTCACCTGAAACACGAACGGCGCGACATCGCTCGCGCGGGCGACTTCGAGCGCGATCCCACCGGCCGACGCTTCCATCACCCGATTCGGGGCGTGCGGGACCGGGACGCCGGCTGCGCCTATGACGGCGACAGCGTGGGCGCCCGCGATGCGGAGGACCGCCGTGTCGTCCGTGCGATCGCTGGAGCGCGCCAGCCGGGGCGGGACCGAGCGCTGCAGAATCGTCATAGCGCGCTCGCGGCCTTCCACCGGGACCGTGAAGCGCACGCGCGGTCCAAGCCGCGCCGCCCAGCCGTCTGCCACGATCATCCCCTTGGGTGTGAGCAGCGCACCGTACACGAACGCGCCGTCGCCCGGCTTCTCGATGTCGCTAGTGAGCAAGCCCTGAAAGCACGTGATCGCGCCTTCACCGGGTCCAAGCAGGTCGATAACCCCGACATCGGCCGGTGCAACGATGGCGCCGGCGCGCAGCTGATCGACGATCTCGGCGGGCACCGCGTCACGCTCCAGCCGCGTGACGGTCGCGCTCGGCGCGGTGGGAAAAACGTCGCTCATAAGTCGGCCAGCTCGCCGGCGGAGTGCCCGGCCAGCGACTCCCATACCAACGCGGCACCCCTCCCCTCGAGCGTGCCTGCAGCATGACTGGTCGTCAGCATGACGCACGGCATCCCCGCGGCGCGTGCCGCCTGCAACCCCGGCAGCGAATCCTCGATGACGACGCACGCGCGGGGCGCGATGGGGCGACGGCGGTTGAATGCGTCGTGCGCCGCGAGATAGGACGCGGGATCCGGCTTTGAGCGGGACACGTCGTCGGCGGCGATGATGACTTCGAAGCTATCGCCGAGTGCGGTCAGGCCCAACACGTGATCGATCTCGCGCCGGAGCGCGCCGGACACGATGCCCAGGCGGAATCGTTTTCCCGCGTCGCGCACGAACTCCGGCGCGCCGCGGACCAGCCGCAGCGACGTTCTGACGAGCTCGAGATAGATCTGCGACTTCTTCGTCACGAGGTGCTTCAGCATCTCAGTCGTCAACGTCCGTTGGGCGTTGCGGAACGCCAGCACGAAGCCGGTGCGATCGTCCAGGCCGAGGTACTGCGCGTAGTACTGCTCGCGTGTCACGGTGACGCGCTCGTCCGCGAGCACGCGCTGCAGCGCCTCGCAGTGCTGCGGCTCATCGTCTACCAGCACGCCGTTGAAGTCGAACAGCACGGCTTCGGTCAGAGTGTCTCCTTCAGCCAGGCGACCACCTGAGGCCAGCAGGAGGTCCTGGCATGCTCGCTCAACACCAGCCCGCGGTGCGACAATCCCGGCGCGACCGCGAGCATCTTATGGGCGGCACCGACCCGCTCGACCACCTGCCGGCACGCCTTCGGCGGCGCAAAGATCCAGTCGGCACCGCCGGCCACACCGAGATACGGTGTGCTCAGTGCCGCCAGTCCGGCAAAATAGTCGAAGCCATCCATACCGAGCCATCTGCCGCGCACGTTCCACTCCATCCATTCCGCGATGATCTCGGCTGCCTCGTCTTCGTTGCCGAAGCGCAGCGCGCGCGCGGGAAACCGACCGAGCAGTCGCGACACAGCCATCGTTGTCGCGGCGAGGGCCCGCCGTACGGGCCCGACCCGGCGCGGCCCAGGAGTTCCGAGCGTCACGATGCCGCGAATCGGCGCGGCGGCCGCAACTCGCGCGAGCCAGCACAAGCCCGCGGCGCCGCCGGCGGAATGCCCCAGCCAGGCGAGCGGCGCGCCGTCCGTCTCTTCGCGCACGCGCGCGACGAGCGTGGGGGTATCATGGAGGACCCAGTCCTCAAACGTCCAGGCGCCGCGCCGTGGTTCGCGCGCGCTCTCGCCGTGATGGCGCATGTCGGCGAGCCACACGTCGAGCCCGGCGGCACCAAGAAAATGCGCCATCCCGCCGGCGGACGTTCCGTCACTGGAGTGCAGCCAGAAGCGGTGGTTCGTGAATGCTCCGTGCACGAGCAGGACGGCGGGGCGGCCATCGCGATGGGCGCGCAGCCGATGCAAAGCGAGCTCGACGCCGTCGGGCGTGGTCAGTCTCCGGGGGGGTGCACCGCCGGTCACTCGTACCGCCCGGCCGCGCGGTACGCATCGTCGAGCAGCTCGACCGGATGGCGCGCGCGAGCGGCGATGCCGGCGGCCGCGAGCCCGGCGCCGATCTGCATGAGACATCCCGGATTGCCGGTCGCGACGACCTGCGGCGCAGCTTCGCGCAGGCGCTCGAGCTTCGTCTTGAGGACGGCGCGCGACATCTCGGGCTCGAGCACCGTGAATAGCCCGGCACTACCGCAGCATTCCGCGGCCCCCGGAACGGGAACGAGCTCGAGCAGCGGGATGGCGGCGAACAGCTTGAGCGGTTGCACGGCGACGCCCTGCGCGTGCAGCAAGTGGCACGGCGGATCGTACGCGACGTGCAGATCGAGCGGCGCTCCGGCGACCGGTCCCTTCATGCCGCTGCCGGCGAGCAGCTCGCTGACGTCGCGCACCCGCGCGCCGAATCGCTCTGCCCGTACGCCACCGAGCAGCCGCCCGTATTCCTTCATAAGGGCCCCGCAGCCGGCGCTGTTGACGACGATCGGTTCGTCACCATCACCGAAGGCGTCGACGTTGGTGCGGGCGAGGGCACGCGCTTCGTCGATCAGTCCGGCGTGAGCATGCAGCGCCCCGCAGCATACCTGGCCGGGGACCTCGACGGCTTGGTAGCCGTTCACGCCCAAGGTGCGCTGCGTGGCCTCGTGGACGTGAGAGAACAGGCCCTCCATGACGCAGCCGCGGAAGAGCAGGGCGGCGAGGGGCGGCGAAGGGGCGGCGAAGGGGCGGCGAGAGGCCTTTGCCGCCGGTTTAGTCGCTGCCAACATTCCGAGAGCGAACCGAATCCTTCCCCACCCGGCGAACAGCCGCGGGAGTCCTGTCGCTCTCAGTACGCGCGCAAACCAGTACACCGCGCCACTCACCCCGGGCGTCGTCAGCGCCCAGAGCGCCAACCGAGCCACACGGGGCACAGGACGCGCCGCGGTGATGCGAGCGCGGGCCGCCTCGAGTCCGTGGCCGTACTGCACGCCCGATGGGCAGACCGGCTCGCAGCCGCGGCAACCCAGGCAGCGGTCGAGATGGTAGACGAGGGCAGCGTCGGTCACGGCGATGTCGCCGCGCTCGAGCCCCCGCATCAGCTCGATGCGGCCGCGTGGTGAGTCGGACTCATCTCCGGTAGCGAGGAATGTCGGACAAGCTTGAAGGCAAAACCCGCAGTGCACGCACGCGTCCAGCCCCTCGAATCCCCCTCGTCCTGCCTCCGTCATGAGCCTTCTGTGGCGACGACGAGAGCGCCTCCGGGATCGAACGTGCGGCGCAGGCCGGCGACGAGCGGCCCGACCCCCTCCCGATACGCCCCGAAGT
>Ga0137415_10006932_pt1 | contig 11243 bp, 8 predicted proteins | sample CZODoug3_1_1_16f_FD_183082 | JGI IMG/M metagenome (GOLD analysis project Ga0137415, IMG submission 183082) | Vadose zone soil fungal communities from Angelo Coast Range Reserve, California, USA - CZODoug3_1_1_16fungal (Hybrid Assembly) | ecosystem: Environmental > Terrestrial > Soil > Vadose...
GTGTTAATTCTTCTCTCTTCCCCGTGATACCATGCATCGTTTCGTCCAACGCTATTGGGAGGTTCGCGTGAAAGTGTTTCCCCGGTCCGTCGCAATCCTGTTTTCCTTTTTTCTTTCCTGCTTCCTGTTTACAGAAAACGCCAAAACCCAGCAAGCCGCCAATTCGATCGATCCTAAGACCTACGGCGGAATGAAGTGGCGCCTCATCGGACCCTTTCGCGGTGGCCGCGCCCTCGCCGTCGCCGGAGTCACGAGCCAGCCCAATACTTACTATTTTGGCGCTGTCGCCGGCGGCATTTGGAAAACCACTGACGGCGGCGTTTCCTGGGACCCACTCTTCGAGAAACAGACCACGTCATCCATCGGCAGCATCGCGATCTCGGAATCCGATCCCAACGTAATTTATGTCGGCACTGGCGAAGCCTGCATTCGCGGCAATATCTCCTTTGGCGATGGCGTCTACCGTTCGAACGACGGCGGCAAGACTTGGAACAATGTCGGCTTGAAAGACTCGCGCCACATCGGAAAGGTCATCGTTCATCCAACCAATCCCGATGTCGCCTTTGTGGCCGCACTCGGCCACGCCTACGGCAAAAACACCGAGCGCGGCATCTTCCGCACTCGTGATGGCGGCAAAAACTGGGAAAAAGTTTTCTACCTCGACGACCGCACCGGCGGCATTGACATCGTTTTCGATCCGCAAAATCCGCATGTTCTCTTCGCCGCGATGTGGGAAGGCTACCGCACTCCTTGGACGCTCAACAGCGGCGGTGACAAGGATGGCCTCTATCGTTCAAATGACGATGGCACTACCTGGAAGCGCGTCGAAGGCAACGGCATGCCCGAGGGCCCGCTCGGGAAAATCGGCGTGGCCGTTTCCGGCGCCGATTCCAATGTCGTCTACGCGCTGATCGAAGCCAAGAAAGGCGGCCTTTACCGCAGCGATGACGGCGGTACCAACTGGGCGCTGATCAATGACGATCACCGTTTCCGCCAGCGCGCCTGGTATTTCACCCACGTCTGGGCCGACCCCAAGGATTCAAACAAGGTCTACATTGCGAACACCGGACTATTCCGTTCCAACGACGGCGGCAAGTCCTTTGAACGTCTCAATGCTCCTCACGGCGATCACCACGGCCTGTGGATCGACCCCCACAATCCCAATCGCCTCATCAATGGCAACGATGGCGGCGCGACGATTTCCATCGACGGCGGAAAAAATTGGTCCACGCAAAACAATCAACCGACTGCCCAGTTCTACCACGTAACTGCCGACAACGATTTTCCCTATCGCGTCTACGGCACCCAGCAGGACAATTCTTCCGTCGGCATCGCCACCGCCAGCGACCGCGGCTACATCGATCGCGCGGATTGGGACGCCGTCGGCGGTGGCGAGAGTGGCTATGTTGCCGTCGACCCGCGCGATTCACACATTGTTTATGCCGGCTCCTACTTCGGCTATATCACTAGGCTCGATCGCCGCACTAACCAAACGCAAAACGTCCAGCAGTGGCCACTCGATCCCGACGGCCACAACGCTTCCGTGCAAAAATATCGTTACACCTGGACCATGCCCATCGTTTTTTCTCCGCACGATCCAAACACTCTCTATCACTCTTCCCAGTATCTCTTCCGTTCGAAAGACGGCGGCCACTCCTGGGAAACCATCAGCGGAGACCTCACTCGCAATGACCCGACGAAGCAGCAGGATTCCGGCGGCCCCATCACCAAAGACCAGGCCAGCATTGAGTTCTACGATTTGATTTTCACCGTTGCGGAATCGCCCAAACAAAAAGGCTTGATCTGGGTTGGCACCGACGATGGCCTGATTCAGCTCACGCGTGACGATGGAAAAGCCTGGAGCAAAGTCACTCCGAAAGGTTTCCCCGAATGGGCCATGATCAGCCTGATCGAGCCGTCGCCGTTCGAAGCCGGCACCGCCTACGCCGCCATCGACGCGCACAAGCTCGATGATTTCAAGCCGTACATTTTCAAGACCAGCGATTTCGGCAAAACCTGGTCGCCCATCACCACCGGACTCCCTGACGGCTCCTACGTTCACGCCGTGCGCGAGGATCCCAAGCGCAAGGGCCTGCTCTATGCCGGCACGGAGACCGGCGCGTGGGTTTCCTTTGATGATGGCGCACACTGGCAAGCGCTGCAGCTCAATCTTCCGACCACTCCGGTTCACGACCTCATCATTCACGGCGACGATCTCGTCGTTGCCACGCATGGCCGCGCATTCTGGGTACTAGATGACATCAGCCCGCTGCGCCAGGCGAACGCCTCCATCGCCGCCGAAGACGCACACTTGTTTACCTCCCGCGCGGCGATTCGAACGCGCATGGGGCATGCCAGGCGCCGCCGCTACGCCATTGGAGAAAATCCTCCGGACGGCGCGGCGCTCCACTACTACTTGAAAGAAGAGCCCAAGGAAAACATCAAGCTGGATTTGCTGGACGCTCAAGGAAAAGTTATCCGCGCATTCACCAGCGAAGAAAAGAAAAAAGACGGTGCCCCCGACGAATGGGAAAGAGACGAAGCAGCGGAGCACATCCCCGCGAAGGCTGGATTGAACGAATTCACTTGGGATCTGCGCTACGAACCGCCCAAGAAGATTCCCGCCGCCATCTATGACGAAGGCGAACCCAGCGGCCCGCTCGTTCTTCCAGGCAATTATCAGGTGCGGCTGACGGTCGGAGCGAAGAGTGTTACTGCTCCCCTTGAAGTGGTTATGGATCCTCGCGTCAAGACTTCCGCGGAGGATTTGCGCAAGCAGTTCGATCTGATGCTCAGAATGCGCGACCGCCAGGACGACATGAACAAAGCCATTCTGGCGATCCGCGACCTCAGCGGCCAGTTGCAAGCGCTCGAAAAGCGCCTTGGTTCGAATGAACCGGCAAAACCGGTGGTCACGGCTGCCGCTGATCTCCGCAAGAAAATCAGCGCGATCGAGGAAGAACTCATCCAGGTGAATTCCAAAGCCAGCGAAGACGAATTGAATTACCCGACAAAACTAAACAGCAAACTCGGCTACCTGCAGAATGCAGTGGATAGCGCGGACGCGCCACCGACGGAAGGCGAGCTCGGCGTCTACGCCGAACTCGACCTGCAACTCGAATCGCAACTTGCGAAGTGGCGCGACGTTCTTTCCAAGGACATTCCTGCTCTCAACGACGCCATGCAGAAAAACAACGTCCCGCTCATCGCTCCAGCCGTGGCCAAGGCCAACTAGCTTCGGCCGTTGCCTGATTTTGTAGAGGCCGGACTTTAGTCCGGCCTCTTAGGCTTCACTTCCGGAACGCGGCTTCGATTGGTTTGGCCCAATGTGAGAGATGATTCAGCGACTTGGTGTGCGTGGGGTCGAGGTGCAGCGGCGTGATGGAAACGGCGCCGGAGAAAATCGCGGCGTAATCCGTCTCCGGCTCCACGTTTTTGTCGAGCTTTTGTTCGTATAACCAGAAGTAGCTTCGTCCGCGCGGATCTTTTCCTTCCGTCAACTGGTTGCGCGTGATTTTTTGCGATTGCCGCGTGAATTTTACTTCGCCGTTCCACGGCTCCGGCACATTCACATTGAGCAAGACCTGGTCCGGCAATCCTTCCTTCAAAATCATTTCCGCCGCGGCACGCGCCACGCGCGCGGAGTTTTCGAATTTTGCTTTTTCTTTTTTCGAGCACAGCGACATCGCCACCGATGGAATGTGGTGCAGCGCGCCTTCGCGCGCCGCCCCAACTGTTCCGGAGTAATAGACATTTTCACCGAGATTCGCGCCATGGTTGATTCCGGAAATCACCATGTCCGGTTTTTCCGGCAAAAGTTTGTGCAGCGCCACGATCACGCAATCCGCCGGCGTTCCGTCGATGGCCCACTCCCGCTCCGCGATTTTGTTGCAAACGATCGGCTGCCGCAGCGTCAGCGACTGCGCCGTCCCGCTCTGCTCCCGGCTCGGCGCTACAATGCTCACCGTGGCAAACCCTTCCAGCGCCCCGGCCAGTGCCCGCAGCCCTTCCGCTTGGTATCCATCATCGTTCGTTAGAAGAATATGCGGCATGTGGGAGTTTTTTCGATGCCTTGCTCTCTCGGAACAACCAAAGTACGAGATTTAACGCAACGGAAACGCTGGCAGCTATTGGGTGTCCGAAGAAGAAATGGTCGGGACGACTGGATTTGAACCAGCGACCTCACGCACCCCAAGCGTGCGCGCTACCAGGCTGCGCTACGTCCCGACCGGTAAGCTGACCGCGACAGGCCAATGAAATTGCGAGGCCAATCGGGAAGGGAATCAGCACCTCCAAGGTATCACCGCCGTTCGAGCAGCGTCAAGAAAGTGCGTAGCGTATCGCGCAAATCCAGCAGCATTTTGCGGCTCAGCAACTGCGCCGCGCCGTCTCCCGCATGGCTCGCGCCGGCATTCTCTGACTCGAAATTTCCTTCATGCCCGCGGAGGAATCGGCGCGCACCCGCGATGGTGAATCCTTCATCGTAAAGGAGCCGCTTGATGCGGAAGACCATATCCACGTCATCCTGGCGGTAGAGGCGATGGCCGCTGGAGCTTTTGACCGGCTGCAGCATGGGGAACTCGGTTTCCCAGTACCGTAGAACGAAAGGTTTGAGGTCCGCCAGGCGGCTGACTTCGCCAATGCGGTAGAGTTTCTTCTCCGTGGCGACTTGCGTTGCTGTGCCGTTGTTTGGCATCGGAATACCCGCCGGGGGACGCCGCTATCGTAGCAGTTTGCACGCAATTGATGTAGAGGGACGTATTCACTCGTCACCGCCGGACGAGTGGCGATCGCGTTTGCGAAGACGCTGGATGAAGCGGACGGGCGTGCCGACAAAATCGAATTTGGCGCGAAGCTGGTTTTCGAGGAAGCGCTGATAGCTGAAGTGGAGTGGTTCTTTCTGATTGGTGAAGATGAGGAATGTGGGCGGGGCGATTTTCGCCTGGGTCATGTAATAGATCCGCACGGGGCGCGCTTTCGGCGTGGTGCCACGCTGGAGGTCGACTTCATCCTTGAGCCAATTGTTGAGGACTGGCGTCGAGATGCGGCGGCGGCGCGCTTCCCAGCACTGATTGATGAGCGGGAAAAGTTTGTCGGCGCGCTCGCCGGTTTTTGCGGAAAGAAAAACGATCGGCGCGTAGCTGAGGAATTTCAGTTTGGCGCGGATCATTTTTTCGTAGTCCAACATCAGCCGGCCGGCGTCGAAGTTTTCGGGATTGTGACGTTCGCCGGGAGCGCGCTTGGATTTGCCTTTCGCCGTGGCGGCATCGCGCGAGGCGGCGTCGCGCGCGGCTACGACGGCGAGATCCCACTTGTTAATAACGATGACGACGGACCGGCTGGACTCTTCCGCATAGCTGGCGATTTGCGCGTCGCCCTGGGTCACGCCGTGTTCGCCGTCGACGACCAGCAGCGCAACATCGCAGCGCTCCAAGCCGCGGCGGGCCATGACCACGCTGAGTTTTTCCGCGACCAGCGTGGTTTTGCCCTTGCGGCGAATTCCGGCGGTATCCACGAAACGGTAAGAGCGGCCGTCGCGCGTGATTTCGGTGTCCACGCTGTCCATGGTGGTCCCCGGAGTGGGCGAAACAATGGAGCGTTCTTCGTCGGCCATGCGGTTGAGCAGCGTGGATTTGCCGACATTGGGCCGGCCGATGATGGCAACTTCGATGACGTCCGGTTGTTTTTCTTCCTCGACGGATGCGACAACGCTGACCTGCGCGAGCGCGGCGTCGAGGAGATCATCCACGCCTGTACCGTGCTCGGCGGCGATGGGGAATACTGGCGCGCCGATGCGATGAAAGACGCCGGCGTTCGATTCCTGCGACATGGCGTCGACTTTGTTGACGGCAATCACAAACGGTTTGCCGGTGGTACGTAAGAGGCGTGCCAATTCTTCGTCGAGGGGCGTCAGGCCCGCCTGGCTGTCCACAACCAGAACGAGCAGCGCCGCCTTCTTGATGGCCACGTGCGCCTGCCGCAAGATTTCCTGCGGGATCAGGGCTTTGTCGTCCGGAACGAGGCCGCCAGTGTCGACGATTTCCAGCGCGCGGCCACGCCACTCCGCTTTGCCGTAGATGCGGTCGCGAGTGATGCCGGGCTCGTTGGTGACGATGGAGCGACGAGTGCCGGTCAAACGGTTGAAGAGCGTGGACTTGCCCACGTTAGGGCGGCCGACGATCACGAGCGATGGGAGCAGTTCTGCCATAAATCTTTCGACCGGGGCGCAAGATGAGCGCTACGGCGCGCTGTGCAATCTTCCAATGTAGCGCAGTCCGCGTTGCACGGGTAGAGGGGGTACACCCCCGGCATTTTGTATCGATATCAAAGGAAAGGACTTACAAATTTGCATTTCATAAATACTTGATTTTGAAGGAGATGTTTTTGGCTGCTCAAGCCAAGCATAAGCCGCCGAACAGCCTGCCCCAAAAAAGAAAAGCGGGAGCAAGCTCCCGCACTCGAAACGTAGTTATCTACAGCATAAAGTATAGCACAGATTAGAAAAGAGTCAAGGATAAAATTAGGATTGACAGCCATCCATATTTCTGCAAATATGGAAATATGGATGGCGGCACAGCGAAGAAACGGGCGGAGCGCGTGGCGAAGTATGCGGACATGTTCTCGGCGATGGGGACGGAACCCCGGCTGCGGATCATGCAACTGCTTTTGTCGGCGCATCCGGAGGGGCTGGTGGTGGGGGAACTTCAAGGAGAACTGGAGATTCCGAATTCGACGCTGTCGCATCATCTGGACAAGCTGAAAAATGAGGATCTGGTGCGCGTGCAACGAGAGAGCACGTTTTTGCGTTACACGGCGAATACGGATGCGCTCCAGGAACTGTTGCAGTTTCTCTATTCGGAGTGCTGCACGCGGAACAAGGCGCTGAAGCCAGAGGATATTGTGGAAGTGTGCGGGTAAAAGAGGCATGGGGAAATCAGCGTTCGTTGTTGGAGGGTGCGTTGGATTGGTGGGTGGTTCTAACACAGAGAGCACAGAGTTCACGGAGCCGAAAGAGACGTTAAAAAGCATTTCGAAGTGATAGGGCGACGGGATTCCGGGAGGACGAAATGGACGGTGCGAACATCAAGGAAATCGTTAAGGAAAAATACGGGCAAGCGGCGCTGCGGGGGAAGAGCGGGAGTTGCTGCGGAACGGCGGACGCGAGCGGCATGAGTTGCGATCCGATCACATCGAATCTTTATGACGCCGCGCAGATGGAGCAAGTTCCCGGGGAGGCGTTGCAAGCTTCGCTCGGGTGCGGAAACCCGACGGCTCTGGCCAAGTTGAACCCCGGGGAAGTGGTTCTCGATCTGGGCTCGGGCGGCGGGATCGATGTTTTGCTTTCGGCGAAGCGGGTTGGCCCGACGGGCAAGGCGTACGGGCTGGACATGACGGATGAGATGCTGGCGCTGGCGAACGAGAACAAGCGCAAGGCGGGGGCGGAAAACGTCGAGTTTTTGCGAGGGGAGATCGAGAATATTCCGCTGCCGGACAATTCGGTGGACGTGATCATCTCGAACTGCGTGATCAATCTTTCTGCTGACAAAGACCGCGTGCTTCGGGAAGCTTTTCGAGTGCTCAAACCCGGCGGCAGGCTGGCCGTTTCCGATGTGGTGACGCGCGGGGAAGTGGATGCCAAAATCCGTCAGAACATACTTCTGTGGGTAGGCTGCGTGGCGGGAGCACTCGAGGAGACTGAATATCGCGACAAGCTGGTGTCCGCAGGATTCGAGCAGGTGGAGATCGAGCCGACCCGCATTTACCGTGTGGAAGATGCGCGCGAGTTCCTCACCGAAAAAGGCCTGGATGTGGACGCGCTTGCGCCGCAGGTGGATGGGAAATTCATGAGTGCGTTCGTGCGGGCGACAAAGGCAAAGGCTGCGAAGACGACGGACGCCTGTTGTTCGCCGACTTGTTGCCAGTGATTCGAGGTTGAGATTCTTCGCGCTAAGCCCGCGCGAAGAGGAAGCGGGCTTCGGGCTCCGGCCCGGTCGGGGTCCTCAGAATGACAATTTTGCCTTTTCAGTAGCGTCCCAGTGGATGACGGCAATGCAAGGACATTACAACGTTCTATTTTTGTGCACGGGAAATTCCGCGCGTTCGATTATGGCGGAGGCCATACTCAACGGTAAAGGCAGACCCGTTTTCACGGCTTACAGCGCGGGAAGCCATCCTTCGGGAGTCGTGCGTCCGGAAGCGCTTAAGCTGATCGAAATGGCGCAGTTGCCGGCCCAAGCATTGCGCAGCAAGAGCTGGGAAGAATTCGCAAAGCCTGGGGGGCCGAAGATGAATTTTGTCTTCACCGTTTGCGACAACGCGGCGCAGGAAATGTGTCCCGTCTGGCCGGGGCAGCCAATGACGGCGCATTGGGGCGTTCCCGATCCCGCAGAAGCCAAAGGCACGCCAGAGCAAATTGAACACGCATTTCGCGATGCCTACCTGTTGCTCGAGCGGCGAATCAGCCTGTTCCTGAGCCTGCCCCTTGCGAGTCTGGATAAGCTGGCGATCCAAAAAGAGATCAATCGCATCGGCCGTCAGTAAGATCCAACCCCCTAACTTGCGGTCGAAAATTGACATAACAGCGCGCGCGAGAGGTGTCGCACCCACGGTGCTCGGAACTTTATTTGTTACGCTACCCAGCCATTGCGGGCTGGCCTAACTTGTGCCGCGCCTTCGGCGCTCCGGACCAGGGGAAGTTTCGGGTTTAGGCGTGATTGAGAATGACGCGAGCGAAGCTTGGGCAGAGGTGCCTTGTCTGGTAGAGTGCTGGCACTCAGGGTTGATTCCTCGTATGTGTCCGATGGAAGTAATGGAGGAGTACGTAGGTGCTGCCGGAGGTTGATCGGCCTGGCGGCAGGACCCTCCGAGCAGCGTCCCTCCAGCAATATTGCTGGAGAGGGTCGGAATGAGAAAAACCTCAGGCCTAAAGGCCTGAGCTACAGGGCTAAGTGGCTGAGATTCGAGAGAGTTAGCATTTGGGGTGGTGGCTGGACGGGATTTGCAATGTGTAATATTTGCAAGCCTCCGTGCGTACTAGTCTATGGAAACGCCGAGACCAGGCCGGATGAACGCGCCGGGAATAAAGGAACCGACGGAGGCGATTGCCCGTGCCAGGACGGGTGACGCCGAGGCTTGGGGCGAGCTTTACCGGGAGCATGCGCCTGCAATCTTCCGGTTCTGTCGGCGTGCCTTGCCGACGCGCGAAGATGCCGAAGACGCCACCATGGAAATTTTCATGAAGTTGAAGGACAAGCTGGTGCAGTACGACGCGACGCGGTCGTTCTCCGCCTGGCTCTACAAGGTGTCTGCCAATCACTGCTGGGATATGCTGCGGCGGCGGAAGATTCGCCAGGACAAGGAAACGGGCGATCTGGAAAATGTGCCGCTGGAGCATCCGGACCCCAGCCAATTGGATCAATTGATTGAGCAGCGCACCAGCGAAGAAGTGCGCAAGGCACTGGACAAACTGGGCGGCCGAGCGCGCATGGCGCTCGTGATGCGCTATTACTCGGATATGAGCTACGACGAAATTGCGGATGCGCTGGGAGTGCGACGGGCTTTTGTGGGCGTCGTGCTGCTGCGCGCACGGCACGAACTGCGGCAAGCGCTGGAAGGCAACGCGGCGCTGGCAGCGGGAGGGGCCTCATGAGCGAAGGGCAGAAAGAGAATATGAAGCATCTGGACGAAATGACGCTCCTTCTGTATATCGAGCGGCAACTGGATCGCACGCGGGGACTCGAAGTTTCCGCGCACACGCAGGAATGCGACGCGTGCCGGACGCTGCTGCGGGCGCTGGAGCGCGAATCGCGGCTGTTGACCCGCGCGATGCTGGAAGAAGACGAGCCGCTGCCCTCGCGGCTGGCGCAATTCCAGGAACGGGCCCGCAAATCGATGCAATGGATTTGGGGATTGGTGTTCGGACTGGCGGCGACGGGAGTTTACGCGTTTTATACGGAGTATATCCAGCTCTGGCAGCAGCAACTGGAAGCGGCGGGATTCGGGGGCACGAACCTGCTGGGCTTGCTGATTTTTCAGGGCACCATGTGGAAAGGATGGCAATCCATGATGACACTCCTCGAGGTGCTGGCGATGGTGACGCTGGCGGGACTGGGAGCGATGTTCTTCCGGCGGCGCATCCGGCGCGGTTCGGCGCTGGCGCTGGTCTTCGCGGGGTTCTGCACGGTGCTGGCGATGCCGACGGGTGCGTCGGCAACGGAGTTCCGCCATAGCAAGCAAGTGACGATCGCGAAGGATGAAGTCATCCACAGCGATCTCTACGCCGCCGGAGGAAAAATCCGCGTGGATGGCACGATCGAAGGAGATCTGGTGGTGGCAGGGGGGGAAGTGGAAATAAGCGGCCACGTGCTGGGGGACGTGCTTTCGTCATCAGGAGCCCTGCGGCTGACTGGGAAAGTCGACGGAAACATTCGAGGGTATGCGGGGAACGTTTCGTTGAAGGGAACCGTGGGACGCAACGTTACGCTATTCGGTGGAGAGGTCAATTTTGACCGAGACGGCAAAATAGGCGGAAGTCTTACTTCGTTTTGCGGGGAAGAATCCATCGATGGGCACCTGGGACGCGATCTGCTAGCGTTTGTAGGCCAGATTAACATCACCGGAAACATCGGAGGAGCGGCAAGGATTAAGGGCGGCGAGCTGCACATCGATTCGTCCGCCGAAATTGGCGGGCCCGTGAATTTTGAAGGGGATAACAAACCGGAAGTTTCCCCGCAGGCCAAGCTGGCGTCGCCGGTACACTACGAAAAATTGAAGCACGGCGTTGACTATTCAAACTGGCACTACTACCTCTGGCAGGTGATCTGGGCGGCCGCATATATTCTGTTCGGGCTGGTCTTGTTTGCGCTGATGCCGAGTTTTTCAGCAGAGGCGGTGAAGTCCGCGGAGCGCTACGGGGCTGCCGCGGGATTGGGCGTGCTGGTGGGGTTCGGCGTGCCCATCGCCGCGCTCATTGCGTGCTGCACGGTGGTTGGATTGTTCATTGGGCTCGCGACGCTGGCTCTCTGGGACGCGGCCTTGCACTTCGGATTAGTAATTGTAGGGGCCCTGGTAGGGCAGTGGCTGATGGGGCGCACGAGCGAACTCTGGCCACTGGTTGGGCGAATGGTCGTGGGAGTTGTGATCGTGCGCTTGTTTACGGTTATCCCGCACGTGGGCTGGCTGTTTAAGTATGGTGCAGCGCTCTGGGGTATGGGCGCGATTTCCCTGGTGGTTTACCGGCGGTT
>Ga0137415_10006934_pt1 | contig 11243 bp, 12 predicted proteins | sample CZODoug3_1_1_16f_FD_183082 | JGI IMG/M metagenome (GOLD analysis project Ga0137415, IMG submission 183082) | Vadose zone soil fungal communities from Angelo Coast Range Reserve, California, USA - CZODoug3_1_1_16fungal (Hybrid Assembly) | ecosystem: Environmental > Terrestrial > Soil > Vadose...
ATCTTTGGCGGGTTTGCCATGGTGCTGACGCTGCTGATCCCCGCGCGCGCGATCTTCAAGCTGTACGATGTCATTACGGCGCAGCACATCGACAAGATGGCAAAGATCATTTTGCTCACCGGCTCATTCGTCGCCTACGCCTACACGATGGAATTTTTCGTCGCCTGGTATAGCGGCAATTCCTACGAGAAGTTCGCGTTTTGGAACCGCGTCTTTGGTCCTTACTGGTGGTACTGGTGGCTCGGCATGCTCTTCTGCAATTGCCTTTCGCCACAACTTTTCTGGTTCAGGTGGTGCCGCCGCAACATCCTTGTCGTGTTTTTCGTCGCCATGTGCGTCAACGCCGGCATGTGGTTTGAGCGCTTCATCATTATTGCCGGCGGTCTGGCCCGCGATTTCCTGCCATCGTCCTGGAGAGTTTATCATCCCACGTGGGTAGATATTTGGACCTACATCGGCACGCTCGGGATTTTCACTTCGCTGTTTCTGCTGTTCATCCGGTTTTTACCGATGATCGCAATGTCCGAAGTGAAGACCGCCATACCGGAGGCGGACCCCCACTACGATCTGCCTCCCGATTCCGTACCTTCTGCTGGAAAGGAGCGCACGCGATGATCAAGACTCCGTACGGCCACACGGTTTATGCCATGGCGGCCGAGTATCCGAGCGCTGCTGCGCTTTACGAAGCAGCGAAGCGCGTTCGCGATGCTGGGTTCCGCCGCTGGGATGTTTATTCGCCGTTCCCGATTCATGGGATGGACGAAGCGATGGGATTGGGCAAATCGTGGTTGAGCGGCTGGGTCTTGTTTGGCGGAATTTCAGGACTTCTCACCGCTGCGGTAGTCGAGTTTGGCCCGTCATCGATTCTGTACCCCGTCGATGTGAACGGAAAACCGACCAACTTTTTCACGGTTCCAGCGTTTTTCCCGATCATGTTCGAGCTCACAGTGCTTTTTGCCGCGTTCACTGCATTTTTCGCGTGGCAGATCATGAACCGTCTGCCTCGTTGGAATCATCCCATGTTCAACTGGGAGCGGTTTAGTCGCGTGACCAACGACGGATTTTTCCTGGCGATCGAAGCGCGTGATCCGCGCTTTACCGAGGACTCCGTGCGCGAATTGCTGGAGCAAACCGGCGGCCAGCACATCACCATCGTTCACGAGGATTAACCATGTTGCGCGGATTTTTCGTGATTTTTCTTCTGTCTACCATCGCGGTCATCGCGGTGTTTGGCTTTCGCGGCCAAAAAAGCACGCAGCCGCCAAGTGAAGTTTTTCCCGACATGGTGCGCCAGCCGAAGGTGCGCGCACAAGCGCCGCTCGATTTGTTCGCAGATGGGCGCGGTCCGCGTTTGCCGGTTCCTGGCACAGTTCCGATCGGGTACGAGATGCCGAGGCCCGAGACCGCTGAAACGCAGGCCATTGAAGTCGGTCCCTGGTCGCATCCAAACGCGAGTTTCAGCGTGGGCACAAATTATTACAACACCGGCAAAATGCGCGATCAATGGGGAACTGGTATTCCAGTGGAAGTGACGCGCGAGTTGATGGAGCGCGGGCAACAGCGGTTCAACATCACCTGCGCGATGTGCCATGGCCCCGCGGCCGCAGGCGACGGGATCACCAAAAAATATGGGCTCGCTACGGTGGTGTCGCTTCAAGACGAACGCATCCGCAAAATGTCTGACGGTGAAATTTTCAACACGATTACGAATGGCAAAAACACGATGATGGCTTACGGGCCGAACATCATCGTGCCGGACCGCTGGGCGATCATTGCTTATCTGCGCGCTCTGCAGCGCAGTCAAAACGCGGCGATTGCCGATGTGCCGCCGGAGCATCGCGGCGAGTTGGACAAAGCCGCCGAGAGCAAACCGCCTGAGGCCAAACCCGCAACGAAGCAGGAGGCGCCAAAAAAATGAGCGAGCGGTTACACGGCGTCCCAACGCCAGAAGGCGAATACTTCGACAGCGGCCGATTTGCCGGGCTATCGTTTGTCCTTGGAGTCGTTGCAGTGATCGCGCTGGTGCTATGCGCCGTCGGCGCAATTGTGAACCCGCACCAGTTTGGTTATTCGTGGCTGTTTGCTTTTGCGTTTTTCTTCACGCTGTGTGCCGGCTGCTTTTTCTGGACAATTGTGCATCATGCAACCGATGCCGAATGGAGCGTGGTGGTGCGCCGGCAATTGGAAAATCTTGGTGCACTATTGACGGTGCTTGCGCTTCTGTTTGTCCCGATTCTTTTGCTCCGTCACCACCTGTTTGTGTGGATGGATATTCCGCCCGGAGTCGAAGCCGCGCTGGATTCAAAACGCGCTTACCTCAACTGGCCTTTCTTTTTTGTGCGGGCCGTGGTGTTCCTCGGATTTTTTCTTTTGGCGGCGCTCGCGTTGCGCAGACTTTCTGTGCGCCAGGATAGCGATGGCAATCCACGCTTCACCATCGGAATGCGCAAGGTCTCGTTCATTAGTCTGCCGATGTTTGCGCTATGTCTGACCTTCGGCGCTTACGATTGGCTGGTGGGACTCAACTACCGCTGGTTTTCAACTATGTTCGGCGTTTACATCTTCGCGGGCGCAGCCGGCAGTTCCATGTCGCTCCTCGTGCTGGTAATCACGGCTTTGCGTCAAGCCGGTTACCTGAAAGGTGTCGTGACCGTGGAGCATTATCACATCATGGGAAAATGGATGCTCGCCTTCTGCGTTTTCTGGGCCTACATCGGCTTCGGCCAGTACATGCTCATCTGGTACGCAAACATTCCGGAAGAGACGCAGTTTTTCATCACGCGAAACACGCAATCCTGGTGGGCGTTGAGCATGCTGTTGGTCATCGGGCGCTTCTTCATTGCCTTTCCAATCCTGCTTATGCGCTCCATCAAGAAGGATCCGCACCAGCTTTCTATCGTAGCTGGTTGGATTCTGTGCATGCAGATGCTCGATATCTACCTCATCGTGCTGCCGGCGTTACACGGCACAGGCTTTCATCCAAGCATCTGGGATTTGCTTTCAGTCGTCGCAATAGGCGCGACGCTCGGTTTTGTTTATCTACGAATGGTGCCGAGGACTTCACTGTTCCCCGTGCGTGATCCGCGCCTGATCGAATCTCTCACCACCGTTAACTGACATGGCTGACACTGAATCTCTTGGCCATATTGCCCATTCGCGGGCTCCGTTGTCGACGTGGCTGGGCGTCGTTCTTCTCTTCGCATTGTTTGGTGTAATCGTGCTCGCGATCATTGGACCCATGCCGCGTGGAAGTGACTATGAAGAGACGCGGGCGAAGAAGCGGATGGAAAATCTCAAGACCGCGCAGGAAGACGCGGAGAAAGCGCTGAACACTTACGCATGGGTGGACAAGAACAAAGGGGTTGTTCGCATACCGATTGGTCGCGCCATGGAGCTGACCGCGACAGATCTCGCGCAGAAAAAGCCTGTTGCAGCGGGTCCGATTGCCACGCCTCCTGCGGCGCAAGCGTCGCCCGGGGGCGCAGCGAGTCCCGCAGCTTCGCCAGCGCCGGCCGCTTCAAAACCTGGTGGTACCCAGGCCGCTGGCTCGCCGTCAGCATCCGGTCCCAGCGGATCGGCGTCACCTCCGAGCCAAACTGCTGCGTCCCCTTCGGTGGCGGCGCAGTCACCTCCAACCGCAGCTGCTTCCGCGACCCCCGCCACGAGTCCATGAACGCCACCGCCACTGGAATTCCGTTGAAAGAACCGGCTGTCTCTGCCGTCGCTGGAGACACAGAGCAGTTGGAGCGCGCGTACATCGACGCTTCAACGCGCGTGCCAGTCCTGATGTTTTATACATCGGCAATGGCGTGGTTAATCCTTGGCACGCTTCTGGCCGGGTTCGTTTCATTCAAACTGCACGAGCCTGACCTGCTTTCGAATATCAGTTTTCTCACGTGGGGACGTGTGCGGCCGGCGCACATGAACGTGATGGTTTACGGCTGGGCCTCCATGGCGGGAATGGGCACAGCCATCTGGCTTATGGCGCGGTTGTGCCGGACGGTTTTGCGATATCCGTTGCTGCTTGTTGCTGGTGCGTGTCTTTGGAACTTGGGCGTGTTCCTGGGAGTCTGCGGAATTGTTCTTGGCGACAGCACCGGCTACCAGTGGCTCGAGTTTCCGCGTTACGCGGCGATCATTTTGTTCGTCGCTTACACGCTCGTTGCCTCGTGGGCAGTGCTCATGTTCCGTTATCGGCGCGGCGAACAAATTTACATTACGCAATGGTATTTGCTCGGCGCGTTTCTCTGGTTTCCGTGGCTGTATGCGGCTGGGCAATTGATGCTGTTCGCCGTACCGGTGCAGGGCGTTTTGCAAACGGCAGTCGGCTGGTGGTATGCGAACAACCTGCTCTTTCTCTGGTTTGGCGCCATCGCCCTCGGCACCGCCTACTATATGATTCCGAAAGTGATCGGGCGTCCGGTGTACAGTTATCACCTGGCCACAATCGGCTTTTGGACGTACGCGCTTTTCTCAAGCTGGACCGGGATGCAGCGACTCATCGACGGCCCTTTTCCGGCGTGGATGATCACCGCCAGTATCGCTGCGACTATTCTGACGATGATTCCCGTCGCGACTGTGGGCCTGAATCATCACATGACAATGCAGGGGTATTTTCCGCTGATGCGCTACAGCCCCACGCTGCGGTTCACCGTGTTCGGCGCGATGTCTTACACAGTTTTTAGCGTGGTGGGCCTGTTAATTTCACTGCGCTCCGTCGCCAGCTATGTGAACTTCACCCAGGCGAGCATCGCTTATTCGCACCTCGGTCTGTATGCGTTTTTCACAATGGTGATCTTCGGTTCGATGTACTACATCGTGCCGAGATTGGTCGGCCGCGAATGGCGGTATGCGTCGCTGATCAAGCTGCATTTCTGGGCGTCGGCTTACGGCATCGGTTTGATGACCCTCATGCTGCTCGTCGGCGGTTTTAGTCAAGGCTCAAGTATGGAGAATCCTACGCTCGCCTTTAGCGAGAGCGTGGAAACCGTGCTGCCGTATCTGCGCGGGCGCAGTCTCGCCGGGCTTTTGCTAACCGCCTCGCATTTTATTTTCGCGTATCACTTCGGATTGATGCTTTTGGGATTGGGGCGCACATCGACTGTCCCCACATTTCTCAACCCGGTTGAAGCGGAGACTTCGGGGGGACATTGATGAAAGGCCTCGCTCCTCTCTTTCTCGGAATCTTCGGCACGTTCGCCTTTTCATGGGTGGGATTGACCGTGATTCCGAATTGGCAAATCGGGCATCTCAATCCGCAATCCGACGAGGAAGGCACCGACATCTATCCGCAGCCGCAGTCTGGAATGTTCGAACGCGGCGCGCGCGTTTACGTGGCAAACGGCTGCGTCTATTGCCACAGCGAACAGGTACGCCCCGATTATGCCGGGGCCGATATCGAGCGAGGATGGGGTAACCGCCGCAGTGCGCCGCGCGATTACATTTTTGAGCGGCAGGTGCTTCTCGGGAAAATGCGGATGGGCCAGGACCTCGCGAATATCGGCGCCCGCGCGCCCGCAGAACAGGCGAGTCCTTCGCCAGCTGGAGCTGCTGCTCCTGCAGGATCACCTACGGGTGGAACAAGTCCAGCGGCCTCGCCGGCGCCACAAGGAGCAGCATCAGCTGCTTCGCCTTCTGCGAAGCAAAGTCCAAGTTCTTCTCCTCCAGCACAGGCTGCTTCGCCTGCAACAGCAGGTTCGCCTTCAGTTGCGACTTCGCCTGCAGCAGTTGCCGCGTCGCCAGCGACATCGCCAGGATCATCTCCGCCGACCGCAGCCGCACCCGCCGGGCCCCAGACAGGTGTTGGCGCACCATGGCCAATTCAAACCGTTGGCGAGCCGGCGATGTATTCGGCGGCATGGCACCACGTACATCTTTATTCGCCGCGCAGCATCAACGTTGATTCGAACATGCCGTCCTACCGTTTCCTCTACGAAAAGCGCCGCATCCATGAGCAACGTTCGGCAGACGCTCTGAAGCTTACCGGTGCGGATGCGCCACCAGAAGGTTGGGAGATCGTTCCCACCTACGACGCGAAATGTCTCGTTGCGTACATGATGGCGCTCAACCAATCGCATCCGCTCAAGGACGTCAGATCGGTCAGCGGCGCACCGGCCACACCCGCGGGCGCAGCATCGCCGGCGCCATCGCCCGCTCCTGCAAAATGAGAATGTAATGAACGACGAACCGAAATCGCCAGCGCGCATTGGCCAGGGGATGGATTACGGCGAACAGGCCGATGTCCAACAGGTCCATGCCGCTGTGCAGCGCGAAAAACGCGAACCGCGCGTCGGCGCCGAACCGCTCTCGATTTGGCTGATCGCGATCTACGGACTGGCGATATTTTTTGCTGGTGCGTATCTCGGGCGTTACTCCGGAAACTTTAGCAGCGGCGGCCTCGATCCGATGGGGGCGCCTCCTCCCGCAAAGAAAGCAGCGGGAGGTCCTGCTGGCGGTGAGCAAGTTGCCGAACTATCGCCGCGCGATCGCGGCAAAAAGATATTCGCTGCGAATTGTCAGACGTGTCATCAAGCCACCGGACAGGGTGTGCCCGGGCAATATCCGCCTCTCGCGGGTTCTGAATTTACAAACGGCGGCTCCCGACGCATGGGCATGATCGTGCTCAAAGGCTTGCAAGGGCCGGTGAAAGTGAAAGGACAACAGTATGGTACCGCAGTCATGCAACCGTGGGACAAAACCTTGACCGACCAAAAAATTGCCGACGTCATGACCTACGAGCGGAGTGACTGGGGCAACAGCGCCAGCCCAGTCACAGCTGAACAAGTCGCAGCGTTACGGAAAGAGCTCGCCAGTCATCCGGAATCGTTCACAGAGCATGACATTCTCGCGGCTCCTGATGAAGACATTCCGGGAGGCGCCGCCCCAGCGGGCGGTGCTCCAGCGGGCGGCGCGCCACCGAAGCCCGGCGAAGCCGCAAAACCAGGTCAGCCGCCGAAACCGTAACGATACCGCACAGTTTGCCGCCGCTGTGGGGATGTACGTTTCTTCATTTATTACCCGCGCAACTTTGCCTGCGGCGGACGATTTAAATTTGTATGAGAAACTACGCTAAAGTTCTATTCTCAATGCTCGCGGCTGTGATTTGCGCGACTGCGTTTGCAGCGGATCAGCCCGCGTGCAAGAAGACCGGCAAGAATTGCCCGATGAATGACGGTAAGGCATGCAATTGGGGCAAAAGCTGCAATTGCTAGTCAAACGCAGCAGCCGCGAATTAACCAATTGTAAGGCTTTTCCGCCAAACGCCATCGTGTACGTGGCGGCAGTCTGTGACCGCCGTCGTTTCCGTGATCGATCACGATGCCGTTGCGCTCACGGGAATGAAATTTTCGGGTTCCTCGAATCGAAGTCGCTTCCGCAGCTCATGCCGGAGCAACAAGAGATTTGCGCACATCTGAAGAACGATCGACCCAACCGAGAGATACCAGACCTCCCTGATCTCGAATCCAGGCATACGTGAGATCAGCAGCGCCGGCAGAGCGAATAGCACCAGGCGTGTCATCGAGCTAAACAGCGGCGGCAGCGTGTTACCGATTCCCTGAAAGACACTCGAACTTGTAAAAACAATTCCCGCCGAGACGAAATTCAATGAGACGATCCGTAGGTAATCGCTGCCAAAGGCAATCACTCGCGGGTCGCGTGAGAAAATCCGAATCAGCGTCGCTGGTGCGAGATATACAATCAGCGTGAGCCCCAGCATCATCAGCGACGCAATCCCGATCGCCGAATAAACAGAGTGCCGGACTCGATCCGCGTGGCGTCCGCCGAAGTTCTGTCCCACAACGGGCGAAACAGCAAAGCTGAGCGCAACTACCGGTAAGAAGAGCGCCTGCATCACGCGCGCGCCGACTCCGAAGCCGGCCTGGGCCGCTGGTCCAAAACCGCGGATGATCGCGTAAACGATCAGGATGTAAACAAACATCAGCAAAAACTCGGCACCGGCCGGCACACCGATCTTCAGCATCGCCCCGCAAATTTTTGTTTGCGGCCGGAACAGCGGAAACCGAAACCGCAGGTAATGGTATTTTTTTTCGAAATAAATTACCATCAGCACATCGGCGACCAGAATCGAAATGAACGTAGCGAGCGCTGCGCCGGTCACACCGAGCTTCGGCCATGGGCCGATTCCAAAAATCAGCAAGGGAGCAAGGACGATGTTGAGCAGCACACTGAGCACCTGAAATCCCACAGCCGGCTTTATGATGCCGGTGGCTCGCAAGGCCGAACCTAGCGCCACAAGTGGAAATTGAAGTAACAGTCCCGGAAGAAACCAGAGCAGATAAGCTTTTGCCAATGTCGCGGTCGCTGCGTCTGCGCTTAGCCAGTCACAATACGCCGGGCGCAGAATAAACCCGACCACGCCGAGCGCGAATGCGATCACGATTGACATGACGAAAGACTGGTTGAATGCAAGTTCCGCGTGCGGCTGGTCCTTTCTTCCGGCTGCTTGCGAGATCAACGTGGTTGTTCCCACGCCGAGCATTTGAGTGAGCGCCAGCACAATCATTGTGAGGTTGCCGGCCACACCGACTGCAGCAATGGCTTCTTTCCCGAGGTGTCCCACCCAGTAGAGATCGGCCAACAAATAAAGCGTCTGTGCGAGCATGCTCACTGCCAAAAACGCCGACATATGCAGCAAGTGTCTGGTGACTGAGCCTTGAGTAAGATCCTTCATCCGTTCGCGAAGCTTCGCTGAATCATTCAGTTGCTCAAGATTTGAATACTACCAGTCGAGCCGCGTTCCAGGCTTTCGACCGTCTAACCCTCTATTTTGCAGTTATTGAGACTTCGAAGACGAAGCTTTCGTGTCGCTGGGACGATTTTCTGTCCGCGCCAGCTCGCGGAGTGAAGCTGGCGATGGAATGTTGTTCCATTCCATCAGCATCTTTTCCGTCTTCGGACCGTTGTCATTCAGCCAGGCACTCATTTTGTCGCCGACTTTTTCGCCGTAAATACGATGTGAATAAACAATCGAGCAGCCGACACCGTTTACCAATTTAAACCGGGCAAACGCCACCTCGATAAAATTTGGACGGCCAAAAACGACGGCGATGAAATGCTCCGCTGGCCGATCTGGTGTCCGAGGGACTGAATCAGTCCTGAGCACTCTACCATTGTGGCTTTTGTAATTTTCCAGGACCGCGTTCGCCTTCGCTGCCAATGCATCACCATCATGAGCGCTCTGATAAACGTTGATCGTGATCATGTCCGCCCACTTGTCGAGGTTCTCCTGACCTTGCGGCGTAAATTCATGTTGATCATTCTGCGACCAGCGATGGAAATAATCGATTCCTCCGAAAACAAATGCCGGCTTCGTTGCCGTAGCGGCGGTCTGTGACTGCCGATCTTCCGCAGGCGCGGCGGTGCGCGTCTGTTGCGCATGGAGTGACATGCACGCCAGAGCTATTGTCACAAGAAACTGAACAACGTGGATTCTCACAGGCGATGCGTCATGCTGTCGCCGGCGGCGGGGGGATCGGAGGAGTAACTCCGGCAGCGAATCGTTTTTGCCAGCTGGCACGATGGAGAATCAGAAAGATGAGCCAGCCGACGAATGCGAACAGGCCCGCGGGAAGCGTAACCAGCATGAACCAACCCATCACACCGAGCGAATAAAGAAGCTCGCCGTAATTGTGTCCGTTGATGATGCACGGATGCACCGAACCTTCGTCCACTTTGCATCCGTAGGCATTGGCGATCGCTGCGCACAACATCACTGATCCAATCGGCGCAAACGCGAACAAAACAATGAGGACGAGGGCAACCCCATAAGGAATCCAGGGGAACCGTTTCCTGACCGGTAGAGGCGGCGGGTTCATTGCGTGGCTCACTGGCGATGCGTCTTCTTGAACCCATCCTGATAACCGTTTTCAAAAGCCAGATCCCAATTTCCCTTATTGCCGGATCCCTTCTGCTCGAAATATTTCTGAGCCATCATGTTCAACTCGGCGGGCGTCGGCAATTTTGCGTCGTGCGGCGCTTGCTCTCCGGCTTTCTCTCCGATCCAACGAACCGCCCGCTCTTCCGCAGTTCTGCCGTGGGCTGCGCGATGAGTATAGAATGCGGTCACACCACAGACCGTGAACGCCGCCACCGCCATCATCACAAAGAAACGCAACGGCTTAAATTCTCGCGCCACGACTCGGCTAGACAATCATGCGCAGTTTTCGGTGGCAAGGTTTAATGGTACATCTCGCCTGGTCTCTGCGACGATGCGTTCGTGTCCGACCTTGGCCTCGCTCTTTTGATCGCTGGACCTACTGCGCTTGCTGGACGATCCCGTGTTTCGCCGCCCAGTCCCAGAGCGCGGCGAACTCGGCTGGCGGCGGTTTGTGCGTTCCTGTGAAATGCGCTTGGTGATCCTTTAGCATCTTTTCAAAGGTCATTCCGTCAGCGGCGGCGCGGTTCGGATCCGCGCCGCGTTCGAGCAGATGCAGCGCATCCGCGTAGGTGTCGCTATGATTAAGTCCGTCTCGCATACGATAAAGCAGCAAGCTATAGCCAGCGTATTCCGATTCGTCTTTGGGCATTGTAGAATTGATGTCGGCACCGCGATCCAACATCAGATCAAGCCGCGCACGCTGATCGTTTGGGTAGTAACCCAGATACCAGTTCATGAGGATTATTGGCCGGCCAAACTCGTCGCGAGTGTTCGGATTTCCACCTGCGTCCAGCATTGCGCGAAGAACGGGTGCCGATGAATGCACCGCGTTTGCCATCGCGAAGGAGCTCCTCCGATTGCCCTGCCTGGAGTTCGGGTCCGCGCCGAGCGAAAGCAAAGTTCTGATCGCCTCGACAGATTCCGGACGTTGCCACGATTGCATGACAGCGAAGTTGAGCAGCGTCGCGCCGTCGCGTCCAGGTGCCTGTAAATCCGGGACGCCCTTTGCCGCCGCGCGGATCGCGTCCGGATCGTTCTTCACGATACCTTGGGCGACAGCGAATAGCGCCGGCTGATCGCCAAAGTCATATCTTCCCGACTCCTGCTCCGCCTGCAATTGGCGGCGATGCACGTCACCTTTTTCCATTTCGATGCAAAACGCCCCGAAGAACACAACAGGAAGGCCAAGAAAAAGAATCAGAGGCGCGAGGATCAAAAAGCCTCGCCATTTGTTAGCTAAAAAGGTCACCAGGGCGGACGTAACGCCGATGATCAGGATCATGGAGCCGAACACAGCGTAGAAAATGCGCAACGAATTCGCTTCGCGGGCGCTGGGCAGCATGCC
>Ga0137415_10006935_pt1 | contig 11242 bp, 10 predicted proteins | sample CZODoug3_1_1_16f_FD_183082 | JGI IMG/M metagenome (GOLD analysis project Ga0137415, IMG submission 183082) | Vadose zone soil fungal communities from Angelo Coast Range Reserve, California, USA - CZODoug3_1_1_16fungal (Hybrid Assembly) | ecosystem: Environmental > Terrestrial > Soil > Vadose...
ATTCGCTGGATCTCCGGCACGGGGAGCGGCTCTTTCTTGTCGAGTAGATCCTCGAGCGACGTGCCCGAGATGTACTTCATCACGAAGTAATTGAGCCCGCCCTCACTCTCGACGCGGTAGATGGGAATGATGTTGGGGTGGTCGAGCTTGGCGGCGGTCTTGGCCTCCTGCTGGAAGCGGCGCACCACCTGCTCGTCCTGGGCGACGTCGGGCGGCAGCACCTTGATGGCGACCTCGCGCTCGAGCGTGAGATCGTACGCCAGGAAGACCTGGCCCATCCCGCCCTTGCCCAGCAAGCGCTCGATCCGGTACTCGCCCTCGATGATGCGCTGCAGCCGCTCGCGCACGAGGTCGACGCTGGTGGTGCTGGTTGGCCCGTCGCCGCCCGAGACGTCCGCGCCGCACGACAGGCAGAATTTGCTGTTGTCGGGAATCGGCGTGTGGCAGCGGAAGCACTCGACCACGGGGCTCGTCATCGGAGCGCGTTGCTCGGACGCGGCGTGGGGACGTGGAGGCCATGCCGCCGGATGGCTGCCTCGAGACGAGAGCGGCGCGTGACGCTCGCCTTGACCTGGGACGGGGAGGGCGCGGGAGGCGCGGGCGGGGGCACGCAGACGCCGGAGCCGAAGCAGAGCGAATAGCGCGTGGGCACGCCTGCAAAGTCGGTGACGACCAGGTAGTACTGTCCGGCGACCAGCCCGAGGAGCGGTTGAATGTCCTCGTCCGAGCCGGGGCGAGCGGAGCTCGCCACCACGGTCATCACCGTGTCCCCCGGGGTGGGGACCCGTAACAGATAGAGATCGATGTCGTTTGGGTCCGCCGTCGCGGATGCCGGCGCCGTCGTGCGCGCTTGAAAGGCCCCGCCCGTGAAGCTGAAGCGAAACCAATCGACGTCGTGAGGATTGTCGATCGTCAGGGTTCCGTCGCTGAAGGGCAGCGTCTCCGGCTTCGCGTCGGCGGCCGCGCAGTAGTCGTCCTCTTCGTGCGCATCGCGGACGATCCCCTTTCCGGTGGTTCCGTACCCCGCGTACGCCACCAGCGCATACCGGCCCGGCTGGCTGTAGACGGCGATAGCGTCCAACGATCCTGCGGGGAAATCGTGCAGCGCCACCACCGTGGACTCGGCCGGCGCCTCTTTGGGCCCGAACGCGGCACCATGGCAGGAGTGTGACTGTGGTCCGAACGTCCAGGAATCCGCACCGATGTGATAACTCGTATCGGACAGCTGGAAGGTGAGCTGGTCGGTCAGGAACGTCTGGAACGTCCCCGGCACCGCCGAGCTGAGGACGATGGTGAGGTCCCGCGTGGCGGTTTGCCGGAGCCGGTACCAGTCCGCCCCCTGCAACACGCCGCGCGGCAGCGGCTCGAACGCCAACGCCGGATTCAGGAATAACAAGGGGTTGAGAACCGTGCCCGGGAACGGCCTCGACTCGAGGTCGATCAGGGCCGGGGCAACGTCATCGGGTTCGTACACATCACGCCGGATCACGCCCACCGTGTCGGTCGTAGTGCCGAACACGCCCGCCCCGAGGGCGATGTAGGACAGCGGCGCCGTGTGCGCCGGCGGAGGCACCCAGTAGCTGATCTGGGACGATCCGTTGGCCTTGAGTGAGTCAGTGAACGGCACGGGAATGAGCGACGCATCGCCGATGGAGAGAAATACCGCGATGGTGTCGAGGAGACCGACGCCGTACACGGTGGCGATCTCTCCATATCGCACGGTGTCAGGCCGGACGCTGTCGATGGCCAGCGGGGCCGACACCCGAATGCCGAGCGTGGCGGGGCTCGCCGCCGCGTCGAAGTTCGTGGCGACCACGCGTACCTGCGTGATGCCGGACTTGATGGCAACGAGGTGTCCGGTCGTGGCATCGATGCGCGCCAGCGTGGTGTCCGCGACCGACCAGCGGAAGCTGACGTTGGGCACGAGAGCAGAGGGCCCCCCCGACTGGCGGTGCCAGGCGGTGGCGTGGACGTCGCCCTCCGCCCCCTGAATCACCACTAGCGGACCCACGCTGGTCGGCGCACGGCTGATGGTGTCGAGCGTGAGGGAATCGATCGTGACGAAGACGTCGGCGTCGTGCTCGGTGGGATAGACGCACATTGCGACGACTGCACTGATCCCCACGATCGTCAGGGCGGCAAGACCGCGACTGCGTCGCATGCGCTCCTAGTCCGGCGGAGGTGGGAGTCAATGTAATAACCGCCGGGTGGACACCCAAATGACCTACCTCACCTAGAGCCGCCCCCGGCGCTTCAGATCGAGGTATTTGGCCACTACCGCCTCGGCCGCGCGCTGGGGCGGCACGTCCAGCACCAGCACGCCGGCGTGCCGCATACGGCCCAGCGCCTCTTCGCGGGCGCGGAGCAATTCCTCGGCCGCCGCTTTGCGAAACGCGTCGTGCGCGACTGTGGGCCGCACCGCCGCCACGTCGTTCAGCTCCGGGTTTTGCAGGGTGACGGCGAGCGGGAGGTGACGCGGCCGGAGCGAGGCGACGTTCGCCACCAGCGCATCCGACGCGAACCGATCGATCACGTCGGTGAACAGCACCGTGAGGGCGCGCTTGCGGTTGCGCGCCGCGAGGTAGCGGAACGCGCCCGGATAGTCGGGCTCGACCAGCTGCGGCTCGACCCGCGCCAGGACGTCGAGGACACGCTTCAGCGCCAGCCGGCCGCGCTGCGGCGCGACGAAGTGCTGCACCCCGTCGGCGAACGCCATCACCCCGACGTTGTCGTCGTGCTGGACGGCGGTATAGGCCAGCTCGAGCGCCGCCCGCACGACGTACTCGAGGCGTGAGACGCCCGCGATTTCAGCGGTGAGGAGCCGGCCCAGATCGAGCACCAGCAGCACGTGCTGGCGGCGCTCCGCCTCGAACTGCCGGGTGATGACTTTGCCGCGTCGACCCGTCGCCTTCCAGTCGATGTGCCGCAGGTCGTCGCCCGGCACCCAGTCCCGCAGCGACTCGAACAAGCGACCCTCGCCCAGGCGTCGCAGCGGGGTGAGCCCCTGCTCCCGGCGTCGCTGCGCTCTCGCCACCGATGCCTGCAGCCGCACGGTGACCAGCGGTGGGTACACCGCCACCTCCCACGGGAGCGCGATACGCTCGCGCCGCAATCCCAGCCCCAGCGGCCCGACCGAGTCGAGCACGAACCCGCCCCCGGTCTGGCGACCGCGCCGCGCCGGCGTGACGGGCACAGTCTCGCGCGCTTCGCCGCGCGCGGGGATGCGAACCCAGCGGGGCGGCTGCGCGCCGCCGAGCAGCTCGGGGCGCACCTCGCGCAGCCGCAGCCGCGCCGCCCGGGGCGCGCGGTTCCGCCAGCGATAGGTCACCTCGCCCTGGCGGCCCACGGAGAACGCCGGCGGCGCGTCCCGCACGGCGACCAGGTGGCGCGGACTCGGGCCCGCGTGAGGCGCGAGGAGTCCGTCGATCCACACGGCCGCCGCCAGGGTCACGTCCCCGACGAGCATCGCCTCGAGTCCCCACGGCAGCCACAGTCCGGCGAGACCCAGCAGCGCGAGCCCCGCGCCGAGCCACAGCGCCCGCGGGGTGCAGAGAATCACGTCGTGGGTACTTCCGTCTTGTCGAGAATCGCCTTGAGAGCCGCGTCGGGCGTGACGCCTTCCAGCTCGAGCTCGGGCGCGACGCTCACACGGTGACGCAGCACGGCGGGCGCGAGTCGCTTCACGTCGTCGGGGATCACGTAGTCGCGCCCGTCGAGCAGCGCGGCAGCGCGCGCGGCCTTCAGGAGCGACACGCCTGCTCTTGGGCTGGCGCCCAAGGTGAGCGACGCCGCCTCCCGGGTCCCGCGCACCACCGCCGTGATGTAGGCGGTGATCTGGGTCTCGACCCGCACGGCTTCGACCGCCGCGCGCAGTCGCTCCAGGCCGGCCGCGTCCGTCACGCGCGTCACGCCGTACGTCGCCGGCCGATCCGCCTCGAATCCCGCCACCGTGCGCGCCAGGATCCCCTGCTCGTGCGCCGCATCGGGGTAGCCCACGAGAACCTTCATCATAAAGCGATCGAGCTCGGCTTCCGGCAGCGGGTAGGTGCCCTCGAACTCCACGGGGTTCTGCGTGGCGAACACCGTGAACGTCGCGGACAGCGGGTGCCCGGTGCCGTCCACCGTGACGGTGCGCTCCTGCATCGCCTCGAGCAGTGCCGCCTGCGTCTTCGCCGGTGCGCGGTTGATCTCGTCCGCGAGCACGAGATCGGCGAAGATCGGGCCCGGCCGGAACGTGAACTCCCGGGCGCCGGCGAGCAGCGTGACCCCGGTGATGTCGGCGGGCATCAAGTCGGGCGTGAACTGGATGCGCTGGAACTTCACCTCGAGCACCAGCGCCAGGGTGCGTACCAGCAACGTCTTCGCCGTCCCGGGCACCCCCTCGAGCAGCACGTGACCGCGGGCGAGCAGGCACACGAGCGCCTCGCGCGTCGCCGCCTGTTGTCCCAGGACCACCCGGTCGAGCGCCTCTAGAATCCGGCGCGCGTCGTCCGCGGGCGCAGCTCCTCCCACACGTCCTCCACGGCTTGGGCGGCCGCGAGCGCGCGCTCGGGACCGCCGGGTTGGTTGATCGTGCGCTGCAGCCGCCGCACCGCGTTGCGGCCGGCGGGCGTCGGCAGCGCGAGCTCGAGCGCGGCGAGCCACGCGCGCTCGGCCCCCGCCGGCAGCAACCCGACCCGTCCCAGCCGCCGGCGCAGCCCCGATACGGTGAGCCCCACGGCCGTGTCCACGCCGCCCGCGCCCTCGAGGCCCGCGGCCAGCGCTTCGACGTGCTCGAGCGGCGAGCGGCGCCGCCGCTCGATCACGGACCGAGCCGGGCCGAACCGGACCGCGGTCAGCGCGAGCGCGACGAGTGCGACCCCGAGCAGCTGGAGGATCGCCCAACCCGGAGGGTGATGTCGGAGCCACGCCCACGAAGCCCCGGGCAACGTGCCACCTGATCCAAAGCCGAGGTGATACTCGTCCACGACGACCTGCCGGGTCCGGCCGTCCAGGAACCACGGAAGCACAGCGAGGCCGGCGTCGCTGTCCTTGAGGATTCGGTTGCTGAGATACCGTCCGTCTGCGAGCAGGATGGCCTCGCCCCCGGAAGCAAAACGGAGCCGCAGCGCCACGGGTACGTCGCGCATCGTGCGCGCCAGGGTGTCGGCCCGTCGCGCGAGTTGCGGCGCACAACGGTCCCCCTCCGTCCCAGCCGCCGCCGTGAGCGACTCCGCGGGTAGACGCCGCAGCACCCGCCAGGTGGGGGGCAGACGCTGCCCGGATCCGGGCACGAGGGCGGCGCGCGTGTCGTTGTCCACCTCCCGGGTCAGCCGCCGCGAGCGGTAGCCGAAGCACGCCTCGATTCCGGTGACGCCTGCGGTCAGGATCCGCCCGCCTCCCGTCACGAAGTCACGGATTGCCGCCAGCTCCTGCGTGGTGGGTCGGTCGATATCGAGAAACGCGTACAGCCGCTCGGGTCGCCGACGGCCGCTGTCCGCCGCGAGGTCGAAGTACGGCCGACGGCGCTGCTCCACCGTCACGCCCAAGCGGCGAAGCGTCTGGGCCAGGCCTTTCGCTCCGGACGGCCCGGTGAGGTACGTCGAGAGACGGCGATCGTCGCGGTCGCTGCCGGGCGCGGACATAGCACCCCAGAGCGCTGCCAGCACGAGGACGCTGACGCCGCCGATGACGACGGCGCGCTCACCCCGCCGCATGGAGCCCGAGCCGCCCGGCTTGCGCGTCGAACGCGTGCCACGCTTCGGCATCGCACGGCACGCCGCCGAACACGTGGTGATACAGGCTCGCGACCAGCGCCGCGAGCTCGGAGCGGCCCGTCGCGTCGAGCCGCGCCTCCGCGGCGTATTCGGCCGGGGTCTTCGAAGGGTGAAATTGCAGCACGCGCCGGCCGTCGAGGTCGAGCACGGCGGCGAGAAAACGATGCGCCAGCGCTTCAGCGAATCGCCCGACGGCACCGAGGCGCCGCGCCTCCGCCAGGTGCCAGGCGGCACCCCGCGGGGGAGCCACCAAGGGGGTCGGAGCGCCGATCGCCTCACGCGGCCGGAGCGAGCGCCACACGACCCAGGTCACGTGGGTGAGGATGGCGATCAGCAGGAGTGTCATGGCGGCGAGGAGCAGGTAGTAACGCGCCGGCGACGCGACGCGCAGGGTCTCGAGCCAATCGAGCAGCCGGTGCCACTGCTCCGTCAACCACAGCCAGGCGCTACTCGGCTCGCTCCACCGGTACTCTCGGGCCTGAAACACCGCCTGCAGCGCAGCACGCAGCGAGTCCGCTACGACCTGTTGCTGAACGACGCTCACGCCCGCCCGGTAGCGATGCCGAGGTGCTGGCTCAGGAGCTCGAGATCGAACGCCTCCTTCCGCACGCGCAGGTCGTAGTAGAACAAGGTGAACACGCAGCTCGTGAACGGATACAGGAACAAGAAGATGAGCCCGACTCCGATGAGCGCCGGTACCAGCAGCATGGGCACGAGCGCCGCCGCCAGGCCGGCAATGAGGCCGAACCCGATCAGGAACAGAGTCAGGAGCACGAACACCACCGCATAGAGTCCGAACGCCCGCCACCGGAATTCCTTGGTGAGCGCCCAAGAGCGACCCAGGCCGTCGGTCCCTCCGGGGAGCGGCTCGAGCACGGCAGCCTGCACGGCGACCGAGAGGCCGCAGGCGACGATGATGCCGGGAACGATCAAGAGGATCGCCGCGAGCCCGATGAGAATGCCCGAGGCGAAGCCGGCGGCCAGGGTCCGTCCGATCTTACCGAACGCGAAGTCGAGCGCGTCCGACAGGCTGGGCTCGTTGCCGAGGTAGGCCTGGGAGACCACGCGGATCGACGCGCCGGTGACGAGCAGATACCCGACGAAACCGAGTAGCTGCGAGAACAGGTAGAGCCCGAAGTGCTGCGGAGGGCCGCCGCTGAATTGCACGTACAGACTCAGTGCAGTCGGCACACCCTGACACACGATCGCGACACCGAAGAACACACCGGCGTGACGGCGCAGCAGCGCGAAGGAGGCATCGAGGATCTCTCCCATCGCCATCGGCCGCAGTTGCATGGTAGCCATTGGTCCTCCCCCGCGGTTAAAATGCCTCCGAGATGCCGGACACGCGAGCCCCGACCGTACCGTCGTTCACGCGGCGTCTTGGGATCGAGACGCCGGAGCACCTCGTGCTCGAGCTCGAGCTGGCCGGCCTCGGCTCCCGCATGGCCGCCACGGTGTGCGACGCGGGCGTCCTCACCCTCGCGTACCTGCTTCTGGGCCTGGCAATCCAGCTGCTCCCCACCCCGACGAGCGGTGATGCGAATGGCCCGTGGAGCACGCTCGGCGCGATCGTCCTGATCCTCACGGTGTTCCTGCTCTTCTGGGGCTACTTCCTGCTGTTCGAGGCGCTCAACAACGGCCGGACCCCAGGTAAGCGCCTGATGGGCATCCGCGTCGTGATGGACACCGGACATCCGCTCACGTTCACCGCCGCCGCGGTCCGCAATCTCGTGCGGATCGTGGACATGCAGCCCCTGTTCACCTACCAGGTCGGACTCGGCTTCGTACTGTTCCATCGGCAGAACAAGCGGCTCGGCGACATCGTCGCCGGCACCGTCGTCGTCCGCGACCGCCCCGAGAATCTCCAGCTCGCGAGCGCCCCCGCAGACCGCGCCCGGGAGCCGGAGATGCTCGAGGCGGGCCCACCCGAGCTCGCCGACGAGGAATTCCGGCTGCTCGACCAGCTGCTCGAGCGGCTGGAAGGTCTGGAGGGCGCGGTGCGGCACCGGCTCACGGCGGAGCTCGTCGCCCGGTTCGCGCCGCGATTCCCGCGACGGGACGTCGATCACGAGACGTTCCTGGTGCGGCTGCACAGCGCGGAGCTGGCGAAGCGCCGGGGGCGTCTCGCCGCCCGGCACGCGCCGGGAGTGGGCCGTACCTCCGTTGCGGCGGAGCGGTTCGTCATGCAGAAGCGGGAGGGCTGGGAAGCGTTCCGCACGCTCGCCGCGCGCGCCGAGCGGCTGGGGCTGAAGCAGCTCGGCGCGGCCGACATTCCGGGCTTTGCGGCGCGGTATCGCGAGGTCGCGTCGGATCTCGCGCGGGCCCGTACCTACGGGGTGGACCCCCGCGTGCTCGAGTACCTGGAGCGCGTGGTGAGCGCGGGGCACAACGCGCTGTATGGCCGGCACACCGGGCAGCGCGTAGCGATCGTGCGGCTCGTCCTCCGCGAGCTGCCGGCCGCCGTCGTGGAGGCACGGGCCTTTGTGCTGGCCGCGTTGCTGCTGTTCGCGCTCCCGGCCGCGACCGGATACCTGGCGATCCGCGAGCGCCCGGCCATCGCGGAAGAAGTGCTGCCCGACGAGATGATCGCCCGCGCGCGCGCCGGCGCCGGGCGCCGGGCCGAAGGGGTCGGCTATGCCGAGGCACCCTCGATGTACCTCCCGGTGGTCGCTTCACACATCATCACCAACAACGTGCAGGTGGCGTTCTTCGCGTTCGCGTTCGGCATCACGGCGGGGATCGGGACGCTCCTGCTGCTCACCCTCAACGGGCTCTTCTTCGGGGCGGTGCTGGGCTTGTTCGCGAACTACGGGCTGGCGGGCTGGCTGCTCACGTTCGTGGCCGGCCACGGCGTGCTCGAGCTGACAGCGATCTTCATCGCCGGGGGCGCCGGACTGCTGGTGGCCCGAGGGCTGATCGCCCCGGGCGACCTCACCCGACGGGACGCGCTCGTGCTCGCCGGCCGGCGGGCGGCCCGGCTGGTCGCCGCGGCCGTGCTGCTCCTGTGCCTCGCCGGCACGATCGAGGGCCTGCTGTCCGCGAGCGACGCCGCTCCGGCCTACAAGCTCGCCGTGAGCGCCGCGTCGGCGCTGCTCCTGGCGTGCTATTTCGCGAGCGGGTGGGCCTACCTCAGGACCCGGGCCAGCGCGGCGCCCGCCGCGGCGGCCACCGCAGCCACCGGCACGACCTCACGCTGAGGCGGCCGCGCGACCACCACCGTGGGGGAGGCGAGAATCGCGGCCGGTGCGGCCGACTCACCGGTTCATTTGTCCAGGGCTCCGAGGATGTCGCGCATCTTGCGCGAGAGCGCCTCGATCTGCTTCAGGCTCGTGACCGTTTCCGCGTCATACTTGTCGGCGCCGAGCAGGAGCAGCTGGGTTTCGGCGAGGATCGCGGCCAGGGGGTTCGACAGGTCGTGCCGCAGCTTCCGGATGGGGTCCAGCGCCTCGAGCATCTACAGCAGCGAGCGGTAGAGGTCGCGTAAATGATGATCCCGCAGGTCGCGCACCGCCTGCCACAGGTCGGGCTCCGAGGTGGCGCAGAAGATCTCCGCCGTGGAGCGCTCCGCCTCGGTGTCCGGCGCGCCGAACAGCACCCGCCCGCGCCATATCCCGTCCTCGGACCGGCGTACCTGGAGGCGAATGGCGATGAGTTGTCCGTCGAATCGGATAGGGGGGAGGTCGTGGACGACCGCTTCGGGCGAATCAGGTGCGTTGTAGCGTGCCGGCTGTCCGGGCATGCTGACCCTAGGGCTGGTTTATGCAAAGATATAAGGGTCGCCCACTTACGCAATACGTTTCGGCACCGTCGCCGGACGTCGTCACCCCAGCAGGGTGAGCGGCGCCGGCGCGAACGTCGCCGCAAACAACGCCACCGCCACCCACCAAGCCAGCACCCGCGAGCGCGGCAGTGGACGCAATGTGTCGAGCACCGGGGGATGCCCGAGTCGACCCCGCGACAACAGCAGCACCACGCCGCCCCAGATGTACCACCCGAACCACAATCCGCCGAGGGCAATGACCACCAGCCAGAAGACCAGCGCCACTCGCTGGTGCCACCGCGGTAGTCGCGAGTAGAGGATGTGCCCGCCGTCCAGCTGGCCCATGGGCAGCAGGTTGAGCATCGTCACGAACATCCCGACCCAACCCGCAAACGCGAGCGGTCCAACGATTACCGCCTTCGCGCCGTCATGGAACACATGGCGCGCGACGAGCGTGATCGGCGAGTCGCCCAAGATCCAGGTCTGGGTTCCCATCGGGAGCAACAGCCCGGTAGCCGGGCCGTGGCCCGGAGCGGCGTGACTCTCGGCCACTCCGAGCAAGAGCACCGGGAGCGCCACCACAAAGCCGGCGATCGGCCCCCACACCCCGATGTCGAACAGCTGCCGGCGATCGTTGAGCACCGAGCGCAAGCGGATGAACGCACCCATCGTCCCGATGAACGTCGGAAACAACGGCACCGGGATGAAGTACGGAGGGGAAACGTCGATGTCGTAGCGACGCGCGGCGAGATAGTGACCGAGCTCGTGGCAGAGTAGGATCGCCAGCAGCGGGAGCGAGAAGGAAAGCCCGGCGGCCCACGCGCTCACCAGGTGAGGGGGCAGCGGATACGATCCGGTGAAGAGCGAAAGCGGGTCGTCGAAGGGGATCGTCCCCGCCACCACCGCTCCGGCGAAGGTCGTTGTGAGGAGGGTCGCCACGAACAGCGCCACATGGAGGCCCCAGCGCTCGCGCCGCCGCGCCAGCGGGCGCGTGAGGATGAGATGCCTGCCGTCGGGTTCGTCCGACCAGTAGGAGCTGCCGGGCCAGTGCGCGAGCACCGCGGCGAGCGCGGGGGAGGGCCCGGCATGGGCCGGATGTACAAGCGCATCAACGACTTCCCGATCCGGGAGGGACGTGGTCCGCCACGCGACCAGAAACGCGCTCAGGTCCACGGCGCACCCTTGACTCGAGGTGCGGGGAACCCTACTATAGCTCTCTCGCACCCCTTCGAACTCCCTGATTCCATTTTCGACCCGTTCACTTCCCCACCCCGGGGTTTCGCCCGCCGTAGACCTACGGAGCAAAGGCACACGTGGATATCGCTGAACTGAAGAGAAAATCCGTCGCGGAACTGCACGCGATGGCCGAGACCCTGAACATCACCAACTACTCAGGGCTCCGCAAGCAGGACCTGATCTTCCGCATCGAGCAGTCGCTGCTCGACTCCGACACCGTGCTGCGCGGCGAGGGCGTCCTCGAGATCCTTCCCGAAGGCTACGGCTTCCTGCGCAGTCCCGACTGGAACTACCTGTACGGGCCGGACGATATCTACGTCTCTCCGAGCCAGATCAAGCGGTTCGATCTGCGCACCGGGGACACGATCATGGGCCAGGTGCGGCCGCCCAAGGAGGGTGAGCGCTACCTCGCCCTGCTGAAGGTCGAGGTGGTGAACGGCGACGAGCCGGAGAAGGCGAAGCACCGGGTCGCGTTCGACAACCTGCG
>Ga0137415_10006936_pt1 | contig 11240 bp, 17 predicted proteins | sample CZODoug3_1_1_16f_FD_183082 | JGI IMG/M metagenome (GOLD analysis project Ga0137415, IMG submission 183082) | Vadose zone soil fungal communities from Angelo Coast Range Reserve, California, USA - CZODoug3_1_1_16fungal (Hybrid Assembly) | ecosystem: Environmental > Terrestrial > Soil > Vadose...
AGATTGCCGTGATGATAGCCGCGCTCGGCGCGGCGTTGTTCCTTGCGCCAGCTCATGTGAAAGGCTTTTACATGAGCTGGGCGCAAAGGTCACTAGCGCCAAGTAGCAGCCGCCGCGCGTTACGAATCCTGCGACCAGGCACGGGCAGAAACGTTAACCTTCGTTAACGTCCGGACTTGCCCTGCAATTCGGTAAATCCGGCGGCGGCCTCCTGGACGTCGGCCGGGAAATCCGACATTTCCTGGACCTGACGAATTTCGATGATCTCGTTCTCGGACGCCGGGCAGCGCTTGGCCCAGGCGATCGCCTCCTCGCGCGAATTCACCTTGATCATCCAGTAGCCGCCGAGCACCTCTTTGGCCTCGGTGAAGGGACCGTCGGTCACGACAGGTTTGCCGGTCGCGAACGAAACCCGTGCGCCCACCGACGGCGGGTGCAGCCCGTCCAGCGCGATCAATACGCCGGCCTCTTTCAGCGCTGCGTTGTATTTCATCATTGCGGCGACCGCATCTGCGGAAGGTACGGTGCCCGGCGCCGCCGACTCGTAACCCTTCGGAATCATCAGCATCATGAATCGCATGGTTGTGTCCTTTGTCGTTTGGTTGTCGTCATTCCGGGGCACGCGAAGCGCGAACCCGGGATCTCGCGCTGCAATTCGGGATTCCGGGTCGGCGCCAAGCGGCGCGTCCCGGAATGACGGCCCATTACTTCTTCGCCGCCTGGGCCCGAAGGCGAGCCTCCTGCTCGCGCAGTTCGGGCGTCAGCGCCTCGCCGAAATCCTCCGCATCGAAGATCTGGCGAATTTCGATTTCAGCACCGCCGTCGAACGGCGCCCGCTTCATCCAATCGATCGCCTGATCCAGCGAGTTGACCTGAATCAGCCAGAAGCCGGCGACAAGATCGTTCGTCACTGTGAACGGGCCATGGCTCACGCTCGGCTGCTTTCCGGAATACTTGATCCGGGCGCCTTTCGACGTCGGATGCAACCCCTCACCCGCCAGCATGACGCCGGCCTTCACCAACTCTTCGTTGAACTTGCCCATTGCCGTCAGCATTTCCGTGCTCGGCATCACGCCAGCTTCGGAATCCTTGTTGGCTTTTACAATCACCATGAAACGCATCGTCATCTCCGTTGGCCTTGTTGATGTCGACCGGACGGGCGGTTTTTCGCCACCCGAATTCCGATTATATCGGTAGGACGAACGGGGTTTTGCGGCACCGACACGGCCAATGAAATTATTTCGGAAATAATTGCGGGCCGAAATTGCAACCTATTTCGGGAACATCGCAAAATATGGCTCCGCCTCCTTCAGCACTCGCGCATAGGACGGCCGCGCCTTCAGCCGATCGAAATACGCCGCGACGTTCTTGTAGTTATCGCCGAACGGCATGACCTCGTTGGCGTAAAACAATGCCGGCGCGGCGGCGCAATCGGCGAGACTGAAGGCATCACCCATCGCCCAGTTCCGCGTTGCCATCTCGCTGTCGATCATGCCGTAGGAGGTTTGCAGCCGCGCCCTGGCCTCCTCGATACCTTGCGGATCCTTTTTGCCCTCGGGACGCAATCTGTCGCCAACAATCCTCTGCATCGGCTCGTGCACGTAAAGATCGTAGAAGCGATCGCGCAGCCGCGTCTGCCACGCGCGATCGACATCCGCGGCAATGAACTGCGTCCTGCCTGGATAGTGCCGATCGAGATACTCGATGATGACGGTCGACTCCGGGACGGTCCGGTCTCGTGCGTCGTCGCGCAACACCGGAAACTTGCCAATCGGCCACAGCTTCAGCAGCGCCGCGCGCTCGGCTTCCTTGCTGAGATCGACGAAAACGGGCTCGAACGGCGTGTCATTCTCGTACAACGCGATCAGCGCCTTGTGGCAGAACGACGCCAGGGGGTGGAAATAGAGATGGAGAGACATTCCAAAACTCCGGATCAGCTTTCGCCTTGTCTGATGAAGGCGCCATTCTGATAGGTGGCGCCGAAATAAACATCGATGCGCTTGATCTTGTCGCCTTCGAAGGTGAAGAACTCCGTGTTCCGGAAGCTCTTTCCGCCTTTGGCCACGCATTGGTAAGTCACGAAAGCCCCGTCGCCTTCGGCGAAGATTCGTTCGATTTTATGCCGTTCAATCCAGTCGCTGACACGCCAGCATCGTTCGAAATAAGTCGCCTTGTCGATCTCGTCGTCATACGGACTTGTGAAGCGGAAGTCGCCGGTGAACGAATTCTCAACGGCCTTGCGGTCATTCGACAGGTAGGCGGCGAAAACAGCGCGGATGATTTCCGCCTTGCGATCAGCCATCACGCATTCTCCCGTTAGTTCGCAGGCTGGTAGCGCAGAATGACGACGCCGGTCGACATTGCCTTGCTGTCGAGCAGCTTCAGCTTGACGCGCTCGCCCGGCTTGAACAGCGGCGTGCCGCCGGCCTTCAACGAACCCAGTTTTGCCATGCCGCCTCTCTAACCACTTGCATTTCACAACTGGTTGTATTCTGAGATAAGTGATACGATATTGCAAGTGGTTTTTTGAAGAGGCACGGCCGACGATGAATTTTGCGGTATTCTCCCCTCCCCCTTGCGGGATCGAGACGAGCGAAGCTCGCTCTCCGGGGTCGGGGGCGGGGGTCTCACGAGTACAGTGCTTGTGGCTCACCCCCCTCCCCAACCCTCCCCCGCAAGGGGGGAGGGAGCGCGTCACATGACCGACGCACAACGCTCCGGCTGCCCGATCAATCTCACGCTCGAAGTGGTCGGCGACAAATGGAGCCTGTTGATCATCCGCGACATGATGTTCGGCAACCGCCGGCATTTTCGCGAGCTGTTGACCAAATCCGAGGAAGGCATTTCGTCGAACATCCTCGCCGACCGTCTGAAGACGCTGCTCGACCAGGGCATCGTCACATGGGCCGACGACCCCAGCCACAAGCAGAAGGGAATCTACTCGCTTACCGAACAGGGCATCGAATTGTTGCCGATCCTGGCGCAGATGTCGGGCTGGGGATTCAAATTTCTCTCCCTCAGCGAAGAACTCGGCATCCGCGCCAAATTATTAAGCGAAGGCGGCCCGAAAATGTGGGCCGAGTTCATGGACGAATTGCGCGAGACGCATCTCGGCGTGAAACGGCGGCGGAAGGCGGGACCATCGGTGGGCGAGCGGCTGCAGGCGGCGTACGAGAAGGTGGTGGCGAAGAGCGTGAAGAGGTGAAAACATCGAAGAGCGCGTATCGCCTCTCCGCGTCATGGCCGGGCTTGTCCCGGCCATCCACGTTTTTGCCTCGGTGACGAAGTAAGACGTGGATGCCCGGCTCGAGGCCGGGCATGACGAACGAGAGAGCTGAATCCAATAACACGTCTACTCACGCCAAATCCCACCGCCGCACGATTTCCGTCGCGCCTTCCATCGTCGCTTCGAAAATCGGCGACGCCAGCACCGCGTGGATGTGAAGCGTGACGTTGCCGGAATTACGGAAGCCGTGCTGACGCGCCGCCGGCACGATCAGTGATTGTCCGGCCGACACGGTGATGCGCTGCTGATCCATCCACATCTCGGCTTCGCCTTCGCGCACGGTCAATACTTCCTCGACCGGATGCGAGTGAGTCGGCGCGCCGGCCCCGGGCGCGATCCATTGTTCGAACATGCATAATTGCGCCGCGCCATTGCTGGCCGAGACCAGCATGCGGGTTTCCACGCCCAGCCGCCATTGTTCTGATGGCATGTCCCTGACATCGACCACGATCATTGAACTGGTCCTCCCGAGACTGTGTACATCTTCACGATTTGGAGCCTGCCCCGGATGCAGCGCAGCGCGCAAGCGGTGCGCTGCTGATCCGGGGTCCACGATAAGGCCCAGCCGAAGGCGGTCCCGGCGCTGCGCTGCAGCCCGTCCGGGACACGATGCTGCGCGTGGGTTATAGAAACCTCAGTTGATCAACCGCGAATGGACCCACCCATGAACCCTTCCCTGCAAAAAGTCGCGCTGGTAACCGGCGCCGCGCGCGGTATCGGGCTTGCGGTCGCGAAACGGTTTCTCGCCGAGGGCTGGCGCGTGGCGCTGCTCGACATCGAGGGCGAGCTGTTGTGGAAGAGCGTTGAGGCGCTTGGCGATGCGGACAAAACGCTGGGGCTGCATTGCGATGTCTCCGATGCGAAAGCGGTTGCAGGCGCTGTCACCGAAATCGAACGGCGCTTCGGCCGGCTTGACGCGCTCGTCAACAATGCCGGCATCGCGGTGTTCGCGCCACTGCTGGAGACGTCCGATGACGACTGGAATCGTGTGCTGGCCGTCAATCTCACCGGGCCGTTCCTTTGCACCAAGGCGGCCGCGCCATTGATGCGCGAACATGGCGGCGGCGCCGTCGTCAACATTACTTCAATTTCGGCGGTACGCGCCTCGACGCTGCGTTCGGCCTACGGCACCAGCAAGGCCGGGCTCGCGCATTTGACAAAACAACTCGCGGTCGAACTGGCGTCGCTCGGCATTCGCGTCAACGGCGTCGCACCCGGTCCGGTGGAGACCGCGATGGCGAAAGCCGTTCACACCCCGGAAATCCGCGCCGACTATCACGACGCCATACCGCTCAATCGTTACGGCCTGGAAGAAGAATTGGCCGAGGCGGTGTTCTTTCTATGCTGCGACCGCTCAAGCTACATCACCGGACAGATTCTCGCCGTCGATGGCGGCTTCGACGCCGCCGGAATCGGATTGCCGACGCTGCGCGGCGAAAGAAGGAATGGGTAGAAAATGTAGGGTGGGCAAAGGCGCGCTCTTCGCGCCGTGCCCACCAAATTGGTGGGCTTGCGGAGTTTATCATCGGGCGCATGTTCGCGCGACCCGTTGGCCTGGCCCATCCTACGCTTGCCGGATAATTGGCGGCGGACATCTGCAAAAATAGCATTTGTCCGCCGTTTCCTGAAACTGTACAACTCGGCAGCTTCTTCTCCTGCTTGAAGAGGCTTTTTATGAACGACTTGCATACGTGGCTTTCGCAACAACACCACGGCTTACGGACTTTCCGCGCTTTTCAGCAAAAACTGGATGATGTGAGCAAGAGCGACCCTGAGCAACGCGCTTTGTGTCGACTGCTGAATGCTGTCGTCGACAGCTATGTCGATACTTTTGATGAAGAGCCTTTGCCTGTTGCGGTCGCGGACCTCGCTTACGGGCGCCTGCTCGACTTGGTGGCTAGCCTGGACATCAGCGCAAGCGCTGATCGGCGCCTGGCCGATATCAACCGCGTGGCAGCATGCGATTTGCGGCGTTAGGTGTCTTTTCAACGCTGGTTGACTGCGACGACGCGCCAGCCGCTCTCGAGACGATCGATCCGCGTCAGCGAGAGTGGATCAATCACGAAGCGCAGCGCGCCCTCGGGCTTAAGATCAAGCGCAATGGCGAGCACGGCGCGGATCGTGCCGGAGTGCACGACCAGAACGACATCGCCCGCGGGCAAGCCGGAAAGGCCGCCAGCCGCACGCGCAATCTGATCGACAAAACTCTCGCCCCCGGGCGGCCGGTTGCTCGCCGGCAATTTCCAGAACTCCTGGTAGGCGTCTCCAAGTTCGGCGACGAGGTCGTTGTGCCGCCGTCCGGTCCACTCGCCGAAATCCTGTTCGCGAAAGCCAGGCTCTTTGACCGGATCGAGCCCAAGGGTAAGGGCTGTTTCCCATGTCCGGCGTGCCGGGCTGCACAAGGCAAAAGCATTTTTTGGCAATCTGGCCTTGAGCGCGGCGAAGGCTGCGGCATCGCTGACGTCAGCCGGAGCATCCGGACCATGGATGACGCCGCGCGGCCCATCGACCGGGGCGTGCCGGATCAGCCACAGATTTGTCTCAGCACCCATACGACGCTACGCCAGCCGCGCGGCGAGCAGCACAAGAATCGCGGTTTCGCCGAGCTGCTCGGCGCCACCGAGCACATCGCCGGTTTGACCGCCGATTTGCCGCTGCGCCAGCCACGCCATGCCGGTTGCGCTTATCACCGCCACCAACCCGGCGCACAGCGCCTCGATCCACGGCAGCGTCAGCAAGGCAATGACAAGCGCAAATGCACCCGCGATTCCCACCGTCGGCAGATCTGGCCTGCCCGCGTTCGCAGCAAGTCCGTCTTTGCGCGCGTAAGCCAGGCTCATCGACATGACCGGCAACACGCCGCGCGCCAGCGCGTGCGCGGCGATCAGGCTTTGCACGACTGTCGCATCCGGAAGCACCGCAATAGCGGAAACCTTGGTGACAAAGCTCACCATCAGGATCAGCGCGCCGTAGGTGCCGAGCCGGCTGTCGCGCATGATCTCCAACTTCGCCAAAGGGTCACGGCCGCCGCCAAATCCGTCGGCGACATCGGCGAGACCATCCTCGTGCAGCGCGCCAGTCAGGATTGCGCTCGCCCCCAAGGCGAGCGCTGCGGCGGCAAGATCCGGCACACCGATCGCTCGCATGGCGAGAAAGGCGAGGCCGACGGCGCCGCCTATCGCGGCGCCGACAAGCGGAAACATCCGGTGCGCGCGGACAAAATTCGCAGGCATCGGCCCGGTCGGATGCGGCATCGGCAGCCGGGTCAGGAAGGCGACCGCGGTTACGAGGTCGTCGAGCCAATCATTCATGGTAGAGAACTCAAAAGAACATCTGGTGCGCGATGCGCTCGACGGGGAATCGCATGCAGTTCGATAGTCTAGACGATATCATCGCGTTCTGTCGCGATTTGCCTGATGGCAACGTGCAGGCGGCGGATGCTGCAACTCTCCGGCAGCAGGCCCTGACAAAACCGCCGGGAAGTCTTGGCCGTCTCGAAGAGCTTGCGATATGGCTGGCGCGCTGGCAGCGCCGCGAGATTCCGCATCTCGAGCGGGTCACGATAGCGGTGTTTGCTGGCAATCATGGCATAGCGGCGCGCGGCGTTTCGGCCTATCCGCAAGCGGTCACCGAACAGATGGTGGCGAATTTCGCGGCCGGTGGCGCGGCCATCAACCAGATCGCCAAGCTTGCCGGCACTGAGTTGCGCGTGGTGCCAATCGAACTCGATCGGCCGACGCGCGACTTCACGGTTGCAGCGGCGATGGACGTCGACGAATTTCTCAACGCGGTGGACATCGGCTATCGAACCGTGCCACCGGACGGCGACCTGCTCGCCGTCGGCGAGATGGGTATCGCCAACACCACGACGGCGGCGACGCTGTGCGCGGCTTTACTTGGCGGCGGCGGTGTGCGCTGGGCCGGCCGCGGCACCGGCGTCGACGATGCCGGGCTCGCGCGCAAGCGCGCGGCGATCGACACGGCACTCGAGTTTCATCGCGCGATCCTGGGCGACCCGCTTGGCGTGGCTGCAGCGCTGGGCGGGCGCGAACTTGCGGCCATCGCGGGCGCGGTCTTGGCGGCGCGGCGTCATCAAATTCCCGTGCTGCTCGACGGGTTCGTTGCGACTGCGGCCATCGTCCCTCTGATGCATCTTCGAGCAGGCATCCTGAACCACTGCCGCGCGGGACATGTTTCTGCCGAATCCGGTCACCGCGCATTGCTGCGCGAACTTGGCCTCGACCCGCTGCTCGATCTCAACATGCGGCTCGGCGAAGCCTCGGGCGCGGGCGTCGCCATCCTGCTGCTGCGCGCGGCGCTCGCTTGCCATTGCGGAATGGCCACATTTTCCGAAGCCGGTGTTTCCGGCGCGGGCAACTGAAGGAACCTTGTCGCGCGACCTGCCGTTGATTATTTGATCCGGTTATCGGGTCAGAAGGAGCCGCTCATGTTGCGCTCGGCAGTCAGAAAGACCTTTTTTCTCACAACGGTGCTGTGCGCTCTCATCTTGTCGTCGGCGCAAGTCTTGTCGCCGGCGCAAGCCGAGGTTCGCATCCTCGCCAGTCCGGGCGGCCAGGTCGGTCCATTCCTCGATCTGTTCGAGCGCGTGCGTGCCTCGGGCGAACGCGTCGTGATCGACGGGCCGTGCCTGTCGGCCTGTACACTCGTGCTGAGCATGGTGCCCGGCGATCGCATCTGCGTGACGCGCCGCGCGATACTGGGATTTCACGCCGCGCGCTCAGTCGACCCGCTCGGCCGGATGTATGCCGAGCCGGAAGCCTCCGAACTCGTGCTGGAGGCCTATCCCGCTGCGGTGCGCGGCTGGATCCGCCGACGCGGCGGGTTGACCTCACACCTGTTGCTGCTGCGCGGGCGTGACCTCGCGGCGATTTACCCCTCATGCCGATAGGGCGCGATCAACCTCGTAGCGTGGGCGAGATCTCGTAGGGTCGGCAAAGGCGCCTCTTAGCGCCGTGCCCACTATTCTTGTTATGGCCGTGATGGTGGTGGGCACGCGGAGTTTCTTATCGGGCGCGCATTCGTGCGACCCGTTGGCTTTGTCTACCCTACATCCCTATCCTTCGCGCCGGTAGACGATCATTGCTCCTCGGGGCAGTTGACCATCCAGGGAATCCCGAACTGGTCGACGCACATGCCGAAGCCCTTGGCCCAAAAGGTCTTCGCAAACGGCAGGTTGACAGTGCCGCCCTCGGCCAAGGCCTTGAACTTGCGTTCGCCGTCAGCAGGGTCCTCGACCGTCAACGAGACCGAAAACCCCTGCGGCTGGTGGAAGTGGCCGGGAGGCGCATCACTCGCCATCAGCACCTCACCATCGATCGTGATCTTGCCGTGCATGATCTTCTTCTTCCATTCGGGCGGCGTCGGCATCGACTCTGGCGCGCTCTCATGTGTCAGCATCGCTTCGATCTTGGCGCCGAGCACTTTTTCATAGTACTTGAACGCCGCTTCGCAATTCCCGTTATAGAACAGATAGGGACTGACCTGCATCGTTTGCTCCTTGGTTAGCGATTAACCTGCGTTCTGTCCAACGTGCCCCGGATGCTGCGCAGCGCTCTTGCGGTGCGCTGCTGATCCGGGGTCCATACTTACCTGCTTGTCTTTATCGGTCCCGGCCCTGCGGTGCACCGCAAAGGCGCTGCACCGCAGGGCCGGGACACTTGGTGCTTCATTTCTCAGTGAGCCTTTTCAGGTTGGCGAGACCGACTTCAAAATCCCTGCCGATCATGTTGTCGAGGTTGATGAATATCTGCATCAGCTTGGACATGAAGGGCGCCGGGCCATGCATGAGCCAGGTGACGTTCGTTGCCGCGTTGGTAACATCGTCCTGCGGCAGCATTGTGAATTCGGCGGTGTTGTGGCCCTCGAACGGCGTGAAGAAATCGAGCTTGATGACGATTTTTGAAGGCATCGAGGTGTCGAGAACTTCCATGCGGCCGGAACCGACATTCTTGTTGCCCTCCCACCCATAGACCGCGCCCTTGCCGCTCGCCGCACCACTAAAGCTGCGCTTCATCGCCGGATCCTTGGTTTCGTAAGGCGACCAGGTTCTCCACTGATGAAAATCGTTGATCAGCGGAAATATCGCTTCCGGCGGCGCCTTGACCGTGGTCGCGCGCTGCACGCTGAAGGTATTCGGCTTGGTCGCGGCGAGGATGAGTAGGATCGCGATGGCGATCGCAAGCACAATGGCGATGACGGCAATGATCTCAAACATAGCTGGCTCCATATCTGTGAATTGTCAGCAAGGCTATTCAACGCCGGAAGGGTATTAACGAGCGCAGGCTCCTGGCGCGCAACCAGAGCCCGCCCCATACCATCAAGCCGAGATAGAGCCCGAACAGCGTATGGCTGAACAGCGGACTGCCGATCCGCAAGTGCGATGCCATCGCGCCGCCGAGATACCCGGTCAGCAGGATCGCGCCAAGAATGGAGGTCGGCGGGATCGCATAGAGAATGGTGCAGACCAGCGTGATGGCACCGAGGCTTCGCGCGAGACTTTCGCTCGACCCATAACCGATCTTGTCCATCGTTTCCGTGACGATCGACAACGGAACTAGTTTCATGCCGCCGTCAAGCAGCAGGAACAGAGTCACGAGACCACTGAGAACGCGGCCGGTCCAGAGCGCGGGTTTCGAGACCGGTGCGGTCTCAGCAAATGTAGGCATGGCTTGCTCCATGAGCGGTTGGTTGTTCGGAATGTCTGACGTTACGGCTTCAGATCGATCGCGGCGCGGAAGCTGCCGTCCATGGTGAACGGCACGGATTCATGCTCATGCACGATGGCCCAGGCGCCATTGATCTTGCGGAAGCACAACGTCTGGCGAAACCACAGATCGACGTTTTGTCCATCGGTCTTGGTGCCGGTCATGTGGTTGAGGCTGTGGCTGAAGGCGATGGCATCGCCGACCGCGATGGTGAGGTCGCGGAGTTCGTAGCCGAGCTGGCCCTGCCAGGTCGCAAACCAGGCCTCGAAGCCCTTCACATTTGCGTCCGTGGCGATCAGCGGCGGTGCGAGCGAGAACTGTACGAAATCCTCCGCGTGATGGGATATCACGCCGCGGGCATCCTTGTTGCGAAGCGCATTGGCCCGCCCGTCTATCAGGGTGCGGATCTTGGTTTCGTCGATGGTTTTCGCGTTTTGCATATTCATCGCGCGTCTCTTTCGATGGATTGGTGATGCACAATCCAAGGACGAACGAGGCAGATGCGATCCGACAGAATAAGGAAAAAATTTTTGCTGCGCCTGCTTTCTTCCCCCTCTCCCCTTGTGGGAGAGGGTGACGAAATCGCGCGTAGCGAGATGGGGCCGGGTGAGGGGTTGCGGCCTATCGATAGAAAGAGACCCCTCACCCGCCCACGATACTTCGTATCGTGTGCACCCTCTCCCACAAGGGGAGAGGGGAAGAGCCTACTTCCCAGCCTTCGCGCCGCGCGGCTTGCTGTCGCGCATCAGCCGGTCGAGATGCATCCGGATATGGGCTGCTTCCGCCGAGGTGTTGGCGAGCGCGATGGCGCGGTCGAACGCCACGCGAGCCTCGTCGTCGCGGCCAAGCTGCATCAGGAACGCGCCGCGCACGCCGAAGAAATGAAAATAATTCGAAAGCCGCTCGCCCAATGGCTCGATCATCTCAAGCGCCGCCTCGGGCCCGCGAACCTTGGACACCGCGACCGCGCGATTGAGCGTCACCACCGGCGACGGCTGCACGATTTCGAGCGCGCCATAGAGCAGATCGATCTGGGTCCAGTCGGTGTCTTCGGGCTTTGCGGCACGGGCGTGCAATGCCGCGATCGCCGCCTGAATCTGATACGGCCCGCTTTGCCGGTGCCGCATCGCCTTGTCGATCAGCGCCAGCCCCTCGGCGATCATCTTCTGATTCCAAAGCGAGCGATCCTGATCGTCGAGCAGCACCAAGGCGCCCTCGGCGTCGAAGCG
>Ga0137415_10006937_pt1 | contig 11240 bp, 7 predicted proteins | sample CZODoug3_1_1_16f_FD_183082 | JGI IMG/M metagenome (GOLD analysis project Ga0137415, IMG submission 183082) | Vadose zone soil fungal communities from Angelo Coast Range Reserve, California, USA - CZODoug3_1_1_16fungal (Hybrid Assembly) | ecosystem: Environmental > Terrestrial > Soil > Vadose...
AGCGTGTAGGCAATGTCGAATTGGCTACCCGTCTGGCCATGCTCGAAGTCCCACATCAAGGGGGCGGTGTTGAGGTAGGAAATTGCAGAGATGCGCAGTCGGCTCATGTCTTGCACCGATTCTAGCAAACCATCGTGACATCTTCCCTTTTTTGGGGCTTTCGCGAAGTGAGTACTGTCCGCGCGTTGCCAAGAACTGTCCCGCTGAAGTGCCAGTCAGGAGCGGTTAACGAAAGATTTAAGAATCTGCCGAACACGGCGGGCTCGTTGTGGAGTCATCTGTGCCTATCTCAATTGCTACACCTGCGAGCGCCACTTATTTGTTGGAGTGGCGTGCCAATGCGCTTACGCCCGCGTACCGGAATATTCCGCAGCCTATTAGTTTCCGCGCCCGGGTCGGACCGCTGGCAAATGTGACGAGCAAGTATCGGTGGGGCCGAACAGCCTATTTAAACAAGGCGCGGAGCTGGTCGCGACGTGGAAGGACGTTTGGGAGGATCTCCCTGCGGCAGCACGACTTGTGCTGGCCAGCCCGCCGGAGATGAATCCGGCCGCCCATCTTCGGCATCTCTATTCCAGACGAAGGGCTTCCACCCCACGAAAACCGCATCCTGTTCCCGCTCAAGGCCGACCAAGCTACGCATATCGATGAAATCGTGGAGCAACTGGAGACAGAAATGTCGCCTTTCAGAAGTTTTGCGGCGCTCCTTGAATTGGAGTTGGCGGGGAAAGTGAGGCATATGCCGGGGAGGAATCCCGTAAAAAACTTTTGAGAAACAGCGACGAGCTTCTAGCTACTGGCTTCTGGCTCAAACAAGGCGGGGCTGCGAGTATGGACCAAGACTCATGAGCTGACATTGTTTGTATACAAATAAACCCACGCATCCCTGAAAAAGGAGATGTACGGATTGACGAGCCTACTGCGATGCGCCTCTGCTTCTATCGGAGCGAACATTGCCGAAGGGTGTGGTCGGAGATCAGATCCCGAGATGAAGAGGTCCCTTCAAGTTGCTCGCGGTTCGGCGGGCGAAGTGGGAATACCCCCTGCTGCTCGCCAAAGATTTGCAATTTCTTACTGCCGATGAGTTCGACGATTTGGAGGGGAAGGTGCTCGAGGTGCTGCGAATGTTGCCTCTCTCGTCCAACCTCTGCAGAGTCCGATTTTAGCTGGGTGCTAGGAGCTAGCGAGCGAGAAGCTTTCGCGCGGTAACTTGTTGCCGCGGCCAACTTCGTGCTAGGGTCAAATTCGAGTACCGTTATAAATGAGGAAGAATTGTCCAAGGGTTTAGTCATCGTCGAGTCGCCGGCCAAGGCGAAGACCATCCAGAAGTATCTGGGTAAGGGCTTCACTGTCGAGGCCTCGCTGGGGCACGTCAAGGATCTGCCCAAGAGCGTTCTTGGGGTGGATACCGACAACGACTTTGAGCCAGAGTACGTGGTTATTCCCGGCAAAGAGAAAGTCCTCATTCGACTGAAGAAGCTGGCGCTGTCGGCCGACGCCATCTATCTGGCTCCTGACCCAGACCGCGAAGGGGAGGCCATCGCCGCCCACCTGGCGGAGGAGCTGAGCGACAACGGTTCGAAGAGTAAGAAGAAGAAAAAGAAGAAAGACGGGGAAGCTGAGCGCATTCGCCGCGTGACGTTCAACGAAATCACAAAGCGCGCGGTGCAGGAAGCTTTCGACCATCCGCGGGACATTGACCAGCACCTCGTGGATGCGCAGCAGACGCGCCGCATCCTGGACCGGCTGGTGGGCTACCAGGTGTCGCCTCTCTTGTGGGATAAGGTTCGCCGTGGGCTATCCGCGGGCCGAGTGCAGACCGTGGCCTTGCGCCTGATTGTTGAACGGGAACGCGAAATCAAGGCGTTCGAAAAGAAAGAATATTGGACGATTGACGCCAACCTCGCCGCACCTAAGCCTCCGGCATTCGACGCCCGTTTTTTGGGCAAGGGCGAAGAGAAGATTGAAGTCACGAACGGCGAGGACGCGGAGAAGATTCGCGCGGCAGTGGAACACGCCGACTGGGTGGTTCGTACCGCGGACAAGAAAGAGCGTCGCCGCAATGCCGCTCCGCCATTCACCACCAGCAAGTTGCAGCAGGATTCAGCCCGCAAGTTGCGCTTCAGCGTCAAGCGCACGATGATGATTGCTCAGCGTCTCTACGAAGGCGTGGAATTGGGCGAAGAAGGCCTAGTCGGGCTTATCACCTACATGCGTACGGATTCGACCCGCGTGTCTCCGGATGCTGTTCAGGAAGTCCGAGAATATATCGGCAAGGAGTACGGACAGCCCTACCTGCCTGAAACGCCGAACACATATAAAGAGAAGAAGGAAGCGCAGGCGGCGCACGAAGCCATTCGTCCGACTTCTGCAATGCGCCATCCCGACCAGATCAAGCAGTACTTGAAAGAAGATGAGTTCAAGGTCTACAAGCTGATCTGGCAACGCTTTGTGGCTTCGCAAATCATGCCCGCCGTTTTCGATCAGACTACGGTGGATATTGATGCAAGAGCAAAGAATGGTAACGAAATCTTCTGGTTCCGCGTGACCGGGTCTGTGCTGAAGTTCGATGGCTTCCTCAGAGTCTATGAAGAATCCAAGGAAGGCAAGGACGAGGAAGACGAGGAACTGAAGCACAAGCTTCCGCCGCTGGAAGCTGGCCAGAAACTCACACTCAAGGCTCTGAAGCCGGAACAGCACTTCACCGAACCGCCTCCGCGTTACAACGAGGCTTCGCTGGTCAAAGAATTAGAAGAACGCGGGATCGGCCGACCGTCCACGTACGCCGCTATTCTCACCACCATTCAGGAGCGGCAGTATGCGCAGAAGCTGGGTGGCAAATTCACTCCCACCGAGATTGGACTGGTTGTGACCGACTTGCTGGTCGAAAACTTCCCCGACATTTTCGACATTTTGTACACGGCACGGTTGGAAGAGGACCTCGACCAGATCGAAGAAGGCAAAGAGAAATGGACCGATACTCTTGCTGACTTCTACAAAAAGTTCCAAAAGGATCTCCGCTATGCCGAAAAGCATATGGAGAACATCAAGCGGATGGAGAAGCCCACGGACGAGAAGTGTGAGCGCTGTGGATCGCCGCTTGTGATCAAGTGGGGCAAGCACGGATCGTTCTATGCGTGCAGCACTTACGATAAGGAAGATCCGAACACTTGCACGTTTACGAAAGAAAATCCAATCAATCTGCCTGATCTGGATTCGGCCGACGTGCAGGAGACTACGCAGGAAGAATATTGCGAGAACTGCGGCCGCGTAATGGTTTTGAAGCGCGGGCGCTTCGGACAATTCATGGCTTGCACGGGATATCCGGACTGCAAGACCACGCGGCGGCTGGATCAAGGTAAGAAAGTTCCAGACATTCCGCTCGATGAGCCATGCCCGAAATGCGGTCGCAATATGATGATCCGCCACGGACGCTACGGCGAATTCACGGCTTGCAGCGGATATCCGGAATGCAAGTACGTGAAGCAGAACTTTATCGGCGTGAAGTGTCCCGAGTGCAAGGATGGCGAACTCGTCGAAAAGCGGGCGCGCAAGGGCAATACATTTTATGGATGCGGGAATTATCCCAAGTGCAAATTCACCTCTGCGCACAAGCCGATTGCGGAAAAGTGTACGAGTTGCGGCAGCGAATATCTGGTTTTGAAGAACTTGAAGGCCGGCACCGTAATCGCCTGCCCGAACAAAGAGTGCGATTATGAGCGGCCCGCGTCGGCGGTAGAAGCCGCGGCGACTTCGGCATAGATTCTCCAGCGGGGGAACACGCCCCCGGCCACAAAATGGCGAACAAGGCGCTTAATGCAACTGGCACTTTTTTTGTCTTTTTGTGTGGCATGGCATGTCACACGCACAGAGCCAAGGAATCCCTAAAACCCAAATTGTTCTCCTGGGCACGGGGACGCCTTTGCCCGGTCCGGAGCGCTCCGGACCTTGCACGGCCATCATCGTGAAGGGTTCGCCGTATCTTGTCGATCGGGCGCGAAAAGCCGCTGCCGCCCGCCAGAAGGGTGTGCCGGCTTGGACACTGTGGCCCGGAGAATCGGTTTCATCACGCATCTGCACTGTGATCACACGCTGGGTTTGCCGGACGTCATGCTGACGCCCATGGATTATGGGCGAAAAGAGCCGCTTGAGCTTTACGGTCCGCCAGGAACCCGGGCGATGGTGGACAACATCCCGAAGGCGTACGAGGCTGACATTCAGCTGAGAACTGCGGGGCTGGAACACTCCAACAGCACCGGGGACAAAGTGATGGAAACAATATAGGTTGACCTAGTGACACCTCCTCGAAAGAGCTTGCGGAGATTGCCACCAAAGCGAAGCCCCGATTGCTGGTCCTCTACCATCGAACGAGTTCCGGCTGCGATCAGGCGCGCACCGAGGAATGCGGCAAGTACGAAGCGAAGAGCAATTGCTGAAAGAAGTGCAACATGCTTACAAGGGAAAACTGGTCGCCGGTCACGATCTCGAAATTTACTGATGCGCAGTGATGGCATTAGTCTGTAACGCAACCCCGAACAACGTTCTGAGACCAGTTATAATTCTGCGGAGGAAATCATGGCCAAGAAACCTACGGTAGCTGATGCACAACTGATTCTCCAGCTTTACGATCTGCGCCGCGAAACAGAAATGCGGAAGGCCCGGCATTGGTGGGGCGCCGAATTTTTCCCACAGAGCACTGACGAATTCCTGCGAGTCTCCCAAGCCGCCGGTACGCAAGAGAACAATTGGCTGCGGCAGGCTCTTGGCTACTGGGGTATGACCGCTTCGTTCGTCCTAAAGGGCGTTCTGAACGAAGAACTTTTTCTCGAACCGGCGTTTAGCGGTGAAATGTTTCTAATCTTCGCTAAAGTGCAACCCATCCTGAAGGAATTGCGAGAGAAGCTTGGAGACCCACAAGCTTTCCATAATCTGGAAGAGGTGGCCACGCGCACCAAGTATGGACGAGACCGCCTGCAACTTTTGGCCAAGCGTGTCGAGATGATGCGGCAAAAGAAAGCCGAGCGAGAAGCCAGATAAGGCCAATGCCGGCGGTGCTCTGTGTCCCAGTCCTCTAAGGCTAACCATCATCTGATATCCTAATCGGCTGTGCGGATGATCTGGTGGTTCCTGATCCTGGGTGTGAGTACCCTGGTCGTGGTGTGTGTTGCGATTGCCTTATACATGAGGCTGCATCGCCGCTTAAAGGGCTTACACGCGTCCCAGGAAGGATCGTTGAGCGAAGGGGAACGCGGGCCTCAATCCGGCACAACTGAATAATGATAGGGCGTCGCCCATCCAAGGAAATTTCATGACAAAACCGTCAATTCAGGAGTTAGGTGCCTCGCAGGGACGCAGCGTCGAAGTGGCGCGACAAGTAGCCTTGGTTGTCGGTGCCAGTTTATTCGTGGCGCTGTGCGCGCGAGTTACTATCCCTCTGCCTTTCACGCCGGTGCCGCTGACCGTGCAAAACTTTGGCGTGCTGCTGGTAGGAATGTTGCTGGGCAGCAAGCGCGGTTTCGCGGCGCTGCTTCTTTATCTCGCGGAAGGTGCGATCGGTCTCCCGGTGTTCAATCCTATCGGTCCCGGTGGACTCGCGCAGTTAATGGGTGCGACCGGCGGATTTCTGCTGGCCTACCCGCTCGTGGCAGGCTTGACCGGGTTCATCATGGAACGCGGACAAAAGAGCTTTGCCCGGGCTGCGGCTGCGGGATTGCTGGGCGAGGTTGTTCTTTTCACCGCAGGCTTAACGTGGCTGGCGGTGCTGACTCACTCCGTGTCGCAAGCGCTGCGGTGGGGGCTTTACTGGTTTGTTTTTGCGGAAGTGATCAAAGTGATGATGGCGGCCGCGCTGGCTACGCGACTTCGGCGTAGTCCGAAAATTCAGGCATGAGCAGATTGGATTCCGACAATATGACAGTTGTTTCCGAACAAGAGCAGGGAGTCGCTCGCGGTAATAAGTCGAGTGAAGCGCGCGAGATCACGGTGGCGCATAGTCCAGACTCGGACGACGCATTTATGTTCTACGGTCTGGCTACCAATAAAGTCCGCGTGTCCGGCTTGCGTTTTACCCACACGCTTTGCGACATCGAGACCCTTAACCGCAGAGCTCACGATGGCGTCTACGATGTGACGGCGATTTCTTTTCATGCTTATCCGTACATTCAGGGGAACTACGCGCTATTGTCGAGCGGGGGAAGTGTGGGCGAAGGCTACGGCCCGATGGTCGTGGCCAGCCGTGCTTTCACGGAGAGCGAGATCAAGAAAAAGCGGATTGCCGTGCCCGGGACGCTGACTACGGCATATCTGGCACTCAATCTTTTTGCCCCAGGGGTTGACACCGAAGTTGTTCCCTTCGATCAGATTATTCCGCAAGTGCTCGAGGGTAAGTATGAGGCGGGGCTCATCATCCACGAGGGCCAGCTCACTTATGACAAGTCGGGACTGCACCGCATCGTGGACCTTGGGAAGTGGTGGCAGAAGGTTACGGGCCTGCCTTTGCCGCTGGGGGGCAACGCAATCCGGCGCGCTTTGGGGCCAGAACTCATGTCGTCCGTTTCTACCGCGCTGCGCGACAGTATCCAATACGCTCTCGATCATCGCGAGGAAGCGCTCAGCTATGCCATGCAGTTCGCTCGCGATCTTGATGCTCAGCTCGCCGACAAGTTTGTCGGGATGTATGTAAACGAGCGCACCCTCGACTACGGCCCGGAAGGCCGCGAGGCGGTTCGTCGGCTGCTCGATATGGGGCACAAGGCGGGAATCATTGGACCGGAAGCGCGGGTGGATTGGGTTGGGTGAGCACCTTCTCGCTACTGGCTCCTAGCTTCTGGCCAAGACCTGACTGTCTTCGAATCAGGGCTATGGCCGCTCTTCTGCTGTATTCCTAAAGCGCGAATTGTCGCAGCCAGGTCTGCGATTTGCTGGTAGCTGGGAGCTACTAGCGATTCCTTAGAGGAGCACGACTTGCCCGGCACTCCTAACCATTCCGATGCTGCCCAAACGCTATTGATCGACGCCGATGACACGCTTTGGGAAAACAATATTTATTTCGAGCGGGCGATCGCTCGTTTTATTTCGTTTCTGAATCATCACGAGTTTTCTGCTGAGCAGGTACGAGAGGTGCTGAATGATGTGGAACGAGAGTGCATCGTAAAGCACGGCTACGGCCTGCACAGCTTTGCGCACGCATTGGTAGACACATTCGAGCGGCTCAGCGTCCATCCCGTTACTCCCGAGCTGCACGCGCAGATCAACAGCTTTGCGCACACCGTTGCCGATCATCCCGTGGAAATTTTGCCGGAGGTGCCTGAGACTTTGCAGTATCTTTCTGCGCGACACCATCTCATCCTGATGACCAAGGGCGCGATCGCTGAGCAAACCGGGAAGGTGGAACGGTCGGGATTGAAGGAGTATTTCTCGGCGGTCGAAATAGTGGCTGAGAAAGATGTGGGTGCATACTCGTCCTTGATGGAGAAATACGAACTTGCGCACGACTCTACTTGGATGGTGGGAAATAGTCCGAAGTCCGATATCAATCCTGCGCTTGCCGCGGGCCTGCACGCCGTCTTTGTACCGCACGGGAGCACTTGGATTCTTGAACACGAGGAAGTGAATACAGCGCCGCCGCCGCAGCGATTGCTTATCGTTGGACGATTTGCGGAGTTAAAGGAACATTTCTAAGAGGCGTTTGACTTCCCGGCTGCGCGCCGCAATTGCTCGCATATGGGCGCAGGACGAAAACCGAATTCGTACTCGAAGCGCGTGGCATCCAATAATTGTGGATTTCCCGCGGCACTTCCGGTTCCCACTTTCAGAGTGATGTTCGGGTTCAGCCGCTCTAGTTCGTGCTTCAAATCTGCCACGCACACAGATTCACAGCACGCGTTGTAAACCGCATGCTTCGTTGGTCCAGCATGCAGTAGAGCAAGCAGCATCTTCGCAACATCATCCACATGGACAAGTAAGAGTCGCCCTGCAGGTCTGAAGGGGACAATAACCTCCCTGGGCTCTTGGGTTCCCAGATACTCGAAAATCTCGCTTCTCCAGGCGGACGACTTGGATTGCGCGCCGGGACCGACCACTCGCCCGATACGAAGGCTCACGAAATCCAGCGCGTGTTGTTGCCGATAGGCCTCTCCCAGTCGCTCGATGTATAGCTTTGCTGCACCGTAGAGATCTTCCGGATAGGCGCGGTGCCCCTCCGAAACACACTCTTCCAGCGAGTGTGTTCCATAGATGCTCAGGGAGCTGGCGAATACGAAACGGCGCACGGCAAACTGCCGTGCCATCTCCAGCAGATTGACGCTGCCGCCAATATTTACTCGCGTTGCCAGGAGCGGGTCGCGTTGCGCCGCGGTTGGCAACACCGCAGCCAAGTGAATAATTCCGTGGACTGACTCCGTGGCAAATAACTTCCGTACTTGTGCAGAGTCGGTAATGTCGCACTGCAAATTCCGCTGTGAGTGGGCAGAATCAAAATGCGGTGCGTGATCATTCGCCTGATCCACAGAAAGTACCCGATAACCTTCCTGCTCGAGAAGCGCGCATACGGATCGACCAATGAAACCGCGCCCGCCTGCGACCAGCACCGAAGCACCCCTCTGCACTTGCGCCATGTCCGATCTACCTTGCACTCAATCGGCGACCAGAATCCAACTCGTAAACTCTTCCGCCTAACGTTACAGCACCAAACTAACCAACAATCCGCACTCGCGGCGCGCATTTCCTGCGTGATACGCTCATTCTGCTCTGGTTTTTTCGCTGACCACTAAAAGGTGGCAGTACAGATTAACAATTTCCGGCGGCTTCTGCGCACGGTAGAAGCGCTCTCTGAACTCGGGCCCGAGTTAACGGGCGAGCAAGAGTTCAGTGAAACTTCGCGGCGCATGCTCTCGGCCATCATCGAAGCGGCAGGCGCGCGCGAAGGTGCGCTGTTTCTCTTCAGCGAGAAGCCGGCCGCTCTGACCTCGGCCGCAGCCCAGGGATTCGCCCTGCTGCCTGAGCCCTCCTTCATACCCCTCCTGCCCAAGCACGTGCACGCGCTGACCGCCGCGCGCGGGCCAATCGTCCTGAATCCTTCCACGTATTCAGTATTCCTAAGTTCCAACGGCAATGTGGCGCCCGAGCTTTTCAGGTGCCTGGCTCCGCTGAAGGCCACGGGCAAGCTCGCCGGTGTCGTAGCGCTGGGCCGACGGCCCGGAGACGCGATTTACGAAGATGCGGATCTCGACGCCATGGAGTTGCTGTGCAGCTATGTCGCACTGGCCGTTCACAATCACACGCTCACGCAGACGGTTGCTCAGCGCGTCTCCGAAAATCTGCGCCTGACGGCGTCACTGCACGGTTTCTACGATAACGCCCTGGAGGCTTTCGCCACGGCCATCGACGTAAAACACGTCAACATTCACGGGCACTCGCTGCGCGTGGGGCGCTATGCGGCAGCCATCGGCGAAGCCATGGGGATGGAACCAGGCGAAGTCGCCGCCCTGCGCAGTGCAGGGTATTTGCATGATATTGGAAAAGTTGCCGTTGACCGCCGACTCTTCGGTAAGCCTTCAGCTCTTGATCCCGAGGAGTTTCGCGAGATGGCTGACCATACGGTGGTTGGCCACCAGATTGTCAGCAGCGTGCAGTTTCCGTGGCCGAAGGTTCCCGAGATCGTGCGCTGGCATCACGAGCGCAGCGACGGCTCAGGCTATCCAGATGCTTTGGCCGCCGATGAACTACCCATGCCGGTGCGCATCGTGGGGCTCGCCGATACGTTCGACGCCATGACCAGCATTAGACCTTACCGCCAACCCTATTCCGTCGGCGCTGCGCTCAGTGAGTTGGTGCGCATGGCGCCGCAGAAATACGATCCCAATGTTGTGCATGCGTTGCTGATTCAGATGCGCCGTGACGCCATAGGCAGCAATCGTACGCCCTTGTTGGCAGACCGCATGACGGTGAACATCGCGGCCAGCGATATTGATCATCTTGCAGCTACATTGCAGCACAAAGTTTCACATGGGAAGCTCTATCTGACGTAGCTGGTTTGTAGCTCCTAGCGGGTAACTCATCCAGTTGGCGTCGCAGCGGTCCGGCTTCGGCCTCGTACGGCTCCCCTCCGAACCTTGAAACTTCTGAACTAACCCCTTTACCGAAACTTTTTCTGCCTGCGGGGTTGATAATGGAGACGTCTTGGCTAGCGTTTGTCCGGGGTTCCGATGCGATTGCGCCGCACGCAGCTTGTCGTTTCCGTGCTTTGCCTGATCCCGGCCTATGCTGCTCCGCAACTGCTGGCACGGAAAAAGGACAAGCCACCGGAAGCCACTCAGAACGAGCGAAAGCGTGCGCTGCATGCCCTCAACCGTCTCACCTTCGGTCCCCGTCCGGGAGACGTCCAAGCAGTGTTGAACATGGGCGTAGACAAGTGGATCGACCTGCAGTTGCATCCCGACAAGATCAATGACAAAGCGCTGGAGACGCGCCTCGCACCCTTCCGCACATTGCGCATGGATGTTCACGAAATTCTGGACAATTTCCCTGACCAGCGGAGAGCCAGGGAGGTGATGAAAGGAAAGCGTTCGATGCCGTCCGATCCTGCGCAGCGCGCAGTTTATCAGGTGCTGATTGCGCGTCTCGAGGAGAAGCAAGAACGCGGGGCCGACGGCAGCGGCACGGGAGCGGCGTCAGACGGCAATGGCCCCCATGCCGCCAACCGTGGCCTCAGTTCCCCGCCCGCTGCGGGCGAGCGCACGGATGCCCCCGTCGATACGAATCCTTCGGCTGATAAGGCGGGCGAAACCATGGGTCGTGCGGACCGCTCAGGAGGCGCCGCCATGGCCGAAGGCAATCCCAGTACGGTAAACCCAAACCATACCGATCACTCCAATGCTGTCGCGGCTCCGGATAACCGTGCAGCAGGCGTGTCCGCGGAAATGAAGCCAACACCTGGGCAAGATGCCGAGGCTCGGAACCGCGAAGACCGTCTCTACGCAGACCTGAAGGTTCAACAATTGATCGACCTTCCTCCGAATCAGCGTTTCAAGCAAGTGCTCGAGATGTCGCAGCAAAAGCAGCGTGCCTTGGCCGACTCCCTGCGAGGCGGAAAAGGGCAGGAATTTCTCGAGGGCATGGATCCGAAGCAGAAAGAAACCTTGCTGGCAATGAGCGCCCCTCAGATTATTGTTGGGGAAGAACTCGCGGAAGCCAAGTTGATGCGAGCAATCTACAGTGATCGCCAACTTGAAGAGGTGATG
>Ga0137415_10006939_pt1 | contig 11239 bp, 9 predicted proteins | sample CZODoug3_1_1_16f_FD_183082 | JGI IMG/M metagenome (GOLD analysis project Ga0137415, IMG submission 183082) | Vadose zone soil fungal communities from Angelo Coast Range Reserve, California, USA - CZODoug3_1_1_16fungal (Hybrid Assembly) | ecosystem: Environmental > Terrestrial > Soil > Vadose...
GGATTCCGCGGCCTACCGGGAGTGTTGCTCGCTTGAACAAATCGCACTGGAAATCAAATCGCAGTGCAAATCAAGCAAGTTATCAGAGGAAACGAAGGTCGAGCCGATCCACACATCGGCAGCTGACGAATTCTGAGTCGCCCGATTTCGATTCTTGTCGAACTGCATCGTCGTCAGGCAAAAAATTCAGCAACGTCTCGAACGCCGATGATGATTCGAGGACACTGATTGACAGATGCGTTCGTTATTTCGAAGTGCGGGAACGAAATTCTACCGGCGTGCCTAAATTGGTAAATAGTATGCGCCGACTCCCTGCGCCAACCGAAAGCCGGTGACCCAAATTCCCCCTGAGGGCCGCCCGCATTCGCCCCCCAATGAATCCGATTCCGCAGCGACCTCGTTCCTGCGGGTCGGATTCACCTAACATCCGCCCGCTGCCGGAAAGTGTTCCATGGTCCCTCGGTCGCACCCCGTGATTGGCGCTGTTGTAGCGACCATGCTCCTCGTCCTCGTGGCCCTCGCCGGCTCGGGCGTCCTTCCTTTCGGCGTTCCCGATCGTACCACGATCCCAGGTTCCATTTCCGCCCAGACCACGAACAACTTCGACCAACTCGTCGTCGTGCTCATGGAGAACAAGAACCTGAACGAAGTCTACGGCCCTGCGACGTACATGACGCAGCTCGCGGACCAGTTCGCCTTCTCGACGGGCTGGACGAGCATCACGAACCCGTCGCAGCCGAATTACATCGCCCTGATCGGAGGAAGCACCTTCGGAGTCCAGGGCGACGGCAACCATCCGAACCTGAATCATCCGACGATCGTCGATATCATGGAGAACACCAGCAAGACCTGGAAGGCCTTCGCGGAAGACGCGTCCGGTACCGGTTGCGGCCTCAACCCGCCGCGGGGAGAAGACCACTTCCCATTCCTCTCCTTCACGACGATCACAGGGAACTCGACGAGGTGTGCGAACCTGCTCCCCGGTTCATCGAACGAGGTGATCTCGGCCTTCAACGCCGGAACGAACTTCATTTGGCTCACGCCGAACGAATGTCACAACATGCACTCGTGTTCCGTCGCGCAAGGCGATGCATGGATTGCGAGTTGGGTCCCCGCGCTCCTGGCGGCGATGGCGGGGAAGAAGGCGGCGCTCATGATTACCTTCGACGAAGGCTACACGACGCCTCCGTACATCTACACCGCGTTCATCGGTCCGGCCGCGAACCTGGCCTACAAGTCCTCGGCCCCGTACCCCCATTATTCGTTCATCAAGCTCCTCGAAGACGTTTGGGGCGGCGGGAACCTGGGACAGAACGACGTGAACGCCCCGTCTCCCGTCGAATTCTTCCTCCCGGGAGGCCCGGAGTTCTCCCTCACCGCGAATCCCACGAGTGTGGCCTTCGGAACCGGACAGTCCGCGAACTCGACCGTCTCGCTCTCCTCGACCGGCGGTTTCGCCGACACCGTGAACTTGACCGCGGTCTCCGTGCCCTCTGGCGTCACGACCTCGTGCGTGCCTTCCAGCCTCACCGGGAACGCGACGTCCGCGTGCACATTCACCGCCAACAATCCCGGGTCATACGTTGTGACGATCACGGGCACGAACGGCACTCTCGTCCACATCGCCACGATCGACGCCACCGTTTCTTCGCCCGATTTCTCCCTGACCGCGAACCCGAATAGCGTCTCGTTCGTGGCGAACAATTCGACCACCTCCACGATCGCGCTCCAATCGAAGGCCGGCTTTTCGGGGACGGTCAGCCTGAACACGACCTCTTCCCCGTCCGGCGTGACGACGTCCTGTTCCCCATCGACCCTCGTCGGGAGCCAATCGTCCGTGTGCACGATGAATGCCACGACGGTCGGGTCGTACACGGTCACCATCCAAGGGACGAGCGGGAACCTCAGCCACACCGCGTCGATCGAGGTCGCTGTGACGCCGGTGCCGCAACCGGACTTCTCCCTCCTCGCGAATCCCACCGCGGTCACCTTCGTCGCGGGCCAATCCGCACCCACCACGATCGGCTTGCAATCCACGGGAGGCTTCGTCGGGACCGTCGACCTGACGACGGCGTCCTCGCCGACCGGACTGACCATCTCCTGTGCGCCGACGAGCATCGCGGGAAGCCAGACGTCCGTGTGCACCCTGAGCGGATCCTCGGTCGGATCGTACGCGGTCACGATCAAAGGCACGAGCGGGAGCCTGGTCCGCACCGCATCGGTGTCCGTCCAGGTCACCCCGCCCCCGCCGGTCCCTGACTTCTCCCTCGCGACGAATCCTGGGGCGGTCTCCTTCGACGCGGGCAACTCCGCGTCCTCCACGATCTCGATCGTGGCCACCGGCGGCTTCTCGGCCGCGGTGAGTTTGACCGCATCATCGAACCCCGCAGGCGTGTCCACGGTCTGTTCGCCCGCCAGCATCCAGAGGACGGAGACCGCGATCTGCCGGATGAGCGGGCGGTTGCCTGGCCTCTTCAAGGTCCTCGTCACGGGCACGAGCGGGTCTCTCGTTCGCTCAGCACCCATCTCCGTGACCGTGCGGCCGGGTGAACCGAAGCCGGACACGGTCCCGCCGCAGATCACGATCACCTTCCCGTCGAACTCGAGCGTCCTCCCCTACGCGAACGTCACCGTGCAGGGAAACGCCTCCGACAACGTGGCGATCCAGACGGTGGAGCTGAGCACCGACAACATGACGTGGCTCCGGACGAACGGGACCGCGACCTGGTCCGCGAACCTGACAATCGAACCCGGCACGAACACGATCTACGCCCGTGCGACGGACACGGCGGGGAACCGGCAGACCGTCGAGGTCCATGTGTTCATCCCGTCCGCCGGAGGACTCTCGCCTCGGCCGCCCGCGGACACCACTCCGCTCTCCGTCAACACGCCCGTCTCGCTGCACCTGGCCGCGATCCTGTTCGGCGTCGCCGGCGCGGTGGAGGTCTTGCTCTTCGTCTATACGAGACGGAAGGACTACGAGGCGATGGACGAGGGGATGCCGGCGGATAGCATCGACCGGCCGACCACAGGGCCCCTGGCGTTTCTCTACCGACTATTCCGGTGAAACCGCCCGCCCTTAGTGGAATCAATTCTGGGAACGGGCTGGACCCGGGTCCGGGCGTTATTCGAGTTCGAAGTGTGTTCAATTCGCTTCAAGTGCAGACCCGGAAACGTCTTTCTCGACGCGGCGACCCGCAAAGAGGGCGGAGTAGCGCGTAAGGGGGAGACCTTTGCAAGCGATGCGAGAATCGGTACAGAGTGAGCATGAGTCCGTGTGCGTGGTCGGTCTCGGCACGGTCGGGGCACCCACGGCGGATTTTTTCCTGAGCCGCGGGATCCCGACGTATGGATGCGACCTCGACCCGATCGCCCTTGGGCGGCTCGCGCCGCGTCTCACGGGAGGGGCGACGGCCCTTTCGGCCCTCCCCCTCGCCGACGCCTACATCGTGACGGTCGACACGAGCCTCCGAGGCGAGACGCCCTTCGTCGACAACGTGTTCCGTGCGTGCGAGGCGATCGCCCGTCGCGGACAGCCGCGGTTCGTGTCGATCGAGAGCACGGTCCCGGTCGGCACGTGCCGGCGCATCGAAGACGAGGTCTTCGGCGGCACTCAGCGACTCGTCCACGTGCCCCATCGGTGGTGGGCCGACGACACCCGCAATTACGGTGTCCGGCAGCCGCGGGTGATCGGCGGGATCGATGAGGCCAGCCTGGAAGCCGCCCTGCCCTTCTACCGGCGCGCCGGCATCCCGCTCCTCCCCGTCGCGGACATCCGTCTTGCGGAACTGTGCAAGGCCGCGGAGAACACGGACCGCTACCTGAAGATCGCCTACGCCGAACTGTTGAAGCTCATCTGCGACGAGAACGAGCTCGATTTCGAGGAGCTGCGGCAGGCCATGAACAGTAAGTGGAACGTCGAGATCCTCGAGGCCCGCGACGGGATCGGCGGGACGTGCCTTCCGAAGGACATCCTCTACGTGAAGTCGGCGGCGCCCGAGGTGTGCCACCTACTGGACGGCGCCCGGGACGTCGACCGATTGTACCGCGATGCGAAGGAGAAGGCCTCGTGATCCGGAACCGCATCGTGCCCGCGTTGATCGTCGCCGCCCTAGGCGTGATCCTGGCGGGCAAGCTTCTGTTCCACGTCGCGGTCGACCCGTTCCTGTGGACCTACGGCGTCCTCGTGACCCTCGTGACCTTCACGACGTTCTTCGGCGCCTACCGGTATTACAAGGATCCCGCGAAGGACCCGCCCCATCCGAGCGTCACGGACCTGCGGCCGAAGGTCTCTTGCATCATCCCGGTGAAGAACGAGGAGCGCCTCATCACCCGCTGCGTGACGTCGGTCCTCGATCAGACGTACGACAATCTGGAACTCATCGTCGTGGACGACGGCAGCACGGACAAGACGCCCGCGATCCTGGACGCGTTCGCGGCCACCCATCCGGGCGTCCGCATCGTCCACCTGCCGAAGAACCTGGGGAAGAAGAAGGCGATCGAGGCCGCGGTCCCCCACGCGACCGGCTCGATCTTTGCCTTCGCCGATTCCGATTCCGTCCTCGGGAAACATGCGATCGAGCGGCTCGTGAAGGCCTTCAACGCCCACCCGAACGCCGGCGCGGTCTCCGCCCATGGGCGGGCGCTGAATGCGGGGACGAATCTGCTGACAAAGGTCCAGGACACTTGGTACGAGGGCCAGTTCCGGCTGTCGAAGGGGCTCGAGAGCGTCTACGGCGCGGTCACCTGTGCCTCCGGCTGCCTCTCCGCCTTCCGGCGGGAGGCCTTCGAGCCGTTCGTCCACGAATGGGCCCACGACAGGTTCCTGGGAAAGGAGTTCAAGTTCGCGACGGACCGCCAGATGACCGGATACGTGCTCCGGGAAGACCGTAGGAAGTCGGAGAAGATGTCCGCGGCCACGGACGGCGGGAAGCGCGAGACTCCGAAGAAATGGGAGGTCCTGTACTCCCAGAGCGCCAAGGTCTGGACGGAGGTCCCGTCAACCTGGCGGAAGTTCCTGCGACAGCAGGCGCGCTGGAAGAAGAGCTTCATCCGGAACCTGTTCTTCACGGGCCGCTTCTACTGGCGTCGGCCTCCCCTGGCGGCCCTCGCCTTCTACCTGGGGATCCTGTTCGTCCTGGTCGGGCCGTTGATCGCCTTCCGCGCGATCTACTTCCTGAGCGCCGGTGGCGACTTCCTCTCCGCCCCGCTGTACCTGTCCGGCGTCACCTTCGTCGGGCTCCTCTATGGCCTGGACTACAAATTGCGGAACCCGGACTCGACGTATTGGGTGTACCGGCCGCTGATGAGCCTCATCTCGACCTTCGTCCTGTCCTGGCTGCTCATCTATGCCGCTTTCACGATCCGGAACCCCAGCTGGTTGACCCGATGAAACTCAAAGCGATCGAGGTCCTCGTGCTCGCGTTCATGGTCCTCATGTTCGGGGTCTTGTTGTGGAAGTTCTTCCATCCGTTCTGATTTCCGTGCCGATAAGTCCAAGAGGCCGAACGGAGCCAGGGGTTGCCCTTATGACACTCCTCGCCTTGGGACGACCTTCGAAGTCTCCGAGCCAGACGTCCGTTTCGACGCGAAACGACGGCACAGTTAGTCGACCATGTCACTCTGTCGCAAGTTTGAAATATAGCTTTTGGACTCCTGTTCATTACGGCCCTTGGGCCGGGCGCAAAGTCGCGGGGGATTCTGTGGAGGACCTGGTCGAATGAGCCGCCTGCAGCCCGCGGAAGCTCCACCGGGCCCCGGACGAGACGTCACCGAGAAGGGCGGCGCGCGCGTGAATGTCAACAAGAGGACCATCCCTCGGCGGGCCCTTGTGACGGGCTCCGGCGGTTTCATTGGCCACCATCTCGTGAAGCGCCTGAAGGCGGAAGGCTACTGGGTCCGCGGTGTCGACCTCAAGCGACCCGAGTTTGAGCCCACCGCCGCTGACGAATTCCTCGTCGCCGACCTCCGGTCGTTCGACAACTGCAGCCGTGCGGTCCGCGGCGTGCACGACGTGTACCAACTGGCGGCCGACATGGGCGGCATTGGCTATATCGCGAAGTTTCACGCTCAGCTGGCTCGAAACAACTCCCTGATCAACTCCCACATGCTCGAAGCGTCCCGGCTCGAGGGCATTGATCGATATCTCTACACCTCCTCCGCCTGTGTCTATCCGAGCTTCCTGCAGGATCGGGAGGACGTGGCGCCATTGCGAGAGGAAGACGCGATCCCCGCCAACCCCGAGCAGGGTTATGGATGGGAGAAGCTGTTCGCCGAACAACTGGCCACGTATTACCACGAGGACGAAAACCTGGACGTCCGGATCGTACGCTTCCACAACGTGTATGGACCGCTCGGCACGTACGAAGGCGGACGCGAGAAGGCCCCCGCCGCGATCTGCCGGAAGGTGGCCGAGGCGGAAACGGGGACGTCCATCGAGGTCTGGGGGGACGGCCGCCAGACTCGGACCTTCTGTTTCATCGACGACTGCGTGGAAGGGATTCGTCGCATCATGGAATCCGGATACACGGCGCCGATCAACCTCGGGACCAACGAGGTCGTGACGGCGGACGGTCTCGTGGACCTGGTCACCTCCGTCGCGGGCAAGCAGCTCGAGAAAGTCCACAATCTGGACCGCCCCCAGGGCGTTCGGGGTCGGAATTGCGACACGACGCGGTTCCGCAAACTCCTCAACTGGGAGCCCCGGATCCCGCTCTCCGAAGGGCTGCGCCATACGTACGCCTGGATCTGGGGAGAACTCGCGAAGCAGGGACGGGCCAAGCCACCCACTCCGAGCATTTCCTTCGAGCCATCGCGTTCCTCGATCGAGAGCGTCCCTCTGATCAAGCTCCGGACCGGTCCTTCGGCGGAAGGGGCTTTGAGGGCGGACCCCAATCCGGGTTGGAGACTGGTCGGGGATGATCAGCCTGAAGACGGACGGAAGCGCTCGCCGGATTCCCGTTAGCTGCATGAACCTCAGACTCCGTCCTGTTAGGCCGCAAACCATGGATTGTAGCTGGAACTGCGGGCATGAATGGACGTGAGTCGGTCGCTTCCTCGTATGGCAACGACGACCTGACGGTCGTGATTCCGCACTACGGTAGCTACGACCTCCTCCGACGCTGTCTCGCCGACCTATCCCAAAGCCGCGTCCCAACGATCGTCGTAGAGGATGGGTGTTACGAGAAAGCGATCCGGGACGACTTCCCCGACGTCAAATTTGTCACACTCTCGCGCAATTCCGGTTTTGCGGCGGCGTGCAACCGTGGGCTGGCCGAGGTGGATACGGCCTGCGTCGCATTCCTAAACAATGATGTCTTTGTGACGGCGAACTGGCAGACGCCCCTGCTCGAAGCCCTCGCGCGGGACGAGGGCGTTGCGGTTTGCCAACCGAAACTCCTTTCGGCGAAGAACGCCGGCTATTTCGACTATGCCGGCGCGGCGGGAGGGCTCATGGACCGGTATGCGTACCCGTTCTGCCGGGGTCGGATCTTCGACGAAATCGAGCGGGACGTGGGCCAATATGATTCCCCGCGCGAAATCTTCTGGGCCAGTGGAGCCGCATTCGTGGCACGGACGAGGGACGTCCGCGGAGTGGGGGGATTCGATGAACATCTCTTTGCGTTCCACGAGGAACTCGACCTCTGTTGGCGCCTACGCGCCCGGGGAAAGAAAATCGTCTCCGTTCCACAATCGAGGGTGTTCCATGTAGGGAGCGCGACCTGGGACACCATGGCTTTTCGGAGGGCATATCTTCTGCATCGGAACGGCATCATCGTCCTTGTGAAGAACTGCCCTCGATCGCAATTGGGCCTCCTCTTGGGGGGGCGGTATTTCCTCGAGCTTGCGTCGGCCGGGTACTTTTTCGTCGGCGGCCAGCCGAATCGCGCGGCGGCGGTCCTCCTGGCCCTCGCTTGGAACATCGTGCACTTTCGGGCGACCCTGCGTAAGTATCACGGTATCGGAGGACAAGACGTCCAACCCGACCTGCCGCCCTTTGTATATCCCAAGTCCATCGCGATTGCACACTTTCTCGGGAGAATACACCGTTTCAGCCAGCTGAAGTGGTAGTTGGACCTTCGCGGACGCGAGGAGTTGCGATACCTACTTGCCATCGTCCCGTCACCGGAATGAGACAAACGAGACGCTCAAAGCAGGCGATTGCCTTCCCGGCGTGGTACCATGATCAAGGCCTCCGTGATTGTCATCACCTATAATGGCCGTGCCCATTTGGAGGCCTGTTTCAGGTCCCTCGAGAAGCAGTCGGCTGAAGCATTCGAAACCATCCTGATCGACAATGGCTCCACGGATGGTAGCGCAGACTTCGTTCGTCGAAATTTCCCATGGGTCCGGCTGATTGAGTCCAAGACGAATCTGGGCTTCGCGGGAGGGAACAACCTCGCGGCCAAAGACGCTTCGGGTGACGTGCTCGTCTTCCTCAACGACGACACCGAGGTGGAGCCCGATTGGCTCGAAAAGCTCCTCGCCCCGTTCGAATCCGATCCGCGCGTCGCGATCGTCGGCTGCAAGATGATCGACTTCTTCGACCGGAATGTGGAGGTCCGGGTCGTCTGCGACCTGTTCGGGAGTGCGATCAACGATGGTGTTCCACGGACTCCCACCTCGGACGGTTTCGAGGACGTCTTCTATGTTCCCGGGTTCGCCCTCGCGATCCGGAACGCGGTGTTCCGTCAGGTCGGAGGGTTCGACGACTCGTATTTCATGTTCGCGGAGGACATCGACCTGGACTGGCGGGTTTTGCTCGCCGGCCACCGAATGGTCGCCGTACGAAACGCGGTGGTCTACCACAAATTCGGAGGCTCCGTGCCGGGTGCTCAAATCGTCGTTTCGGAGGCGAGACCGTTTCGGACCGCGCTCTGGAAACGGGAACTTGGCGAGAAAAACCTGATCACGACCCTCCTGAAGAACTACAGTGCGTGGAACCTTGCGTGGATCCTACCCAGTTATTTCGCTGTCTACCTTCTCGAGGTGCTGTTTTTCCTGGCACGATGGAGACCGGACGTGGTGCAGGCGTACGGACGTGCGCTTGTCTCGAACGTGCAAGGCTTCCGGAGGACCCTCCAGGTGCGACGACCGATCCAAGCCATGAGGAAGGTGCCCGACCGCGCGATCATCCGACAGACGAGGCTAGGCAGCGTGAAGGTCCTTCAGGCTCAGAAGACGGGCTTTCGCGTTGAGATTTCCGCATGATGCCTGCGACGCCACGACTCTCTCGCATGTCCAAGAGGCCTTGGAGACTGCCGTGAGCCTTAAGGCACGGAATCATGTACCAGCTCCGTCTCGCTTGAATCAAACTTCGAAGGCCATGGGCCAAGCGGAAGGCGAGTCGGTCAATTTCGCGTCCTCGCCTCTCTCCGCCGCGCCAGGGAGCGCTTCGAGCACCGGACCGTCGGAGCGAGTTGCGAAGTCCGGGCTCACCGTTTTCCTTCCCGTGCACAACGAGGCCGAGACCATCCGGGAAGTCCTCGACGTCGTCTATCGCGAAGTCGTTGTCCCGACCGGGGCCGAGCTACTCGTGTGCGAGGACGGGAGCACGGACGGGACCGACGCGGTCCTCCGGGAGCTTGCGAAAACGTACCCGATGCGCCTCGTCGCTGGGGGGAGCCGGAAGGGGTACGCGGACGCCGTGCGAGAAGGCCTTCAGCGGGTCCGGACGCCCCTGACGTTCTTCGCCGATTCCGACGGGCAATACGACCCCCGCGACTTCTGGCGGTTGTGGCCGCATGCCGCCGAGTATGACATCGTCGTGGGCCACAAGGTGGTTCGGGACGAGCCCATCCATCGCATCTTGCTATCCCGCGGTTTCCATGTCCTCGCGAAGATGACGACCGAAGTGCCCTTGAAGGACATGGATTGCGGCTTCCGCCTGGTGCGACGGGAGGTCGTCGAGGCGGTTCTCCCCGAAGCGACGACCTTGCGCTACAGCTTCTGGGCCGAGTTCACCATGATTGCGTATCGGAAAGGGTTCCGGATTCTGGAGGTCCCCATCAGCCACCGCTCGCGTCCTCGAGGGAACACCTCAATCTACACCGTGGATCGCCTACCGCGCATCATGAGCCACCAGTTCATGGGGCTCCTGGCCCTCGGACGGCGGCTGAGGAATCTCGCGAGGAGGCCCTGAGATGGAGCTCGGAGTGGCCCCGGACGACCCTCACCGACCGCGCGAGGTCACGGGGAGCTTACGAGGAGCGGTGGCCGTCGCCTCATAGGAGGACCTTCGGTATGCGCCCATCGTCCGGGACCACGGATCCCCGCTTGCGCATCGCGGCCATGGTTCTCGTCCTCCTTCTTTTCCCGGTCGCCTACGTTGCCGCGATCAATGCCATGCTCCCCCACGAGAGCTTGGCGTTCGAGATCGGATGGACGGAGCAGAGCTTCTCCGGGCGGACCGTCAATGCAAGCAGCGGCACCAACGCCGTCCTTGCTATCTCAAATGGGACGTTGTCGGTGATCTCGACGGCGACCGTCACGCAGGACCAATTCGTTGCCGCTGAATCGCCGAACCTGTCGGCGGTCAACGTCACCAGGTATCCGTTCCTCATCGTCTCCGTGAGGGCCCCCGCCTATTTCGTCGCCGCCCGCATCGGCATCTGGACCGGGAAAGGTCCCCTCGTGCTCGTCCTCGCGAAGACCTACCCGGATACGGCGTGGCATACGGAGGTCATCGACCTCCGGTTCTTCGGGCTCTCATGGGAGGCGCCCATCCGGACGCTCCAGCTCGGGTGGGGGAGTGTCGAGAAGCCCGCCCCCGCGGGGACGCAGGTCGCGTTCCAAGGTCTCGAACTGGCGAGGCGGATGGGAGGAACTCCGTGAGCGAGACGGCCCCGCAGGTCCCACGGTGGGTACGCTGGACGGACTGGACCCGGCTCCTTCCAGCCCACGTGAAGGACCAATCCGTTCGAATCGGTCGCATCCTCCTCCTCGGTTTCGTCCTTCGCATCCTCCTCCTGCCTCTTTTCGCCGGCACGGACGCCACGTCGACCGCTTGGATCAGCACGGTCCTGATGGCGAAGGGTCAGCTGATCCTCTCGAACGATCCGCCGCCGATCTTCTACATCCACGCCCTGACCTTCGAGATGTTCCGGCCGATCTTGCCTGCGACCATCCTGGGCCGCTTCACATCCTCCGTCGCCTTCACGCCATCGACGTTCCTCCAGGAATCGGTCCTCTCGGAGCCCGGGATCGCGGTCTTCCTCAGCCTCCTCAAGCTCCCCTACCT
>Ga0137415_10006941_pt1 | contig 11238 bp, 9 predicted proteins | sample CZODoug3_1_1_16f_FD_183082 | JGI IMG/M metagenome (GOLD analysis project Ga0137415, IMG submission 183082) | Vadose zone soil fungal communities from Angelo Coast Range Reserve, California, USA - CZODoug3_1_1_16fungal (Hybrid Assembly) | ecosystem: Environmental > Terrestrial > Soil > Vadose...
TGGAGCCAGCGATGAAGGAGTAGCCGAAAATGGGCTTGCGCGCGAAGGTCGGAATGATTTCGCTGATGACGCCCATGGCCGGCAAAACCATGATGTAGACAGCGGGATGGGAGTAAAACCAGAACAAGTGCTGGAAGAGAATGGGGTCGCCGCCGAGCTGGGGATTGAAGAAGCCGAGGTGGAACATACGCTCCATGCCGGCGAGGAGCAAAGTGATGGCGATCACCGGAGTGCCCAGGATGAAGATAATGCTGGTGGCATATTGCGCCCAGACGAAGAGAGGCAAGCGGAACCAGGTCATGCCGGGCGCGCGCATGGTGTGCACGGTGACGATAAAGTTCAAGCCGGTGAGGATGGAGGAGAAGCCGTTGATGAAGACGCCGATGACGGCGGGAGTGACGGCGGAATTGGAATAGACGCTGCTAAGCGGCGTGTAAAAGGTCCAACCCGTATCAAGGCCGCCGGTGGAGAAGGAGTAGAGGACGAAGCAGCCGCCGAGGAGATAGATGTACCAGCTCAGCAGATTGATTTTGGGGAAGGCCAGATCCTTGGCGCCGATCATGATCGGGAGCAGAAAATTGCCCAGGACGGCGGGAATGGAAGGAATCAGAAAAAAGAAGATCATGGCCACGCCGTGCATGGTGAAGAGTTTGTTGTAGGTTTCCGGCGTGACCAGGAGGCCCTTCGGCGTAAGCAGGTGAATACGGATCATGGTGGCAAATGCGCCGCCAATGAAGAAAAAGAAGGTGACCGAAGCGAGATAGAGCAGGGCGATGCGCTTGTGGTCGGTGGTCAGAAGCCACGAACGAATGCCGTAGGTGGCGTTCAGATAATGCTCACGCGGCATTTGGCTAACCGCTGTTGGTGTGGCGCTCATAAACTTATTTCTTCCCCGTGGCCGGTGCAATTCCGGCGCCCTTAGCGGGCACCGGCTGCGACTGCAAAGACTTGATATACGCGGTCAGATCGATAAGCTGCTCCTCGGTCAGTTGCCCCTGAAAGCTGGGCATCAAGGGCTGATATCCGGCGACGATTTTGGCTTGCGGGTTGAGAATGGATTCGCGGATGTATGCGTCGTCGGCAGTAACGGTGGAACCATCGGCCAACAGAACCTTGGCTCCATACACACCGTTCAGGGACGGCGCGCGTCCGCTGCCGTCGGCCACATGACAAGTAACGCAGGCCTTCTCGACAAACAGCTTCTCGCCGGCGACGACGGGATTGGCGGTGGCGTCGGATGAGCCGGAAAGCCAGGCGGCGTAATCCATGGGTTCCATGACGGTCACCCATCCGCCCATGAGCGCGTGATTTGTTCCGCAATACTGCTGACAGAAGAAGTGGTAGCGCCCGGCCTTCGTGGGACGGAACCACATGGTGTTGTAATGGCCGGGCACAACGTCCATCTTGACGCGAAAGGCGGGGACGGAAAAATCGTGAATAACGTCTTCGCTGGCGAGGATGAGCTTGACGTTGCGGCCGACCGGAACGTGCAGCTCATTGATTTCGCGCAAGCCCGTGGGCTGCTGGACCTTCCACATCCACTGTTTTCCGATGACGTAGATGTCGAGCGTATCCATGGGCGCGCGGCGATAGTCCACATACACCACCGCGCCCCAGCCGAACATGGTCAGAGCCAGGAACAGGGGCACCACGATCCAGAGCGTTTCCAGCCGCATATCTCCGTGAATCGGAACTCCCACTTCGGCGGGATCTTTGCGCCGGTACTTAAAGAAGAAATAGATGACGGCCGCAGTGATGGCCACAGCAAAGAAAAGGCAGATGGCGGTGATGTACGCCATAAGCGCATCGACATTCGCGGCAAAGTTTGAGGCTTGCTGCGGATATATTGGCAAGTCCGACTGCACGGTCTTAGTGTGCTCCTTGTTCCGAGCCACCCTCGAGCGGTGGACGCGAAGTAGCCGACGCCGCACGAACGTCTCTGCGGCGGAAAATCACGATGCCCACGACAATGGCGAGGATGGTCAGGACTCCACTCAAACGAACAATCCTGAGAACGGTGGCGCTATAGCGGGCGGTTTCCGGATTGTATTGAAAGCAGAAGAGCAACAGATGATCGATGGGCGTCCCGATTTTTCCAGCGGAAGCGTCGACCAAGGCGAGACGTACATCGCGGGACGGGTACTCAACGCCGTAGAAATAGCGCGAGATGCGGCCATCGGGAGTGATCAGCATGATGCCGCTGGCGTGGGCAAAGACGTTGTGCTGTTCGTCGAAGGAGTAACGGAAATTTGCGGCGGCGGTCAGTGCGTGAATCGCCTCTTCCTTTCCGGTGAGGAAGTGCCATCCGGACGCAGCTTCCGGGCGGCCGTAGTGAGACAGTGCGGCCTCTTTCTTCTTCGCGGCCATGAGCGGAGTTTCGCGCGGATCAAAGCTGACAAAGACAACGTCGTAGTCGCGTCCGGCATTGAACGAAAGCATCTTTAGAGAGCCCACAACGCCCATCTCGACCTGATTGCAGAGCATGGGACATCCGTAATAGACCAGCGCAAGCAGCACCGGCTTATGACCAAAATACTCGCGCAATTGCACATCGCGGCCAGACTCGTCGCGGAAATTGAGGTCGAGGGGCAGTTGCGCGTTCAGCTGGGGCTCGAAGCCGACGTTCTGGAGCTGCGCGGGCAGGCCCGAGGACGATTTGCCGACATTATCGGGAATAGTCTGCGCGCCCGCGACGAACGAGAGGGCAAACAGCGAGACGATTCCAGTGATAAAACGAATGCAATTCATAACCTTATTTCTTCTTTTCCGCCGGGGGCGTGGACGCAGCCGGCAAACCTTTTTCGGCGATAATCTTCATCGCGTCTTCCACGGGAATCTGTGCGATACCGCTATTTTGATCGATCCAGCCCGCTTTTTGGTTGGCTTCCGTATCTTCCTCGATTTTCACGCGTAAATCATATTGCGGATCGGTGCCGTGGCCGGGAACGCCTTGCAAGCGAGGCTCCGGGGGCATGGTGAGGAAATTCTTCATTTCCTGGCGCACGGGAGGAGGGGGAGTATCGGAGTCCGCAGCCATTTTCGTGGTGATACGAAGGATGAAGACGCACACAACGTACGAAAGAACCACGGACAGCGCTAGCACCGCCAGATAGACGTAAATCGTGCGGGGCTTGACGTCGCGGTTTTCAAACGCGACGGTATCGTGCTCCGGGAGCGCGCCGGCATTGTGCGCCGAATTGTGAGACTCAGTGCTCATGAGCAATGGCCTCCTCAAGGTTGGGATCGCCGACGGGCAGCACAGGAAGCTGTTTCAGGTTCCCGATGAAGAAAAAGAACCACAAACCGCCGGCGGCAAGCGCCGCACCAATGTCCCATACGTTCGGCAAAGCCCGGGACGTAAATTCCGGGCGAGTCATCCAGAAAAGGTCGACCAAGCGCATAAGAATCAGCCAAATGGCCACGGCCGGCAGGACTTTGGGATTGCGCTTAAGGTCGCGCGAAAGCAGCAAAAAGAACGGGACAAAAAAGTGGAAGATGACCACGATGACGGCCACCACGCCCCATTGGCTGTGCAGGCGCGAATAGTAGAAAGTGATTTCCTCCGGCAGATTGCCGGACCAAATGATAAGAAGCTGGGAGAAATCGAAATAGGCCCAGAGCATCAAGAAAGCGAGCAGCAGTTTGCCCAGGTCGTGAGTGTGGCGGGGCTGAAGAATGCCGGAGAGAGGTCCGGTGCGCGCGAGCAGAACCACTACGGCAATCATTAACGCCATCGAAGAAATGAGCTGGCCGGCTACGAACAAGAAACCGTAGATCGTTGAGGCCCAGTGCGGTGAGATGGACATTACCCAGTCGATGGCGGCGAAAGTCATGACAAAGACGTAGAGGATGATGCCCGGCCCTGCCAGGATCTTGAAGCGCCGGCGAACCGCGAGGTCCTCGGGGTTGGAGTCTTGTTCGCGAGACCAGCGGTTGAAAAGGAAGACGAGAATGCCCCAGATGGCGAAGTACAAAACGGCGCGGACACGGAAGCCGTTGGGCGTCAAATAAGTGCGCTGGAATTCCGAGAGAGCGCCTTCGCCCGAGGCGGGCGCGTTGAGCCAGGCGGCATAGAGATACTTCATGCCAAAGAATATGGGCACGAAGAGCACGGCGACGGGAGCGAGGACTCGCGTGGCGGACTCGAGCGGGCGGCGAATGATGATGCCCCAATTGCCGCCGGTCAGATGCTGCAGCATCAGCAGGCCCAGGGAGCCCAGCGAAAGGCCCAAAACAAACATGAAAGCGAGGAGATAGGCGGGGAAAAAGCGGTCCGGAGCTTTGACGAAGCCGACAACGCAAATCACCAGGCCGGCCAGGCCGGCGAAAAGAGCGCGCTGGCGGATGCGGTCGATGCTTTCGGGCGCTTTGTAGTCCTGCGCGGTCATTCTGTCTTTCCTCCCGGCGCGCCCTCGCCGCGTGTCTCCGGTTTTTTCTCCGCAGGTGGATGCAAAACTTTTTCGCGCACGTCCGGCGGCAGATCCGAAATCTTCGCGCTGCGGCTCAACTGCAGCGCGCGCACGTAAGCGACGATGGCCCAGCGATCGCGCGGAGCAACCTGCGCGGAATAGCCGAGCATGGCGCCGAAGCCGTTGGTGATGACCTCATAGATGTAGCCGTTGGGGACCTGGCGCAAACGATCCTGGTGGTAAGAGGGCGGATGTTTCATGCCGCGCATGGCCACCATGCCGTTGCCGTCGCCCTGCAGGCCATGGCACGGCGAGCAGAAAACTTTGTAACGATTTTCGCCGCGTTCGAGAAGCTCCAGATTGAGAGGCAGCGGGAAGGCATTCGAGTCCTTCGGAACGATTAATGCATCGTCGAGCAGCGAGCCACGAGCGACAGTGTTTTCCACGAGCGGACGCGCCGAGCGCCCATCGGTGAAGAAATCGGAAGGCGAAAGCGGCCGATTCTTGGGCTGCAGAGCCATATCTTGCTTGAGGCTGCAACCCGCGAGCAGAAAAAGCGAAGCGGCAAGCGCGCCACGGAACAGCGAGGAGTTAGTCATCTTCGACCTCGATGACATGCGCGGCGTGAAGCCCTTGTAGAAAGCGCGCCGACTCGGAGAGATTGAATTTGGGATCGCGCGCTTCGATACACAGGAAAAAACGGTCGCTGGTGGCGTGCTTGACGAAACGCTGCACATTGAAGAGCGGATGATGCGGGCGAGGGAGCCCGTTCAATGCCAGCATGCCAAATACGGCGGAGAGTGCGGCGCCGAGTACGGTCAGTTCAAAGGTGACGGGAATAAAGGCGGGCCAACTATTCAGCGGGCGTCCGCCAATGTTGAGCGGATAGGCGAGGACGCATACCCAATATTGAAAGAAGAAGCCACCCAGGCCGCCTGTCAGGCCACCGATCAACGTGATGAGCGGCACGTTGTTTCGCTTTAGAGCGAGCGCTTCGGAGAGCCCCTCAACCGGAAAAGGCGTGTACGCTTCGATCCGCCGATAACCGGCCTCGCGAGTTTTCTCGACGGCGTGGATAAGCTCGTGCTGAGTTGGGAACTCGGCGACGACACCGTAAATATGCGAGCGATGTTCCATCACTCGTGCTCCTCAGAGGTTTCGGCGACCAGTTCACGCATCTCCGCGATCGAAATTGCGGGCATCACACGCACAAAGAGGAACAGCAACATCACGAAGAGGCCGATTGTTCCGGCAAACGTCGCGTAATCCCAAGCGGTGGCGGAGTACCGTCCCCAAGCGGAAGGCATGAAGTCTCGTGTCAGGCTGATGACTACGATCACAAAGCGCTCGAGCCACATGCCGAGGTTGACGACGAGAGACATCACAAAGAGCAGCGGGACGCTGGTGCGGGCCTTGCGGAACCACAGCAATTGCGGGGTCAGAATGTTGCAGAGAATCAGCGCGTAGTAAAAGTGGCTGTAGGGGCCGTGGAAGCGCATCTTCGTGAGGTACAGGTCGAACTTGTTTCCGCTGTAAATGGACATGAAGTATTCGAAGAAATAGCCGTAGGCCACGATAAGGCCGGTGGCCAGCATCACCATCGCCATGTTCTCGAGATGACGCATGGTGATGAAGTCTTCGAGGTCATAAGCTTTGCGCAACGGAATGGCGATGGTCAGGACCATGGCAAAGCCTGAATAGATTGCGCCGGCAACAAAGTAGGGCGGGAAAATCGTAGTGTGCCAGCCAGGAACGATCGCAACGGCGAAGTCGAAGCTCACCACGGTATGCACGGAGAGAACGAGAGGCGTCGCGAGGCCGGCGAGAAGCAAATACGCTGACTGGTAGCGGTGCCAGTGGCGCGCGGACCCTCGCCAGCCCAAGGCCAGCATTCCGTAAATGATCTGCTTGGGCTTGGTGATGGCGCGGTCGCGAAGCGTAGCGAGGTCGGGTATCAGGCCCACGAACCAGAAGAGCAGGGAAACGGTACCGTACGTGGAGACCGCGAAAACGTCCCATATCAGGGGGCTCCGGAACTGGGGCCAGAGTTTCATGGTGCTGGGATAGGGAAACATGTAATAGGCCATCCAGGGACGCCCGGTGTGAATGAGCGGGAACAAGCCGGCGCAGGCGACGGCGAAGAGCGTCATGGCTTCCGCGAATCGATTGATGGATGTGCGCCATTTCTGGTTCAGCAAAAAGAGAATCGCCGAAATCAAAGTGCCGGCGTGGCCGATACCAATCCACCAGACAAAGTTGACGATGGCAAAGCCCCAGCCGATGGGAACATTGATGCCCCAGATTCCGACGCCCTTGATGATTAGCCAAGCGAGGGAGACGGTGAGGATCATCACCAGGCCAAATGTGAGGGTAAATCCCACCACCCAGCCGAGGGATGTGGGCCGCGTGAGAACGATCGAACTAATCTTGTCGGTGACCGAAGTGAAGGTATACCCCGGCTCGAGCACCGGCGAAACCTGCTCCAGATCCGCAGCGTCGTAGGGCGGCCGCGTGCTCATGCCTTCTCCATTTCAGGATTAGGGTTGCGCACGGCGGCTAGATACGTGGTGCGCGGACGGGTGTTCAGTTCGCCGAGGACATTGTAATTGCGCTGCTGGGCCTTCAGCTTGGCTACGCGGCTGTTGGGGTCGTTCGCATTGCCGAAAATGATCGCTTCGGCGGGGCAGGAAGCCTGGCAAGCGGTGACGATTTCACCGTCGCGAATAGGGCGATTCTGCTTTTCCGCTTCGATGCGCGCGTTGTTGATGCGCTGCACGCAATACGTGCACTTTTCCATTACGCCGCGGCTGCGCACGGTGACTTCCGGATTGCGCATCAGCTTGAGCTGCGGCGTTTCCCAATCCTGGAAGCGCAGGAAATTGAAGCGGCGCACCTTGTACGGGCAGTTGTTGGAGCAGTAGCGCGTGCCGATACAGCGGTTGTAGACCATGTCGTTCAGGCCTTCCGCGCTGTGCGCCGTGGCTCCGACGGGGCAGACTTGCTCGCAAGGCGCGTTCTCGCACTGCATACAGGGAACGGGCTGGAAAAACGTTTCGGGATTGGCGAGCGCGTCATTGTCGTTGTTGCGCGGATCGTTTGTGCTCGTATTCGCGTTGTAATAGCGGTCGATGCGAATCCAATGCATTTCGCGGCCGCGCAGGACCTGGTCCTTGCCGACCACGGGAATATTGTTTTCAGAGACGCACGCCACGACGCAGGCATTGCAGCCGTTGCAGCTGTTGAGATCGATGGCCATGCCCCAGGCGTAGCCGGGATATTTGAATTCTTGATACAGCGAAAGGGTCTTGGGAGGAGTTTCGTCGCCTTCGTGGGCGAAACCGGGATTCTTCTTGTATTCCTCGAGCGTGCCGGTGCTGAGAATCTTGCGGCCTTCCATATTGAAATGATATTGCGTGCAGCCCAGCGAATATTCTTCGCCGGTTTTCTTGACCGATTCCGCACCGGCGGTGGCGCGCCACAGCGCGTTGGACGCGCGCACGGCATAGGCGTTGAAACCTTTGTTCGTTCCGGTGTAGCCGGCTTTACTGCGGCCGTAGCCTAGCGGAAGGACCACGACGCCTTCGGCTTGTCCGGGCACGATCCAGCCGGCGGCGGTCACTTTGCTGTTGGATAGCGCGATGTCGATGACGGTGGACACGATTTGGCCGTGCTCCCCGCCACGCGCGGCGACGGTGTGCGTTACGCCGAGATTCCATGAAGTATTGGGGCCGAACAGCGCGGCATTATCCCAGACCAGCTTGGTGACCGGCTTCGGCAATTCCTGCAGCCAGCCGTTGTTGGCGAAGCGTCCATCGTGAATGGTCGGGTCGGGGCGGAAGAGAAACTCGAGCTCGCCGGGGTTGGGCGGAGGGATCGGAGGCAGACTGGCGGCGTTGAACTTGGCCGTCGTGTTCAAGGGCGGATAGGCCGTGTTCGCAACGACACCATCATTCAGAGTCTTGCGCCAGAATTTATCGAAATCGCCGCTGGGATTAGCGGCTTTCAGCCGATTGCGCACCGCGTCGTAGCTGCTCACGCCGGGCTTGTCGCTGAAAGCGGCGAGGACCTCGTAGGTAGAATGTGTGTTGTAGAGCGGAGCAATCAGCGGCTGGATAACGCTGACGGTGCCGTCGAAAGAGCGCGCGTCGCCCCAGGCTTCCAAGTAATGCGATTCCGCCACGTGCCAGTGGCTATAGTCCGAAGTTTCGTCAAAGTGCGAGCTCACGGGCATGATGTGGGGAACTTTGCGCAGCTTGGACGTGAAATCGAAGTCGTGCGGAGCGTCATAGACGGGATTGCCGCTGAGGATCAGCAGCGTCGTGACCTTGCCCGCATCGATATCCGCACAGAGCTCGCGCAGCGATTCGAGGTTGTTGACCGGATTGGCTTCCACCGGCTCGGTGTAGTAGACCGCGTTGCCGGCGTTGCCGAGCGCTGCGTTGATGGCGTGAGCCAGCGCGTGTACTTCGGCAGGCTGCTGTTCGCCCGCGACGACCAGGGAACGGCCGTGATTTTTCTGCAGATCCCTTACTACGACGTCGAGCCATTTTTCTGCCGCCGGCGAAAGTGAGCCGCTGCCCCCCAGGCCGAGCTTGGCGGCCAGAGCGCGGGCGAACTGCTGGACTTCCAGGAAGCGAAGAGGGAGGCGGTGATCCGCGCTGGAGCCCGTGACCGACGGCGTCGGCTCGACGACGTACAAACGGTTCATTTCGCCGCCAGCGTGACCGGCGTCTGTAAACTGATCAAGCTTGCGGCCGCGGTAAAAGTCCTTCATGTAGCGGATGTGCCCCGGTCCGGTGGCGAGAAAATCAGAGTCAAGCGACAGAATGACTTCCGCTTTTTCCAACCGGTACACGGCGCTGACATAACGGCCGAAGGCCAGCCTGGCGCCTTCGCGCGCACCGTCGCTGCCTGCGGGTTCCCATTGATGCCACTTCGCCTGCGGATAAAGCTTCAGCAGGTATTGCAACTGCTCGGCGAGACTTGGCGAAGTAATCGTTCCGGTGAGAATGCGAAACCCTGCGCCGTTGGCGGCCTTGATTTCCGCGCCCATTGTTTGGGCTGCATCCAGGAACGCGGACCAGGTGCGAATCTCACCCGCAAAGGTCACGGTTTGCGCGCGATCCGGATCGTACAAATTCAGAACCGAAGCTTGCGTGATCGCATCACTCCCACCCAAGCTGGCCGGGTGATCGGGATTGCCTTCAATCTTCGTGGGGCGTCCTTCGTGGCTTTCCACCAGCACGCCGATGGCATCGCCGCCGAAGGGCATGGCTGTGGCGAAGAACAGGGGCTTGCCCAGAACCAAGCCGTCAGGCTGTTTCACATAGGGCACGATGTTTGTCTGAACGTTGGCCTTGCAGCCGGAAAGGCCGGCAAAGGCCAGAGAAGCCGCCATCAACTTGAGGAAATCGCGGCGGTCGACCGCTTCGTCCCATTCCGAAGCCTGGCGTGGAAATTCGCGGTGCAGTAAATCCTCAAAATGCGGATCCTCGGCAAGTTCTTCGATGGTGCGCCAATATTGCTTGCCGCCTTTGGATTGCAGCTTGGCACGCACGGCGCCTAAATCCAGAGGCCGCTCGCGCAGCGTCAAGTCCGCAGGCTGCTCGTCTTCATGCGAATCCTGCTCGTGCGTCTTGTGCAGATGCATGGAACCGTCGATGTCGTGATCGCTCATACCGTCCGCTATCGATGACAAGTGGAGCAGCTTTGCAGCTGCTCCACGCTTTGAATTTTATATTCGGCTGCCAAGCGTTTCCCAATTTCCGCCTGGTTCGACGGCGCCTTCCAATCCATGTTGAAAACCTGGTCGCGTGGGCGCAAAACCGCTTCGGGGTTGCGATGGCAGTCCACGCACCACGCCATCAGCAGCGGCGATGCCTGAAACATCAGCGGCATCTGGTTGACCTGCCCGTGACACGAAGAGCAGCCGACGCCTTTGTTGATGTGAATGCTGTGGTTGAAATAAACGTAGTCCGCCAGGCGATGCACGCGAACCCACTCGATGGATTTATCGGTGCGATAACTCTCGCGCACCGGCTCCAGATAGCCGGCGTTGTTGAACAACACGGAATGGCAATTCATGCAGGTCTTGGTAGGAGGAATCCCAGCGGTGGCGGAGCTTTCCACCGCTGTATGACAGTACCGGCAGTCGATGCCATCGTCGCCCACGTGGTGCTTGTGGCTGAACTGGATGGGCTGCTCGCGGGTAACATTTTGGTTCGTCAAATAGGGAGCGCGGGCCAAACCCATCACGCCGCCAAGGGCCAGGGCGGCGAGCAGCGCGCCAAAAAAGACACTGAACCTTGAGATGAAATTCGTACTGCGGTGAAAAATCTGGGCCATGTCAATTTTGCACTTTTGCGGTGAGCGCAAACAAAAGGAGAGGCACCTGGCGTCCACCTAGTCCTGACCGGGAGTGCAAGCCCGAGTCGTAGTTGACGCGATAGTTTCCAACAAAACTTTCGCGAATGCAACTGTTCCGGCGACTTGGGAGTTAATTTTTGTTTTGACGAATTATCAAAACGCAAGTAATGCCGGCACCTGTTTCGAAATTTTCAAAACAAATCAGCCGAGCACGCGCTTGGACAGACTGGTCCGCTTGCAAAAGATCGCCTCATCTACAAGACGATTTCTTCTGGCGCAGCTTCATCCCCTGAGATGCGCTGGCGAGCGCAAAGACACATTTTTTTTGGGGGAGGCGTTGGGGAATCCCGACTCGGTCATGCTATCTTAGAAAAACGCTCTGCCGCGGCTCGATTGCGCGGAGCCTACCTAGTTTGTTCGGCCGTTGGTCGGCCACAAATACCGCTGGGGCGTGGTCCAACCA
>Ga0137415_10006943_pt1 | contig 11236 bp, 11 predicted proteins | sample CZODoug3_1_1_16f_FD_183082 | JGI IMG/M metagenome (GOLD analysis project Ga0137415, IMG submission 183082) | Vadose zone soil fungal communities from Angelo Coast Range Reserve, California, USA - CZODoug3_1_1_16fungal (Hybrid Assembly) | ecosystem: Environmental > Terrestrial > Soil > Vadose...
TCGGGGAGACAGGATTTGAACCTGCGACCCCCTGGTCCCGAACCAGGTGCTCTACCAGGCTGAGCCACTCCCCGAAATCTTGATTCCCCGCGAAGGGGCGCGAGGAAGTAACAAGAAGGACCGGGCGCGTCAATCCCGTCGGAGGCGACTGCGCGCCTGCTTGCCGCCCGGTGCCTGCGGGAGCATCCTGCGCCGCGCCGTGACCGTGCTGGCGATGTCGCAATGCCTCTCGTTCCACGCGCGTGGCGAGGCCGCGTTCGTCTGGCACGGGCTCACCGGCGACGTCGCGGAGATGAGCCGCGACGTCCTGGCCCTGCTCCTCTCTTTCGATCCGCCGCGGGACGACGCGCAGGAGCCGCCGGCCACCCTTTCCGGCGACCAGGCCAGAGAGTTCACGGGCATTCTCCGCGCCCGCCGGTTCCTGGTGCAGACCACCGGTCAGCGCCGGCCCGACGAGATGTCGCCGCTGCTCGCCGGATTTCCGCGGGTGCCCCGCGGCGCGGTGTTCCAGCGCAAGGATGAGGAGGTCGCGGTATACACGCGCGCCGGAAAGGCGTTGCCGCTCGATGCCGTCACCTCGCGCCTGTTCCTTCGTTGCAACGGGGAGCGGTCGCTCGGGCAGGTCCTCGCCGATGCCGGTTCCACGGCGCTCGAGCCGCTCCTGCGCCTGGCTCGCGCGGACGTAGCGGCATTGAAGATCCTCGCCAAGCCCGTCTCGCAAGGCGGCGTCCAGCTGAACGCGGCTGCGGAATCCACCATGCCGTATCCGGAGACCCCGGACGTGCGCCTCTACGCGGTGGGTGGGCCCGCCCCAACGGCGAAAATCGATGAGGACGCGACGTTCGCCTCGCTCTTCGCCGCACCGCACCCGAGCCTCGGCGGGCGCACGTACGCGCAGGCCATGGCCGACGAGCTCCGGCGGCGCGGCGCTTTCGACGGCGTGCCCTCTCCATTCAAGGTGCTCTCGCTGGGGCTCGCGATGGAGCTGCCGGAGGCGCGGGTCGAAACGAACATCGCGCGCGTGCAGCAGGCTGAATCGTATCGCGCGGTGATCCTCAACGAGATCGGAGCGCAGCTCGGGTTTTCCGACGGCAAGAACAGCGGGCTGCTGCGGCTGGTCGCCGACGCCGCCGAGGCGCTGGCGCCGGGCGGCGTGCTGATCGTTGCCGACTACGGCCATCCGAAGGCCGCCGCCCGGCTGGACAGCGTCAGCTTCGCAGATCTGATGACCCAGGCGGCGCAGAGCGGACTTCGAGGCCGCGTGGTCCCGCTCTGGGAGGTCCTCGACCTCGACGTGAACGCGCAGGCCCTCTCGACCACCCGCGCGTCGTTCCCGCCGCTGCAGGCCATGTTCGCGGCAAACGGCCTCGCGCTCACGCGCCGCGCCTGGCTGCGGAGCGAGATCGAGCAGCTCGCCCAAGGCAAGCTGGATCTCTCCACCGTCCACGGTCTGCAGTGGGCGCCGCTGTCAGAGCGCGCGATGGGGTTGTCGCCGAAGGAGTTCTGGGCGCTGGTCGCCACGAAATCCCCGCGCACCGTCCATTAACGGGCCCACGGGGCGAAGTGCGGGCCACGATCCTGCCGGTACTTCACCGGCGTCGCGAAGAGGGGCGAGCTGATCATGTGGTCCGCCGAGCTGCGGTTGCAGGCGATCGGCACGTCATACAGGACCGCCAGCCGAAGCAGGGCTTTCACGTCGACGTCGTGCGGCTGAGGGGTGAGCGGGTCCCAGAAGAAGAAGACGGCGTCGATGCGCCCTTCGGCGATCATCGAGCCAAGCTGCGCGTCTCCACCCATCGGTCCTGAAAGCATCAGCTGGATGGGCGTTTCGAGCGCTGTCTGCAGCGTCAGCCCGGTCGTCCGGGTAGCGTAGATGGTGCAGCGGGACAGGGTGCCGCGGTTGAACGTGGCCCACTCGACCATCTCATCCTTGCGCCGGTCGTGGGCGACCAGCGCGACGATGGGCCGGAGGGTTTCCGCCTGCGGTAGCCTTGTGATGTTGTTCTCCATATGCCGCACAGCGTTAACACGGTTGTGCCGTCGGTGCATCATGAATTAGCGCACTGCGTCACGAAGTGCCCGGATTGCTTGCCTGTAATCCGGGCGGCCGAACACGGCCGTGCCTGCCACCAGGACGGTCGCCCCGGCGCTCGCCACCTGCTTCGCGGTGTCCGGGGCGATGCCGCCGTCCACCTCGATCCGCGTCTTCAGACCACGCTTCTGGATCCATCCGGCGAGCCTCTCGATCTTCGGCAGACAGCCCTCGATGAAGCTCTGCCCCCCAAACCCCGGGTTCACCGTCATCACCAGCACCATGTCGATGAAGTCGAGCACGTATTCCAGATGGTCAGGCGGCGTGTGCGGATTGAGGGCCACGCCCGCGGTGGCCCCCGCCGCCTTGATCTGCTGCAGGGTGCGATGCAGGTGGATCGTCGCTTCCACGTGCACGGTGATGTTCGCAGCGCCCGACTTGGCGAACTCGTCCACGTACTTCTCCGGCTCGACGATCATCAGGTGGCAGTCGAGCGGGGTCTTCGCGTGCCTCTTCATCGCCGCGACTACGGGAGGGCCCCAGGTGATGTTGGGGACGAATCGGCCGTCCATCACGTCGACGTGGATGAGGTCGGCGCCGGCCTTTTCGACGGCGCTGATCTCCTCGCCGATGCGGGCGAGGTCGCACGAGAGCAGGGACGGTGCGATCAGCACGTCGGTCATGCGGTCCTCCTCAGGCGCGCGGCGAAGAAACCGTCGGTGCCGGTTCGATGCGGAAGGGTGCGAAGGAATTCGCGAGCGAGGCAGTCGGGGGGAAACGATGACGGCGGAGGGTCGATCCGGAACTGCGGGAAAGCGGCCAGGAAGCGCTGCACCTGCTCGTCGCATTCCTCCGGCGTCAGCGTGCACAGCGCATGGACGAGCAGCCCGCCGGGGCGGACGTAGCGCTGCACGGCCGCGAGCAGCCGCGCCTGAAGCTGCGACAGCCGGTCCACGTCTTCCGGCGTGCGGCGCAGCTTCACCTCGGGGTGGCGGCGCAAGGTTCCCAGCCCCGAGCACGGGGAATCGAGCAGGACCAGGTCGAAGCTCTCGAAGGCCACGTCGGGAATGGGGAGCGTCGCATCGGCTGCGCGCGCTTCCAGGTTCTCCAGACCGAGCCGACGCGCGGCTTCCACGACAGCGGCAGCCTTGCGCGTGTGCAGGTCGATCGCCAGCACCGAGCCGTGCTCGGCGAGCTCCGCCAGATGGCAAGCCTTGCCCCCAGGTGCGGCGCATGCGTCCAGGATCCGCGCCGAGCGGTCCGGCGCGGCAAAAAGCGATACGAGCTGGGCGGCCTCGTCCTGGGCCTGGAACAGGCCCTGCTCGTATCCCTCGATGTCCAGCGCGGGTGGCGCTCCCGAGGCGAGGATCAGCGCATCGGGGCTGTACCGCCCCGGACGCGAATCGATGCCCGCCACTCGCAGCGCCTCCTGCGCGCGCGCGACCGTAGCCTTCCGCCGCGCGACGCGGACGGTCGCCGGCGCTTGCTGCTGGTTCGCCGCGCAGAGCTGCTCCGCCTCGGCGTTCCCGAGCCATCGCATCCATCGCTCCACCATCCAGCGGGGGTGGGCCGTGAGTGCGGCCACGTGCCCGACCGGGTCCACCTCGTGCGACGGGGGCGGGGGCGCGCTGCGCGTCTCCGAAAGCCTGCGCAGCACCGCGTTGACGAAACCCGAGGCGCGCGCCGCCTTCAGCTCCTTGGCGAGCTCCACCGCTTCGTTCACCGCTGCCCGCGCGGGCACCTTCGCGTGGTGGAGCAGCTCGAAAGCCCCGAGCCGCAGCGCCACGCGCACGCCCTCGTCGAGATCCTCCAGGGCACGGTCGCTGTGCGCAGCCAGCGCCCGGTCGAGCTGGATCTGCCAGCGCAGGGTCCCATAGGTCAGCTCGGTCGCGAGCGCCACCTCGCGCGGCTCCAGGACCCCGGCTTGGCGGAGGCCGGAATCGAGGGCAAGATTGGCGAACGCTCCTCCCTGCGCGACGCGCATCAACACCTCGGCCGCGATGCGCCGCGCGGGCGTCGCCATGCCCGCGCTTCTATCATGTGCTTGCAACGAGCCGTGATGCGCTCTAGCCGCTCCCGCGCCGAAGGCGCGGATATGCGGCTATTGTTTGAGGCTGTACAGGGCACGAAATGTGTTCTAGTCTTCTCCTCCATGCGGACCCTTTCCCGGAGCCGGCTTTGGAGGCGCTTCTCCCTCGGCCGTCGAACTTCCCGGTGATCTGCTGACGCCTTTCGGCGTCTTCTGCCTCCTCGATCAGCACCAAGAGCGAGACGCCTTCCTCTTCGAGGGAGCGCTCGGCCGCTACAGCTATGTCGGGGTGGGGACCGGGGAGACGCGGCTCTCGCTGAGGCAGCAAGCGCAGCCGCTGGAGACCCTCCGTCGCGCGTTGGAAGCGGAGCGCGCCGAGCGCATCGAAGGCCTGCCGCCTTTTACCGGCGGTTACGTCGGCTATCTCGGTTGGGGAAGCGCGGGCTGGAGCGAGCGGCTCCCGCAGCGGCTCGGCCCGGACACGCTCTTTCCCGAAGCGGAGCTGCTGCTGGTCCGGGAGCTGATCGCGTTCGACCACCGGCAAGGCCGCACCTGGGCGCTGGCCATCGGGGAAGACGCGGAGCAGCGCGCCGAGGCGCTGGCGCGACGAGTCCTGGAGGGATTCGCGCTGGGGCGCTTCCCGCATGCCTTGCGCGCGCCGGCTGCGCAGTCGCTCGGAGCACGGCTCTTCAGCGACCGCCGCAACGGCGCCCGCTTCCTCAAAGGCGGGCTGCCCGAGCCGGTGCCGGTCGCCGGCGGAGAAAAGCAGTTCAAGGCCGCCGTCCGGCGGGCCCTCGAGTACATCCATGCCGGCGACATCTTCCAGGTGGTGCTCTCGCAGCGCTTCGAGCTGCCGGACTGCGATGGGTTCTCGCTGTATCGCACGCTGCGGGCCGCGAGCCCGGCCCCTTACCACTTCTACCTGCGCCTCGGCGGCCGCGAGCTGTTCGGCGCCTCTCCGGAGCTTCTGGTCCAGGTGGAGGCGGGCAAGATGACGGTGCGTCCGATCGCGGGAACGCGCCGTCGCGGCGCGACGCAGGAGGAGGACCTGCGCCTCGAGCAGGAGCTGCGCACGGATCCGAAAGAGCGCGCGGAGCACACGATGCTCGTGGACCTGGGCCGCAACGACGTGGGCCGGGTCTCGCGCATCGGCTCGGTGAAGGTCGAGCGGCTCATGGAAACCGAGCGCTTCAGCCACGTGATGCACATGACCAGCGAGGTGAGCGGCGTCCTCAAGCCAGGTCTGGAAGCGGTGGACGCGTTCGCGGCGGCGTTCCCGGCGGGCACGCTCTCCGGAGCGCCGAAGATCCGGGCGCTCGAGATCATCGACGAGCTGGAGCGGGTCCAGCGCGGCCCTTACGGCGGCGCCGTCGGGTGGTTCTCCGGCGCGGGGGACATGCAGCTCGCCATCGCCATCCGGACCCTGTTCCGCAGCCAGGGTCGGCTGTTTGCGCAGGCGGGCGCGGGGATCGTGGCGGACAGCGATCCCGCGGCCGAGTGGCGCGAGGTGCTCGCGAAAGTTCGCGCATCCGTCGGCGCCGCGTACGGCGCGGTGGCCGGGAAGGCGGTCGCATGAAGCCGCGCGTCCTCGTCATCGACAACTACGACTCGTTCACCTTCAACCTGGTGCAGCGCCTCGGCGAGCTAGGCGCTTCCGTCGACGTGCTGCGCAACGATGCCGAGAGTGCCGCGCGCATCCTCGCCGGCCGGCCCGAGCGGCTGGTGCTCTCCCCGGGCCCCTGCACGCCGAACGAGGCCGGGGTCTGCCTGGAGCTGATCTCCCGCGCTTGCGGGCTGAACGGGTTTCCCCGCCCGCAGCGCGTGGTGCCCATCCTCGGCGTCTGCCTCGGGCACCAGAGCATCGGGCAGGCGTTCGGGGGGAAGGTGGTGCGCGCGCGACAGCCGGTGCACGGGAAGGCGGAGGAGATCGTCCACGACGGCAGCGCCCTCTTTCGCGGCGCGCCGAAGCCGCTGCACGCCGGCCGCTATCACTCGCTGGTCGTGGACGGGCGGACGCTCCCCAAGGACCTCAAGGTTTCCGCGCGCACGAGGGACGGGATCGTCATGGCGCTCCGCCACGTGAAGCTGCCGGTGATCGGCGTCCAGTTCCACCCCGAATCGATCCTCACTCCCGACGGCCAGACGCTGCTCGGCAATTTCCTGCGGATGTAGCCGATGCCCTTGCGCGAGCAGATCCGGCTGGCGGTCGACGGCATCCATCTCTCCCGTGCGCAAGCCGCGGCGGCGATGGACGCGATGCTCGATGGCAATGCCCCGGTGGCGCAGATGTCGGCGCTCCTGGTGGCGCTGCGCATGAAAGGCGAGACGCCCGACGAGATCGCCGGCGCGGCCCAGGCGCTGAGGTCGCGCGCCGCGCGGGTGGAGGTCTCGGGGGATCGCCTGATCGACACCTGCGGCACGGGCGGTGACGCCTCGCACACGTTCAACATCTCGACGACCTCCGCGTTCGTCGCAGCGGCGGGTGGCGCGCGCGTCGCCAAGCACGGCAACCGCGCGGTCTCCTCGAAGTGCGGCAGCGCCGACGTGCTCGCGGCGCTGGGCGTCGAGGTCGAGCTTGCGCCGGAAGCGGTCGCCGCCTGCATCGACGAGTGCGGGATCGGGTTCCTCTTCGCGCCGCGCCATCACGCGGCCATGCGCCACGTCGCGCCCGTGCGCAAGGAGCTTGGCCTGCGCACGCTGTTCAACCTGCTCGGGCCGCTGGCGAATCCCGCCGGCGCGCGGCGGCAGCTGCTCGGCGTGTACTCGCCGCAGCTCGTTCCGGTGATGGCGCAGACCCTGGTGGAGCTCGGGTGCGATCGGGCATTCGTGGTGCATGGGTACGGCGGGCTCGACGAGATCTCGACGGCCGGCCCTACCATCGTGTGCGAGGTCCGCTCAGGCGTAGTGCGGCAGTTCGAGCTGTCGCCCGAGGACGCGGGCGTGAAGCGCGCGCCACTCGAGGACCTCCGGGGTGGCGAGCCCCAGCAGAACGCCGAGACGCTCCGCGGAGTCCTGCGCGGCGAGAACGGCGCCCGGCGGATCGCGACCGTGCTCAATGCCGGAGCAGCGCTGGCGGCGTCGGGCGTCTGCGAGAGCATCCGCGAAGGCGTGCGGATGGCGGAGCGGGCGATCGACAGCGGCGCCGCGATGGAGCGGCTGGAGAAGCTGGTGAAGGCGTCGCAGGCCCGGAAGGCGGCTCCGTGAGCCATCTCGCGAAGCTGGTGGCGCAGGCCGTCGCGGACGCGCGCGAGCGCGAGAAGCAGCCCCTTCCTCTGGAGGCGCCGCCGCTGCGGCCGTTTCCGCGAGCAGGCTTGATCGCCGAGGTGAAGCGGGCCAGCCCCTCCAGGGGCGCGATCAACCCGGGCCTCGATCCAGCGCGGCTCGCACAGGCGTACGCGCTGGGCGGGGCGAGCGCGATCTCCGTGCTCACCGACCGCGTGCACTTCGGCGGCTCGCTCGACGATCTCCGGGTGGCGAGGGCAGCTGCGCCGCTGCCGGTGCTGCGCAAGGACTTCATCGTGACGGAGTTCCAGGTGCGCGAAGCGCGCGCGTACGGAGCGGACGCCATCCTGCTCATCGCGGCAGCGGCACCGCTCGCGACGCTGCGGCCGCTGCGACAGCTCGCACGCGAGCTGGGAATGGCCGTGCTGTTCGAAGTGCACGAGGAGAGCGAGCTGGACGCCGCGAGAGCGTGCGAGCCGGATCTGCTCGGCGTGAACGCGCGCAACCTCAAGACGCTGGAGGTGCACCCGGACGCGTTCGCGCGCGTCGCGCCGCTCGCCCGGGAGATCGCGCCGCTGGTCGCGGAGAGCGGTGTCCGTACGCCGGACGATGCACGCCGCTTGCGGGCGCTGGGAGCGTCGATGCTGCTGGTTGGCGAGGCGCTCTCGTCCGCCGCGGATCCGCAGAGCGCGACGCGGAGGCTGGTGCAGGCATGAAGATCAAGCTCTGCGGCGTGCGCACCGTGGCCGATGCGCTCCTCTGCGCGAACGAAGGTGCCGACGAGATCGGGGTGATCTTCGCCCCGACCAGCCGGCGGCGCGTCACCATCGCGGAGGCGAAAGCGATCCGCGACGCGCTGCCCGCGCGGGTCCCGCTGGTTGGCGTGTTTCTCGACGCGCCGCTCGAGGAAGTGATCCGGATCGCCGGGGAAGTCGGGCTGCAGGCCGCGCAGCTCCACGGCGAATGGCCGATCGGGCGCGCACCGCTCCCGCTTCACGCGGCAATTCAAATGCTCTCGGCGGAATCGCTGCAGCCGCGGCCGGGCGCCGCGCGCCTGCTGCTCGACGGACCGGCCGGGGGGTCGGGAAGGAGCTTCGCGTGGTCTCTTGCCGAGCGGGCGCGCTCGCTGCACGGCGGTGAGCTGTTCGTCGGCGGGGGGCTCACGGCCGAGAACGTGGCGCAGGCGATCGCGCAGGCGCGTCCTTCAGGTGTGGACGTTGCGGGTGGAATCGAGGGACCGGACGGGTTCAAGGATCGGGAGCGCGTCCGCGCGTTCGTTCGCGCGGCCCGCGAGGTGTCGAGATGAAGGAGATGCCGCCGATCCTCTCGGATGCGACGGTTTCGCCCCCGGATGCGCGCGGGCGTTTCGGCGCGTACGGCGGCCGCTTCGTTCCGGAGACGCTGATTCCTGCGCTGGACGAGTTGGAGCGTTCCTGGAAGGAAGCGCGGGCCGACCCGCGGTATCGGGAAGAGCTGACGGAGCTTCTGCGGACGTATGCCGGCCGGCCCACGCCACTGTTCCGGGCGGATCGGTTGGCGAAGGCGCTCGGCCTATCCGCTCGCGTCTACTTGAAACGCGAAGACCTGCTCCATACCGGAGCGCACAAGCTGAACAACACGCTGGGGCAGGCGCTGCTGGCGAAGCGCATGGGCAAGCGGCGCGTGATCGCGGAGACCGGCGCCGGGCAGCATGGTGTCGCCACCGCGACCGTGTGCGCCCTGCTCGGCCTCGAATGCATCGTCTACATGGGCACGGAGGACGTCCGGCGGCAGAGCCCGAACGTCGTGCGCATGAAGCTGCTCGGCGCGGAGGTGCGCGGCGTGGACGCCGGCTCGCGCACGCTCAAGGACGCCATGAACGAGGCGATCCGCGATTGGGTCACGAACGTGCGCACCACCTATTACTGCATCGGCAGCGCGGCGGGGCCGCACCCGTACCCGGTGATGGTGCGTGAGCTGCAGAAGATCATCGGCGAGGAGGTGGCCGGGCAGATCGCCGGCGCGGAGGGCCGGCTTCCCGACGCCGTCGTCGCCTGCGTCGGGGGCGGATCGAACGCGATCGGCGCGCTGCACCGCTTCGTGCGCGAGCCCTCGGTCACGTTGTACGGAGTCGAGGCGGCCGGCCACGGGCTGGAGAGCGGCAAGCACGGCGCCTCACTCGCGAAGGGGCGCCCCGGCGTGCTGCACGGGTCGCGCTCGTACGTGCTGCAGACGGAGGATGGCCAGATCGCGGAGGCGCATTCGATCAGCGCGGGCCTCGACTATCCTGGGGTCGGCCCCGAGCTCTCGCACCTGCGCGACCAGGGACGTCTCACCGTTCTCTCGGCGACCGACACCGAGGCGCTGCAAGCATTCCAGACGCTCGCCCGCAGCGAGGGAATCCTCTGCGCGCTGGAGTCGGCGCACGCCATCGCCGCATTGCCCCGGGTACGCGGCGCCCTGATCGTCGTGAACCTCTCCGGTCGCGGCGACAAGGACCTCGGCACGGTCATCGAGGCGCTGAAATGAGCCGCCTGTCCGACGCGTTCTCGGCAGCCCGGGCCCAAGGCCGCACCGCGCTGGTCTGCTACGCGATGGGCGGCGACGGAGAGACGGCGGCCTTGCTCGAGGCCATCGATGCGGCCGGCGCCGACGTGATCGAGCTGGGCCTGCCGTTCTCCGACCCGATCGCCGACGGCCCGGTGATGCAGGCGGCGGCGACGCGCGCCATCGCCGCGAAAACGACGCTGCGCGATCTGCTCTCCATGGCTTCCCGGCTGCGCTTGCGCGCCCCGATGGTGGCGATGGGCTACATGAACCCGATCGAGTCGATGGGTTCGCGCGCCTTCGCCCGCGCCCTGCGCGAAGCGGGTCTGTGCGGCGCCATCGTCCCCGATCTGCCACTCGAGGAGGCCCAGCCCGTGCGCGACGACCTCGCCGCGGAAGGATTGGACCTCGTGCCGTTGGTCGCTCCCACGACTCCGAAGGAGCGCGCGGCTCGGATCGCCCGCACCGCGCGCGGTTTCGTCTACTACGTCACCGTCACGGGAGTGACCGGCGCCCGCGCGGCGTTGCCGGACGATCTGGAGAGGCGGCTGGCCGAGTTGCGCGCGGTCTCGTCCGTCCCGGTCGCGGTCGGCTTCGGCATCTCGCGCCCGGAGCAGGCGGCGGCGCTCAAGGGGAAGGCCGACGGCGTGGTCGTGGGGTCGGCGCTGGTCGCGCTGCATCACGAACAGGGCGTCGCCGCTACCGCCGCGCTGGTCCGTTCACTGCGCTCCGCGCTCTGATCGGAGCGCTTCCGTGCACAGTCTAGAAGCATGGTCGCTAAGCCGCCTTCGGCGGCCGCGACTACCTGAACAGCTTCTTCAGCGCCTTGCGCGCGAAGACCGCCGCGATGGCCGGTGTCTGCCGATCGATGATCCGCGGTCGTTCCGGCGCTGGTTCCGCGAGCAGGGCGAGAACGGTGTCGGCGGACCGTTGCCAGGTATGCTCGCCGGCGGCGCGTGCAGCGGCGGAGCGCGCCTTCTCGTTGGCGGTGGGCTCGCAGAGGGCGACGATGGCATCGGCGAGCGCCTCGGCGTCGCCGGCAGGAGCAGCGCGCGCCCATCCCTCCCGCTCGCCATCCATGGCGAGCACATCTCCGGCAGTGCACGCGGCGGGGAGGCCCGCCCAGAGGCAATCGAGCAGCCGGGTACGGTAGGCGAGCTCCGCCTCCAGCGACGGCTTGTGCGCGGAGACGGCGAGGTCGGCATCGAGCAGCCACGCGCCGCGATCCTCGTACGGCACCCATGTGTCCACGAAGTGCACGCCGGGCCCCGCCGCAGCGCGCGCTTCCTGAGCGGCCGCGCGCATCGGAGGAGCGGCGTTCCCGGGCCGCTGTCCGGCGAGCAGCGCGAGCTCGAGGCGCGGCACCCGCTTCCGTGCGATCGCCGCAGCCCGGACCGCGAGCGCCGGATCCATCCAGTCCCAGAGGC
>Ga0137415_10006950_pt1 | contig 11234 bp, 7 predicted proteins | sample CZODoug3_1_1_16f_FD_183082 | JGI IMG/M metagenome (GOLD analysis project Ga0137415, IMG submission 183082) | Vadose zone soil fungal communities from Angelo Coast Range Reserve, California, USA - CZODoug3_1_1_16fungal (Hybrid Assembly) | ecosystem: Environmental > Terrestrial > Soil > Vadose...
TAGTACCCGGCCCGGCCACCCAGGCCGATGTCCTCGGCCATGGTGATCTGCACGTGGTCGACGTAGTTGGCGTTCCAGATCGGCTCGAACAGCTGGTTCGCGAAGCGCAGCGCCAGGATGTTCTGCACCGTCTCCTTGCCGAGGTAGTGGTCGATGCGGAACACCGACTCCTCGGGGAACACGTCGTTCACGATCGCGTTCAGCTCGCGGGCCGACCGCAGGTCGTGCCCGAACGGCTTCTCGATCACCACCCGGCGCCACTGGTCGGGGTTGTCCTGCCCGGCCAGCCCGGAGCGGGCCAGCTGCTTGCAGACCACCGGGAAGGCGCCCGGCGGGATGGACAGGTAGAACGCGTGGTTGCCGCCGGTGCCCCGGACCTCGTCCAGCTCGCGCACCGTGTCGCTGAGCCGGTCGAACGCGTCGTCATCGTCGAAGGTGCCCTGGACGAACCGGATGCCCTCGGCCAGCCGGTCCCAGACGGCCTGGCGGAACGGCGTGCGGGCGTGCTCGCGGACCGCGTCGTAGACGACCTTGCCGAAGTCCTCGTGCGCCCACTCGCGCCGGGCGAAGCCGGTCAGTGCGAAGCCCGGCGGCAGCAGGCCCCGGTTGGCCAGGTCGTAGACGGCCGGCATCAGCTTCTTGCGGGCCAGGTCACCGGTGACACCGAAGATGACCAGGCCGGATGGTCCGGCGATCCGGGGTAGCCGCTTGTCCCTCGGATCGCGCAGCGGGTTCGACCAGCCCTCCGGCCGACTCGGCCCGGACGGTTCACTCATCGCGCATTGCCTTCCTGGTTCCGACTCTGTCCGTGGTCGCGGTTCGGGTCCCGGTCGAGGTTGGCGGCGGTTCGCGGCGCGGGCCGCCGTGCTTCGGTGCCGTGCTCACCCGAGGAGCGCGGCGGCGAGCTGGACGAAGCCAACCTCCCGGTCGGTCAGGTGCAGCCGCAACACCGGCCGACCCCGCCCGGTGAGTACCGCGGTGTCGCCCCGAGCCTGGGCGTGCTGCAGAGCCGCCAGGGTGTACGGCCGGCCCGGCACCGCGATATCCGCCACAACCGACCCGGTGATGTGAAGGTACACCCCGTTCGGCCGCCCATCCTGCTGGTCCGGGCCGGTGGGGCGGGGGCGCCGTTGGCCCCACCCGAACGTGGTCGGCAGGCCGGAGCGCCGCGCCAGCTCCGGGCGCAGTACCGAGGCGGACGCGTCCTCGATCCGGTCGAGGTACACCTCTACCGACAGGTGGCCGTGCTCCGGGGCGGCGGCCAGCAGGGCGCGCACCGCGCCGGCCGCGGTGCGGTCCGTCCCGGCCGGCAGCCAGTCGCCGGCGAACACCTCGATCGCGCCGTCGACGAAGCTCGGCGCGGGTTCGGTACCGGGTGGTTCGGCGAGCAGCGCGAGGGTGGCGGCCTCGGCGGTCGCCACGTCCAGCTCTTCGAAGGGGTTGACCCCGAGCAGCCGGCCGGCCACCGCGACGGCGTACTGCCAGAGCGGGAACAGCCCACCGAGCGGGCCCGCGGTGCTCAGCTGGGCGTCGGCCGGGTCGGTGCCGAGAGCCGTGCCGAGGGCCACCGTCGTGGCGTCCGGCCCGGCCGGCCGGGCGGAACCGCCGAAGCCCGGCGCCGTCGGCCCCTCCGCCACCACCGGCAGCAGGTTGGTGGCCGCCGTGATCAGGTGTGCCGCCCAGTCGCCGAAGCCGGCCAGGTCCGAGCCGTCCAGGCTCGAGCCGGTGTCGGCCAGCACGACCTGTTCCGCGCCGGCCGCGTGCCGGGCGGCCAGTGCCGCGCCGAGCAGCAGGGCGGGGTTGTCCACCTCGTCCTGGCCGAGCAGCTCCTCGGCGGCCGCCGCGTCGTCCAGCAGCGCGCCGAGGTCCGCGCCGGCCAGCCCGGCCGGGACCAGGCCGAACGCGGTCAGCGCCGAGTACGCGTCACCGACCTCCGGGTCGGCCTCGATCACCGGCAGACCCGCGTCGAATGCCTGGTGGTGCAGCGGCGAACCCGGGTCGGTGACCACCACGATATGCTCGGCCGGCGCCAGCCCGGCGGAGCTGAACGCCTCGGTGAAGATCCGGTGAATACTGTCCGGCTGCAGCGCCGTGCCGTACTTCGACGCCACCACGAGCACTGTGGCGGCCAGGTCGCCCTCCAGCGCGTCACCGACCTGACCGGCGTCGGCGGTGTCGAGCACGACCAGTGGCACGCCCTCGGCCCGGCAGATCGCCGCGGCGGCCAGGGTCGCGCCGCTCGTGCCGGCCAGCAGCACCCGGTGCACCCCGAGCGAGGCCAGCTCGCGGCGCAGCTCGGCGATCCTGGCCAGCAACGGGCGGGAGGTGGTCGCCAGGTCCACCCAGTTCAGCCGGACGGCGGCTCCTGCCTCGGCGTCCGGGCCCCACAGCGTGACGTCCTTGGCGGCGATACCGGAGGCAACCTTGTCCTCCGCCAGCCCGGTGGCGATCCGACTGGCCTCGGCCAGCAGTTCGTGGACCGCCACCCGCGGCTGGACCGAAGTCACTTGGCGGCCTCCAGCTGGTCGCGCACCGTGGCGGTCAGCTCGTTCCAGCTGGCGATGAACTTCTCGACGCCCTCGCGCTCGAGCACCTCGAACACGTCCGGCACGTCGATGCCGACCTCGGTGAGCGAGTCGAACACCTGGCGGGCGTCGGCGGCCAGCTCGGTGACCCGGTCGCCGTTGACGTCGCCGTGGTCGGCGAACGCGTTGATGGTCGCCTCCGGCATGGTGTTCACGGTGTGCGCGACGACCAGCTCGGTGACGTACAGCGTGTCCGGGTAGGCCTTGTTCTTCACGCCGGTGGACGCCCACAGCGGCCGCTGCGCGTTGGCGCCCTTCGCGGCGAGCGGGGCCCACCGGTCGGACGAGAAGACCTTGCGGAACGCCTCGTGCGCCAGCCGCGCGTTGGCCACGGCCGCCTTGCCGCGCAGCGCCAGCGCCGCGTCGGTGCCGATCTTGTCCAGCCGGGGGTCGACCTCGGTGTCCACCCGGGACACGAAGAACGACGCGACCGAGTTGATCGTGGACAGGTTGTGGCCGTTCGCGGTGGCCCGCTCCAGGCCGGCCAGGTAGGCGTCCATCACCAGCAGGTAGCGCTCGATGGAGAAGATCAGCGTCACGTTCACACTGATCCCCTCGCCGATCGCGCTGGTGATCGCCGGCAGGCCCTCCACGGTGGCCGGGATCTTGACCATCAGGTTCGGCCGGTCGACGGCCTTCCACAGGTCGAGGGCCTGCGAGGCGGTGGCCTCGGTGTCGTGCGCCAGGTCCGGGTCGACCTCGAGGGAGACCCGGCCGTCCGTGCCGCCCGAGTTCTCCCAGGTGCTGCGGAACACGTCACAGGCGCGCTGCACGTCGGCCACCGTGGCCTCGCGCACCGCGTCCGCGACCGAGGCACCCCGGGCGGCCAGCTCGCGCATCTGCGCGGTGTAGGCGTCGCCGTGGCTCAGTGCGTTCGCGAAGATCGTCGGGTTCGTGGTCACGCCGACCACGTGGTAGTCCCGGATCAGCTCGACCAGACTGTTCGAGTCGAGTCGTTCCCGGGAGAGGTCGTCCAGCCAGATGGATACGCCGGCCGCGCTCAGGGCCGCGAGTCGAGTCTGCTCGGTCATCGGTATAGCTCCTCAGCTGCTCGTCTTCTGCAGGGTGGCGCGCGCGGCGTCCACCACGGTGTCCGTGGTGATACCGAACTGCTGGTACAGCGTCTTGTAGTCCGCGCTGGCGCCGAAATGGTCGATGCCGATGATCTCGCCGGCGTCGCCGACCCAGCGGTACCAGGTCAGCGGGTGCGCGGCCTCGACCGCGACCCTGGCCTTGACCTCGGGCGGCAGCACCGTCCGGCGGTAGGCCTCGTCCTGCTGCTCGAACCACTCCAGGCAGGGCACCGAGACGACCCGCACCGAGACGCCCTCGGCGGCCAGCCGCTCCCTGGCCTGCACCGCGAGCTGCACCTCGGAGCCGCTGCCCATGATGATCACCTTCTGGGCGGCGGTCGGGTCGGCGAAGTCGGCCAGCACGTAGGCGCCCTTGGACACCCCGTCGAGGGTGACGCCCTCCAGGATCGGCAGGTTCTGCCGGGACAGCGCGATGCCGGCCGGCGCGACCGGGTTGTCCAGAATGTTGCGCACGGCGTACGCGGTCTCGTTGGCGTCCGCCGGGCGGACCACGCTCAGGCCCGGGATGACCCGCAGCGCCGGCAGGGCCTCGATCGGCTGGTGCGTCGGACCGTCCTCGCCGAGGCCGATGGAGTCGTGCGTCCACACGTAGATCACCGGCAGCTGCATCAGCGCGGCGAGGCGCACCGCGCCGCGCATGTAGTCGCTGAAGATCAGGAACGTGCCGCCGTACACCCGGGTACCGCCGTGCAGCACGATCCCGTTCATGATCGCGCCCATGGCGTGCTCGCGGATGCCGAAGTGCAGCATGCGGCCGTACGGGCTGGACGGGCCCCAGTCCTTGGTGATGACCGAGGGCGGGCCGAACGAGTCCGCCCCCTCGATCGTCGTGTTGTTGCTCTCCGCCAGGTCGGCGGAGCCGCCCCACAGCTCGGGCAGCGCGTCGGCGATGCCGTTGAGCACCGCGCCGAAGGCCTTGCGGGTGGCCACCCCGCCGGCGTTCTTCTCGTCGGCCGGGTCCCAGCTGGGCAGTCCGTTGTGCCAGCCGGCGGCCAGCTCGCGGCGGCCCAACCGGTCGAACAGCTCGGCCCGCGCCGGGTTCGCCTCCGCCCACTTGTCCAACGCGGTCTGCCACTCGGCGTGCGCCCGCTTGCCCCGCTCGACCACCGCGCGGGTGTGCTCGAGCACCTTCTCCTCGACAACGAAGCTCTGCTCGGGGTCGAAGTCCAGCGCCCGCTTGACCGCGGCCACCTCGTCCACGCCGAGCGCCGCGCCGTGCGCCTTGCCGGAGTTCATCTTGTTCGGCGCGGGGTAGCCGATGATCGTGCGCAGTTGGATGAAGCTGGGCCGGTCGGTGACCGCGTTGGCCGCCTCGATGGCCTCCAGCACGCCCGCCACGTTCTCCGCGCCGTGCACCCGCTGCACGTGCCAGCCGTACGCCTCGTAGCGGGCGCCGACGTCCTCGGACAGCGCGATCGCCGTGTCGTCCTCGATCGAGATGTGGTTGTCGTCGTAGATCACCGTCAGGTTGCCCAGCTGCAGCGTGCCGGCCAGCGAGGACGCCTCCGAGGTGATGCCCTCCTCGATGTCGCCGTCCGAGGCCAGCACGTAGATGTGGTGGTCGAACGGGCTCTCGCCGAGCGGGGCGTCCGGGTCCAGCAGGCCGCGTTCGCGGCGGCTGGCCATCGCCATGCCGACGGCGGAGGCCAGGCCCTGGCCCAGTGGTCCGGTGGTCATCTCGACGCCGGGGGTGTGGCCGTGCTCGGGGTGGCCCGGGGTCTGCGAGCCCCAGGTGCGCAGCGACTCCAGGTCCCGCAGCGTCATCCCGTACCCGGACAGGTACAGCTGGATGTAGAGCGTCAGGCTGGTGTGGCCGCAGGAGAGCACGAAGCGGTCCCGGCCGGCCCAGTTCGGATCGGTGGGATCGTGCCGCATGACCCGCTGGAACAGGCTGTAGGCCACCGGCGCGAGGCTCATCGCGGTGCCGGGGTGGCCGTTGCCCGTCTTCTGGACCGCGTCGGCGGCCAGTACTCGGATCGTGTCAACGGCCCGGGAGTCCAGCTCGGTCCAGTCCTCGGGAACCGAGCGGTGGGTGAGCTCGGCGATGGTGGTGTCTGACACGGGAGGATTGCTCCTGACCTTGTGGCGTCGCTTGTCTGTCAGTGAGGTTGGTGTGGCACGTCGGTGAGGCATGTCGGTGTGGCTGTCTGTCTGGCACGGTCGACCCGGTCCGGTACCCAGCCCGCTCCCGTCGCGACAACAGGTCCGAGTAGCGTCCGTCGGCTCGGTACCAATCTAGACCTGCTCCGCGTCTTGGTGTGATCACTACTACGGGCGGATCGGTAGGACTACCCGGGGAGCCTTGCGCAAACACGCGAGAGCTAACATCAGGCCGACTCATCCACCACATGAGGATGTGCCCGTCGGCCTGTGCCTGGGCCGGCTCCCGAACTGACCAGCAGGTGAGGTGCTCGCGGTGTGCCGATCAGGGCGGACGAACGCCCCGTGCTGAGCCCATCGGCTTCCCGCGCCCGGTTAGCGCCTCGAATCGCGCGCGGCCGCTCGGTACTGCGGGCTTACGTGTCGCTGACGAAGACGCGGATCATCGAGCAGCTGCTCGTGGTTACCGTGCCGGCGATGTTCCTGGCCGGGCGGCGCAGCGGTGCCGGGCACCTGCCTTCGGTCTGGCTCGTGGTGGCCACGCTGGTCGGCGGCGCCGTCGCGGCGGCCAGCGCGCACGCCCTGAACTGCGTCGTCGACGCCGACATCGACGCCAAGATGAAGCGCACCCAGGCCCGGCCGCTGGCCCAGGCGCTGGTACCGAAGGCGCACGCGCTGGTGTTCGGCCTGGTCCTCGGGGTGCTCAGCGCGGTGTGGCTCGGCTTCACCACGAACTGGCTGGCCGCCGTGCTCTCGGTCGCCGCCATCGCGTTCTACGTGCTGGTTTACACCTTGCTGCTCAAGCGGCGAACCTCACAGAACATCGTCTGGGGCGGCGCGGCCGGCTGCATGCCGGTGGTGATCGGCTGGGCCGCGGTCACCGGACGGGTCGACTGGCCGGCCTTCGTGATGTTCGGCGTGATCTTCTTCTGGACACCGCCGCACTTCTGGGCGCTGGCCATGCGCTACCGCGACGACTACGCCGCCGCCGGCGTGCCGATGCTGCCGGTGGTGGCCACGCCGGCGCAGGTGTCCATCCGGATCGTCTTCTACTCCTGGCTGATGGCGGCCTGGTCGCTGCTGCTGGTGCCGGTCACGTCGTGGGTGTACGCGGTGGTTGCGGTGCTGGCCGGCGGCTGGTTCGTGGTGATGGCGCACCGGCTGCACGCCGCCGTGCGCGCCGGCGAGCCGGCCCGGCCGATGCGGCTGTTCCACCTGTCGAACACGTACCTGTGCGGGCTGTTCGTGACCGTCGCGGTGGACGCCGCGCTGGGCCTGCCGGCGCTCGGCTGGCCGTTCTGACGTTCTTGGCCGCGCCGATCCGGGCCACGATGAGCCCGGGCCGGCGCTGAGAGACTCTCAGTCCAGGCCGAGCAGGCCGGTCCGTTCGTGGCAGCCGAGATACTCGAAGTACTGCTCGTCCGGGCCGGCCACTGACACCTCGTGGTAGAGCCGCAGCTTCGCCGACGGCCCCATCTTCATCAGGTATTTCATCGCCTCGCCGAAGATGGCCACGTGGGTCGGGTGGGACTCTGACCAGCGCTCCAGCGCGTCCAGGCTGCGCCACCAGCTCATCCCGAACGAGCGGTCCGAGGGCTCGCCGTCGGACTGCACGCGCAGGTACCGGTTCGCGTAGCAGCCGATCGCCCGTCCCTCGTCGCGCAGGAAGTCCATGCCGGCACGCAGCACGGGCTCGACGGCGCTCAGGTACAGCTCCCGGTCCTCGCCGACGGTGTCCTGCCAGTCCTGGCCGGACCGGATCAGGCAGAGCCCGTGGTGGGGACGCACCCGGACCCGCGCGCCGTCCCGCTCGACCTCGGGCGCGCCGCCGCCGGGCATGGCGTCGGTCTGGGACAGCGGGATCCGGTCCCGCATGCCGCCCCAGTAGGCGTGCTCCTGGATCTCGCCGCTCCAGCCGTCCGCGATCGCCGCGATGCCCTCCGGGCGGTCCGGCACGTTGTAGAGCGTCTCGAACTCGTCGACCGTGGGCCGGATCACCTCGATCCAGCGGCCGAACCCGTCGGCCAGCCGGTCGTCGCCGAGCCAGCCCTCGCGGTGGGCCTTGAACCAGCGGTCGAACGCGTCCGGCCGGTCCCAGTAGGCGATGGTCACGATGTCGGTGTGGCCGGCCGGATCGGTCTGGCTGGCCCGGTCGTGGTGACCCGGCCCGTCCGGCGCGGCGAGCGCGGCGTCGAGCTCGGCGAGCGCTGTGGTGGGCACGTCTCCCTGGAACTGCAGGCCGAGGTAGGCCATCACGACCTGGCGCACCTCGGGCCGGCTGCGGGACACGAACGCCGGGTAGGCCGGCACGTAGTCGTCGGGAACGCGGCGGTGGCGCGTCCGCTCGACGGTGAGGTGACCCGGAATCGCTGACTCCATCGCCCCACCCTGCCCCGGCAGCGCCGAGTCCGCTGGCCCAGGACAACCGACCTACTTGACTCAACGAAGCAAACCACCCGGCCCGGTGTTACCGAGCTGCACCGGAGGCAGGTTTTCGGCGCCGAAAACCTGCCGGGTGTGCAGCTCGGTAACAACAGGCGGGTCGGGGTCGGGGTGGGTCAGGGGAGGAGTAGGAGCTTGCCGGTGGTTCGCCTGGCCTGCAGGTCCTCGTGGGCCTGGCGGGCCCTCTCGAGTGGGTAGCGGTGCCCGATCCGGATGTCCAGGGTGCCGTCCGCGACGGCGGCGAACACCTCGCCGGAGTGGTACTCCAGCTCCTTGCGGCTGGCCACGTAGTGGAACAGCGTCGGCCGGGTCAGGTACAGCGAACCGCCGGCGTTGAGCCGCTGCGGGTCCACCGGTGGCACGGGTCCGCTGGCCGCGCCGAACAGCACCAGCATGCCGCGCGGGCGCAGGCTGGCCAGGCTGGCGTCGAACGTCGTGCGGCCGACTCCGTCGTAGACCACCGCCACGCCCTGGCCGTCGGTCAGCGCGCGCACCTCGGCGGCGAGGTCGGCGACCTCCGTGTAGCGGATCACCTCGGCGGCGCCGGCGTCCTTGGCCAGCGCGGCCTTCTCCGCCGTGGACACGGTGCCGATCACCTGGGCGCCCCGCTCGGTGGCCAGCTGGGTGAGCAGCAGCCCGACGCCACCCGCCGCCGCGTGCACCAGCACCGAGTCGCCCCTGGCCACCGGGTAGGTACTGGTGACCAGGAAATGGGCCGTCATGCCCTGCAGCAGCGCGCCGACGGCCTGCTCATCGGACACCTCGTCCGGCACGTGCACCGCGCGCCCGGCCGGCACCACGACCAGCTCGGCGTAGCTGCCCTGGGCCTCGCTCCAGGCAACCCGGTCACCCACGGCGAATCCGGTGGTACCGGGGCCGAGCGCGCGGACCGTGCCGGCGCCCTCCAGGCCGAGCCCGAACGGCGTCGGCTTGGGGTACAGGCCGGACCGTTGGTACGTGTCGATGTAGTTGACCCCGGCGGCCGCGACCTCGACCAGCAGATCGCCCTCACCGGGCACCGGGTCGTCCAGCTCGACGACCTTCATCGCCTCGGGTCCACCGGTCTGCTCTACCTGTACCGCGCGCATCGTGCTCCCTCCGGTCCCAGCCGCTGATTCTGCCTGTCCTGGCAGCTCGGCGGCGCACCCGGCCGGGTTGCCCGACGCCCGCTGAGTACGCCATTCAGTGGCGGCGCCGCACCTAGTTGGCGCGCCGCACTTAGTTGGCGCGCAGCGCCTAGTTGGCGCGCAGCGCCGCGGGAGTCGTCGCCGGTGTCTCGGTAGGCGCCGGTGCGTTCCGCGTGGCTGGGGTGGCCGGAACCGGGGGTCGGTTCGTGCTGGCCGCCCAGAGCGCGGCGGCGGCCGCCGTGACCAGGCACGCGCCCAGCACATGCAGCGACACGAGCACCTCCGGCACCCGCAGCGCGTACTGCACCGCGCCGAGCGCCCCTTGGGCGAGCACGGCCGCGACCAACACCCAGTGCCGCCGGAGCAGGGGAGCCGGTGCCGCGACCGCGCGCAGCAGGAAGCCGAGCCCCATGAGCAGGCCGAGGTAACCGATCACGAGGTCGCCGTGCAGCTGAGCCATCTGGGGCACGCCGAGGCCGAGCCGGGGTGTCTTCGCGTCGCCGGCGTGTGGCCCGGCGGCGGTGACGAAGGTGCCGGCCATGAGCAGCACGGCGAGCGTCACGGTGCTCAGCGCGACCAGGGCGCGGCCAGCGGCGGGCAGTGCCGGCACCGAGGGCCCGTCCAGCTGGCCGGTGGCGCGCACCAGCAGTACCGCCAACCACACCAACACCATGGACACCAGGAAGTGCACGGACACGGTCCACCAGGCCAGCCCGGCCAGCACGGTGATGCCACCGATCACGGCCTGCACCGCCACGCCGGCCGGCATGGACAGCGCGAGCAGGGTGAGCCGGCGCCGCCTCGGCCGGGTACCGAGCGCGCCGATCAGGCAGGCCACGACGACGATCGAGAGCACGCCGGTGAGCATCCGGTTGCCGAACTCGACCCACTGGTGCAGCAGGGCGACGTCGTAGCGCGGGTCCGGGGTGAGGCTGCCGGGGAAGCAGGTCGGCCAGTCCGGGCAGCCGAGGCCGGAGCCGGTCACCCGCACCACCGAGCCGGTCACCGCGATCCCGGCCTGTGCCACGACGGCGGCGATGGCCAGCGCTCGCATCAGTCCGGGCGGGGTGGCGGGCAGCCTGGTCAACAGGGTGGAACGGGGCACCGAGCCATCGTAGGCGGCCCTCTCAGTGATGCCTCCGAGCCCCTCCGAGCCCGCCCGCAGGTCTTGACGCCCGCACGTGGCACACGTCGTTTGGCGCTGGCACCTGGTGTCTGGAGGTGGCACCTGGTGTCTGGAGGTGGCACACGGCGTTCGGCCTGGGCAGAGTCGGCACGTGGCACACATCGTCGGGCGCTGGCACACGGCGTTCGGCTGGGCGGTGTCGGCCGGTGGCACACATCGTCTGGCTCTGACACGCCGACTTTGGACACCACACACGTGTTAGGACTCGTGTGCCGTATCGGAAGTCGGTGTGTCAGCGCGGCGGGGTGTGTGCGCGGTGCGGCTGCGGGCGTCTCGGCGTGCGGTTGCTGCAGCCCGGAAGCCGGCACACCGCGTTCAGTCGCCCGGACAGACCGTCTGCGCCCCGCACACAGCCTCTGCCACTCGGCCCCACGCCGTCCGCAATTCGCACGGACGGTCTGCGCCCCGCACACAGCCCGTCGACCCGGCACACAGCGACAAGTCCCCGGCACACAGCCCGTCGACCCGGCACACAGCGACAAGTCCCCGGCACACAGTCCGTCGACCCGGCACACACGTTCCGCGCCCGGCGAGCGTGACCTCGCTGAACCTAGGAGCGCGCTGAACAACTCAGGCCTACTGCGCGGCGCCCAGGCGGCGCCCTCGCGGCATTGGCTGGACGGGCCGATACAACCCCGGTATCGGCCCGTCCAGCCGCCTTGCGATGACACCACCTGGCCACCGCTCGCTACGGCCGGAG
>Ga0137415_10006951_pt1 | contig 11232 bp, 9 predicted proteins | sample CZODoug3_1_1_16f_FD_183082 | JGI IMG/M metagenome (GOLD analysis project Ga0137415, IMG submission 183082) | Vadose zone soil fungal communities from Angelo Coast Range Reserve, California, USA - CZODoug3_1_1_16fungal (Hybrid Assembly) | ecosystem: Environmental > Terrestrial > Soil > Vadose...
TTATTGCAAGAAGGTATTCCAGCCGACGCGCGGCGAGATGGTGCCGCTCGCGGTGCGCCAGGCCTGGAAGACCATGATTTCGGGCCGCCCGGGCCCGGTGGTATTGGATGTGCCGTTCGATGTGTTCATGGAGTCCGCCGCCGAGGAGGCGCCGAACGCTGTGGCCTGGAACGGCAACATTTCCAGCCGCTGCGGCGCCGATCCCGAGGGCGTCGTCAAGGCCGTCGACATGCTGCTCTCGGCCGAACGGCCGGTGATGCTGGTCGGTCAAGGCGTGCGCTATGGCGGCGCCGCCGAAGAACTCGTGAGGCTTGCCGAGCGGCTGCAGATTCCCGTGGCGGCTTCGGCAAGTGGCCTTGGCGCCATCGATTGCAGTCATCCGCTGGCGCTCGGTCTCGTCGCGCGTGCCGGCCACTACCAGGCCAATCATGCGGCGCGCCAAGCCGACGTGCTACTGGCGCTCGGCGTGCGCTTCGACGACCGGACCTCGAGTTCGTGGATTCCCGGCTATTCCTTCACCATCCCGCCGACCCGGCTGATCCATGTCGATATCGATCCGGAGGAGATCGGACGCAACTATCCCGTCGCGCTCGGCCTGATGGCCGATGTCCGCACCTTTCTGCGGCAGGTTCACGCCGAACTCGACCGCCGCGCCAGCCTCGACGGCAAAGCCGATGCACGCAGGAAATGGCTGGCGCAGATCGATGGCTATCGCAAGGAGTGGGACAAGTTTGTTGCGCCCGGTTTCTCCGACGACACGACGCCGATCAATCCGCAGCGCGCGGCGCTCGAGATCGACAAGGCGCTGCCGGAGAATGCGATCCTGGTCAGCGACATCGGCGTGCATCACAATTGGCTGTTGAGCTTCTGCAAGCCGAAACGGCCGGACTCGCTGATCGGTTCAATGGGCTTCGGCCCGATGGGTTTCGGCGTTGCCGGCGTGATGGGTGCGAAGTTCGCCGCACCCGACAGGCCCTGCGTATCGGTATGCGGCGACGGCGCGTTCTTCATGCACGCCAACGTGCTGGGAACGGCGGTCGAATATAATCTGCCGGTGGTCTGGGTGGTCTGGAACAACTACGCCTATGCCTCGATCCGCGGCCTGCAGCGCGGCTACCTCGGCGGCCGCGAACTCGCCACCGACTTCCACGATCCAACCACTGGCGCGCGCTACAATCCGGACTTCGCCGCGATGGCGCGCTCCTGCGGCGTGGAAGGCGTGCGGGTTGATCGCGCCGGCGATCTCGGCGAAGCCATTCGCGAGGGCATCGCCGCCAACAAGCCCTATCTGATCGATGTCGATATCGCCGCCGATATCAATCCCAGCGGCGCCGGCGTTTGGGAGCTTCCCGGACTTGGACAAAGCAAGCCCGGCATCGGAATGCGATACCAACCGACGTGACGGCAGTTCCGGACGATATTCTCTCCCCGTCATTGCGAGCCAACGGGTCGCGCGAATGCGCGCCCGATGACAGGCTCCGCGAAGCAATCCAGAGCGACACATCAAGGCTGGATTGCTTGGTCGCTGACGCCCCTCGCAATGTCGAGTTGAGAATTGCCGGAACCGCAAAACAAGATATCGAGGAGATAACAAGATGCTTACAGGCAAGAAGGTCGTCGTCGTCGGGGGCTCTTCCGGAATCGGACTTGCGACCGCCGAACTCGCCAAGCGGGAGGGTGCTGATGTTATCCTTGCCTCGCGCAACGTCGACCGTCTGGATGCGATTGCGGCCAAGTTGAACGCCATCGCGATCCCGGCCGATGTCACCAGCGATGAAAGCATCGTCAATCTCTTCCGCAGATGCGGCCCGGTCGATCATGTCGTGGTCACCGCCGCCCAGCTTCGCACCGGCCCTTTCAAGACCGTTTCCATGGAAGACGTGCGCGCCACGATGGAAGCCAAGTTTTGGGGCGCCTGGCGCGTCGCGCGCGCAGCTGACATTCGCCCCGGTGGATCGCTCACATTGGTGTCCGGATATTTGAGCATTCGTCCCCGGCCCAACTCCGCAATTGTCGGCGCCGCCAACGGCGCGCTGGAGTCGCTTGCGCGTAGTCTCGCGCTCGAACTTGCGCCGGTGCGCGTCAACGCCGTCTCGCCGGGGATCATCGACACCCCGATCCGCGCCGCGATGCCGGAAGCCGCGCGCCGCGACATGCTCGCCAAGACGGCAGCCTCCTTGCCCGTTGGCCGCGTCGGTGCAGGTGAAGATATTGCGCGGCAGATTCTGGCCTTCATGACGATCGGCTTTGCGACCGGATCGATCGTCTATATCGATGGGGGCGCCCTGATAGGCTGAGCTTCAGGCTCGAGCGGTGATTTCGCGAATGACGCAAAATCCTCGAAAGCTGGTTGTCGTTGGACATGGAGCGGCCGGTCTCGCGGCAGCGATCTCGGCAGCCGAGCAGGCTCGCAGCCGGGGCTTGCGGATTGAAATTACCTTGCTTGAAAAGTCCCGCGAAGACGAAGCCGGCGGAAACACCCGCTGGAGCCCATCTTACATGCGGCTCGAAGCACCCGATCGGCTCGGAGGCGGTTTTGAAGACGATATGTTTGAGGCGTCCGGCGGATTGGCGGATCGGAGCTATTTCCGGACGCTCGCGGAGAACGCGGTGCAGACGATTGGATGGCTCGGGACGCACGGCGTCGAATTCGTCATCCCGGTCTATTATCTCAGCGCCGGTCCGGCCCGTATCCAGCCAGTCGGCGGCGGCGCCGCCATCGTCACAAAGCTTCTCGAGGCGGCAAAAAGGGCAGGGGTGAAAATTCTCTACCAATCCTCCGTGATGCGGCTCGCAATGGCGGACGGTGGTCGCGTCTGCGGCGTAGACGCTCAATCCAGCGATGGTGTGACCACAACGCTTGATGCCGACGCCGTTATCCTCGCCACCGGTGGATTCCAGGGTAACCCTGCGATGATGCGCGCGCATTTCGGGCCGGGAGCCGAGACCCTAAAGCTCATTTCGCCGGGAACGCGCTTTGACAGCGGTGACGGCATCCGCGTGGCCACCGACCAGGGCGCGGCAATTTCGGGCGACTGGAACGGCATGCACATGGAGCCGATTGATCCGCGCAGCGATCAATCCGCGCCGGTCATGCTGGTGTACCCTTACGGGATCGTCGTCGATGTGGATGGCCGCCGTTTCTTTGACGAAGGCGGTGGCCTGGTGCACGAGACATGGGAGGTTTTCGCCCGGGATATCCATTTCGTGAGACCGAAGCATATCGCCTATGCGATCCTCGACTCTAGCCTGTTCGATATTCCCGGCTACCAGCGCGCGATCAGGTCGGAAGTGCCGCCCTATCAATCTCAAACCCTCGAAGACCTTGCGGCTCAGATCGGAATTCCCGCCCGCTCTCTGAGAGCGACGGTCGATACGTTTAATACTGCCGCTACCGGCGACGTCGCGCAGTTCGATGCTGCGCGCTGCGATGGACTGGCGGCGGCCGACACTTTGAAACCGCCGAAATCGAATTGGGCGCGAGCCATCACCAAGCCGCCGTTTCTGGCGTACCCTTTGGTCGGGGCCGTCGCCTATACATTCGGCGGTCTCGCCACTAACGAAAAGGCGGAGGTGTTATGCGAGCGAGGGTCGATGCCTGGGCTTTACGCGGCGGGAGAAATCACCGGCCATTTTTATCGCACCGCACCGAACGCGGTTTCGGTGCTGCGTGCGCTGGTTTTTGGACGAATTGCGGGAAGAGAAGCTGCCAGTTTCCTGCAGACCCGGTAATATCGGATCCGGTCCGTGCCGGGTGCGACCCTTGATAAGGAACAACGAAAATGGCTTCAGAAAACAGCGGCGCCTTCATCCGCAACATTGCCGAAGTGCCCTGGCGCGAATTTCCAAATCACTTTGGCGGAGCGTTGTCGAAGCCTCTGGTGATGCCGGAGACCGCGGGCTCGCGGCATCTCGATTACCGAATTTCGATGTATCAGCCGATGGCGCATGTTGCCAGACACCAGCATCAGGTTCAGGAGCAGATCTACCATGTGCTTGAAGGCGAGGGACTGATGGAGATTGCCGGCAAAAACCACGTCGTTCGCAAGCACGATTTCATCTTTCTGCCGCCGGGTGTCGAGCACGCCATCTCGAATTCGGGTCTGGTCGATCTGGTGTTTCTGGTGATCACATCCCCCGTCACCGACGATAGCCCCGGATAGCGCGACATCGCTCGGTGACGTAAATCGGGCTGCAGAGCGTCACGTTGGGTTGCGAAAGCAAAGACGGACATTCAGTAGTCTATAGTTGGTGCAAAACATAAGACCACAGCGGCAAGGTCAAAAACGAGAGTGAGATGCCGACGCCAACCATCAAGGAAACCAGCGGGGGGTTGAGGCCATGTTGAATTGCGACAATCGCGCCCCCGATCTGCGGTCCCATCGCGGCCTCGAACAGGGTAACGCGCGTAATCTCTTCCGTTCTGCCTAAGATACCGGAATAAAACAAAAGCGAGCACCGCGGGTGCGAGCAGCAGTTTGAAACCAAGGCTGGTCGCGAGAGCGGATCTGAGTCCTTTGGCTTGATCAAACCTCAGCTGCAACCCAACCGAAACAAGAGCAAGTGGCGCAAGCGTGTCGCTCAGGCGCTTTAGCAGCTCGGAAATCCAGCTCGGTAATTCAAAGGGGATGAACGCGAACGCCGCTATCAGCGCCAACAGTGGCGGAAATGCAATGATACGCTTCAAGATGGCTGCTCTGGAGTCCGAGTTGGCGGAGTAGATCGTCGCGACGGTCACGCCCAAGGTGCTGAGCACCAGATAGGTGCCGAGCTGATCGATCAGAATCCCGGTCGCCAGGCTCGACGCATTGAAGAACGCCTCTATCATTGGGAGGCCGACAAAAGATGTGTTGGCCAAGCCTCCAGATAGCATCAGCGCCCCGGTCGTTTCCCGCGAGAAATTCAAGCGTGCGGAAAGCATCCAAAAAAATCCGACGCCGAGGGAAAACATGATCCAGGGCATTGCAATGCTGAGCAGATGCTCCGGGCGCAGCGAGACGCTATGGATTTGCAAAATAATGAGGGCAGGCAGCGAAATGTGAATGATGAAGCTGTTGAGCGAAAGATGTGCATGGTCGTGGAATTGTTGCGTGACGCGAAGGGCTATCCCGAGCAGCAGGCACACAAAAAGCAATACAATATTATTCATTGAATCAACTCCCAAAAAACGATCGTTTAGTCCTCCCCGAAAAATTTCGTTTTGCGAAACAAATTACCTGATGTGCATCGAGGTTGCGCGTCAATTGGAACAGGGATTTCAAGGGTTTGTGGCGCCAAAGGGCTGGGCCTGAGCCGGCTTGCGTCTCTGCAACCAGCGAATAAGATAGCTTGAGACTCATTTCGTCGACACGCGCGCTAGCGGCGCGTTCAATCGTTCGGTGAACGCTATGCGGCCCGAGACCCTGTCTGACATCGTTGGTTCCGTCTACGATTGCGCGCTTGAGCCGCACGAGTGGTCTCGCACCCTGCCGCTCATTTCAGACTTTGGAGAGAGCGCGGCGAGTTCAATCGTCGTGCAGGATCGGCTTAGCAGCAGCGGCACCAGTATTTTCGAGCATGGCGCCGATCAATCATACCTTCGGCTCTACTTTGAAAAGCTTGTCGCGTCACGGTTGCCTCCAATGAAGCAGGTTACCTTCGATAGCGTCGGCGATGTGGCGACCATGACGATGCTGGCCGGCGAACGTGAACCGCTCAATAGCGATTTTTACGTCAAATGGGTCAAGCCGCTGGGTTTTCGCGATGTCATCGGAGTGCTGGTCAACGGGCATCATCCTGACCGAAGATCGGGGGCGCATTTCCTATATGAACAGTTCGGCGGAGTCCTTCTTGAAAGCCGGCACCGCATTGAAATCCAAGGATGGCCGGCTGGTTGCGGCTCGGGCCGGCGCGCGTGACGCGCTCTCGCACGCTTTGGCGCAGAGCGTGGCCGGCAAGGCGCCGTCTACAACGGGACAACACGCCATCGCGCTGCCGGATGAGGAGGGATCGGGGTTGATCGCAAATGTCTTGCCGCTCGAATGGCGCGACGGCCGAAATCCGCTGGCCTCGTTGCCGGGCGTTGCGGCGGTCATCATTCAAAATCCAGTAGACTTTGCCGCGCCGCCAATGGAAGCTTTTGCCGGGCTGTACGGATTGAGCTCCGCTGAACGCAAGGTGCTGGAGCACATCGCCGACGGCAAGCCGCCGCAGGAAACGGCCGATCACCTCGGCATCAGCGTCAATACCGTCAAAACACATAAGATTTTTGCAAAGACAAATACAGGACGACAGGCGGACCTTATTCACCTCGTAACAAGATCCACGGCTCCGTTGAAAGCGAAGCAACAACCGACGGATTGACCTTCGTGGTCTCATCGATGATCACGTCGCTGGTTACCGACAACGGAAAAAACGTCTGAGCTTAGCTGCATTCCCAACCGCGCGGTCCTTGTTGGATTAGCTGTCACACATTCGAAAAACGTTGCGTCAGGCATGATGTCGGTTTCCGACGCTTACGATGTCGTCGTTATTGGCGCAGGCGCCGGTGGAATGACCGCTGCGGCGGTCGCTGCCAGGGAGGGGCTGAGCGTTCTCCTGATCGAAAAGACGGAATTTGTCGGAGGAACGACTTCGTGGTCGGGCGGGATGGTCTGGATCCCGGTCAACACCAAGATGAAGCATGCGGGCATGGATGACAGTCTGTCCGATGCCGCCGACTATCTCGCCAGCACCGTTGCCGAAATCGAAAACGCTGACTTGCGCGACACATTTCTGGCACGTGGTCCGGAGGCGGTTGACTATCTCGAGGCGAATACCGAGGTCCGGCTTCAACCGGTGCAGACGTATCCCGATTATTACCCGGAAAAGCCGGGAGCCACAGTCGGTGGCCGCGTGCTCGAGCCGGTCACCTTCGATGGCACCAGGCTAGGTGCAAACTTCAAGCGGTTGCGTCCGCCGCTGCCGGAATTCACCGTGCTCGGCGGAATGATGATCAACAGAACAGACATCCCGCACCTTCGCAAGGTCGGGCGCTCATTTCGTTCAACCCTGCGCGCGATACGTCTGGTTTCGCAATACGCGCTGCAACGTCTTCGATCGCCGAGGGGGACGACGCTGCATCTGGGCAATGCGTTGGCGGCGCGCCTGTATGCTTCGCTGCTTGCGCGAGACGTCGACGTTTTGTTCGGCGCCAGTGTCGAGCATCTGTTGGTCGAACAGGATGCCATCAGAGGTGTACGGATCGGAGACTCATCCGGCTCCCGTCCGATCGTGGCGCGCAGAGGCGTTGTGCTGGCGACCGGTGGCTTCTCTCACGATGCAAGCCTTCGCGAACGCTACTTTCCAGATGCTGCGGGATTTGTTTCCGCCGCGTCTCCCGGCGCAAGCGGCGACGGCCTGCGTGTTGCAATTGCAGCCGGCGCCAGCATGGGTACGGTTGTTGCGAACCCCGCTTATTGGGTGCCGGCGTCGCTGTTTCGGCGCGCGGATGGCAGTAAGGGCGTTTTCCCGCATACAGTGACCGACCGCGCCAAGCCCGGCGTCATTGCGGTCAATTCGACGGGAAAGCGCTTCGTCAACGAAGCGTTGTCATATCACGAGTTTGTCCTCGCCATGTTGCGCGACGGAAACGACACGACGAATAGTCCGTTCTATCTCATTTGCGATCGCCGTTTTCTCTGGACCTACGGGCTTGGCCGTATCAGGCCCTTTACGCTGCGCTTGCGACGATACGTCAAAAGCGACGAGTTGATTGCGGCCGCCAGCATTGACGCGCTCGCCGATTCCATTGGGGTCGAAAAATCAGCGCTCTCGACGACTGTCGACAAATACAACGTGCATGCGCGCGCAGGGCGCGACCCGGAATTCGGACGTGGCACCACCGTCTATCAGCATCACCTTGGCGACGCCGGCCACTCGCCCAATCCATGCGTCGCACCGATTGAGCAGGCGCCGTTTTACGCGCTTCGCATCTATCCGGCGGATCTCGGCACCGCGATCGGCCTGGAGACGGATTGCTGTGCAAGGGTCTTGAGAAAGAACGGCAGCATCATTGCGGGTCTTTATGCCTGCGGCAACGATATGGGTTCGATCATGAACGGGAATTATCCGGGGCCTGGCATCACGCTCGGGCCGGCCCTGACATTCGGCTACATCGCCGGTCGGCATCTTGCGCAGGTCGATTGCGAGGCGCGTGCCCAAGAGAGAGAACAAGAACAAGAGAGGGGACAACAATGAACAGCGCGGCCGCAGGGTTTGGCGTCAATACATACTCTTACATTTTCGGCGGCAGCGCAGCCGATACCGTCGCGCGGCTCGCGGACCAGGGTTATGGCGGGGTCGAGCTGATGTTCTTTCCCGGTCATCTCTGGCCGGCCGAGCTTGACGCCCCGCAGCTCCGCAACTTGCGCCAACTCTGCGAAACGCGGCTGCGGCTGGTGGCCGTCAACATGCCCAATGTCGACATCAATATCGCCGCGGCTGCGGAGGAAATGCGGGCATACACTCTCAATTTGCTGGTTCAATTCGTTCGCTGTGCCGGCGAACTGGGAGCAGGCGGGATTATTGTCGGTCCCGGCAAGGCCAACCCGCTGTTTCCGATGCCGCGCGATCGCATGATCTCCTATTTCTATCGCGCGCTTGACACGCTCGCGCCGCTGGCGCGTCAGGCTGGCACCCGGCTTTTCGTCGAGAACATGCCGTTTGCCTTCCTGCCGGACGCGGAGTCGCTCATCAACGTTGTCGATGGTTATGGCGACGAAAGCATTCGCGTTATCTACGACGTGGCCAACGCTCACTTCATGGGCGAAGCCCCCATTGATGGACTACGGCGTGTCCGCGACCGGCTCAGCCTGGTTCATTTTTCCGATACGACCCGGCAGAGTTACAAGCACGATCCTTTGGGGTGCGGCGATGTTCCGCTTGCCGGCATTGCATCTGTTATGAAAGAGATCGGATACATCGAGCTGCCGATGCTGGAAATCATCTCACATACACCCGATGCCGACATCGCCGATAGCTGCAGGCGTCTGCATCAAGCGGGGTTTGGTCGCGATGGCTGATCGGGTCGGACTTGTCATCGGGCCGACCGGGGCGACCGGCGGTCCCATCGCCGCGACGCTGGCGCGTCGTTCCGGATGGCGTGTCTACGGCATGTCGCGCACCGCGCCTTCAGGCGACGCGCCTTTCTCGCATCTCGTTGCCGATCTGAGCGATCCAGCGTCGTGCCGTCGCGCGCTGGTAGCAATCGAACCGGTGACGCACGTCTTTTTCGCCGCCCGCGCGCCATTTCGGGAAGGCGGCGTCGAGGACGTGGAGGGCAATGTCGCCATGTTGGCCGCGACGCTGGACGCGCTGGAGCCGCGCTCCGAGGCACTCGAGCACGTTCACCTGCTGGAAGGCATCAAGTGGTACGGAATGCACCTCGGCCCCTATCCGACGCCGTCGCGCGAAGACGATCCTCGGCATCTGCCGCCAAACTTTTATTACGATCAGCAGGATCTCTTGAGCGCGCGGGCAGCGCTTGCGCGCTGGAGTTGGTCGGCATCGCGGCCGTCCTATATCTGCGACTTCGCCCCACAGCGCTCCAGAAATATCATCACGGTGCTCGGTACTTACGCGGCGATCTGCCGTGAACTCGATGTGCCGCTGGATTTTCCCGGAACTGCCGCCGGTTATTCCGTGCTTTGCGAATTGTCGGACGCGACGTGTCTTGCGGAAGCGATCATTTTCATCTCCACACATGACTCGGGGAAAAATGCGGCGTTCAATGTCACCAACGGCGACAGTTTTCGCTGGTGCCAGGTCTGGCCCTTGCTGGCGAACTGGTTCGGCATCCGCTGTGGCGTGCCGCGCCGCATCAAGCTTGCAAGTTGGATGGCCGACAAGGGGCCGGTCTGGGACAGGATCGTCGCGCGGCATGGGCTGGAACCGCGCTCGCTTGAAAGCCTTGCGTCATGGCAATTTGCCGATTTTGTATTCGAGAAGGAATGGGACCTTCTTACCGATACCGGCCTGCTGAGGCGCGCAGGGTTCAATGCATGTGTCGATACAATCGCCATGATCCGCGATCAACTCGACAAATATCGCAATGCAAAACTGCTGCCGCGCTAGACGCCTGAGCCGGCATTTCCGCGGGGCACCCCTAACCGGATAGGCGGTGGATATGCCAAATCGACGGAAATGGACCCAGAACGGACCTCAGTACAGCTCGAGCGCTCCATTGCGGCGGGCCGCGATCAACGACTGCAAAAAGAATTGGCGGGGTGACGCGCGGGTCACTGACGACGGGGGCGTCGTGATCCAGATCAGTACAGTCGGCGACTTTTGGCTTGAATTGTTTGGCGAGCCCCGCTGCGCTTGGTTTGCGCCTGATCTCGTCATCCATTTCGCAGCCGCGCCAAGTTTCAGAGCGCGCACGGCGATAACTGGCGGCAAGTCGACGTCAGTCCAGCGCGGCGCCGTGCAAATTTCACCGTTAGCGGGAGTCCATTTCAGATCGCGGGTCGCAAAAACACGCGTCACCGGGCGGCGGCGATGGTATCGGCGCAGGGGGTGGTGTGAGTTGCGGCAGCCTGTGTCCGGCCAGAACTGCGTCGGTGTAAGCGCGGATCAGCATAGTCAACATTTCGATGCTGCCCGGCAATTCGGCGTTGGCTCTCACAGCAAAGGAATGCAGCCCAGCAGCATCGGGAAGGAACCGGGCCATTGATTCAGTCTGAAGCGCCAGCGCAGCAAGTGACGTGACAACATCGGCAGCCGCGCTGGTGAATCCTTCGGCGATTTTTTCAACCTCAAGGGCAATCGCCTCACGCTGTTTCTTATCGGCGGCGACAGTCAAATCGTTTTCGAGCTGCAGGATTTGCTGATCGGTCTCGATCAATGCTGCACTGAGAGTGTCAATGCGAATTTGCGCACCGCGAATTTCATTTTCCGCTTTGTCGAGCGTGGCGTCATCGGCATTGTCGCGCGCTAATTGGTTCGCCGTGGCATAATGTTCAGCGAGCAAAGCCTTCGCGGTAACAAGTCGCGCTGCAATCGACTTCGCGGCGTCGAGTGTCTTCTGCAGGCTTTTTTCCGCGTCGGGTTTGAACAGGCTCATGGCAATGAGTGCCTTGTGTTTGAAATTTGACCCCATGATAGCCTCCAAAAAGTGGGCGCGTGGGTGCGGTATTCCTCTTTATTCCTCGCCGTTGGATTGAGAAACCGGCAAATTTTGCCGATTACTTTCTGCCGCTGCGCGCACTTAAGGAC
>Ga0137415_10006953_pt1 | contig 11229 bp, 10 predicted proteins | sample CZODoug3_1_1_16f_FD_183082 | JGI IMG/M metagenome (GOLD analysis project Ga0137415, IMG submission 183082) | Vadose zone soil fungal communities from Angelo Coast Range Reserve, California, USA - CZODoug3_1_1_16fungal (Hybrid Assembly) | ecosystem: Environmental > Terrestrial > Soil > Vadose...
TGAAGCCGGCCGGCGGCCGCTACCTCTTCGTCTATCCCATGGTGAAGAAGCGCATCTGGTATCGCCTCCCGTACGAACGGCGGAAGGCGATGATGGTCGAGCACTTTGCGATCGGGCATCGCTACCCGCAGGTCAAGATCAACACCGCCTACTCCTTCGGTCTCGACGACCAGGAATTCGTCGTGGCCTTCGAGTGCGACCAGCCCGCGGCCTTCCTCGACCTGGTGATGGAGCTTCGGGAGTCGCAGGCGAGCCGCTACACGGAACGCGAGACGCCGATCTTCACCTGCGTGCTCATGCCGCCGGCCGATGCCCTGCAGCTCGCGCTCGGCCTGAGCGCACCGGAGGCGGCCGAGGCGGACGACCTGCAGCGACAGGTCAGCCTTATCTCGGGCGGATGAGGACGATCGAGGCCAGCGAAGTCGGCCGGCCGGCGGCCGATCGCCTGGCGCCCCGACTGGTGCGCGCCGCGCGTCGCGAAGTCGTCGATCGCCGGCCGGTCTGGTTCATGCGCCAGGCGGGACGATCGCTGCCCGAGTATCGAAAGATCCGCGAGTCGTACGACCTCTTCACCATCTGCCAGAACCCCGAGCTCTGCGCCGAAGTGAGCCTGCAGCCAGTGCGCCGGCTCGGCGTGGACGGCGCGGTCCTCTTCGCCGACATCATGCTGCCGGTCGCCTTCGGGCTGGGCGTCGAGCTAAAGCTCGTGGATGGCGTCGGCCCCGTGGTCGACCATCCGATTCGCTCGCAGGCAGATATAGATAGGTTGCGAGCGCGACCTACCCGCGAAGCCGTCCCCTTCGTGCTGGAAACGATCAAGCTGCTCCGCCGCCAGCTCGATCCATCGGTCGCCGTGATCGGGTTCTCGGGCGCGCCGTTCACGCTGGCCGGATACCTGATCGAGGGGAAGCCGTCCCGGGAGTTTCTCGCCACCAAGACCATGATGTATTCGGAGCCTGCGCTCTGGGATGCGCTGATGACACGTCTCTCCGGGCTGGTGCTCGACTACTTGCTCGCGCAGGTCGAGGCCGGCGCCCAGATCGTGCAGGTCTTCGATAGCTGGGTTGGGTGCCTCTCGCCGGCGGATTATCGCCGCTACGTGCTGCCGCACATGGCCGGCATCTTCAGCGCGCTGCGGCGGGGTGGGGCGCCGTCGATTCACTTCGGCACCGGCACGGTAGGCATCCTTTCATTGATCCGGGAAGCCGGGGGTGACGTGATCGGAGTGGATTGGCGCGTCGACCTCGGCGACGCCTGGCGGGTGATCGGATACGACCGTGGCATCCAGGGCAACCTCGACCCCGCCCTGTTGCTGGGGCCGTGGCCGGTGATCGAGGACGGCGCCCGGCGCGTGATCGAGGGTGCCGGTGGCAGGCCGGGGCACATCTTCAACCTCGGCCACGGCGTGCTGCCCGACACCCCGGTTGAACAGCTGCAACGATTGGTGGAGTACGTGCATGGCGGCTAGCCATACCGCCGTCCTGCTGATGGCGTACGGCAGTCCGAACCGCCTCGAGGACGTCGAAGCCTACTTCACCGATATCCGCGGCGGTCGTCGGCCCTCCCGCGAGGCCGTCGACGAACTCACGGCGCGTTACCGTCGGGTGGGCGTCCCGACCCCGCTGTTGGCCGTCTCGATGGAACTCGGGCGGGAGCTCGAGCGACTCCTGAACATCGATCCACCGGACGACCGGATGTACACGGTCCACGTCGGGATGAAGCACTGGACGCCGCGCATTGCGACGGCGATCGACGAGATCGTCGACAGCGGTGCCGACCACGTGATCGCGATCGTGCTGGCGCCGCATTACTCGACGATCGGTACCGGCGGCTACCGACGCCAGGTCGAGGCTGCGCTCGCGGCGGCTCGGGAGGGGGCATCACCTCCCAGCCTCGATTTCGTCGAGAGCTGGCACGAACTCGACGGCTACCTCGAGGCGGTCGCCGACGACGTGCTGGCGGTTCGTGTCAGGTTCGCGAATCCCGAGGAGGTGGTGGCGGTGTTTACCGCTCACAGCCTGCCGGCGCGAATCCTTGATGAAGGCGATCCCTACCAGGAGCAGCTGCTGCGCACCTCGGAGCTGGTCGCCGGACGGGCCGGCATCGAGCAGTGGCGCTTCTCCTACCAGAGCCAGAGTCATACCGGGGAGCCCTGGCTCGGGCCGGACCTGGTCGAGACCATTGAAGAACTCGCGGCCCAGGGTCATCGCGCGATCCTGGTGGCATCGGTCGGCTTCATCGCGGATCACCTCGAGATCTTCTACGACATCGACATCGAGGCCAAAGAAAGGGCCGATGCGCTGAGTATCGAACTGCGGCGCACGCCGATGCTCAATGCTGACCCCCGCTTAGTAAATGCGCTTCACGGGCTGGTGGCTCAACGAGTCACCGCGAGGACCGCGGTGCCTTCGTGATGTTTCTGTCCCGCATGCTGGCGATCACGCGCGGGCATCGCGGCTTGCTTTCGATCGCGGTCGCCGGGTCGGTGCTGTACACGGCCCTGAGCGTCTTGCCCGCTCTGATCATCCGCCAGATGCTGACGGTCCTGTCGCGTCCGTCACCGGCTGGCACACTCGTGCTGCTCGGCCTGGCCATGCTGGGCGCCACCGCGCTGATGGCGGTCGCACGCTACCTCGAGGGTGGGTTCGGTCACGTCGCCGCCTTCAAGGTCCTGCACGACATGCGGATGCGGATCTACGAGCAGCTGCAGCGGCTGTCGATGGGCTTTCACACCCGGCAACAGTCGGGCACGATCGCGGCCAAGGTGATCGGCGACGTCGAGACCATCGAATTCTTCACCGCTCACGCCGGCATCCAGCTGATCAGCGCCGCCACGGTGCCCTTCCTGCTCGGCATCCTGATGCTGCTCTTTAACTGGAAGCTGGCGCTGGTGGCGCTCGCCCCGCTGGCCGTCATCCTACTCATCCTTGTGGCGTTTCGGCGCTCCGCCTACCAGGCCTTCATGCGCTACCGCGAGGAGCTCGGCCGGCTGAACGGAATCATCATCGATTACATCCAGGGCGTCGGAGTCCTGAAGGCCTTCGCGGCGCTCGGCCAAGCGCGGCGCGCCATCGACGAGCGCAGCGACCAGCTGAAGGAGGCCGCGACACGAGCCAACCTGATCCACACCTGGTATTTCTCCGGCGTCGAGTGGATGGCCGCGATTCCGGTGGCGCTGGTGTTGCTGGTCGGAGGCCTGATGGCCCATGCGGGCGAGCTGGGCATCCCGGACCTCGTGCTCTTCGTCTTTCTGACAACCCAGCTCTACCGGCCGGTCACCGAGCTCAACCGGCAGCTCGAGGGCTTGCGCAACGCGGAGGCCGCGACCGATCGGATCTTCGAGATTCTGAACGCCCCGATCGAGGTGCAGGAGGCGCCCTCAGCGCGGGTTCCCCGGAATCCGCGGTATGGCGTTGTCCTCGATCACGTCACCTTTGCCTATGAAACCGGGCGGCCGGTCTTGCACGACGTGTCGATCGACCTCAAAGAAGGTTCCGTGCTTGCTCTCGTGGGGCCGAGTGGTGCCGGCAAGACGACCGTGGCGAACCTGATCGCCCGCTTCTGGGACCCACAGGAGGGCGCCGTCCGTCTCGGCGGGGTCGACCTCCGCGAGCTGCCGCTGGATTATGTCCATCGCTCGATCAGCCTCGTCCTGCAAGACGTCTTCCTCTTCAACGACACGGTGAAGGCCAACATCAAGGTCGGGAGCCCGCAAGCAACCGACGCACAGGTTGAGGCCGCAGCGCACGCGGCCTACGCGCACGAGTTCGTCGAGGAGCTGCCGAAGGGCTACGAGACGGTCATCGGCGAACGCGGCGTGAGGCTGTCGGGCGGGCAGAAGCAGCGAATCTCGATTGCACGGGCGCTGCTGCACGACGCCCCGATCCTGATCCTCGACGAGGCGACGTCATCGGTGGATCCGGAGGCCGAGCATCTGATCCAGGCGGCGCTCGCCCGCCTCGTCGCGGAGCGAACCGTGCTCGTCATCGCCCACCGCCTTTCGACGATCCGGCAGGCCGGCGAGATCATCGTGCTCGACAAGGGCCGGGTCGTCCAGCGTGGCCGCCACGACGACCTGGTCGACGCGCCCGGCCTCTACGCGATGCTCTACCGGGCGCAGCAGGTGGCTCGTCGCTGGGACGTGGCGACTTCGCAGCGCGCCGAGGAAGAACGGCTACCGCAAGCCGTCGATTAGGAGCTGCCGCAGCGCCTCGAGGCGCTCGAATTCCTCCATGCTGAGCTTCGCCGTGTTCTTCAGGTTGTGCGGATACTTGATTTTCTGTACCGCGTCGATCAGCGACTGCACCTGACCTTCGGTCAGCCGGTACTCGTAGTAGGAAATCGTTTCGCCATGCACCTGCCGCTGCAGCGGCAGGTGGTGGATTGGAGCCTGGAGCGGCTCGGGGTCGGTTTCGGCGAGGACCTCAGGGGTGCTCGACGTCTCCCGAAAGAGCTCGGCCGAGCCTTCCAGCGAAACCCGCTTAAACACGAGAAGCGACGGGCTGCTTCGCCTCGACCGGGGCGGCCGGCGCGCGCTTGATGACCGCCTTGGCGAGGGCGCGATAGGCGTTCGCACCTTCGGAGCTGCCGGCGTACTGGAGGATCGACATTCCGGCCAGCGGCGTCTCGGCAAACCGGATGCTGTCCTTGATGACGACATCGAAGACGACGTCGCCATAGCGCTCGCGAACCAGCTCCAGCACCTCTTGCGAATGCAGGGTCCTCGACTTGTGAATGGTGGCCAGGATGCCGCTGATGCGGAGCTGCGGGTTGAGCTTGGCCCGCACGCGCTCGATCGTGTTGTGCAGAAGTTGCATGCCCTTCATGCCGAAGTACTCGCACTGGAGCGGAATGATGACTTCGTTGGAAGCCACCAGCGCATTCACGCAGAGCAAGCCGAGGGACGGTGGGCAATCGATCACCATGAAGTCGTACTCGTCCTGGCCGGGCGCGAGCTTCTCCTTGAGGAAGGTTTCGCGGCCCATCTCGGAGACGAGCTGGATCTCGGCGCCGGAGAGCTCGATGTTCGAGGGGACGAAGTCGACCCCGAGGTTGCTGTGCTTCACGACGTGGCCGAGGGTGACCTGGGGATCGAGGAGCAAGTGGTAAAGCGTGAGCTCGATCTGATCGGGCTGCTTGAAGCCCATGTTGATCGTCAGGTGGCCCTGGGGATCGAGGTCGATGAGGAGGACTCGCTTGCCGAGCTCAGCGAGCGCGCATCCCAGGTTCACCGCGGTGGTCGTTTTGCCAACGCCGCCTTTCTGGTTGGCAATTGCGATGACTCTGCTCAAACGGTGGCTAGACCTCTGTGCTGGAACGTGGCTGCGGCTATTTAACGGCAATACGGCGGCGGCGTCAAGCTTGAGCTTGTGGATAAGTGTATTTCATAGACTGAGGGCTGCGATGGTTTTCTACGCGCTGGCCGCGGCGGCCATCAGCGCCGCGTTTGCCCTGACGCTGTGGGTGCAGTATCGGTCCAAGCCGCGCCCTTACTTGATGGCGTGGTCGGTAGCGCTGGCGATCTACGCGGTGGCCGCGCTCACCGAGGTGATCGGGGCAGCCGCGGGTTGGAGCCCGCTCCTCTATCGCACCTATTACTACTTTGGTGGCATTCTTGTCGTCGGCGTCCTCGCCCTCGGCACGATTTACCTGCTCGCGCCCCGATTCGGGCGCACGGCTCTGCTCGTGCTGGTCGTGCTCGCGGCCGTCGGCCTTGCCGGCACGCTGGGCGCCCGGCTGCAACCCAGCCTGCTGCAGACCCACGCCGTGCCGTCCGTCGACACCATCCGCCTCGAACATGGGGCCTTCAACGCGACCGCGATCCTGATGGCTGCCGTCCTCAACATCGTGGGCAGCGTCATCCTCATCGGCGGCGCGCTCTGGTCCGCCTATGGCGCCTGGCACAAAGGCGGCGCCCAATCGCGGCTGGTGGCCAACATCCTGATCGCCGCCGGGGCCTTCATCGTGGCGGGCGCCTCGACGCTCACCCGCCTGTTCCATGTCTACGAGCTCTTCTACGTCGGCCAGGCGGTCGGCGTGCTGATCATGTTTGGCGGCTTTTTGGCCGCCCAGCGGGCGCCGCGGCGAGCGGCAAATCTCAAGCCAGCGCCGTCGCGCTGAGTTTTCGACAAAGAACTACCATTAGCTCGCCGTTGCACAACGGCAGGCATATGACGCACGGGATCACGTGTACCTGGTGGGCCGCGACCGACGGGCAGCCTCCGCCAGCAGCCGGCGACGGCCATGCGCCCGATCCGGATGCTCGACCAAGGAGGCTCAATGAAACTCGTCAAGGAATTTCCCGACAGCGATAGCCAGGAGGAGTGGCTGGCGCGCGAGCGCGCCCACCTCTCCCAGGTGCTCTATCGCTACACACCGCTCGTCATCGATCGCGCCCAGGGCTCCTATCTCTACACTGTCGATGGCCGCCGCTATCTGGATTTCGCGTCCGGCATCGGCGTCACCAACCTGGGCCACGGCCACCCGGAGGTGGTCAAGGCGGCCCATGAACAGCTCGACAAGCTGGTGCACATCTCCGTCGTTGCCCATCACCAGCCGGCGATCGAACTGTCGGAACGGATCGCCGCGCTCGCGCCCGGCAACCTCGACAAGGTCTTCTTCGCGAACAGCGGCGCCGAAGCGGTGGAGGGCGCCATCAAGCTCGCCCGCTACACCACGGGGCGACCCGGCCTGATCGCCTTCCAGGGCGCGTTCCATGGGCGCACCTACGGCGCGCTTTCGTTGACGGCCTCGAAGGGCTACTACCGGGAGCGCTACGAGCCCTTACTGCCGGCCGTGTATCACGTCCCCTATCCGTATTCGTATCGCAACCCGACCGGAACGGACGAGGCGGCGACGCTCGACTATGTCTTCAACTTCATCGACGAAATGCTCGACACGCGCGTGCCGCCAAAGAACATCGCGGCCTTCATCGTGGAGCCGGTGCTGGGTGAAGGGGGATACGTCGTTCCGCCGCCGGCGTTCATGCCGCGGCTGCGCGCACTCTGCGACCGGCACGGCATCCTGCTGATCGCCGACGAGGTGCAGTCCGGCTATGGGCGCACCGGCAAGATGTTCGCATCCGAGCACACCGGCGTCGTTCCCGACATCATGACGTTGGCCAAGTCGATCGCCTCCGGGCTGCCATTGAGCGCGGTGGTCGCCACCTCGAAGCTGATGGACCAGTGGGAGCCGGCCGCGCACGGCTCGACCTTCGGTGGGAATCCGGTGTCGTGTGCCGCCGGCATCGCGACCCTTGACGTCTTCAAGCGTGAGCACGTGCTGGCGAATGCCACCGAAAAGGGAGCGCAGCTGATCAGCCGGCTGCGCGAGCTGCAGCGGCGCACGCCGGCGATCGGCGAAGTCCGCGGCCTCGGCTTGATGATCGGTATCGAGCTGGTCAAGCAGGACGGGACCCCCGACAAGGACTTGCAGAAGAAGATCCGGAAGGTGTGCCTTGATTCCGGAATGGTGCTGTTGAGTTGCGGCCCCCACGACAACGTCCTGCGACTGGTGCCGCCGCTCAATATTTCGCAAGCGGAGCTCGACGAAGGATGGGAGATCATGAATGGGGCGTTTCAGGAGGTGGCAGCATGAGCCAGACGATGACGAGCGAGCGCGGTCAGAAGACCGACGCGAAGACCTATAAGAACTACATCGGCGGGCACTGGGTCGAGTCGAAAAGCGGGCGGACCTTTACCTCGACCAACCCGGCGCACAAGGGCCAGGTGCTGGGCGTGATGCAGGCGTCCAACGCGGACGACGTGAACGCCGCCCTGGAGGCGGCGCAAAAGGCATTCCCCGGTTGGCGGCGTACGCCGCCGCCCGCTCGGGGCGAGATCGTCCTCAAGGCCGCCCTGATCATCGAGGCTCGCAAAGACGAGCTGGCCCGGCTGATGACGCAGGAGATGGGCAAGGTCCTCAAAGAGGCGCGCGGTGACGTGCAGGAAGCGATCGACATGGGCAAGTACGCCGCCGGCCTCGGTCGTCATCCGCACGGCGAGACCGTGCCGTCGGAGCTGAGGAACAAGTGGGCGATGACGGTACGCACTCCGCTCGGCGTGGTCGCCTGCATCACGCCCTGGAACTTTCCGATGGCGATCCCCTCGTGGAAGATCTTTCCGGCGCTGATGGCGGGCAACGCGGTGGTGTTCAAGCCGGCATCCGACACCCCCATCGTGGCTACCAAGCTGGTCGAGATCCTCGAGGAAGCGGGACTGCCCGGCGGGGTGCTGAATCTTGTCACCGGCAGCGGCAAGGACGTGGGCGACGTGCTCGTCAAGGATCCGCGGGTCCAGGGCATCTCGTTTACCGGTTCGACCGACGCCGGCCGGCACATCGCGGAGATTGCCGGCCGCAACCTGAAGCGGCTGGGGCTCGAGCTCGGCGGCAAGAACGCGATCGTCGTTCTCGACGACGCGGACCTGCCATTGGCGGTTGACGGCGCGATCTGGGCGGCCTTCGGGACATCGGGCCAGCGGTGCACGGCCGCGTCACGGCTGATCGTGGACAGGAAGGTCGCCGGCGACTTCGTCGATCTGCTGCAGGAGCGGGCCGCGAAGATGAAGGTCGGCGACGGCCTGCTGCCGGACGTCGACATGGGTCCCGTGATTAACGAGGCGGCGCTCAAGAAGGTCCACGAGTACACCGAGATCGGCAAGAAGGAACACGCCCGCTTGGTGCACGGCGGGGACTTCGCCGGGAGCGAGGGGTGGTTTTACCGGCCGACGATTTTCGCCGACGGCCGGAAGGACATGCGCATGGCGCAGGAGGAGATCTTCGGCCCCTCAACACTGGTGCTACCGGTGGGCAACCTCGAGGAAGCGCTCGAGGTCGCGAACTCGACCCAGTACGGACTCTCGATGTCGATCTACACCAACGACCTGCGCAAGGCCTTCCACGCCATGGACGAGATGCAGTCCGGCCTCGTCTACGTCAACGCGCCCACCATCGGCGCGGAGATCCAGCTACCCTTCGGCGGCGTGAAGAACACCGGCAACGGCCATCGCGAGGCCGGCACGGTGGCCCTCGACGAATTCACGGAGTGGAAAACGATCTACGTCGATTACAGTGGTCGGCTGCAACGCGCTCAGATCGATACGGGGGAATAGGCCCGCGGTCAGCACGCAAAATATCCAGTTCATCGACGTCGGGCAGCGGCGGGTCCGGTACCTCGACCAGGGATCGGGCCAGCCGCTGCTTCTCTGTCACGGGTTCATCGGCTCGCTCGAGAACTTCCATACCTGGGCCCCCGCGTTCAGCGACCACCGGCGGGTACTGATTCCCGACCTGCCAGGGTGCGGCGAGACGGCCGCCGGCGAGCCGCCGTTCACGGTGGTCTCCCACGCCGAGTTCCTCCATGCTTTTGCCGACCGGCTCGGCCTCCAGCAACACGACGTCGGCGGTATCTGCCTGGGCGCGACCGTCGCGCTCGAGTACGCCTCCCGTTTCCCGGATCGGATCGCGCGCCTAGTGTTGCACACGCCGATCTATTCGCCGCAGACGCTGCGGGGGGCGTTCAAGCGACAGGTTGCCGCCTTCACGGCCGGCCCCGTCTTCTGGGTCGTCGACCGGATGCGCCGGAACCGCGTGGTCTCGGATCTGTACAAGCGGTTCCTGGTTGAAGGCCCGGGGGTCGATCCCTACGATGCGCAGGTGAATTTCGACAATCAGCTGCGCGCCGACGGGCGCGCCGCCCGCCAGTGGTTGCGCGACGGGATCACCCGCGACTATCGCGACTTCCTCAAAAGCTGGCGCAAGCCGGCCCTGGTCGTGGTCGCGGCTGACGATCGAACCGTCGACGTCGATGCCATCCGCGGCCTGCGGGACTTGATGCCGCAAGCGCAAGTCCGCGTGATCGAATCCGCCGGACACGGGTGGACGCCGACGCTGATTGCCGCACAGGTCGAAGCCATTTCTGCGTTTCTCAAGGCGTGAGCGACCAGGACTTCAACACCGCCGGGCTTAAGCCCTGGGGCGGCCTCAAGCCACCTTCGGCAGGGAGCCGGCCCGACGTTCGGATCCTCGGGGTGCCGATGGACCGCGGTTCGGTCTACCGTCCGGGTGCCGCAAAAGCGCCGGCGGCGCTGCGAAAGTTATCCGCCATCTTTGCCCCGGTCAGCGAACACGCGGAGTTGTTCGACACGGTCACCGTCCAGGACGATGGCGACCTGACCTTGGTTGATGGCGACATGGGCGCGAATGTCGACGCGGTCGCCGCGGAAATCGGAAAGACGCCGGTGGGCACCCTGCCGATCGTGCTGGGCGGCGACCACACCACGGTGAGCCCCACGTTGATCGCGCAGCAACGCCGGCTCAACGGACGATTGAGCATCCTCTACATTGACGCGCATCCCGACTTGAACGATTCCTCGCGCCATAGCCGTTGGTCGAATGGCTGCGCGCTGCGGCGAGGCCTCGAGCTGGGACAGATCGATCCGAGGAAGGTGACGCTGCTCGGGTGCCGCGACTACGACTGGGACGAGGTGGAGTTCATTCACAAGATGGGCGTCACGCTGGTCACGGCCGCGACCGCGCATCGCTGGACCGGCACGCAGCTCGCGGACGACATCGGCTCGCGCATTGGCAGCGACGCGCTCCACATCTCGCTCGACATCGACTCGCTCGATCCGTCGATCGCGCCCGGGACCGGCGTCCCCTCGGCCGGCGGATTGACCTCACGCGAGTTGCTCGATTTCCTGCGCCAGCTTCGCGGCGTGCGACTCGCCGGGCTCGACGTCGACGAAGTCGCGCCGCCGCTCGACGTCGGACACGTCACCAGCCTGGCGGCGCTGAAGTTCATTTTCGAGTACATCGGGATGGTGAAGCTCGGAAAAACGGCCTGACGTCGTCATCGTCGGCGCCGGTGTGATGGGCTGCAGCCTCGCCTTTTACCTGACGCGAGCCGGCCGCCGTGTGGTGGTGATCGACCGAGGCCGCATCGGCCAGGGTGCGACCGCCGCCTGCGCGGGTGGCATCCGGGCCCAGTTTTCCACGGAGATCAACATCCGGATGGGGATGGAAGCGAAACGCCTCCTGGCCCATTTCGTCGAGGAGACGGGACAGACCGCGGACTTCCGTCCGGTCGGCTATCTGTTCCTTCTGACAACCGAGGACGAGCGTTCGCGCGTCCGCCATGCGCTCGAGTTGCAGCGCATCTGTGGCCTGGACGACGTCGTCGAGCTCGAACCCGCAGCGGCGCGCGCGATGGTCGCGGGACTCGAGACGGAC
>Ga0137415_10006954_pt1 | contig 11227 bp, 8 predicted proteins | sample CZODoug3_1_1_16f_FD_183082 | JGI IMG/M metagenome (GOLD analysis project Ga0137415, IMG submission 183082) | Vadose zone soil fungal communities from Angelo Coast Range Reserve, California, USA - CZODoug3_1_1_16fungal (Hybrid Assembly) | ecosystem: Environmental > Terrestrial > Soil > Vadose...
CGACCCCGACCACGCCGGGCAGATCCTTCGCCGCGCTCTTCACGCGTTTCACGACGCCGACGCTCTTGGAGTTGACGGTCTCCTTGTCCGGGATGAGCAGCACGATGCTCTGCCCGGCCCGGGTGCCGGCCGGGCCGGTCGGCACGAGCGCGTGTTGGACTCCGTCAATCTGCCCGAGCCGATCAGCGGCGGGGCGGGCTTGATCGCTCGAGACCAGCACCTCCATCGGCGTGAGCGCGCCCGTGGGCAGGCCGCCCCGTTCGAGCACCTGCAAGGTGTCGTACGCCTTGCCGTTGTGCGCCAACGAATCGGATGACGCGACGCCGATCTTGGCGCCGAGGAAGACGCCGAACAGTGCGAACAGGGCGGCCAGCGCGGTGATCGCGGCGAGCCACCGATGCCGCACGACGCCCGCGGCCCACCGGCTCCAGGCCTGATTCGGGAGCCTCCTACGCTTGTTCTTACGGCGGATCTTGACCCGGTCGACCCGTGGCCCGATGCCGCCGAGGATCGCCGGCGTCAGCGTCAAGGTGGCCAGCACGCTGGCCAGCGGGATCAGCGCGCCACCGACACCCATGCTGCGCATGAACGGCACCGGCAACACCACCAACGCCAGCAGGCCGATCGCCACCGTCACACCGCTGAACACGACGGCGTGCCCGGCCGTCTGCATGGCGACGACAACAGCGTCGTGGTTTTCCCGGCCGTGGTCGCGTTCTTCCCGCCATCGATTGACGAACAGCAGCGAGTAGTCGATCGCGACGCCGAGCCCGATCAGCGCGATCAGGAACTGCACGATGAACGAGACGTCCATGGCGTAGGTGATCGGCAGCAGCAACAGGAACGACGTGAGGATCGATACCGCCGCCACGATCAGTGGCAGGAACGCCAGCAACGACCCGAACACGAAGGCGAGGATGACCAGCGCACCCACCGCGCCGATAAGCGTCTCGCCGAGCACGCCCGGCCCGCTGTTGTCGTCGCTGCCGACCGCGAGCGGTTCCTCGCCGGTGACGCCGGCGGTGGAACCGGCGGGCATGGCCTTCTCGAGCGCCGTCCGGATCGGTGTGGTCTGCAGCTTGGCTGTCGGTGAAGGGTTGAACCGGTAGAAGACGTATGCGTAGGCGGTGCGATCATCCTTGGTCCGGAAGGCTTTGTCGCCCGTGTTGGCCTCATCGATGACCCGGACGTTGGGCACCGCCGTGCTGACCGCGTCGAACGCCTTGGCCACGTCGGCCTCGTGCCCGGTGATCGTCTGCCCGGCCGGCAGGGTCACCGTAGCGATGTAGGGCGACGTGTCACCGCCGCTGCCGAAGGTGTCCTTGATCTTGTGCGCGGTGTCGGTGCCCGGCTGGCCCGGCAACGAGAAGTCGACGGTCAGCCGACTGGTCGTCTTGCTGGCCAGCGCGATGCCGGCGACGAGGATGACGCCCCAGATGATGACTACTGCCTTGCGATGACGCAGTACGAGCTCGGCCCACCGTCGCATGACGCCCCCAAGGTTGAGTGATCGCGAGGGAGTGTAGGCGCCACCTGTTTCATGACGCATTCATCAGCGGGGCTAATAATCCCTATGCGTCAAGGGTTTCTGCGTCTCCACTACGGACGAATCGCGTCGATCGCACGATAGATCCGTTGTTCGGAAACCGGACGCGCGGTGCCCAGTTGCTGGGCGAACAGGCTGACCCGCAGTTCCTCGATCAGCCACCGAATGTCCTGGACGTCGGCGGCACCCGTTCGGACGGCCGGCAGCGCCTTGACCAGATCGCGGTACGCCGCCTGCACCTGGTGCACGCGCTGCATCCGCGCCCGATCGACTTCGACCTCGCGGGGCAGCTTCTCGGCCCGCCGTCCGATCGCTCGCACGTAGCGCGCGACATCACGCAACCGGGCCCGTCCGGCCACGGTCGCGAAGTTACGGGGCAGCAGTGCCACGAGCTGCTCCCGCATGTCGATGACGGCGTCGGCCTGGGCCGGTGTCGGCTCGGCCCGCAACGCCAGCCTGGCGTCCTGCGCCGCCGCCAGCACCTCCTCGACCAGCGCTGCGACGTCCTGCGTGGCGGCCGGCAGCTGCGCGCGCACGCCATCTCGGGCGGCACTGAACGCCGCGCGGTCCCACGGCAGCTCACCGAGCAGCGAGTCGACGGCGGCGTCCGCACAGTCGTCGAGCGTGTCGGCGACGCCCAGCAGCCGGGCTCGCCTAGTGAGCGCAATGCTCTTGGCCGGCGAGGGCACCGTGAGCCGGATCAGCCGGCGGATGCCGGGGCGCATCGACGCCGTCTGTTCGGCTTCGGTGGCGAAAACCCTTATCGCGACGGCCTTTTCTTCGTCGACGAACGCCGGATGGCCGCGGACGGTGTGACCGCCCCGGGTCTGCTCGACGGTGCCGGGCAGCGGATCGAGGTCGTCGGGCCAATCGCGCAGACCGTCCCGCTCGAGTCCGGTGGCGTCGGCGACGGCCGCCCGGGCGGGTACCGCCAACTGGGCCTGCAACGCGCCGAGGTCCTTGCCCTGCGCGATGACGGCGTGGTTCGCGTCCTCGATCGCGAACGTCACGCGCAGGTGCGCCGGCACCTTGTCCAGGTCGAACGCGTCCAGCGGCACCAGGATGCCGCGGAGCCGGTGCAGTTCCCGTTGCACCGCTTCGAGCAGCGGCTCGCCGCCGGGGTCGAGGTTGGCGAGCACCGCCCGCGCGGTGTCCGGCGCCGGGACGAAGTTGCGCCGTAGCTCCTTGGGCAACGCGCGGATGAGCGCCGTCACCAGCTCCTCGCGCAGGGCGGGCACCTGCCAGCTGAAATCGGCCCCGCCGACCCGGGCCAACACGTCGAGTGGCACGTGCACGGTAACGCCGTCGTCGGCCGCGCTCGGGTCGAAGCGATACGTGACCGGCAGGTCGACGTCGCCGTCGCGCCACACGTCGGGCTGCTCGTCGGCCACCTCGCCTCGCAGCACGTCCTGCTGCGTATAGGTGAGCAGAGCAGGGGAATCGCGGCGCGCCTGCTTCCACCACGAGTCGAAGTGCTGCGCCGACACGACATCGGACGGGATTCGCTGGTCGTAGAAGGCGAACAGCTCGTCGTCGCTGACGAGCAGGTCACGTCGCCGGGTGCGCTCCTCCAGCTCGCGCAGCGACTCCAGCAGCGCGCGGTTGTCGTGGAAGAAGCGGTGCCGGGTGTCCCAGTCGCCTTCCACGAGGGCGTGCCGGATGAACAGTTCGCGCGACTCCGCGGCGTCCGGATGCTGCACCCGTCGCCCGGCGACGAGCGGCAACCCGTACAACGTCACCCGCTCCCGGGCCATGACTGCACCCCGCCGCCGGTCCCACTCCGGCTCGCTGTAGGTGCGCACGACCAGGTGTCCGGCGGCGCGCTCGATCGCGGCCGGATCGACGCGGGCCGCCACCCGGGCGTAGAGGCGACTCGTCTCGACCAGCTCGGCCGCCACCACCCACGCCGGCGGTCGCCGGGCCAGCGTCGAGCCCGGCGCGATCACGAATCGCGAATTGCGCGCGCCGACGTACTCCCTCGATCGCGCGACCCTCGGCGGCGCCCCGCCGCCAGACGTTGCGCGATCGGGTTCAGCGCGCATCCCGACGTGCGACAGCAGCCCGGGGATTAGGGCGTTGTGGATGCTGGCCGGGTCGGCCGCCTGATCGGACTCGTCGATGCCCAGGCCGCGGGCGATCTGGCGCAGCTGTCCGACGAGGTCCTGCCACTCGCGAATCCGCAGGTAGTGCAGGAATTCGTCCCGGCACATCCGCCGGAACTGGTTGCCGCTGCGCTCGTCGCGCTGTTCGCGCAGGTAGTTCCACAGGTTGAGGTAGCCGATGAAGTCGGAGTGCTCGTCGGCGAAGCGGGCGTGCTTCTGCCGGGCGGCGTCCTCCTGATCGGTCGGCCGCTCGCGCGGATCGGGGATCGACAGGGCCGCCGCGATGACGATCACCTCGCGGACGCAGCCCTCGCGCTGGGCCTCGACGATCATGCGGCCGATCCGGGGGTCGACGGGCAGCTGGGCCAGTTGCCGCCCGACGCCGGTGAGCGCGTTGTCGGCGTCGAGGGCCCCGAGCTCCTGCAGCAGCGCCATACCGTCGCGTACGGAGCGTCGGTCGGGCGGCTCGACGAACGGGAACCGATCCAGATCACCCAGCCCCAGGGCCTTCATCTGCAGGATGACCGAAGCGAGGTTGGTGCGCAGGATCTCCGGCTCGGTGAACTCGGGCCGTCCGTCGAAGTCGCGCTCGGAGTACAGCCGGATGGAGATGCCGTCGGCGGTACGGCCACATCGCCCGGCCCGCTGCCCGGCCGACGCCTGCGAGATCGCCTCGATCGGCAACCGCTGCACCTTGGTCCGGCGGCTGTAGCGCGAGATGCGCGCGGTGCCTGGGTCGATCACGTAGTGGATGCCCGGCACGGTCAGCGACGTCTCGGCGACGTTGGTGGCCAGCACGATGCGCCGGCCGGTGTGCGCCGCGAACACCCGGTGCTGCTCGGCCGTCGACAACCGTGCGTAGAGCGGCAGGATCTCGGCGTCCAGATCGCGCAGGGCTTCGGCGGTGTCGCGGATCTCGCGCTCCCCGGACAGGAACACCAGGATGTCGCCCGGCCCGTCACGCATCAGCTCGCGGGCGGCATCGGTGATGCCTTCGGTCTGGTCACGCGCCTGGACGCGGTGCACGATCTCGTGGTCGGGATCGTCGGGGTCGTCACTGTCCACAGTGGACACGTCGGCGTCGAGCGGGCGGTAGCGGATCTCGACCGGGTACGTGCGCCCCGACACCTCGACGATCGGCGCCCCACCGCTGATCCCCCCGTTCGCTCCGCTGCGCTGCGCGAAGTGGGCCGAGAACCGCTGCGGATCGATCGTCGCCGAGGTGATGATCAGCTTCAGGTCGGGCCGCCGGGGTAGCAGCGATGTGAGATAGCCCAGCAGGAAGTCGATGTTGAGGCTGCGCTCGTGCGCCTCGTCCACGATGATCGTGTCGTAGCGCAGCAGCTCGCGGTCGCGCTGGATCTCGGCCAGCAGGATGCCGTCGGTCATCACCTTGACCAGCGTCCGGTCGCTGACCTGATCGGTGAAGCGCACCGTGTAGCCGACGACGTCGCCGAGCGGGGTCGCCAGCTCGTCGGCGATGCGCTGCGCCACCGTACGGGCGGCCAGCCGGCGGGGCTGGGTGTGGCCGATCGTCCCGCGGATGCCACGGCCCAGCTCCAAGCAGATCTTGGGCAGCTGGGTCGTCTTGCCCGAGCCGGTCTCACCGGCCAGCACCACGACCTGGTGGTCGCGGATCGCCGCCGCGATGTCGTCGCGCCGCTCGGCGACCGGCAGCGCCGGGTAGGTGATCGCCGGCACCGCCGCCGTCCGTGTCGCGACGATGCGCTCGGCCCGCTCGATCTGCTCGGCGAGCTGAGCCAGAGCGCGACCCCGCACGCGGTCCAGGCGGCGCCCGAACCGCGCCTCGTCCCGAAGCGTCAACCGGCCGAGCCGCTCACGGAGCTCGGCGCGGGACGGAGTGGTGGACATGGCTGTTACGAGGGTAGTGGCGCGCCGTCAGGCAAGCCTTCTCCAGCACGAGCCGTCCGGTCTCCAGCCGGGTCATAGCGCCCGCTCGAACACGACGCGGTCGGCTCCCGGACCGTCGTAGTCGGGCACCGGGCCACGCACCGTGAAGCCCATCGCGCGATGGAACGCGATCGAGGTCGTGTTCGCGGGCGACGTGATCGCGCTGACCCGCGTCACGCCGTCGTCCCGGGCGGCGGCGAAGAACGTCTCGTACAGGCGTCGCGCGAGACCGGATTGTCGCGCCGCCGGGGAGACTCCCACGAAATGGACGTAGGCCCGGTCGGGTGCCGACGCCGAGTAGAACCCGATCAGGAAGCCGGCCAGCGCACCGTCGTCCTCCGCGACGAGCGACGTCGCATGGAAGTGGTCGAGGAACAGCCGGGGCAGCATCCGGGCGAGCGGCTGACCCCACCACTCGTCCACGACCGACACGATCGCCTCGTAGTCGTCCGGCCGCGCCGTTCGCACAGCTACGGTCACGCGGGCTTGACCGCCTGCAGCGTGTAGGTGAGCGGCAGCCGCCACGGCCGCTCGACGAGGCGCCATTCCTGCAGCTCGCCGGCCTGCTCCATCTGGCCGGGCAACGCCTCCCACGGCACGGAGTCGTGCTCGACGAGCTGGGTCAGCGTCAGGCCCTCGTCGAACAGCGCGGTGACGACCTCGCCCAGCCCGTGATTCCAGCTGTGCGTGACCGTGTTCTCGAACCGGGCGCCGGCATCGGCGTAGCTGCCCTGCTCGTCGAACACGACCGCGTCGGGACGCTCGAAGTACGGGTAGTCGACGACGATCCGATCACGGTGCGCCTCGTCGATCGCCCACATCATCGGATGCCCTTCCCGAATGAACAGCCGTCCTCCAGGTTTGAGCAGCGTCGCGACCACGTTCGCCCAACGCCGGATGGACGGCAGCCAGCACAGCGCGCCGATGCCGGTGAACACCAGGTCGAACTGCGCAGCGCCCAGGACGTCGACCGCGTTGTAGACCTCGCTCTCGACGAACTCGGTGTCGGCGCCGGCCAAGGACGCGAGGCGTCGCGCCTCGACGATGGCCACGCCGGAAAAGTCGAGCCCGGTCATGCGGGCCCCGAGCCGGGCCAACGAGATCGTGTCGGTGCCGATGTGGCACTGCAGGTGCACCCCGCGCAGCCCGGCGATGTCGCCCAGCCGGGGCAGGTCGAAGCGAACGACATTGCTCAGTTCCGCCGGGTCGTTGGCGAAGCGGTCGAATCCGTAGAAGTCCGATGCCGCATGCACCGGGGCCCGCTCGTCCCAGTTGGCGCGGTTCACGGCGCGGTAGTCGTCCATACGATCACCGTGCCATGCGCGGGGAGCGTCACGCGACTGGGTTAGCGCGCCCGCTCATGTCTTCGTAGCCTGCAGCGTGTACGTCAGCGGCAGCCGCCACGGCCGATCGATCAGCCGCCATTCCTCGAGCTCGCCGACCTGTTCCATCTGTCCGGGCAGCGCCTCCCAGGGCGCGGTGTCGTGGTCGACGAGCTGGGTCAGTGTCATGCCCTCGTCGAGCAGCGCGGTCACGATCTCGCCGAGGCCGTGGTTCCACATGTGGCTGACTGTGTGCTGGAAGCTGACCTCGGTCTCGACGTACGAGCTCTGGTCTCCGAACACGGTCGGCTCAGGACGTTCGAAGTACGGGTACGCGACGACGATCCGGCCGTCTTCCTCGTCGACCGCCGAAAGCATCGGATGCCCTTCGCGGATGAACAGCCGTCCTCCCGGCTTGAGCAGGGCCGCGACCACGCTCGCCCAGCGCCGGATGTCAGGCAGCCAGCACAGCGCGCCGATGCCGGTGAACACCAGGTCGAACTGCGCAGCGCCCAGGACGTCGACCGCGTCGTACGCGTCAGCCTCGACGAACTCGGTGTCGGCCCCGATCCGGGACGCGAGGCCTCGCGCCTCGGCGATCGCCGCTCCGGAGAAGTCGAGCCCGGTCATGCGGGCGCCGAGCCGGCTCAGCGAGATCGTGTCGGTGCCGATGTGGCACTGCAGGTGCACGCCGCGCAGCCCGGCAACGTCACCCAATCGCGGCCGGTCGAAGCGGACCACCGGGCTCAGGGCCGCCGGGTCGGCGACGAAGCTGTCCACGTCGTAGAACGCCGACGCCGCGTGCACCGGAGCACGCTCGTCCCAGCTGGCACGGTTCATGGTGCGGTAGTCGTCGTCCACCTCAGTACCGTGCCACACGGGGCGCGTCAGCGGATGATCAGGCCGTCCGTGACGGCGCCGCGGGAGGCCAGGTAGCCGGCGACGCGCTGGTGCGCCGCCTGGTAGGCGTCGCGCGCGGCCGCCGATGTGGCAGATGACGCCAGCGCGGCCGGTAGATCGATCAGCCGCACCTTCGGGGCGACGTCCACCCAGGTCGGGATAGCCTCCGCCACCGTGGTCTTCCACGTGTGCGGTGCCACCTCGGTGAACGTGAACCGCGGCATCGCACCTTCACGGTCGTCGTTGCGGATCTCGGCGTGCCTCGAGATCTGATCGCCCATGCTGTAGGCGACCCACTTGCCGTTGATGCGCTCGAACGGTTCGACGGCATGGGAGTGATCGCCCAGGATCACGTCGATGTCGGGCGAGGCGAGCAGCGCGTGCGCCTGCTGCACCTGAAGAGCCGTGACGCCGTGGTTGTACTCGACGCCCCAGTGCAGGCTCAGCACCACGATGTCGGCACCGGCCCGCTTCGCGCGACGGGCCGCGGCGAGGATCGTCGGCACGTCGGTCAGATTGGCTTCCCATTCCTGGCCGGCCGGACGGGTCAGGCCGTTGAAGCCGAACGAGTACGCCAGCTGGGCCACGCGAGCGCCGTTGCCCAGCGTGATGATCAGCGGGCGAGCCGCCTCGGCCGGCGTGCGCGCGCTGCCGGTGTGCTCGAGCCCGGCGGCGTCCAGCTCGTCGAGGGTCCGCTTCAAGCCGGAGAACCCCTGGTCGATCGTGTGGTTGGACGCCGTGGTGCAGCTGTCGTACCCCGCGCCGCGCAGCGCGGTGAGCACCTGCGGCGGCGCGCTGAACGTCGGGTAGCCCTGGAAGGGACCGCCGGGCGGAGCGAGCGGCGTCTCCAGCTCGCAGATCGCGACGTCGACTGCTCGGGTCCGCGGCACCACCGACGCGAAGATCGGTCCGAAGTCGTACCCGGTCCGGCCCTCGGCGTGCGCGTCGGCGGCAGCCTGCTCCCACACCGGCGGATGGATCAGCACGTCGCCCGAGCCGATGACGGTCACCGTCCGCGGCTGGGATGGCCGCGGCGGTCGCGTCGCCGACGGAGTCACGGTATGGGTGACCGTGACGTGCAGTGTCGGCGCCGGCCGCGCGTCGTGGTGACCGTCGCACCCGGCGAGGAGGAGCGCGCCCACCGCGCCAACCACCAGCACGGCGATCCGGCGACGGTTCATCCCGGCATCGTCGCACCAGCCCGTCGACTCAACACATCGGACCCGAAACGCATCTAGTAGGTGGCAGGCTGACGTCCGGAGGGAGCAGACGTGGACTTCGACGAGTTCACCCAGACCGGGTTGCGCCCGCTGCTGCAGTTCACGCGGGCGCTCACCGGCGACCGTGGCCTCGCCGAGGACGTCGTCCAGGAGGTACTGATCCGGCTGCACGCGCGCGGTGACCGGATCAGTGACATCGACCATCTCGGCGCCTACGCCCGACGGATGGCCGTCAACGAGTACCTCAGCTGGGGACGCAAGTGGTTCCGTCAGCGGCCGACGCCTGTCCTGCCGGAGCCGCCGCCGCAGTCCGACCACGCCGAGCGCCACGCCGAACACGACTGGCTGCGGACGGAGTTGGCGGGGCTGCCGCGGCGGCAACGTGCGGTACTCGTGCTGCGCTACTACGCCGGGCTGACCGACGCCGAGATCGCCGACGAACTCGATTGCAGTGCCGGCACGGTGCGCTCGCACGCCTCGCGGGCCCTCGCGACGCTGCGCGTCGAGATCACTCGCCTACAGGAGTTACCGACATGATCACCGAATCCGACCTGCGCGCGGTCCTGACCGACGAGGCGCGCGACGTCAGCGAACCCGCCGAGATCCTTGCCCGACTGCATGTCGCCGAGCGTCAGCCGACCGCCAAGCGCCGCTGGTTGGCCCCCTTGGCCGCGGCCGCGGCGGTGGCGGCAGCCGTCGTCGTGGCCGGCACGCTCGTGGTCGACCACCGGGCGGGGCACAGCGATCAGCCGGCGTCGACCCGGCCGAGCGCGCTCGGCCGGGATCTGTGGTTCACGCCGTACGTCCACCCGATCGAGGGCTATGACGTGACCGCCATCAGCATGGACAATTCCGCGGTAGGCATCGGGGTCCGGTACCCGGGCCACACCGACAGCGAGGCGGGCTCGGTCACGGCGTACGCGCCCGGTATCTGGGATCCAGCCCTCGCGAAGGGGAGCGAGCGGCTCACCGTGCAGGGCCGGCCGGCCTATTACGGGGTGATGAACCAGGGCGGCTATATGTTGCCGACGCTGGCCTGGCAGTCCGGCTCCGGTGGCTGGATCGTCATCCGGGGATGGGACGACTCGGCCGCCCGCTCCCGGCATCTCGACCCGCGTAAGGAGGAGTTGCGGGTTGCCGCCAAGGTGGACGACACCGCTGCCGAACGGCTGCACTTGCCGTTCCGGATCGGCTACCTGCCGGCCGGCCTGCAATTCCAGATGGTGTCGGCGCACCTGACCAAGCCGGCCGGCGAAACCCAAATCATGTTCAGCCCAACCGGCACGACGCACTACGACCGGACTGGAACACTCTCCGATCGGACGTTGCCGCCCGGCGTGGTGTCGATCATCCTCTTGCCGAACTCGCAGCCCGGGCAGTTCACCGTCCGCAACACGAAGGTGGACGGTCACGCCGCAGACTTCGAGGACGCCGGTGACGGCCAGCGGGTCCTGGCGGTGGATGTCGGCGTCGGCAGCCTCACCCTGCAAGGCCCCTACTCGAAGGCCGAGCTGATCAAGATCTTCCGCTCGATCACGCTGGCCCCCGACGTCGACGACCCGGCCACCTGGTTCGACGCCACCAAGTAGACCGGCCGGGCCGCTACGATCCGGCGGTGCCCGAGCCGTCGCCACACCGGCCGAAGGATCTGTCCGAACTCGAACTCGGCTTCGCCCGCCAGCGCGCCGTGCGATGGTTGTCGCCCCGCGTGCTGGTGGGCACCGGCCTGCGGGTGTTGCTCGCGAACATCTTCGGCAGCTACTCGGACAAGCGCGAGCTGCAGGCCGTACTGCCCGGTACGGTCCACCGCCACGACACGGACGACGAGTTGTGGCTCGACTTCGTCGCGGACGTCGGCGACGGGTTCGACGCGACGTATTCGGTGGCCTCGCTGCTGGCCGCGCCCGAGCTCGACGTCGACGGAACGCCCTTGCCGCGTGGGCAATTGCTGATCCTCGGCGGCGACGAGGTCTACCCGGTCGCGTCCACCCGCGGCTACGAGGATCGGACGAAGGGGCCCTACCGCGCGGCGCTGCCCGAGCCTCCGCCGGCCCAGCCGACGATGTTCGCCCTGCCCGGCAACCACGACTGGTACGACGGGCTGACGGCGTTCCTGCGCATGTTCACCCAGCAACGTCCGATCGGCGGCTGGGCCACCGAGCAGACCCGCAGCTACTTCGCCATCGCATTGCCACAGCGATGGTGGCTCTTTGCCGTCGACGCCCA
>Ga0137415_10006955_pt1 | contig 11227 bp, 5 predicted proteins | sample CZODoug3_1_1_16f_FD_183082 | JGI IMG/M metagenome (GOLD analysis project Ga0137415, IMG submission 183082) | Vadose zone soil fungal communities from Angelo Coast Range Reserve, California, USA - CZODoug3_1_1_16fungal (Hybrid Assembly) | ecosystem: Environmental > Terrestrial > Soil > Vadose...
GATGGCGTTGACAATCGCCACCGGCTTCGTCGTCGACGATGCGATCGTCATGATCGAAAACATTTCACGCTATATCGAGGCGGGCGATCCGCCGTTGCAGGCCGCGCTGAAGGGGTCCGCCCAGATCGGTTTTACGATCATCTCGCTGACGGTATCGCTGATCGCGGTATTGATCCCTCTGCTCTTCATGCCCGATGTGGTCGGCCGGCTGTTTCGGGAGTTCGCCATTACCCTTGCGGTCACGATCGTCATTTCCGCGGTCGTCGCGTTGACGCTCGTTCCGATGATGTGCGCCAAGATTCTGCGCTACCGGCGTCCATCGGAAATGTCGCTCGTGGCGCGCAAGAGCCAGCAGTGGTTCGACGGGCTGATCGCCCAGTACGGCAGGTTGTTGACCTGGGTGCTCGACCATCAGCCGCTCACCCTGCTGGTGGCGGTCGGAACCCTGGGCCTGACCGTGTTTCTCTACATCGTGATCCCGAAGGGGTTTTTCCCGGTGCAAGACACGGGCCTGATCCAAGGGATCTCCGAAGCCGCGCCGTCGGTTTCCTTTGAAGCAATGGCACGGCGTCAGCAGGCGCTCGCGGCCGTCATCCTCAAGGACCCCGATGTCGTCAGCCTGTCTTCCTTTATCGGGGTCGATGGCACCAACCCGACGCTCAACACCGGTCGGTTTCTCATCAACCTCAAACCGCCCGATCAGCGCCGAGCGACGGCCAGCGATGTAATTCGGCGCTTGGAACGAGAAACGCGAGACGTCGCCGGCATCGCGCTCTACATGCAGCCGGTCCAGGATCTGACGATCGACGCAGCGGTCAGCCGTTCGCAGTACAATTTCGTGCTCGAGGACGCCAACCCCGGCGAATTCGCGGTCTGGGTTCCGAAGCTGCTCGATCGCCTGCAGCAGCTTCCGCAGATCGAGGGGGTTACGAGCAATTACGCGGAAAACGGGCTTTCTGCCTATATCCTGATCGACCGCCCGACCGCCGCGCGTTTCGGGATCACCCCCGCCACCGTCGACAATGCGCTCTATGATTCGTTCGGGCAGCGCATCGTCTCGACCATCTTCACCCAGTCGAACCAATACCGGGTGATCCTCGAGGCCGATCCGGCACTGCAGCAATCGCTGAGCTCGTTGGGCTCGCTCTATCTGCCCTCATCGACCGCTGCGAACGGCCAAGTGCCGCTTTCGGCACTCGCTCGGGTCGAGGAACAAACCGCACCGCTCCAGATCAGTCACCTCGGGCAATTTCCGTCAACCACCGTGTCGTTCAACCTGGCGCCTGGCGCCTCGCTCGGGGAGGCGGTTGATGCGATCAAGGAGGCCGAGCGGGAAATCGGCATGCCGGCCAGCATGATCACGGTATTCCAAGGTGCGGCGCTGGCGTTTCAGGCGGCACTCGGCAACGAGCTCGTGCTGATCATCGCCGCGATCATCACGATGTACATTGTACTCGGTGTCCTCTACGAAAGCTTCATCCACCCGATCACGATCCTTTCGACACTGCCTTCCGCTGGTGTCGGTGCGCTCCTCGCGCTGATGATCGACGCCAGCGATCTCAGCGTCATCGCGATCATCGGCATCATCTTGTTGATCGGCATCGTCAAGAAGAATGCCATCATGATGGTCGACTTCGCGCTCGATGCCGAGCGCAGCGAGGGCAAGACACCGCGCGAGGCGATTTACCAGGCTTGCCTGTTGCGTTTCCGGCCGATTCTGATGACGACCATGGCGGCGCTCTTTGCCGCGCTGCCTTTGATGCTCGGAAGCGGGACCGGCTCGGAGCTGCGCCATCCGTTGGGGGTGACCATCGTCGGCGGCCTGATTTTCAGCCAATTGCTGACGCTGTTCACGACCCCGGTCATCTATCTCAGCTTCGACCGGCTTGGCCAGCTATTGCGCCGTAATGTTGGTCCCGGCGCAGCAAGGCCGGAGGGTGCCGGCCCATGAACCCTTCGGCGCTGTTCATCGAGCGGCCGGTGGCGACAACCTTGCTCACTCTCGCCATCGCGCTCGCCGGGCTCTTTGCCTTTTTGAAGCTTCCCGTCGCGCCGCTGCCGCAGGTTGATTTTCCGACGATCTCGGTGTTCGCGACAATGCCGGGAGCGAGCCCCGATACGATGGCGACGTCCGTGGCGACACCGCTCGAACGTCACCTGGGAGTCATTGCCGACGTCACCGAAATGACCTCGCAAAGCACCGTCGGAAATGCGCGTATCACCCTCCAATTTGGTCTGAACCGAAGTATCGACGGTGCGGCGCGCGATGTTCAGGCGGCAATCAACGCGGCGCGCGCCGACCTTCCGACCAGCCTGCGTACCAACCCGACTTACCGCAAGGTCAATCCCGCCGACGCGCCGATCGCGATCCTGGCGATGACCTCGAACACGCTGACCAGGGGTCAGATTTACGATGCCGCGTCGAGCATTGTGCAACAGGCGCTGTCCCAGATCGACGGCGTCGGGCAGGTGGCGATTGGCGGAAGCTCGCTGCCGGCGGTGCGCGTCGAGCTCAACCCGCTGGCATTGTTCAAATACGGGATCGGTCTCGAAGACGTGCGCGCCGCGCTCGCCTCGGCCAACGCGCACAGCCCAAAGGGCATGATCGAAGAGGGCGACCAACGATTTCAGATCTACACCAACGACCAGGCGAACCGCGCCGCAGATTACCGCCCGCTGGTGATTGCCTACCGCAATGGGTCCCCAGTGCGTCTGACCGATATCGCCGAGGTCAGGGATTCGGTCGAAAATCTCCGCAACCAGGGGCTCGCCAACGGCAAGCCTGCAGTTCTGGTTTTCATCTATAAGCAGCCGGGCGCCAACATCATCGAGACGGTGGATCGCGTCAAAGCGATCCTGCCCCAACTCGCAGCCTCGATCCCAAGCGCCATCAATGTCGAGATGACCTTGGACCGGACCGTCACGATCCGGGCCTCGCTGCGTGACGTCGAGCGCACCTTGATGATTGCAATCTGCCTCGTCGTCCTTGTCGTCTTCGCGTTCCTCCGAGATGCGCGCGCCGCCTTGATCCCCAGCGTCGCGGTGCCGGTCTCGCTGATCGGCACGTTCGGCGTGATGTATTTGCTGGGCTACAGCCTCAACAACCTTTCTCTGATGGCGTTGACGATCTCGACCGGTTTCGTCGTCGACGATGCGATCGTTGTGTTGGAGAATGTCACCCGGCACATCGAAGCCGGCAAGACCCGGATGCAGGCCGCACTCCAGGGCGCCGGCGAGGTCGGGTTCACCGTATTGTCGATGAGCCTCTCGCTGATCGCCGTCTTCGTGCCGATTTTGCTGATGGGCGGCATCGTTGGACGCTATTTCCGCGAGTTCGCGATGACCTTGTCGGTCGCGATTCTGATTTCATTGGCCGTATCGCTGACGACGACGCCGACGATGTGCGCCTATCTGCTCCGTAATCCTCGCGACCAGGGGGCCGGCCGACTCAATCGGGTCAGCGAGTACGTTTTCCAGGCCATCCTCAGGCTCTATGAGCGGAGCTTGCGGCGGGCGTTGCAGTGGCCGTCGCTGGTCATGCTGAGCCTATTGGCGACATTGGGTTTTGGCGTCTATCTCGTTACGATCGTTCCCAAGGGCTTCTTCCCAAATCAGGACGTCGGATTAATGGTGGGCGGCATTCAAGCCGACCAGAGCATCTCCTTCCAGATGATGGAAAAAAAGCTATCCCAGTTTGTCGACATCATTCAGCGAGATCCCGCGGTTAAGGACGTCAACGCATTTACCGGCGGCAGCCAGACCAATTCCGGTTTCGTGTTCGTCGTCCTGAAGCCGCTCTCCGAGCGCCAGGTGTCGATGGAGAAAGTCATCGGCCGGCTGCGACCCAAGCTCAACCAGGTCGCTGGAGCTCGGCTGTTTTTGCAAGGAGCGCAGGACATCCGGGTCGGCGGGCGCGCGAGCTACGCTCAATACCAGTACACCCTGTTGGCCGACGACACTGCCGAGCTTTACGAGTGGGCGCCCAAGCTCGAAACGGCACTGCAAAAGGTGCCGCTCTTGACCGACGTCAATCTCGACCAGCAGCAAAAGGGGCTGGAGGTTGATCTGGTCGTCGACCGTGCTGCCGCCGCACGCCTTGGTCTTACCGTCAGCCAAATCGACAATACCCTATACGACGCGTTCGGCCAACGACAAGTATCGGTGATCTATGCCCCGCAAAACCAATACCACGTCATCATGGAAGTGGCCCCCGAGTTCTGGCAAAACCCGGACACCCTGAACCAGATCTACGTTAGCACGAGCGGTGGTGCGGTCGGAGGTACAAAATCGACCAACGCACTTGCCGGGACGGTCCTGACCAAGGTGCCGACGCCTACAAGTGCGAACGCGGCGACTACCGTCGCGCAGATCGCCGGCGACACGGCGCGAAATCTAGCCAACAACGCGCTCGCCAACACCGGCCGCGCAGCGACTTCGACCGGTACCCCGGTTAGCGTTTCTCGAGAGACGATGGTGCCGCTTTCCGCCGTTGCCCATTTCGGCCCGGGCAACACGCCTCTTGCGGTCAATCACCAAAACCTCTTCGTTGCATCGACGATCTCGTTCAATCTCGCGCCGAACGTCTCGCTCAGCCAGGCCACGGCGGCGATCGAGGATGAGATGCGCAAGCTTGGCGTGCCGGCCTCGATCCGCGGCAGCTTTCAGGGGACGGCGAGGATGTTCCAGCAGTCGCTCGATAATGAGCCGGTTCTGGTCGCTGCGGCGCTGCTGGCCGTTTATATCGTCCTCGGGGTGCTCTACGAGAGCTTCATCCACCCGATCACGATTTTGTCGACCCTGCCCTCGGCTGGGGTTGGCGCGGTGCTGGCGCTCATCTACACCGGCACCGAGCTCAGCATCATGGCGATGATTGGCGTTATTCTGCTGATCGGCATCGTCAAAAAGAACGCGATCATGATGATCGATTTCGCCCTCGATGCTGAGCGCCGCGAGGGTTTGACCTCGCGTGAGGCGATCTATCAAGCCTGCCTCAAGCGGTTTCGGCCGATCATCATGACGACGATGGCGGCAATGTTTGGAGCAGTACCATTGGCAATCGGCTTCGGTGAGGGGGCCGAATTGCGCCAGCCGCTCGGCATCTCGATCGTCGGCGGATTGCTCGTTAGCCAATTCCTGACCCTCTACACGACGCCCGTCATCTACCTCTATCTCGACCGCTTCCGGCTGTCGGTGCAACGCCGCTGGCGAATTCGCCATCCGCGGCTTGCTTCCGAGCGCCTTCTCGAACCTGGCGAGTGACCATGGCTGAGCGGTAGCGACGGCGACATTGGGGGGATGCAAGTAGTTGGCGTCAAAACCCTCTCCCGCATCGCGGGAGAGGGGGGACCCAGCCCACAGGGCTGGGTGGGTGAGGGCGTATCTTACTGGCAGCGTCCTCCCTCACCCGGCTCGCTCTGCTCGCCACCCTCTCCCGCATTGCGGGAGAGGGGCGTTGCGTGGATGGGTGCTGTTGCCACCGCCGTGTTTCTTTCGGCCTGCACAGTCGGCCCCGATTACCGGCGGCCTGACGCGCCGGTACCGGCCCAATACAAGGAAACGGGGTGGAAGGTCGGCGAGCCGAGCGATGCGATCGACCGCGGCGCCTGGTGGTCGGTCTACAAGGATCCCGTACTCGACGATCTGGAAAAGCAGATCGACATTTCCAATCAGAACCTCAAAGCCGCCGAAGCGGCGTTTCAGCAAGCGGAATGGATCGTCGCCCAGGCCCGCGCCGGCTTTTTCCCGACCTTTAATCTGAATGCGAGCGCGCAGCGTTCGCGAACCGGCGGTGGCTCCAGTAGCAGTACGGGCGCCGGCCGATCCGGCTTCACCAGCAGCTCTTTCAGCACCTCTGCGTCGGCGAGCTGGGTGCCGGACCTCTGGGGTAAGATCCGCCGTACTGTCGAAGGCGATGTGGCGAGCGCCCAGGCGAGCGCCGGCGATCTCGCCAGCGCCCGTCTTGCAGCACAGGGTACGCTGGCCAGCGACTATCTGCAGCTCAGGGTCGCCGACGAGTTGAAGCGCCTGCTCGACGCCGCAGCCTCGTACTATGCCGAATCTCTGCGGATCACGCGCAACCAGTATCAGAGCGGCACTGCAGACCAGTCGGCCGTCTCTCAGGCCGAGGCGCAGCTCGAGAGCACGCAAGCGCAGGCGATTGCGGTCGGCGTGACGCGTGCCCAGCTCGAGCACGCGATCGCCGTCCTGATCGGCAAGCCGCCCGCGGAGTTTTCGATTCTCCCGACGGAGGCGGTGATCGCGGTGCCGGTAATACCGGCAGAGATGCCGTCCGCGCTTTTGGAGCGTCGCCCCGACATTGCCGCCGCCGAGCGGCTGATGGCGTCGGCCAATGCACAGATCGGCATCGCCGAAGCGGCGTTTTATCCGACGATCACCCTTTCGGCCGATTCCGGGACTTCGGCGTTGACGCTGAACCGTCTGTTGGCCACTTCGAGCCGCTTCTGGGCGTTTGGATCGACCCTTGTGGAAACAGTGTTCGATGCCGGCGCGCGCGCCGCTATCGTAGAAGAGGCGCGCGCCTTCTTCGACCAGACCATCGCGAATTACCGGCAGAGCGTGCTGATCGGGTTTCAGCAGGTCGAGGACCAGCTCGCGGCGTTGCGCATCCTCGCTCAGCAGGCCGAGGTGCAGGACAAGGCTGTGGCGGCAGCATTCGAGGCCGCGCGGATCCTCAATAACCAGTATCTGGCCGGCACCGTCGCGTATACGAGCGTCATCGTCGCCGATCAGACCGCGCTCACCGACGCCGTGACGGCCGTCAACATTCGGCAGAGCCGGCTTGTCGCGAGTGCCGCGCTGATCCAGGCGTTGGGCGGCGGCTGGGACACCGCTCAGCTGCCGAGCCGCGAGCGCATCGACGAGGACGCTCCGCTCAATTTCAGCCCGTTCCCGCCGGCGGCGGAGGTGCGAAGTCGCTGAGCGCCGCCGCCTCGGCCGGGAAATTCGAGGTCGACCGGATAACGCGACGCGTGGGCGAGGGCATCCTCTTGAAACAGCGGTTGCACGGGCGCACGTCACGAGCGCAATGCCGTCGCCCCGCCTGCAATACCGCCGCCCAGTTTTAGCCGCTGCGGCGGCGCAGGTTGGTCTGGCGCTGCTAGGGCTCCTCATCTCGGGGACGAACATGGCTCAGGAAAGCTCGCAATCGGCGCCGCTCGTGCTGAAAGACCTCCAGGGCGGGTTCGCCGGAGAGACCGGGAGGGTCTGGACGATCTCACCGGACGGGGGTTACACGGTCGCCCGTCAGATCGGTCTGAAGGAACTCGAGCCGGACCAACAGGGGCGGTTGACGCCGCAGCAGTGGGCGCAGCTCAAAACCTTATTGGACCGGCTGGCAGTGACGGCGCCGCGGCAGCTCGGCGGTGCGCCCCAGGTCAATGCACGCCGGATCACCCTTTCCTACGGCGGAAAGCAATCGGTGCTGAATTTGCCGCCGGCCGGGGACAATCCGGGAGCATCGCGCAGCGCAGCCGGCGATGATCCGACCCGTCTACTACTGGAGCTCGCCGACGATTTGAGATCCATGACCGGCAGTTGATCCGCCGGCCCGAGATTTCAGGTGTGAGCAAGATCACACTTATACCCTATTCAGGGTGTTATATTAACCTTACCGGACGGAGATAGGCCGATGTCCGGGAGCAATCGTTACGGGAGATCGTCATGCTATTGTATGGCTGCGAGAGTAGGCATCGCCATTCCATTTTCTGCATCGTGCCACCGCATGTGCTGCGGGAGATTGCCCGCCGCGGCAACGCGGCTCAGCGAAACGCTGCCCTCGACACGCTTGCCCTCGACACTACCATGCGCACCCAGCGCATGGCCTTTCAGTTGCTTGCCACGAGCGCTCCTCGCCCGGTGCTGACAGCGGCCGCGCCGCAAGTCCATCGGACGATCTATACGGCCAAGAACACCCAGACCGAGCCGGGCACCCTCGTCCGCTCGGAAGGTCAGGGCGCTTCGGGCGATCAGGAGGTCGACGAGGCTTATGGCGGCCTCGGCAGCACCTTCGACTTCTATCTGCAAAACTATCAGCGCAATTCGATCGATGATCACGGATTGCCGCTGATCGCCACCGTCCACTACGACAAGAAATTCGACAACGCGTTCTGGGACGGGCACCAGATGGTGTTCGGCGATGGCGACGGAGTCATTTTCAACCGCTTTACGATCTCATTGGACGTGATCGGGCATGAGCTGACCCACGGCGTCACCGGCTCCGAAGCCAACCTGCTCTATTCCGGCCAGTCGGGAGCGTTGAACGAATCGGTCTCCGATGTCTTCGGCTCGCTCGTCAAGCAATATGCGCTGAAGCAGACCGCCAGCGAAGCGGACTGGCTGATCGGCGCCGGGCTTCTGACCTTCAAGGACCAGGCTCTGCGCTCGATGAAGACCCCCGGCACGGCCTACGACAACAACGTGCTCGGAAAGGATCCGCAGCCGGCCGATATGCAGCATTATGTCAATACCGCGCAGGACAATGGCGGGGTTCACATCAATTCCGGCATCCCCAATCACGCCTTCTACCTGGTCGCAACCGCCCTGGGCGGTAACGCTTGGGTCAAGGCCGGGCAAATCTGGTACGACACGATCCGCGACAGGAACCTGAGGCGCACGGCGACTTTCGCCGCCTTTGCCGGACGCACCGTGGCCAATGCCAAGCGTCGCTACGGCACCACCAGCGCCGAGCAGAAGGCCGTCGCCGACGCCTGGAACAAGGTCGGCGTGAAGCCCGCCTAAAGCCCGAAGGGAGTCTGGCGGGGCACCTGTCGGGTGCCCCGCCGCCAATCCTGTTCCCAACGCCCCTCTAGCTGAACCGATTGACACTTCAGCCCGACGCCGCAAACACTCTCCCGCTGTTGCAGCGAGGACGAGAGGCGTCGAGCGGTGGAGAATGGCGGGAGATTGGGTGTCGATATCGGGGGCACCTTCACCGATGTCGCGCTCGAGGCGCGGGGCCGACGGTTTAGCGCCAAGATCCTGACGACCCCGGAAGCCGCCGAGCGCGCCGTCCTCGACGCGATCCACACGGTTTTGCGCGAAGCCGCACTCGCCCCCGCCAATATGTCGATTATCATTCACGGCACGACCTTAGCGACCAACGCGATCATCGAGCGCAAGGGCGCCAAGACCGCGCTCTTAACCACGGAGGGCTTTCGTGACACGATCGAAATCCGCCACGAAAACCGCTTCGAGCAGTACGACGTCAATATCGACCTGCCGCCGCCGCTCGTGCCGCGCCGCCGGCGCTTTCCGGTGCGCGAGCGCATCGATGCCCGCGGCCGGGTCCTGATGCCGCTCGACGAGGCTGGGGTGTCCTCGCTCGCCGACCGTCTCGCCGCTGAGGGCATCGAGTCCGTAGCGATCGGCTTTCTGCACAGCTTCACGAACCCGGCGCATGAGCGTCGTGCCGCAGAGCTCGTCGCCGAGCGGCTCCCTACCGTGCCGGTCACTCTGTCGAGCGACGTGTCGCCGGAGATGCGCGAATACGAGCGTTTCTCGACCGCCTGCGCCAATGCCTATGTCCAGCCGCTGATCAGCCGCTATCTCGCCAATCTCCAGACCTTGCTGCGCCGCGAGGGGTTTGTTTGCCCGCTCTTTCTGATGCTGTCGGGCGGCGGGCTGACGGCTGTCGAGACGGCAATCCGCTTTCCGGTGCGGCTCGTCGAGTCGGGCCCCGCGGGCGGAGCCATCTTCGCCGGCGAGATCGCCCGGCAATGCGGGCTCGACAAGGTGTTGTCTTACGATATGGGTGGGACGACGGCGAAAATCTGCTTGATCGACGACCTCAAGCCGCAGACCAGCCGCGCCTTCGAGGTCGCGCGCATCTATCGCTTCAAGAAGGGGAGCGGGCTACCTCTGCGCATTCCGGTCATCGAGATGGTCGAGATCGGCGCGGGCGGCGGGTCGATCGCCCGGGTCGACCGGCTGAAGCGGATCACCGTCGGGCCGGACAGTTCCGGGGCTGACCCCGGCCCCGCCTGCTATGGGCGCGGCGGCACCGCACCGACGGTGACCGATGCGGATCTTCTGCTCGGCCGCATCGATCCGACCGGCTTTTCGGGCGGGCGCATGGCCCTCGACCGGGACGCGGCGGAGGCGGCGATGCGGCGCGAGATCGCCGAGCCGCTGGCGTTGGCGCTCGAGCTCGCGGCCCTCGGGGTCAGCGAGATCGTCGACGAGAACATGGCCAATGCCGCCCGCGTCCACGCTATCGAGAGCGGCAAGGACGCGCGCGGCCGCACCCTTATCGCCTTTGGCGGTGCGGCACCGCTGCACGCCGCGCGGCTCGCCGAAAAGCTCGGTCTCGACCGAGTGCTGGTGCCGTCCTATGCCGGGGTCGGCTCGGCGGTCGGGTTTCTGCGCGCGCCGATCGCCTACGAGATCGTGCGCTCCTCACTGCAGCGCCTCGACCAGTTCGACGCCGCCGCGGCCAATGCGCTCTTCGCCGCAATGCGCGGCGAGGCCGAACCAATTGTCCGCCGCGGCGCCGGCGAGGCACCGCTGACCGAAACCCGTTCCGCCTTCATGCGCTATCGCGGCCAAGGCCACGAAATCGCGGTGCCATTATCGACCCGAATGTACCGTGACGATGATGCGGCCCTGCTCCGCGCCGCGTTCGAGGACGAGTACCGCAGCCTCTACAGCCGGGTCATCCCCGGGGTGGAGGTCGAGATCCTCAGCTGGGTATTGCTGCTTTCAGCCCCAGTCCCGGCCGAAACCACCGCCCCGCAGCCGACTCCCCAGCCGCACACGCCGCAACCCGCACGCTCGCGCCCGGTCCTCGACCCCGAAACCGGCGAGTTCATCGAGGTGGCGATCCACCAGCGCCGCGACCTCTTACCCGGTGCCGCGATCCCCGGCCCTGCCGTCATCGTCGAAGACGAAACCTCGACCGTCGTCAGCCGCCTCTTCGATGCCCGGGTCGACGCCTTTGGCTATATCGAACTCACCCGCCGGGGAGGTGCCTAGTGTTTGTGACACTATCCGACGAGCAGCGTCGTTTTGTGCAGACCGTCCGCGACCTGGCGCAGAGCGAGTTCCGGCCCCGCGCGCTGCAATATATGAACGGCGCCTTCCCATGGGAAAACATGCGCGCCCTCGCCGGGCTGGGCGTGCTCGGAATGGCCGTCCCCGAACAATATGGCGGGCTTGGCCTGCCGGTCTTCGACACCGCCCTCGTCCTCGAGGAGATCGCCAAGACCTGCTA
>Ga0137415_10006958_pt1 | contig 11225 bp, 10 predicted proteins | sample CZODoug3_1_1_16f_FD_183082 | JGI IMG/M metagenome (GOLD analysis project Ga0137415, IMG submission 183082) | Vadose zone soil fungal communities from Angelo Coast Range Reserve, California, USA - CZODoug3_1_1_16fungal (Hybrid Assembly) | ecosystem: Environmental > Terrestrial > Soil > Vadose...
GCGCGACCCTGATCGGGACGCGGTCGTTCGGCAAAGGCTCGGTGCAGACCATCATCCCGCTTGGTGCCGGCAACGGCGCGCTGGCGCTCACCACGGCGCGTTATTTCACGCCGTCGGGGCGATCGATCCAGGCCAAGGGCATCGCGCCGGACATCGAGATCTTGCAGAATGTGCCGGACGAGTTGAAGGGCCGCGCCGACATCCGCGGCGAGGCGTCGATGCGCGGGCATCTTTCCGCGGAAGGCGCCGAACAGACCGGTTCGCAATCCTACGTGCCGCTGGATGAAAAGGACGACAAGGCATTGGCCGCGGCCTACAACCTGTTGCGTGGCGTAACGGTCAATGCCGACGTGCGGCCCGCGCCGCCCGCGCCAAAGGCGGCCGTTCCCAACTGAAGCGGATTGCCTTCTGATCGCTTTGGCGGCGAAGTTTATGCGGCGGCGACAGCCGCCGCTTGTTTGTGATGGGACGCGAACAGTTCCTTGAGCTGCCGGGCGGGTTTGGCCGCGCTGAACAGATAGCCCTGCATCTCCGAACAGCCGAGCGCGCGCAGCAAGTCGCGCTGTTGCTCGGTCTCGACGCCTTCGGCCGTCGTCGTCATGCGGCGTTCGGCGGCGATATTCACCACCGCCTGCACGATGCAGGACGATCCTTCCGGCTCGCCGATGTCGGCGACGAAGCAGCGGTCGATCTTGATCTTGTCGAACGGGAAGCGTTGCAGATAGCTCAGCGAGGAGTAGCCGGTGCCGAAATCGTCGAGCGCGATTCGGACCCCGATGGCGCGCAACTGGTGCAGCACGGCAAGTGCTGCGTCGTCGTCGCGGATCAGCACGGCTTCGGTGATTTCAAGCTCCAGCCGGCTTGCGGCAAGCCCCGACGCCGCCAATGCAGCGATCACCTTCAGCGCCAGCGTGCCGCTCTTGAACTGAACCGGCGAGACGTTGACCGCGAGCCTGATCGCGCCGGGCCAGCTGGTGGCTTCCGCGCAGGCGGTGCTCAGCACCCATTCGCCGAGCTGGTTGATCAGGCCGGTCTCTTCGGCGATCGGGATGAACTCGGCGGGCGGGATCATGCCGCGCTCGGGATGGCGCCAGCGCGCCAGCGCCTCGCACCCGGTGATCTCGCCGGTCTGCAGGCCCAGACAAGGCTGGTAATAGACCTCGAGCCCCACGCCGTCGGCGATCGCCTGACGCAAATCCACCTCCAGCATGCGGCGGGCGCGGACCTGCGCGTCCATCTCGGCTGCGAAGAAGCGGAAGGTGCGCCGTCCGGCGGATTTGGCCGCATACATCGCCAGATCGGCGTTTTTCAGGATCTGGTCGAGATCGGAGCCGTGCTGCGGCACCAGCGCGATGCCGATACTGGCGTCGGTGGTCAGCTGGTGACCCAGGCAATCATAGGGCATGCGGATCGCCGCGAAGATGCGATTGACGAGATCGGTGACCTCGTTGGTGCTGCCGACGCCGGTCTGCACGATGGCGAACTCGTCGCCGCCGAGCCGCGCCACGAAATCGGTGTCGCGGACGCAGCGTCCGAGACTCTTGGCCACCGATTTCAGCAGTTCGTCGCCGACCATATGGCCGAGCGAGTCGTTGACGCCCTTGAACTCGTCGATGTCGATATAGAGCACCGCCAGCTGCCGCTCCGGTGCCACATACGGCAGCTCGCGCTTGAGCCGTTCGTGGAACAGCGCGCGGTTCGGCAGATCGGTCAGCGCGTCGTAATGGGCGAGGTGGGTGATGCGTTCCTCGGCGCGGCGGCGCTCCGTGATGTCTTCATGGGTCGCCACCCAGCCGCCATCGGCGAGCGGCTCGTTGACGACCTGGATCGAGCGTCCGTCGGGGGTGGTGATGACCATCGAATTCCGCAGCGCGATGTCGCGCAGCACGAGCCCGACATAGCGTTCGACGTCGCCGTTGAACGATCCGGTTTGCTTGCGGTGGGCGATGACGTCTTGAAAGCTGCAGCCCGGTTTCACGGTTTTTGCCGACAGGCCGTACATCTCGATATAGCGCTGGTTGCAGATCACCAGACGCTGCGATGAATCGAACAGCAGCAAGCCCTGCGTCATGTTGTTGACGGCGGTGTCGAGGCGCTGCTTTTCCAGGGTGAGCCGCTGCTGCGAGGTCCGGTGCTGCTGCGACAGCTTCCGGACCACGAGGGTGAGCAGGATGGCGATCGCGAGCACGGAGGCGCCGGCAATCGCGATCAGGATGCTGATCTGCTCGCGCCAATCGGCGAGCGCCGCCGCAGTGGTCGTCGTGGCGACGATCACGATCGGAAATTTGGTCAGCGCGCGCGAGGAGATCACGCGGTCCTTGCCGTCGATCGGACTGGTCAGCCGGGAAGTGGTGTGGGCCAGTTCGAACACCTGTTGCTGGCTTTCCGGGCCGGTCCTGAAATTCTTCCCGATCATCTCCTCGGCATGCGGATAACGGGCGAGCAGCGTGCCGTCGCGGTGGTGCATGGCAATGGCCGCACCCGTCCCGAGCGCCACGGAGGCGAAGAACTTCTCGAAATTGGCCGGCTCGATACCGCGGCCGATCGCGCCGAGAAATTCGCCGTTTGGCCCGGTTACCTTGCGGGCGAGCACGGTGGTCCAGGCGCCGGTGATGCGGCTGAAGACCGGTTCGACCACCGCGTCCGGCGCGTGCGGGCCCGACTTGAAGGCCCTGAAATAGTCCCGGTCCGCCACGCTGACGGATGGCACGGGCCAGGCGGTGGAGGTGTTGATCAGGGTGCCATCGGCGTCGAACACGTTGATGCCGCCGACATAGGACAATGCGTTCATCTTGGTTTCGAGCATCAGGTGGATTTGCTGGCTCGACATCCGCCGCCGGTAATTCTCCGTGGTGGCGATCCCGTTCGATCGCATGAACTCGATCAGGTCTTTCTGGACGACTTCGAAATCCTCGAGCTGCTGGTCGAAATGACGGGCCAGCAGCAGCACGGTGTTTTCCAGCTCGCGTTCGCTATTCTGCAGCGCGCGCTCGCGGAAATTGCCGGCCATCAGCGTCGCGCCGATCGCGATCGCCGCAATCAGCAACATGCCGCCGAGGATCAGCCAGCGGATCGGGCCGCCGCGAAGGACGGAGCCAATCTTCAACGAGGGGATAGCGTTTGAATTCATTGCACCGGATCGCTGCCAGGTCCGTTCACCCGGAAGCAGTATTCTCGCACCCCCGGCCCATGATCTTGCTAGCGCGCCGAGATGGAATTGGCGTTAGCAAGCCTGGTTAACGAAAGGTTAGCGGTAGCGGCTGCCCGCTCCGACAACCACCGCGCGGGTGCTATTTCGGACGATGCGCGGTCCGCAACATCACGGCCACGATGGCCGCGGCGACGAGGTTGGCCGCGGCGCTGGCGAGGATCGGCAGCGTGTAATTGTGGGTGAGGTCGAAGGCGAACCCCGCGGCGCTCGGACCGATCAGGGTACCGAAGGCAACGCTGGTGTAGAGAACGCCGATGATCCCGCTGACATTGCGGCCGCCGAAATAATCCATCACCACGGCCGGAAGCACGGCGACCCAGCCGCCATAGAACACACCGTAGACGAAGGCGAAAGCGGCGAGCGACCAGACGCCGGTCGCGACCAGCCAGATCAGAAGCGCGATCGCCATGCCCACAAACATCAGCAACAGGCAGGACTGCCGGCCGATGCGGTCGGCGAGCCCGCCGAGGAGGAAGCGGCCGGCGGTGCTGCCGACGCCGATCACGCCGAGCAGCAGCACCGCGGAGGAAGCGGCAACCCCGTGATCCCCGGCATAGGGCACGAGATGCACAAACGGCACGAACACGCCGAACGAGCAGATCAGGCAGGCGGCGTAAAGCGAGAGAAAGCGGCGTGAGCCGATCGCCTCGCCAACCGAGGCGCCTTGCGCGCGCGCGGCTGTGGCGCCTGACTGCGCCGGGTCGCCGTCGGGACCAAGACCACGGGCATGCGGATCGTTTTCGATCAGCAGCGCCATCCCGCCGCCGATCACCGCGGCGAACACCCCGAGCGCGAGATAGGCGCTGCGCCATCCGAGCATGTCGATCAGCAGCGTCGCCAGCGGCGGCATTACCAGCGTGCCGACGCCGATCCCGCTCACGGCCAGTCCGGAAGCAAAACCGCGCCGCCGCACGAACCAGCGCTGTACCGCGCCGACGGCGGGAACATAGGCACATCCGACGCCGAGGCCGACACCGACGCCGTAGGCCGCGTAGACCTCGACGAGACTGCGCGCGAAGCTTGCGGCGGCGAGCCCTGCGCCCGTGAGCAGCATGCCGGCCACGGCAAGGCGGCGCGAGCCGAAGCGGTCGGCAAGCGGGCCGCTGACGATGCCGAGGCCGAAATAGAGGAAGCCCGCGAGCGAAAATACCAATGACACCGAGCCGCGCGAGGCGCCGAAGTCGCGCTGCAGCGATTCGACAAACGCGCTGAACGTGTAGGCGCAGCCGAAGCCGACAAAGGTCACGGCGAACGCGGCCGCCACGACGAACCAGCCATGGAAAATGCCGGGATGGGCCGATGTCGATTGGACACTCAATGTTGCCTCCATGACTTAAGAGAAGGATGGCGGCGATGCCAGGATGTGACCCGCTGGAATGCCGCGTCAGCGCGCACAAGCGTGGCTTCGTCCAGATTGGCGGCCACAAGCTGGAACGCGATTGGCAATCCCGCCGTTGCCGCGATATTTCCGTCATCGACCCGGCATTTGTAATGCGGCGGATCGGTCGCTCGTAAACACCATCATAACTACTATACTGGTGTCCCTTGCTGTCAACCAGTTAATTTGCTTTACTGGTGTTGATGTCGCATCAATCGAAAAAATTCAAGGTTCCGGACGAGCTGGCCAATCTCTACGATTTTGCCAACACGCTCGACGTCAGGCATTTCACCCATCACGGGGTGCAGCATCAGCGGCGCGATGAACTGGAGAACCCGCGGGAGCTCGGGGCATGGATGTCGCAACGCGGGATGCTGTTCACCGGCGCCAGGATCACCTCCGCGATGTTCGAGACCGCGCTGGAACTGCGGACATTCGTTCGCGACTATCTGCAGCGCGACCCTGTCGAGCGCAGCAGCAACAACGATGCCGTTCGCGTGCTGAACGAGGCTCTGCGGTTGTTTCCACTGGTCGTGGAGGCGCGCGAAGACAGTAGCGATATGGCGCTCAAGGCTATGCGCCACGATGCGCTCGCAGGGTTGTCATCGGTCGTGGCGGAACTCTACAACGGTTCCAGAAACGGAACCCTGGCCCGGTTGAAGATGTGCGCTTCCCAGGAATGCCGCCGCGTCTTCTTCGACCGCTCAAAACCGGCGACACGGCGATGGTGCATGTCGTCGCTGTGTGGGAACCGGATCAAGACCCGCAATTATCGCGAACGCCTGCGCGAGGCCTGACGTGGTTTCCTCGCCGCCTGCGCAAGCATCGGTGGCGGGCCCGGTGTAACTTCGCGGGGCCCGCGCTTGAGGGCTTTGGGGGTGTCCGGCGTCTTGGGACCGATGCTGTTGCAGTCCGCGTTTGGATAATACTGGGCGCAATAGGCCGGTTCGGGATTGGCTTCCTGCGCCCACGCTAGCGGCGCGATGGCGATCGCCAGGGTGGCCATCAAAATGAGTGTTGCTGGTTTCGGCATCGCGCTTTTTGTTCGAGCGATCAATCGGCGGCGCGGTAATGCCCGGACTTGCCGCCCTTTTTCTCGATGAGATGAATCCGCTCGATGCGAACGCCGCGCTCGACCGCTTTGATCATGTCGTAGATCGTGAGACACGCGACCGATACGGCGGTCAGCGCTTCCATCTCGACACCGGTGGGACCCCTCACCTTGACCGTGGCCTGCACGATGCAACCCGGCAGCCTGCTGTCCGTCGTAATGTCCAGCGTGACCTTCGACAACGCCAGCGGATGGCACAGCGGGATCAGATCCGAGGTGCGCTTCGCCGCCATGATGCCGGCTAATCGCGCGGTGCCGAGCACGTCGCCCTTCTTGGCGTTGCCGGAAACGATCAATTCGAGCGTCGCCTTGCTCATGATGACGCGGCCTTCGGCCACCGCGCTGCGTTCGGTCGCGGGCTTTGCGGAGACATCGACCATCCGCGCTTCGCCTTTGGCATCGATGTGGGTGAGGGCGGGGCCGGCTTTTTTGGAAGGTCTCCGCGGCATCTGCTAGCGCGTTCCGGTCGGGCGCGGCGCATCGGTTCGCGCCAGCAGCGCGCGGGTTGCGGCGGTGACGTCGGCCTGCCGCATCAGGCTCTCGCCGACCAGGAAGGTCGACATCCCGACGCGCGCGAGCCGCGCAAGATCGGCAGGTGCAAAGATGCCACTCTCGCCGACCATCAGGCGGTCGTGCGGGATCAGCGGCGCCAGCGCCTCACTGGTCACAAGCGTGGTCTCGAAGGTGCGCAGGTTGCGGTTATTGACGCCGATCATCGGCGAACGAAGCTTTAGCGCACGATCGAGCTCCGCACGGTCATGGATTTCGATCAGCACGTCCATGCCATGGGCGATCGCGGTGTCCTCGATATCCCCGGCGGCGGCGTCGTCGAGCGCCGCCATGATGATCAGGATGCAATCGGCGCCGTGGGCGCGGGCTTCGACCACCTGATAAATGTCGAACATGAAATCCTTGCGCAACACCGGCAGGCTCACGGCCGCGCGCGCCGCGACCATGAAGTCGAGATGGCCCTGGAACGAGGGCGCATCGGTCAGTACCGACAGGCACGCCGCGCCGCCGGCCTCATAGGCTTTGGCAAGTACCGGTGGATCGAAATCGGCGCGAATGAGCCCCTTGGACGGCGAAGCCTTCTTCACTTCGGCGATCAAGGCGTATTCGCCGCGCGCGAGCTTTTCGCGGAGCGCGCGCACGAAACCGCGCGGCGGCGGCGCGGACTTGGCGCGCGCTTCGACGCTCGCCAATGGATGCGTCCGCTTGGCGGCCGCGATCTCTTCGCGCTTGTAGGCCTCGATCTTGCTCAGGATGTCGGACATCGCAGAAGCCTCACCCGTTGGAAACCGCGATCAGATGTTTCAGCCGCGCCGCCGCAGCCCCGCTGTCGAGCGATTGGGTGCCGAGCGCAACGCCTTCCTTCAAATCGCCGGCGCGGCCGGCCACGATCAGCGCCGCCGCGGCATTCAACAGCGCCACGTCGCGATAGGCGCTCGGTTTGCCATTGAGCACGCTTTGCAGCGCGATAGCGTTGGCATCGGCATCGCCGCCCTTCAGCGCATCGCCGCCGACGCGCCCGAGACCTGCTTCCTCCGGCGTCACCTCGAAGGTGCGGATATCGCCGTTCTGGAGGCTCGCGACGAAGGTCGGGCCGGTGAGGGTGATCTCGTCGAGCCCGTCGGAGCCGTGCACCACCCAGACGGACTCGGAGCCGAGGTTCTTCAGCACCTGCGCCAGCGGTTGCACCCAATGCCTGGAAAACACGCCGACCATCTGCCGTTTGACGCCGGCCGGATTGGACAGCGGTCCGAGCAGATTGAAGATCGTGCGCGTGGCCAGTTCGACGCGGGTCGGCCCGACGTTTTTCATGGCTGGATGGTGCGATGGTGCAAACATGAAGCCGATTCCGGCCTCGGTGATGCAGCGGCCGACATGCTCGGGCGTGATGTCGATTCTAACGCCAAGCGAAGACAGCACATCGGCCGCGCCCGAGCGCGACGACAGCGCGCGATTGCCGTGCTTGGCGACCGGCACGCCCACGCCTGCGACAATGAACGAGGCGCAGGTCGAAACATTGACCGAGCCGGAGCCGTCGCCGCCGGTGCCAACCACATCGACGGCATCGCTGGGAGCCTTGACCCGCAGCATCTTGGCCCGCATGGCCGTGACCGCGCCGGTGATTTCGTCGACGGTTTCGCCGCGCACCCGCAACGCCATCAGCAATCCGCCCATCTGCGAGGGTGTGGCCTCGCCGGACATCATGCTGTCGAAGGCGGATGCGGCTTCATCGCGCGACAGTGTCGCGCCGGTGGCGACTTTTCCGATGATAGATTTGAGGTCGTCCATCAGGTGCTTTCAGAATCGTAGGGTGGGTAAAGGCGCTCTTCGCGCCGTGCCCACCGACTGAACATAAGCGTGTGATGGTGGGCACGCTTCGCTTTGCCCACCCTACGGTAGGGGAATTCCGGGGTGGCCAACCTTCGCATTTTTAATCACGCATCAATTATTCGCGCCCGTCACCTGCGCGAAGGCGACCTGATTGATTGATGTGCCGATGTCGGTTTCGAGTTTGGTGACGTATTGCGCGACCTGTTCATCGGTCAGTCCGCGCTGAAGGGTCTCTTTCAGTTTCTTCATCTCGTCCGAGGCAAGTTCGACCGGCGGCACGCTGACGTCGGTCACGCGGAAGACGATCCATTCATTGCTGCCAGCGCCGGCGGTTTGTCCAATGCCATCCCTGGCGGTGCGGAACGCTGCCGTGACCGCGGTGGCGGGCACGCCCGGCAGCGAAGCATCGCGCCTGAAGTTGACCGCGGTTTCGACTTTGGATCCCGCATTTGCCGCCTCGTCGGCGAGCCTGCCGCCCTGATCGAGCTTTTGAACCATTTCCGTCGCCTTGGTGCGCAGCCGGCTGGCGATCTGGTCGTCGCGCCATTTCGCCTCGACCTGATCCTTGACCTCGTCAAGGCCGCGTTCGCGCGACGGCGTGATGCCGAGAACGTCATACCAGACATAGCCGCCGTTGAATTGGATCGGATCGTTGTCGACGCCGACATCGCTGCCAAAGGCCTGCGAGACGACGTCGAGACCGCGGGGAATGTTGGCTGCCAACTGCCCGTTGGGGAGCCGGCCGGAGCGATCGACGGCGTCGATGGTGACGGCGGTGAGCCCAAGCTTCTGTGCGGCCTCGACGACGCTCGCGCCGCCGCCGCGCTCGTCCTCCATCTTGTCGCGCAGATCGGAGACCGATTTGCGCGCGCGCTCGGTCGCAATTTCCTTCTTCAGCGTGGGGGCGACGCTTTCATAGGACGGCTCGACGCCCGGTTCGATCTTGCCGACCTTGACGAGAGCCACGCCGAATCTGCCCTGCACCGGCTGGCTGACGTCGCCTGACGGCAGCGAAAAGGCCGCGTCCGCGATCGCGGGATCGATGATGGTGGATTTTGCGATCATGCCAAGGTCGACGTCGGAAGCGTTGAGCCCGCGCTCTTTGGCCAGATCGTCGAACGACAAGCCGGACGTGATGCGACTACGCGCCGCCGCGGCTTCATCGGCGTTTGGAAAGAAGATCTGCGATACCTGGCGCCGTTCCGGCGTTCCAAGCTTGTCGCGCCGCTGCTCGAACATTTTCCTGGCATCCTCGTCGGAGACGGTGGTCCATTTGCCGATCTCTTCAGGATTGATCACGGCAAAAGATATTTTGCGATATTCGGGCGCGCGGAACTGGGTCTTGTGATCGTCGAAGTAGCCGGCCAGCGTTTCCGGCGACGGCGGATCGATCGCTCCCGCCTGTGCCGCATCCAGCTTGACGTATTCGATTGAACGTTGCTCGTTTTGAAAGCGGCTCAGGGCCTCGATCAGGACTTTCGGCGGCTCAAGACCGGCCGAGATCGTGCCGGCGATCTGACGCCGCAGCGACACCCGCCGCTGCTCGGCGACATAGCGCTGTTCGGTGAAGCCGAATTGCCGGATCGTGGCCTGGAAACGTCCGGGATCAAAGGCGCCGGTCACTCCCTTGAAATTGGGGTCGCTCAAGATCATGCGCATCGTCTCGGCGTCGGATTGTCCGAGGCCCATCCGCCGCGCTTCTTCGTCCAGGGCGGCCTCGGCGATGGTTTGCTGCAGCAACTGACGGTCAAGGCCGAAGGCGCGGGCCTGGTCCATCGTCAAGGGGCGGCCGAACTGACGGCCGATCTGCTGCAGCTTCTCGGTGTAGAGCTGGCGGAATTGTTCGGCCGAAATCTCGGTCTTGCCGACCTTGGCCAGCGTCGATTGTCCGAAACCCTTGAAGATATCGGCAATGCCCCAGACGCCGAAGCTGATGATCAACACGCCCATCACCACGGCCATGATGATCTTGCCGAGCCAGTTTGATGAGGCTTTCCGCATTCCTCGAAGCATGGGTCCAACTTGTTGGCAGGAGGGAACCGGGTTGCGCCCAAGGTGAATTCGGTTTCGAATTCCGCAAAAGGGCGTCACCGGGTTGTTAAAGCATCATAAAGTGGCAGAGCCCCGGTCGCAACCTTGGCGGGGAGCTTCGAGTTGGGCCAAGTGAAGCGGTTAACGGCTCGCGGAGCCGAAAACCGCTATCTGGAACTGGCGTGCCGGCTCTGCTAGCGCATGTTGACCGAACATTTTCTGAGGAATCCCGCTATGACCGACGCCCTCCGGCCGTTGATTGCCGGCAACTGGAAAATGAACGGCCTGAAGGCCTCCATGGTCGAATTCGAGGCCATGCTCGCGGGCGCGTCCAAGGTGGTGGCCAAAGCCGACCTGCTGGTTTGCCCGCCGGCGACGCTGATAGCGGCCTTCGCCGAAAAGGCGCACCGCTCAAAGGCCCTCACGATCGGTGCGCAGGACTGCCACCCCGAGGCGTCGGGCGCCCATACCGGCGATCTTTCCGCAGAAATGCTGGCGGACGCCGGCGCCAGCGCCATCATTGTAGGTCACTCCGAGCGGCGCGCCGATCACGGCGAGAGCGACGTGCTGGTGAGGCAGAAGGCCGAGGCGGCTTGGCGCGCTGGACTGACCGCCATCGTTTGCATCGGCGAGACCCAGCACCAGCGCGACGCCGGGCAAACCCTCGATATCTGCCGCGGACAGCTCAATGTCTCGCTGCCGGATAAGGCAAGCGGCGACAATCTGGTGGTGGCCTATGAACCGGTCTGGGCCATCGGTACCGGGCTGACGCCCACTGTAGGCGACGTCGAACAAATTCATCGCTTTATCCGAGATTTACTGATTGTGCGCTTCAATGATGAAGGGGCGCGCATCCGCATTCTTTATGGCGGCTCGGTGAAGCCCTCGAACGCCGCCGAATTGATGGCTGTTGCGAACGTCAATGGTGCGCTGGTTGGCGGCGCCAGCCTCAAAGCAACCGACTTTCTGGCGATTGCGGCGGGCTGTCCCTAACCAGGCGCCGCCGCTCGGGTGCGCTTCCAGTAGATCATCGTCCCGTTGAGTCCGCCGTGCGGCTTGAAGGCGTAATCTGGAATCACCCCGGCCAACTGGAACCCCAGCCTCTCATACAGCCCGGAGGCTCCGCCTTCGGCCGCAGTGTCGAGCACAAGAAG
>Ga0137415_10006959_pt1 | contig 11224 bp, 10 predicted proteins | sample CZODoug3_1_1_16f_FD_183082 | JGI IMG/M metagenome (GOLD analysis project Ga0137415, IMG submission 183082) | Vadose zone soil fungal communities from Angelo Coast Range Reserve, California, USA - CZODoug3_1_1_16fungal (Hybrid Assembly) | ecosystem: Environmental > Terrestrial > Soil > Vadose...
CACCCATCGAGCAAACAGCACAGAGACCTTGCTGCCGCGATACTCGGCACATACGCGAAGCTTCCTGTGCACCCGCGCTCGGGATGATGCCGGGCAAAGTAACCAGCGCAGTACGTTTCAATGAGTCTGCCGGACAATGGGAGACCTGAGCCGGTGCCTCCTACGATTCCCGCGAGGAGAACTCCATGCCGGAAATCACGGGAAAGCTGCTTGCGGATTTGCATCCCAACGGCACGGTGCGGATGGTTTTCATTGCCCACACAGGCACCGGGAATGAAGCTCCGCTGACGGCAAAAAACCTCGACGCAGCGGAGAATGATTTCGTCAAGACGTGCGGGCTAACGCCGGAACGCGCGTCCGCTTTACGAACGGAGTTGGATCGGAACAAGGTTGTCAGCGCGGAGACCAGCGTTGACGCTTCGGTAGCGGTAATGTTTCGCTATGCAAGACCGTAGCCTGAATCGGCCGGTGTGCTGGCCCAATCTCTGTCGGCTGTTGGTCCAGCCTTTCCTGACTTCTCAGGCAATCAGACTATAACGCAGCATCAGGTTTTAGCCGCGTTCTGACCTCAGTGCTTTTTCGGTGGCTTTTCTTGGCAGGCGCAATGAGGGGCGAGGTGAGTTTTTCGTAGAGGACGAAGAGGTGTTCGACGCGCTGAGGGTCGTTCTGGAAAGACTGTGAGCGGTAGCAGAGGTCCACGGCGCAATCCAATTCTGCATGAGCTTTGACAAGGCCAGACGGCATTGTCAACGGGTTGTAAAGGTCGGCCAAGGTGGCGTCGGGAGATCCTTTGCGCGCGTGGCTCTGAGCAGGAATTCGTAGAGACGCAATAAAGGACCGGGTTTCCGTCGTGGTACGGTTCGGCTAGACTCGGCGGAATGCGCGACAACGAATTCACGAAAATCCTGGGATGGCCGGGCTACCGAGTCTACCGGCACGAAATCGATGAAGCCGTTAAGACGCTGCGTTTATGGGTGCGGCGGAAGCGTGGGAACCGCAAGCTGATCTGTTCGGGATGCGGACGAAAGTTTAGCGATGCGCATGATTGCAGGGAGCGCGAGGTGCGAGATTTGCCGTGGGGCGAGTATCGGACGACGGTGATCATCGAAGTGTATCGGGTGTGTTGTCCGCAATGCGGGGTAAGGGTTGAGAAGGTGCCGCAACTGCCAAGTAAAGCGCCCTTTAGTAAGCGCTTTGAGGAAGCCATGGGGTTGGCGTGCGAGAGCGCGTCGGTACGTCAAGTCGCCAGGCAGTTCCGACTGGCCGCCAGCACGGTGCGAGCGATCGACCTGCGATATCTGCAGCGCTGGAATGCCACGCGTCGTAAGGACCCCTTAGTACAAATGGGTGTGGATGAGATCTACTTTGGCAAGCAGATGAAGTTCATCACCGTAGTCAGTAACTTGGAGACCGGCGAGCCTCTGTGGTTTGGGCCGGACCGCAAGCAGGAAACCCTCGATGAGTTTTTCCGAACACAACTGAGGGAAACCCAGCGGAAACGAATTGAGGCGGCGTGCGTGGATATGTGGCGCCCGTTCATCAACAGCATTGAACAATGGGCTCGGAATTGCCGGATTGTGTATGACAAGTTCCACGTTCTGCAACACGCCAATAAGGCTATCGATGAAGTGCGCAGAGCGGAGTTCTTCCGCAAGGGCGGACGGATACGGGGAGTAGTGAAGGGCAAGCGATGGCTGCTGCTGACTCGGTGGATGAATCTGGACAGCCAAAAACGCCAGCAGTTAAACCAGCTCTTCGCCCTCAACCGGCGGGTGATGAAAGCCTACCTTCTGAAGGAAAGCTTGGAGCGGTTGTGGACCTACTGCTATGAAGGAGCCATGCTGCGGTACTTGCAGAGCTGGATTGATCAACTGCGATGGCAACGGTTGGTACCTTTTCAAAACCTCGCTCACATGCTGCTGGATCACCTGGACGGGATCCTGAACTACTGCCGCACCAAAGTACGCTTCGGAGTGGTGGAAGCCATCAACGGCAACATCAAAACCCTCTTTCGAAGAGGCCGTGGCTATAAGAATCTCGGCTATCTGCTGCTCAAGGCCCAACGCATGGCGGTCACCAAGACCGAATTCATCGTTCTTCAGAAAGCCGCCTAACATGCGGGTCTCTACGAATTCTTGTGCAGAGCCGTATTTTCTTCTAGGGAGATTTTTGTTCCCGGGTCAGAAGCTCTCGACCAATCGTAGTCTCAGCCTCTCCCCGCTACCCATATACTTCATACTTCCTGTCATTCCTGACAGTGTTTATTCATGTTCACGGGCATACCATGAAAACCGTGTGCAAACAGCGGCACTTTGACAGCAAGCCGTCGTTCTTAGCGAAGTCCGCGCGCTCGTGGCGCACAACTGATATCACACGAGCAGATCCGGAAACGGAGTCTAATGCGACAGTCCATGAAATTCGGAATCATCCGGTTGTCAATCTCAACGGCATTTCGACAGGCCAATCCATTCAGAGCGCGAATGTTGCCGTTGCTGACAACGCGGACGTGCTTTTGCGAGAAATTGCCGCGCAACTGGCGGAGCTAAACGGCAAGATCAGCAGTATCGGTCTTCAACCTTCCGGCAGCCCGCTGCCTGAACGCCAAGGTGCATCAGCTGCAGTGCTTCGAAGCATAGGGACACAAGAGCTGCAAGAGTGGTCCCCGACGCAGGAGGACGTCGATGCGTACGTGGATTCTCTGGAACACGAAGTGTCGGAAGAAAGCGTGCTCATGCGACAGTGCCAAGGGGAAGAGCGGAGGGCAGCGGCACCCACCAAAGCCCGACACTCAAATGTCTCCGTTTTGTTCTGGTGCGCGATGGCGACCGCCATAGCGTGCCTCGGGTGGCTGCTTCAAATCATTTACGACTCGCTGAAGTGAAAGGCGATAATGTGGTTTGTTCCCTACCCGTCCCATCGACAGCCCTACACCTTTGAGATGGGCCCGATAACTAGAATGCCGCTGTAGAATGGGGAGGCTCTTCCTTCCTTTTCTGATTCTTGCTTCGCTCGAACTTGGCGCGATACACCATCGCTCGTGTCTGAAGCAGTTCCGCTTCCTCCTTCCGCTTCGTTCTAATAAGCACTAAGGCATAAGTCTTCAAAGCGTCTATTAAAGTTGGATAGTCCGGAGGAGAGATGTTTTCCAAAATAGAAAGCGCCCGTTGGCAAACCGGCTCTGCCTCGGCATCATGTCCAAGCGCTAATTCAGCGAAGGCTATCTTCGTAAGGCTTTCCCCAACCTCTAGGTGTTCCGGCCCCAGCAATTTCTCCTTGATCGCGCTCGCACGTTTGAAAAGCGCCCTTGCATCGTCATACCGGCGCTCATCAATATAGACGACACCCAAGTTCTCTAAGCTTGCTGCGAAGTCTAGCGTTTCCTGTCCACGCTGGCTTTCCCAGATCGTTAGTGCGCGTCTGTATAAGCTCTCAGCCCCTGCGTACTCCTGTTGGTGGTAGTGCAGCGCAGCCAACCTGCTGAGGACAACTGCCACCTGCTGGTGTTCCGTATCATGCGCCCTTTCCTGGATGGATAAGGCATACCGGAGGAGCCGCTCAGCTGCAGCGTATCTACCTTCTTCCTGGTGAAGGATAGCCAAGTTGCCGAGAACGGTAGCAACATATGGATGTTCGGGTCCAAGCACTTTTTCCAAGACCGCTAGGGCGCGCTCGTAGAGCGCTAGCGCTTCCTTCTGCTTGCCTTGCAAATCGCAAGCCAACGCAAGGCTGTTGAGAGACAAGCCTACGTCCAAGTGCTCTGGTCCATTAATGCGTTCTTGAATCAGGAGGGCGCGCCGCAAGAGGGATTCAGCCTCTGAATATTGGCCTTTCTTGTTGTACAACGTCGCCAAGTTGCGCAGGGTGGTCGCTAATTCCCGGTAATTTGGCTCGAGGGCGTTTTCCCAGATCACCAGGGCACGCCTAAAGAGCGGCTCTGCCTCTGAATACCGGCCTTCCCCTTCGAGGGCCGTAGCAAGGTTATTCAGTGCACTTGCAAAACGCGGCTCGAACTCCCCGAATTCTGCGGCCTGCCGAAGAGCGTCTCTAAAGAAGGCCTCGGCCTCCACGTAATGTCCTTCCTTATACGCCGCCAGCCCACGTTGGTTGGCGCTAACCGAAGATGAAACTTGCGCTGATGCTGAGGTAACTCCAAAAACGGCTAAAAACGCGGCGAATAATGCACGAGGTTTCACAGCGCCTCCTCCTTCCAGAGGCCTTCCCCCAAGAAACAGATCTTGCGATTTGCGACCTTGCGAGAAAACTGTCAGAACTACCAGCTCATCAGGGAATGCGTACGAACGAAGCTACCTTCTGCGGCTTGAGGGCTTCTGTTTGGTCCGTTTGGGATGCACTGCTAAATCTTCGGTGAGCACGACCTGTCATTCTTGCCAGTGTGCCTGCGCGTCTTCAATCGCGTATCCATCTCCATATGCACGGGTACACCTTGCGAGAACGCAAACTAGAGAAGCTCGACCGCATTTCCCTAGCCGAAACCATCGAGTTGGTTCGGCAAGGGGACACTGAGGCCTTCGAGCCCATCTATACGAACTATTTTGGGCTGGTTCACAGCATTTGCTTGCGCATGCTTGGAGATCCGGTGGAGGCCGAAGATGTGGCTCAAGACACATTCGTCCACCTGTTGCGCAAGATCCACATGTTTCGAGGCGAGTCGGCGTTTTCATCCTGGCTTTATCGCTTGACCACCAACCTTGTTCTTATGCGTTTCCGTAGAAGGAACCGTAAATTGTCTTCTCTCGACGAGTTCTTAGACGATGAGGATGAAGGGAGTGCTTACAGAGAAATCGGCGGACCCGACCTTCATCTAGCTGGTTTGTTCGACCGTATCAACCTTCAAGCAGCTATCGACGTATTGCCGGAGGGATACAAAGCAGCTTTCATTCTTCATGATGTCCATGGTTATGAACACAGGGAAGGCTAACTTAGGCCCCATGCCGTTACACCAAAACTGCCAAAACTGACAGACTTTACCGGGACGTTTGACGTCACAAGTCTATGCGTCAATGTGGATGAGGTACAAAACCGCTGATGAGAGCCGCCACACGTTCAAGAATCCAGCAAGCGTGGTTCAGGGTGACCCAAAACCCGTGAATGCTTGAACGTGGAAGTTTTCCTGGACCTGGCCGAGGCACGGCGGAAACTCGACGAGTGGAGAAACGACTACAACCAACAGCGTCCGCACAGCGCGCCGCTGATCGCACGCCGGACGAATTCGCCGGCGTGGCTACGCAACCTTCCTCACCCAAGAGGCCGTTTGTGTTGAGAGGTTCAAGTGAGTTACTTTAGGCTCCAACAGGCCGGAAAAATCGGCCCGACGACGAAGGTGCCAGTGTGCCATCGATTCTAACGGAATGGCTCAGTATTGCGGCTGAAACGCTGACCTTGGCACGCTAGACTTGGTTCCTATTCGATGTTCCAGAGTCTCAAGTTCCCTCCCTGATCTTAGGCAAGGGTTGTCCAAGGAGAGCATGAAGCACCGTTGTGGACATTCCTGGAGGAACGCGTGTGCATCAACTGAAAATTATAATCGCTGATGACAACCCCGCATTTCTACACCAAATGGTCACTCTGTTGGGGGCTGAATTCGACGTTGTCGCCACTGCAGGAGATGGCCGAATAGCTCTTGCGAAAACCCTGCAGCATAGACCAGATGTTGTGGTTCTCGACTTGGAGATGCCTTTTCTCAACGGCATCGAGATTACAAGGGAATTGAGAAAACTCACTCCAGCGCCCGCCATCGTGATTTGTTCCGTAGAGAGCGACGAGGAGATTGTTGATGCGGCCCGACAGGCTGGCGCGCTGGGGTACGTTTTCAAAACGCGTATCGCTCATGATGTGGTGGCGGCTGTCAAATGTGCCGCTCGCGGCGTCCCTTTTGTTTCCTCCCCCTTTTGACACTACCAATACTCTGTTGAGCGACAAACTTTTTGGACTACCGTCAGTTCTCTGATATGCCGGTAAACCGAAACCAGCAGCCGCGACAGATGACCTTACTCACTGGCACTTTCCTTAAATGACACGGAATACGTTGATGTGTTCAGTTTGTTCTTGGACGTGGAGCGCAGAAGCCACCCAGTACTAGAACTAGTTTGTGCAATTTGATTCATTTCTGCTTTCAGCAAAACTTCTCTCTTAACGAAGACTTTAAACATCTATCTTGAATATTACCTAGAATGGGAGTTACATGCTGTGCAAGGAGCGCTTCCCTTGTGAGAACTGTCGTGGAACGACTAAAGATATCTTCGTATAAAGCACCGGGTTGTGTGAACGCTGACAGCGATGAATTGACACTGAATCCAGTCAGAGCGAATCAATCTTCAGTGTCGTGAAAGCGAGAAGTATTTCCGCCTAAACGGATTTGGTGACCGAGGTCCTGGGCGAGGTGGTCAAATATGTCACACCGCGAGTTAGCTTTACCTCTCTTTCGACAGCGGAGTGCAATCGACTCTCTATCTGCGTCTGACAGAGGCACAGCGCTGGCTGTAGCTCCTGCATCGTATCGTGCATCGATAATCGCTCTGCTGGTTGCAATCAGCTACTATGTGGGATCGCAAATTGGCTTTCTCCTGACGCCCGCCGACACGCCAATTGCGACCTTTTGGCCTCCTAATGCAATTCTTCTCGCCGCTCTCTTGTTAACTTCTCCGCGAATCTGGTGGGTTCTTATTCTGGCGGTGTTCCCCGCGCATCTTTTCATCCAGCTAAGCACCGGCATACCCTTGATCTCCGCGCTCTTATGGTTTGTCGGAAACACCGGCGAGGCACTGCTGGGTGCTGTCTTTGTCCGAATTTTCAAGAAAGACAAGCCACTGTTCGAAAGCGTCCACGGGGTGATCGTTTTCTTGGCCTGTGGTGTTCTTCTGCCGACTCTTGCAACATCGTTTTTGGATGCTGCAGGTGTGATTCTGACCGGACTTGGTCAGAATTATTGGATCCTGTGGACGACTCGGCTCACGTCCAACTTCGTCTCTGATCTCACCATCGTGCCGACCATCGTGATCTTTGGAGTCAAAGGGCTCTCCTGGTTCCGCAGAGCAAACGCTTCGGCATATTACGAGGCAGCACTGTTAATGACAGGCACAGTGGTTGTCAGCTTCCTCGTATTCGGCAGGGAAAGTGCTATAAGCGGTTTCTGGGCTTTCATTTACACCCCTCTGCCACTCTTGATTTGGGCGCTACTGCGATTTGGATCTGGAGGAGTGAGTGCATCGATGCTCGCTGTCGCATTGATTTCTGCCTGGAATACCATCCACGGACGAGGACTGCTTGGATTCCAGTCTATGGTTTACGCCGTTTTGTCGCTTCATTTCCTGCTGACAGTGTTTGTAACATCATTCCTGTTGTCGGGTGCACTCATTGCTGAAAGGCAACGCGGCGAAGAAACGCTGCGCGCGAAATGCGGCAATCTGGTCCATGCACGGGAGCAGGAACGCTATCGCATCGCACGAGAGCTGCACGACAACATTCTGCAGCGACTAACACTCGTCAGCCTTCACCTTGACGAGCTCCGAGCTGCATCCCTCGTTTTTGCGAAATCGCCTTTGAACAACATCTACGAACAGATTTCCGACGTTTCCAAAACAATTCGTGATTTATCCCACGACCTGCACCCTTTCACGCTCGAATACTTGGGCCTTACCCGTGCTCTACGAAAGTTATGCCGGGACGCTGGCGCTCAGTGCGAGATTACGATTGAATTTTCGGAACATAATGTAGCATTTCTCCTTCCCTCAGGCGTTTCAAGCTGCTTATTTCGGGTAGCGCAAGAGGCGCTAGAAAATATCGTCCAACATAGCCGTGCTAAAGCCGCTGCCATGGAACTGAAATTGGCCGACCGAGCGGCCGTGTTGCGAGTCTCTGATGATGGAGTCGGCATAGATCCCCTACGCCCCGAAGGGATCGAATTGGCTTGCATGCGCGAGCAGGTCCTAGCTCTGGACGGCACACTCGAGATTACGTCGTCACCTTCAAAGGGCACGGTTATTGAAGTTTCTATTCCGGTTAAAACGAATTTAGACTGATACTTCTACCAGTTGTTGGACCACCAAGCGAAGGTCACACTTCCCGTTGCAGCGGGAAGGGCAGCGTGAATCGGCTTCGCAAGTCAATTCTGGACGGGATGTGCCGACGCGAGCTCAAGAACTTGCTCGCTTTTTCAGTCCTGGTAATGGCTTTTTCCCTCCGAGTAGAGGAGAACGCAGTGGGGCTTTAGGTGTTCCTTGGCTCTATCCGCCGTTTCCAGCTTCGTGCGCGTGTAGGTCCACCGTGGCACCACTGACGTCTCCCCCCTCAGTCGGGTAGGACAGTGGCGCGTAGCGGGCTTCGAATGATGCCGACGTTTCCACCGTCCCCCCTATCAGTAGGGTCGAGGACTGACGCCAAGCTCCTTAGATCCGATCTATCTGTTGCTCCCCGTTTCCTCTGGGAGTGCCTCACTAATCGAACCGTAAGCTGGTTTTCAGTCCCCGCCGCTTCAAACCGAGCATGCCCATTTCGAGCACTCGGCTTTCCTGCTTGCTTCCTGTCAAGGGTTATGTGACCTATCGGGCTGGATCGACTTTCCGTTGTGGCTCGTAGTATCGTGTTCGATAGCCATTAAAGAGCCCGAGCACGTTTTGGAGCCACTCCCTACTCCATCGCTTCCAGCCGAACCCCTTGCACTTCCGCGCACGCATCAGATGTCGCCGAATTTTCTTTTCCACCCAGTCTTTGATCATCGCGAAGCACCGAGCTGAGTGTCCTACCCTAAAGTAGTTGACCCATCCCTGTAAGATCGGATTGATCCGTTCGATCACCCGCCCTACTGGCTGGCTTTCGTTTCGCCGGAAGATTTCCCGTAGCTTCTCCAGTAGCGCTGTTCGCTTTTTCAGCTTGGGCGTGTACTGTGGTCGCCATCGTCCCTTTAAACTCCGGACGCGTCGAAACTGGAATCCCAGGAATCCGAAACTTTCCTTCTTCTTCCTGAGGTCCACCATTCGGCTTTTCTCCTCGTTTATCTCCACTCTGAGTTTCGCGAATTCTTCCCGCAGTCGTTTCTTCAGCGCCGCTACGATCCAGCTATGTCGCGCATGGGAGTCCACCAACACCACCAGGTCATCCGCAAACCTTGCATATTGGATGGCCGTGTATGGTTTGTAGCGCGTGGTTTCGCTCGCCTTTTCCAGCATCTTATCTATCTCATTGAGATAGACGTTGCTGATCAACGGCGAAATCACCCCGCCTTGCGGAACCCCTTTCTTCCCCGTCGCTTTCAGGATCATCTTGAGCAGTCTCATCACCGCATTATCCCGCACTCGCTTAGCCACCTTCTCTAACAGCAGAAAATGCTGCACGTTATCAAAATAGGCTCGCAAATCCAGATCGATGATTTTGGTCTTCTCTTCAACGATTGCCTGTGCTACCCGGTTGATCGCTTCATGTGCCGTTCGTTTCGGTCGGTATCCGTACGATCCTGCTTGGAAGTCCGCTTCGAAGATCGGTTCCAGGATGAGTTTGAGTGCTCCCTGGACCACGCGATCACGGATGGAAGGGATCGAGAGAATTCTGACTTTTCCCCCGTCTTTGGGTATTTCCTTCTTCCGTACCCGCATGGGTCGATACGTGTTGTGGATCAGTTCGTCTCTGATCTGTTGCAGAAAACTCTCCGCTCCGCTCTCTTCGATGACTTCGAACGTGACCCCGTCGATTCCCGGTGCCCCGTCATTCTTCTTCGTCATCTCATAGGCTTCCTGAAGTGTTTCCATTTTGCAGACATGGACGTACAGTCCCCAGAAACGCTTGGTTGGTTCGGCCTTCGCCTTGTCGTATAGGCTCTTACTCAGGTCCTGCAAACTGCTGGGTGTCTTTGTCATATCACCCTTGCCTCCCATTTTGTTTGAGCCTTGCAAACAGCAGGGTTCCCTCTCTCCACGGGCATTACCCCGCTTCATCGATACTATGAACCCCTCCTACTCCCTCTCGTCTTCCGCCACCTTCCCGGTATTCCCAGTCATATGGCTTCCTTGCTCCGCCGATTTCTCGTCGGGACGAGGAGGGTCTCTCCAGTTGCTTAGCGTGTCCTTGTCATCGTGCTGTCGCTTTAACCCCGCCAGAGTGAATCGCCGCGTCAGTCAGTCTGCGACGATCCCTGTTGTCTTCGCTCTACGGAAGTGAGCTCGACCACTGGGGCTACCGCTTCTCGAGGCCAAATCTGCGTGCACTTTCGTTACGGCCCGATGACTTGCTCACCATCCTGAAAGATGGCTTTGTCGATAGGCTTCGGAAATTCGATTTCCCTCCTCCCCGCTATCCAAGCTACGAGGCTTCTGACTTTTGCCTCGGTGGGTCTGCCTCCCACTGAACACACCTGCTTTTTCCTGGTCGCACTTCCGTACGGCGGGTTTTCCCCAGTACGGCTGGAAGGCTGGCATGTCAGACGGTGCCTTCCCAATGCATCAACCGGCTTAAGCCTGCTCCCGGCATTCGCCAGTTGAGTCACGGTTTGCATTCGTCCTTCGCGCACCCCGTAGTCCCTATCGGTTGTCCCGTTCTGTGTCGGGGCCGAGGACTCCTTGATGCGCCGCCATTGGAGTAGGGTAATACTCCGCCCCAGGGGCCCTCGCTCCGGTCCGGGTTATTCTGTCCCGGTCCATCAACGCTTATCGGCCCCATCCGACCCACTCGCAGGCACATCGCGACTTCGCCGTTTTACGACTTATACGCGATGCCTTCGCTGTGCGGGTGCGCCTAGGCGACCCACGAGTGGTTCCAAGCTTTCACTGCCCGTTCCTTCCTGACATGCCACCCTCTATGTCCCCGGGAAGATCAGAATCGTGTTTCTTCCAGTCTACCGATTCCGACATGGGCCTTCGCCAGGATCTGAACGGCTCGGCTCTCCCAACTATCCTGCCATCCGCTTCAAGCAGGGCACGTATTTCGGGACTTATTGATTCACCATTGCTGCGGCCTGTCAGGTTGCTCGCCCCCCTTGACGGATCTGACCGGGTGTTATCCCGGCCACGAGGGCTTTTACATCCAGGCTTTCAGCGAGTTAGTCACCTTTCTCACTGCTGGACATTACTACGACAGTCTCTGGACTCTTCTGTCGGTGGGACTTTCACCCACTGGAACGTCAGCTAGCTTTGCTGCACCAGATCCCACCGTGCAGGATTACCGCAGCGGGTTCCTCAAGCGTGACTCGCTGCACCTTGCCAAGAATGCAAGATCC
>Ga0137415_10006961_pt1 | contig 11223 bp, 4 predicted proteins | sample CZODoug3_1_1_16f_FD_183082 | JGI IMG/M metagenome (GOLD analysis project Ga0137415, IMG submission 183082) | Vadose zone soil fungal communities from Angelo Coast Range Reserve, California, USA - CZODoug3_1_1_16fungal (Hybrid Assembly) | ecosystem: Environmental > Terrestrial > Soil > Vadose...
CGACACCTTGCCCTTCTCCTTGGCCATCTCGCTGGCGTAAGCCTGCGCGATCTGCTCGAGCTGCGGATCCTTCGTCAGCCCGCCCGCCCGCGCGTCGCCGCGCCTGCGCTCGATCGCCTTGTAGAGGTTCGCCTTCACCTCGGCGGCATCGGGCGGTGGAAGCTGCTTGAGGAAGAGCTCGGTGACGACGATCATCGGAACCCCGTTCACGGGCGCGGTGGGTGCGATTCCGATGCCCACCTGGGTCATGTCCGGGTTCATCGCGCTGGCCCGGTCCTGCGGGCTGTTCGAGAAGCGCATGTAGGCGTCCTCGGCGCTGAAGGCCTGCGCTTCGCTCACCAGCAGCAAAGGCGCGGCGATGTCCAGCTCCTTCAGGCGCCGCTGCACTTCCTCGGCGGTGGTGCCCCTGCCCTTGGCCCGATCCTCGGAAAGGCTGCGCGCCACGTCGGACAGGCTCGAATCGAGCGCCAGGGGCTTGAGCCCCGCCGTCGATCGGTCCTGGTTGATCTGCTCCAGCAGCTGCTTTGCTGCGGCCGCCGGATCGGTGGTCGCGGCGGCCTGCTTTCCGGCGGGCGCAACGGCCGCGGCGACGGGCAGGTCGACGCCGCAACCCACGGGGAAGTTGGCGAGGCGCACGTCGGAGCCTTCCTGCTCCCCGACGACCTGCACCAGGATTCGTCCGGCCCGGTCGCCGCACTTCAGCTCGGTGCTGAATTGCTTGCCGGGCTCGGTCGGAGGACGCTCGAGCTTGCCGACGGCGTCCGTGTACTGGACCTTCGGATTGGACAGGTTGCCCGCCAGCGTTCCCGAGAGCGTCGCCGTCTGTCCCGGGTTGAGCTTCCGGGGGAGCGGCTTCAGCTCGATGTTCTGGTCCTGCATCACCAAGACGATCTTTGTGACCCCTTTCTTGATCCGCTGCACGACCAGGCCGTACCGCGGCACCTGCGCGCTGGCAGCGAAATTCTTGATCGGCTCGGCGATCATGGTCGCCACGTCCTGCTCCGTTTTGCCAGGCACATCCCCACGGGACGAGCGCTCGGCCGTGTCGACGGTGGTCAAGACCAACTTGCGCACCTGCTGGGGAAGACCGAAGTCGCTGGAGATGACGGCGAGGACGTTCTCCGGCGGGACATCGGTCCCCTCCCAGCCGAACAGGGTGTCTGCGACGGCGCAGAGGCGGCCCTCCGGTTGGGCGGCCTTCCCCACCTCATTGGCGACCAGGCCGTTGATTCCCCGCTCGGGGCAGGTCAGCGCCGGGTCGGGGCCATAGCTCGCCACCGGGGCAATGCTGGGGCGGAAAGAGCCGTTCTCGAGAACGCCCGGAGATCTCTTGTTGATGGCGGCCGCCGACCCACAACCGGCGGCGAGCAAGAACGCCGTTGCGGCAGACGCCGCGGCAACCGGAACTCTACGACGTAATGTCATGCGCTCCTCGGTGTTGGACGGCCGGGGCTTTGTTCGATCGAGAACCCCTTGCCGGCGAATGCCCCCGCGGGGCCTGTCGGCTATTGCGGGAGCGTGAGCTTGATCTTGAAGGTGTAGTCGACCTCGATCGGCTGTCCGCGCAGAAGCGCCGGCGAGTACCTGCGATGCTCGAGGGCCTCGATCACGGCGCGGTCCATGAAGGGAAGGCTCTTCATCACCCGGCAATTGCGCACCACGCCCTGGGTGCTGACCACGCACTTGACGATCATCAGACCCTCGACCTCTCGCTCGAGCGCCTGAGTGGTGTACTGCGGGTCGGGCCCGGAGACCTTTGCTGGCGGGGTCATCGTGTCGTTGAACTCGACCGGACCGGACGCGCCGATCTGGCCGCCGATCTGGCCTCCGACCACGCCACCCACCACGCCGCCGACAACGCCGCCCTCGACGCCGCCTTCCACGCCCTCGTCCTCCTCGACCTCCGGTTCGGGGATGTCGGGCGGCTTCTCTTCGACCTTGGGGATCTCCTTCGGCTGGATCACCGTCGTCGGCGGAACCTTGGGCTTGATCCTCTCCGTCCTGGGCGTCACCTTCTTCCGGCTCGCGGGCGGCGGCGGAGGAGGTGGAGGCGGAGGGGGGGGCGGCCGGAAGGTGACCGCGACGGGCTGCTCGGTCGACTTCGGCATGTGGGCCCTGGCGTAGGCCAGCAAGAAGGCGGCTCCCACCACCGCGCCGTGGAGGAGGATCGAGACCGCCATCGAGGTGCCGCCCCGCCTCTTGGCCTGCGGAGCGGTGATGTTGTCAAACATGTGCGCCCTTGTTCTGTCTAGCGGGAAATAATAGAGGAAAAGGCCTGCGGACCAGGGGAAAAGGCGTGGAGACTTAAACAAGCACTCTGATATTGTCAACCGCTGAGGCGGCCTGCCGATCTCCCAAAGTGCAATCGGAGCCAACGCGCCTCGCGGGCTACGAAGACCGCCCGGTTCGAGGACCAGCTTCCCGCCAGCGGTCCCGGCGCTTCTCTTGAGAAAATGCGATCTCCACAGGGACGGCGTCGCGCCCCTAGTGTGCGGTTGCAGCGCTGTCGGAATTTGCCTCGCTTGACGCTGAGCAGGCGATCGTGCAGTCTCCCCGCGGCATTGGGCCCTACGGACACGGAAAGCGCGCCACGGATACCGTTCGGATCTCTCGCCCCGCGCTCAGCGCGTGACCAAGGAACCAAGTTCTCGCTGCTGTCCTCCCCGGAGAAACTGGTACATAACAACAGGAGCTGAACATGCAATGGAAGTACAAGGCACTTCGGCTGGCCGCCCTGGCGTTCGTCGCCATGTCAGGGGCCGCCATGGGGCAGAACCCACCCGCCGATCAAAGCCAACCACCAGCTGAGGTCCCAGTCACCGCGCCTCCTAGCTCTACGGCCGCGACCGAGGAGGTCACTCCGCGCAAGTCGGCGCAGGAAGAGATCGTCGTCACCGGGTCGCGCGTGCGCCGCAAGGACCTGACGACTCCGGCGCCCGTGACCGTGATCAGCCGCGACCAGATCACCGCCAGCGGCGTGGCCAGCATCGGTGAATTCCTCCAGCAGATGCCCGAGCAGGGCGGCGCGCTCAACACGCAGGTGAACAACGGCGGTGACGGCACGACGCAGATCAACCTGCGCGACCTGGGCGCCTTTCGCACGCTGGTGCTGGTTGACGGCAAGCGCATGGTCAACGGCGGCGTGGGCCCCGGCGATTCGGTGGACCTGAACACCATCCCCACCGCGGCGGTGGAGCGCGTCGAGGTCCTCAAGGACGGCGGCTCGGCCGTGTACGGCTCGGACGCGATCGCCGGCGTGGTCAACATCATCACCCGCAAGCGGATGGACGGCGTCGAGCTCAACGCCTACACCGGCACGTCCACGCACAACGATGCCAAAGTCTACGACTTCAACGTGCTCGCCGGCGCGACGGGCGACCGCGGCAGCTTCATGTTCGGCGCCGGCTACTTCGACCAGAAGTCGTATTTCGCCAGCGCGCGCGACTGGGCAACCAACGCGCTCAGCTACGACTTCCTCACCGGGACGAAAGGCCTGAGCGGAAGCGGCACGCTGCCCAGGGTGCGCGTCAACGCGCTCGATCCGGCCAGCTGCAATGGTAAAACGTCAACGTGTTCGAACCTCTTCAATACCTTCGGAGCGGGCAAGAAGAACTTCATCTTCGACCCGACCCACGTGAAGGCCGGCGCGACGTATAGCCCCGATGGCTGGCGCGTCCGCGACTCGGCTGTGGACTTCTACAACTACCAGGCCGTCAACTACCTGGTCACGCCCTCGCAGCGCATCTCGCTCTTCGGAAATGGCGAGTTCCGGCTGGCCGACTTCGCGCGCAGCTACTTCCAGACCAGCTACGTCCAGCGGCAATCGAACTACCTGGTGGCTCCGGAGCCGTTCGTGACCACCGGCAACCCTAACCTGGTGGTCAAAGCGGGCAACCCGTACAATCCGTTCGGGGTCGACCTCACCAGCGTCCAGCGGCGCCTGACCGACATCTCGGGCCGCGGCGGCGCGTTCGACGTGAACACGTTCCGCGTGGTTACCGGAGTGGACGGCACGGTGGGCGATATCGCCGGGCCACTGACTGGCTGGTTCTGGGACACGTTCGTCAACTACGGTCGCACCGCGGGCACCTTCACGAACAGCGGCTTCCTCAACACGCAAAAGACCGGTCCGGGCATCGGGCCCGGCTTCCCGGGTCCCGGGGGGACCTTCCAATGCGGCACTCCCACCGCGCCGATCGCCAACTGCACGCCGATCAACTTGTTCGGGCCGCCGAACAGCATCACCCCGGACATGGCGACCCAGCTCGGCGCGTACACCGGCACCAACCAGGGCCTGGTGCAGCTCTTCATGGTCGGGGCGAACACGAGCGGAGAGCTCTTCAAGATCGCTTCTGACCGGCCTGCCGCCCTCGCGCTCGGTTACGAGTTCCGCTCCGAGTACGGCAATTTCATCAACCAGCCAATCCTGGCCGCCGGCTGGGACAGCGACACCGGGTCACCGGGTCCGTCGGACACCAGGGGCGGCTACCACGTCAACGAAGGCTTCGCCGAGTTGGTAGTGCCCGTGATCAGCCACGTGCCACTGGCGGAGGACATCGAGCTCCAAGGCGCCGCGCGCGTCTTCCATTACAGCACGTTCGGGTCCGACTGGACGTACAAGTTCGGCGGCCGCTGGAGCCCCATCCGCGACGTGACCTTCCGCGGCACGTACTCGACGGCCTTCCGGGCTCCAAACATCGCGGAGCTGTTCACGGGACAGACGGGCGGCAACTTCGAGTCATCGAACGACCCGTGCGCCTCGTCGCCCCCGCCTGCACCGCCGGGACAGCCGCCGAACCTGGGCAACCGCTGCCGGGATGCGCCTGGGAGCGCCGGCGGCCCGAATGTGCCGGCCAACGGGATCACGGTCGCGCAGATCAACTCGGTCACCGGCGGCAACCAGTCCCTGCAGCCGGAGAAAGCGAAGATTGGCACCGTCGGCGTGGTCTTCGAGCCGCAGATGGTCCGCGGGCTCACGCTCACCGGTGACTTCTACACCATCTCCATGAACCAGCTGATCAGCGCCTACGGCACGCAGCTGATCCTCAACAAGTGCTACGGCGTCGGCGTCACGCAGGACACCTCGTTCTGCGCGAACGTCACCCGCGACGGGCCGACCGGTGCCGTCAACCGCGTGGTCGACATCAACCAGAACGTCGGCGCCCTGCTGACCAATGGTTTCGACCTCGGGGCGCAGTACTCGCTCCCCACGGACTTCGGCCGGTTCCTCTTCCGCTTCAACGGCACGTACATGTTGAAGTACGACTACACGGATCCGACTGGCATCGTCATCCACGGAGCCGGCAACTACGACGGCCAGGGTCAGGTGCAGGCTTCCGGGTCGACGAACTTCAACCCGAAGGTCAAGTTCAACGTGGGCGCGCAGTACAGCCTGGTCGGCTTCACCTTTGGCGCCATCGGGCATTACATCGGGCCGCTCACGGAGTGCGCGCCCGAGGGCGGCCTCGTCGCCGGCGCGAACACGGGACCGGGGTTCTGCTATCAGAACCTGGGGTTCCCGTCGCACAGCGTATCCGCGCAGTTCACGGTGGACCTGCTGGCGTCCTACCGTCTGGTATCGCCGGCCGGCACCACCACCCTGGCGCTGGGCGTGCGGAACGTGGGCGACCAGGCTCCGCCACGGCTGTACGACTCGTTCCTCACGTATGCTGACCCGGCCTACGACTTCGTGGGCCGGTACTTCTACGGCCGCGTGGAGCACAGGTTCTAGGGCCGAGGAGCTGAAGCTCGAGATGGTGAGGGGCCGGGCCCGAAGGGGTCCGGCCCCTTGTCTTTCTTGCTCCCGTGGCGCGCGTTCGTGGCAGTAGAGTCGTCCAGATGGGTCAAACGGGCAGGCTGCGAGCCATCTCCGGATTGTTCCTCGTTTCGGGCGCGGCGGGGCTCGTCTACGAGGTGGTCTGGGCGCGGCTCTTCAAAGAGGTCTTCGGAGTCACCGCGTACGCGGTCGCGGCGGTCCTCGCTACGTACCTGGCCGGCCTGGCGCTCGGAGGATGGCTCCTGGGGGGCAGGGCCGACCGTGCGTCCAAGCCGCTCCGCTTCTACGGTCTGCTCGAGCTGGGCATCGGCGCCACCGCGCTCGTCGGCACGCTGGTCTTGCGCGTCCTCGAGCCGCTGCACGAGGCGGCCGCGTTGCGCCTGGCGCCGGGTTCGCCGGCGCTGCTGCTCATCCGGGTGCTGCTGGCATCGCTCGTCGTCCTCCCTCCCACGTTCCTGATGGGCGCCACCCTGCCCGCGATGACACGCGTGTTCGTCGACCGCATCGGGAGCGTAGGGCGCGAGCTGGGCCTGCTCTACGCGCTCAACACGGCGGGAGCAGTCGGGGGAAGTCTCCTGGCGGGGTTCGTGCTCGTCCGCGCGGCCGGCGTCCACCCCACGCTTTGGCTGGCGGCTGCAGCCAACTTCGCAGTCGGCGCCATTGCATTGGCGCTGGCAGCGCGCAGCCCGGTCGCAGTCTCCGCCACCGAACAACGCGCCGCGCCCGTCTCCGGCGGGAACGCGGGTCTGCTGCTGGCGGTGGCGCTCTCCGGCGTGGTGACGCTGGCGCTGGAGGTGATCTGGACGCGCGTGCTGGTCCTGGTGGTGGGCAGCTCGACGCACGCGTTCGTCACCATGCTCTCGGCATTCCTGGTCGGCATCGCGCTGGGAAGCGCTCTGGCGCGCCTCTTCGTCGGGCGCATCGAGGACGCCCGGCGCGCCTTCGGCTGGGTGCAGGCGGGCATCGCCGCCTCCACGCTCGCCAGCATTCCGCTGATGAACGCGCTGGTGACGCATGCGCAGCAATGGATGTTTGCCTTGGAAGGCCGCTGGCTCGCGCTGAGCTTCGGCCGGTTCGCCATCGCCTTCCTCATCATGCTGGTCCCGACCACCTTCATCGGCATGGTCTTTCCGCTCGCGGGAGCCCTGCGCGTTCGCCGCCTGGGCGCGCTGGGCGGCGAGCTGGGCCAGGTCTATGGCGCGCTCACGCTCGGGAACATCGCCGGCGCGCTGCTGGGCGCGTTCGTCCTGCTTCCGGCCGCGGGCATGCAGCGGGGGATCGTGCTGGCCAGCGCCGCCTCCGTCGCGAGCGCCATCTGGGGCTTCTGGCCGGCGCCGGGGAGCCGGCGTTCGTGGCTGCGCACCGCACCGGCCCTGCTCGCAGCCATGCTCTGGGCCGGCCTGCTGCTGTCCTGGCACCCCCGGCCGTTCAGCAGCGTCGAGGAAGGCCCCGCCGACCCGGTCCGCTTCTACCAGGAGGGCCTGGTCTCCACCGTCAAGGTGCTCCAGCGCTCGAGCGACGCGCGGCAGCTGGTGATGCTGGTGGACGGCGTGCGCATCGGACAGAGCAGCGCCGGTATCGACAACAAGCAGCAAGTGCTTGCGCACTTTCCCTTCCTGCTCCGGCCGGGCAGGCCGCCCGCGCACCTGCTCTCCATCGGTCTGGGGACAGGCATCCTGATCGGCGAGGTGGCGCGGCACCCGGGCGTGGAGGCCATCGAGGGCGTGGAGCTCTCGCGCTCCGTCATCGCGGGCGCGGAGCAGTTCGCCGCGTACAGCGGCGACGTGCTGCACAACCCGAAGGTGCGCATCGTGGAGGACGACGGCGTGAGCTATCTCAAGCGCAGCCCGGCCCGTTACGACGCCATCATCTCGGACGGCAAGTCGCGATTGGGGCAGGCCGGGAATGCGGCGTTCTATGCCGAGGAGTATTACCGGAGCGCCCTCCGCCACCTCGCCCCCGGCGGGCTGATGATCCAGTGGATGCCGCTCGAGGAAGTGGCGGAGGACCTGCGCATCATCGTCCGGACCTTCGCGGGGGTGTTTCCGCACGCATACCTCTTCCTCGCGCACGACTCCTGCTTCCTGGTGGGGATGGAAGAGCCGCTGGTGCTCGACCTTCCGCAGCTGCAGCGGGAGCTGGACGCGCCCGCCGCCGAGCACCTGCGCCGTTACGGCTGGCGCCACGCGGCCGAAGTGGCCAGCCTGCTGATCGCCGACGGCGCTTCGGCCAAGGCGTGGCTTTCGCAGGAGGACACCATCAACTCACTGGAGCGGCCGGTGCTCGAGTTCTATTCGCCGCGCGCCCTGGCCGCGCCCGCCGCCGCCCGCCTGGGAGAAAACGCGGCGGCGCTGGGCGCAATCCGCGAAGGCGGGCTGAGCGGCGTCCGGTTGAGCGGAGCCGATCCGGTGGCGCTGCAGGCCAGCGGGCGGGCCGTCGGGCACCTTCTCTCGGCGCTGGCGCTTCTGGGCTTCCGCGATCCAGCGCGCCTGGAGGATTCGGTGGCCTTGCTGCGGAGGGCGGCGGCTGAAGCGCCGGGCGGCGGGGTGATCCGCTCGTGGGTCGCGGCCTCGCTGACGGCGCTCGGTCTGGAGTTGGAGGAGCGAGGCGATCCCGCAGGGGCGTTCTCACTCTACCGCTCCGCGGTCGATGCCTGGCCGGAGAGCGTCCCCGCCCATCTGCAGCTGGGGCGGACCTGGGCCATGCAGCGAAGGTTCCCCGAGGCCGCCGCGGAGTTCAGGAAGGCGCTGGACTTGAATCCGGATTCGGGCGCCGCTCACCGCGCCTTGGGAAAGCTCCTCGGCGAAGCCGGACAGCCGGAGCAGGCGGCGGCGCACTACAGAGAGGCCCTTCGGATCGCGCCCGGGGACGCCGAGACACACGCCGACCTGGGCCAGACCCTGGCGCTGGCGTCCCGCCCTGACGAGGCGTTGGCGGCGCTCGGCGAGGCAATGCGACTGGAACCGCGCTCGCCCGTGCCGATGGCGGTCACTGCGATGCTGCTCGCCACGCACCCCAACGTGCTCTCGCGAGACTCCACGAAGGCGGTCCAGCTGGCGCGGCGCGCCGCCGAGCTCACCTCGTGGAGGGACCGTGGAGTTCTGGAAATCCTCGCTGCGTCCTATGCCGCAAACGGCCGATTCGATCAAGCCGTGGAGGCGGAACGCAGGGCCCTGGACCTGGTCTCCGCGGCCGAGGAACCGCACGTGGCCGCGGAGATGCAAGCCGCGCTGGACCTCTACCAGCGCGGCCTCACGCGCCGCTGACCTGCGTTCAGGGGGTCACGGTTCCGCGGTTTCCGCCGCCGGGCCCGCTTCCCTGGCTGAGCGTCGGCAGTCCGGATCGGGCCCCGGTCAGCGTGAGCTGCGGCTGATCCATGTAGTCGCGGGCCGCTTGCCGCGTCAGCTCCATGTCGCGCATGTAACGGCAGTTCCAACGGGGGACGTGCGTGCCGGTGGGCATCTCGCGCTGGCAGAGCATTTCACCGTCACCCGCCTTGCGCGCCTCCAGGCCCAGGTCCTCGTCGGTCGTGGCAAGCCCGGTCATCGCGTCGTAGTGGCTGGCCGCGAGGACGACCTGTCCAGTCTGCGAACGGCCCATGTACAGCGGGGACTCGCCCGTCCTCGTCAGCTGATAGTTCACCAGGTTCCGTTGCGGGCCCGCGCAACCCACAATGGCTACGACCGACAGCGCGGCAGTCCTCCCCAACATACTGCCTCCGTTCGTGATGGTGCTGCTGCCCCTTGGCGATCGCCAGCATGCTCCTCGCGCGTGCGGGTCTGCAAGCGCCGGCGGCCGACGACGGACCAAAAGTCGATACCGTTGGTCCCCGGCTGGACCACCGTTCTGTTCCGGAGAAGACGCAGGCAGGCCGCTTTGGAGCGTCCAGGTTCCTGGCGGATCGTGATCGCGCCGGGGCAACCGCCATAGTAGGGTGCGCGGATGCCGAAGTCCCGAAGCGCCCGCCGTCGGGCGGACGCCGTGGCGGCGGTCCCGCTCGCCGCACTTCCGGAACCAGAGCAGCCCTCCACCGCCAGCCGGACCCTCCTGTTCGCGCTCTTCGCCGCGTCAGGGTTCGCCGGGCTGATCTACGAGTCGATCTGGACGCACTATCTCAAGCTCTTTCTTGGCCATGCCGCGTACGCGCAGACCCTGGTGCTGGCCATCTTCATGGGCGGCATGGCGCTGGGCTCGTGGCTCGCGGCGCGCTGGTCCGGCCGTTTGCGGAACTTGCTCCTGGCTTACGCCCTGACTGAAGCGGCCGTGGCCGCCTTCGCCCTCGTGTTCCACGAGGTTTTCGTCTCCTCGACCGGCTGGGCGCACGACCTCGTGCTGCCTCATTTCGCAGGATTCAAGTGGGTGCTCTCGGCGGCCTTGATCCTGCCGCAGTCCGTCCTGCTGGGGATGACCTTCCCGCTGATGACCGCGGGCGTCTTGCGCTCATACCCCGATCGGCCCGGGCGCTCCCTGTCGATGCTCTACTTCACCAACAGTCTGGGCGCCGCGGCAGGTGTGCTGGTGAGCGGGTTCGTCCTGGTGCGCGCGATCGGCCTTCCCGGCACCATCCGGCTGGCGGGCGCGATCAACCTGCTCGTCGCCGGCGCCGTCTTCCTCCTGGCGCGCGGTCGTCCCGCAGCCGTCCCCGAAGGGGCGCCGGCAGCCTCACGGGACCGCGCTCTCCTCTCGTTCCTCGCGGTCGCCCTGATCACCGGCGCTTCGTCATTCATCTACGAGGTGGCCTGGATCCGGATGCTCAGCCTCGTCCTCGGCGCCTCCACGCACTCATTCGAGCTGATGCTGAGCGCCTTCATCCTCGGCCTTTCGCTGGGCGGCCTCTGGATCCAGCGCCGGATCGACCGTCTCGACGCTCCCGTTCGCACGCTGGGATGGCTGCAGCTTGCCATGGGCGCCCTTGCGCTCTGCACGCTCCCGCTCTACGGCGAGACCTTCGACGTGATGCGTTGGCTGACGAACACCTTGGAGCGCACCGACGCCGGCTACCGCTGGTTCATCCTCTCGAGCAACGGGATCGCGCTGGCGATCATGCTGCCGGCCACGTTCTGTGCCGGCACCACCCTACCGCTGGTCACGTTCCACCTCATGAAGCGCGGCCACGGCGAGTCGAGCATCGGCGCCGTGTACGCGGCGAACACGGTGGGCGCCATCGCGGCGGTCTTCTTTGCCGTCCACGTCGGCCTGCCCGCGCTCGGCTTGAAAGGGTTGCTGGTGCTCGGGGGCGCGCTCGACATCGCGCTGGGCGCCGCGTTGCTCTGGAACACCGCGGCAGGCTTCGCGAAGCGGCGCGTCCCCGTGGCCTGGACCGTCGCGGGCGCGGCGGCAGTCGCGCTGACGGTGCTCCTCGTCGAGCTCGACCCGTACCGCATGGCCTCTGGCGTCTACCGGCGCGCCAGCATCCTCCAGGCCGGGTCCGCCGAGATCCTCTTCCA
>Ga0137415_10006964_pt1 | contig 11221 bp, 8 predicted proteins | sample CZODoug3_1_1_16f_FD_183082 | JGI IMG/M metagenome (GOLD analysis project Ga0137415, IMG submission 183082) | Vadose zone soil fungal communities from Angelo Coast Range Reserve, California, USA - CZODoug3_1_1_16fungal (Hybrid Assembly) | ecosystem: Environmental > Terrestrial > Soil > Vadose...
TTCAAGCCGAAATAGTCGAGGAACTCGCGCGTCGTGCCCAGCAGTTCCGGGTGGCCGGGAACGTCGCGGTGACCGACTACGCGCACCCAGTTGCGCTCGATCACGGTCCTGATGATGTTGGGGTTGACGACGACCCCGCGCACCGCCTCGATCTCGGCGCGCGTGATCGGCTGGCGGTAGGCAATCAGGGCCAGGGTCTCGAGCAGCGCCCGCGAGTAACGCGCCGTGCGCTCCGGCCACAGGCGGGAGATCTCCGCCGCCAGCTCGCGCCGCACCTGGATACGAAAGCCGCTGGCTGTCTCCTTCAGCTCGATGCCGCGCCCGGCGTACTCCGCCGCCAGGGCGGCGAGCGCCGCACGCACCTGCTGCAGGCTCGGGCGCGCGCTGTCCTCGAACAGCCGCGTGAGCTCCGCCACCGGGAGCGGCGTGCCCGCGGCCAGCAGGGCCGCCTCGATGACGTTCCTGACGTATGACTCACTCATGCGAGATCCTCATCGGCGCGCGCCGGCACAGCGGTGTCGGGTGCAGTCTCGGTGGCGGGCGCCGCAGCTTGCGTCTGGTCGCTCACCACGCGCAGCGTGCGGCCGGGACTGGCGGCGCGCACGTGCAGTGGCGCGTAGGCGTGCGCCTGCACGATGTCGATCAGTCCCTCGCGCATGAGCTCGAGAATCGCGGCGAAAGTGATGGTGACACCCATGCGCCCTTCTTCGGGCCGGAACAGCTGCTGGAACGGCACGAACTGCGCGCCACCACCGAGCAACGCCAGGACCTCGCTCATGCGCTCGCCCACCGACAGCCGCTCGCGCTGAATGTGGTGGTGGGCGAACATCTGCGCACGCACCACGACATCCTTGAAGGCGAGCAGCATCTCCTGCAGCGCGATTTGCGGCAGCGCGCGCAGCAGCTGCCGTTCCTTGAGCTCGGCTGAGGTCGGCCACACGTCGCGCTCCAGGCGCGGTAGCGTATCGATCCCGGCGGCAGCGCGTTTGAAGCGCTCGTACTCCTGCAGCCGTCGCACCAGCTCCGCGCGCGGGTCCTCCTCGCCGTCCTGATCGAGCCTGGGCCGCGGCAGCAGCATGCGCGATTTGATCTCCGCCAGCGTCGCCGCCATCACCAGATACTCGCCCGCGAGCTCCAGCTGCAGGTCCTGCATGAGCTCGATGTACTGCATGTACTGGCGGGTGATCTCCGCCAGCGGGATATCGAGAATATTCAGGTTCTGCCGGCGGATGAGGTACAGCAGCAGATCGAGCGGGCCCTCGAAGGCCTCGAGAAACACCTCCAGGGCCTGCGGCGGGATGTACAGGTCGCGTGGCAGCTGCGAGATCGGCTCCCCGTTCACGACCGCGAACGGCATCTCCGGCTGCTGCGGCGGCGCCTGCGCGGCAGCCGGCGGCGGCGTGTTGGAGACCACGATCTTCAGTTCAGGTTTGTGCTTCATGGGAGTTCCGGCACCTGTGCCTTCAGTCGGGGCGCAGATGCATGGTGCGCCGCACTTCGTCGAGCGTCTGGCGCGCGACCTCGCGCGCCTTGTCGGCGCCCTCGGCGACGATGCCGCGCACCAGCTCCGGGTTGTCCTCGAACTCCTGGGCGCGCCGGCGCATGCCGCCGATCTCCTCCACGATCCTGTCGATCAGCGGCTGCTTGCAGTCCAGGCAACCGATGCCGGCGCTGCGGCAACCCTCGTTCACCCACTTGCGGGTGGCCTCGTCGGAGTAGATCTTGTGCAGGTCCCACACCGGACACTTCTCCGGGTCGCCCGGGTCGGTGCGCCGCGCGCGCGCCGGGTCGGTCTTCATGGCACGCAGCTTCTGCACGACCTGATCGGGCTCCTCGCGCAGCCCGATGGTGTTGCCGTAGGACTTCGACATCTTGCGCCCGTCGAGACCCGGGACCTTGGGCGCCGTGGTGAGCAACACCTGCGGCTCGGGCAGGATGCTCACTCCGGTGCCTTCGAGAAACCCCAGCAGCCGCTCGCGATCGGCCACCGTGATGCGGTTGTTGCTGTGCACCAGCGCCTGGGCGCGCTGCAGCGCCTCTTTGTCGCCGGTCTCCTGGAACTTGCGGCGCAGTTGCCGGTAGGCGGTGGTGTTGCGTCCCCCGAGGCTCTTCACGGCGCGCTCCGCCTTGGCCTCGAAGTCCGGCTCACGGCCGTAGAGGTGGTTGAAGCGCCGCGCGGTTTCGCGGCTGAGCTCCACGTGCGCCACCTGGTCCTCGCCCACCGGCACGTAGGTGGCGCGGTACACCAGGATGTCGGCGCTCTGCAGCAGGGGGTAGCCGAGGAAGCCGTAGGTCGCGAGGTCCTTCTCCTTCAGCTGCTCCTGCTGATCCTTGTAACTGGGTACGCGCTCGAGCCAGCCGAGCGGGGTGATCATCGACAGCAGCAGGTGCAGCTCGGCGTGCTCGGGCACGTGCGACTGGATGAAGAGGGTCGCGACCCCGGGATTGAGGCCGGCCGCCAGCCAGTCGATGAGCACGTCGTGCACGTGCTCCTGCAGGTGTGCGGTCTCGTCGTAGCCGGTCGTGAGCATGTGCCAGTCGGCCACGAAGAAGAAGCACTCGTACTGGTACTGCAGCTCCACCCAGTTGCGCAGCGCGCCGTGGTAGTTGCCGAGGTGCAGCCGCCCGGTGGGCCGCATGCCGGACAGGACGCGCCGCGCCGGCGCCGGCGAACTCACGTGACGATAGGGCTGTGGCTCACGAGCTGAATTATAGCGCACGCCCCGTGATCGGGCCGAGATCGCCCTTGCCCTTGCGTACGATCACCGGCGGCGTTACCGACAGATCGACCACCGTCGTCGGCTCGATGCCGCAGTCCCCGCCATCGAGAACCGCATCGATCTCGTGCTCGAGTCGCGCCAGGATTTCGCGCCCCTCGGTCAGGGGCTGCGGATCGGAAGCCAGCAGCAGGGTCGAGCTCATCAGCGGCTCGCCCAGCTCGGCGAGCAGCAGCCGCGGCACCGGGTGATCGGGGATGCGCACGCCGATGGTGCGCCGTCGCGCGTGCTGCAGGCGGCGCGGCGTCTCGCGTGTGGCGCGCAGCAGGAACGTATACGGGCCGGGCAGGCAGGCGCGCAGTATGCGGAACTGCCAGGTGTCGAGCCGCGCGAAGCGCCCGACCTCCGCAAGATCCGCGCACACCAGAGTGAAGTGATGATGACGGTCGGCCTGGCGGATGCGGCGCACGCGCTCCAGTGCGGCCTTGTCACCGATGTGCCAGCCGAGCGCGTAACAGGAATCGGTCGGATAGGCAATGACGCCTCCGGAGCGCACCAGCTCCGCCGCGCGGCGGATGAGGCGCAGCTGCGGATCAACGGGGTGCAGTTTCAAGTACTCGGCCAAGACCTGTGTGCCAATGGAAGTTACGCGCGGCGCGTGACAATATACGCGGCCGTTTGCGGCGTATACCCTCGACTCAAGGACCCTCGCGCACCGCTCCCATGCAGGCTCTTACCGGCTTGGCGCCGCTCGTGGCGTTCTTCGTGACCTATCGTCTGCGCGGGCTCTACGTCGCCACCGCGGTGCTCATGGCGGCGATGGTGGCGCTGCTCGCCCTGGACTGGCTGCGGCAACGGCGCATACCGCCGCTCCATGCGCTGTCAGCGGTGCTGGTGCTGATTCTGGGTGCGGCGACGCTGCTGCTGCACAATCGGCTCTTCATCCAGTGGAAGCCGACCGTGCTCTTCTGGGCGGTGAGCGGCGCCTTCATCGCGAGCGGCTGGATCGGCGAGCGCACGCTCACCCAGCGCCTGTTCAGCGCGGCGCTCGAGGAGCGGGTGCAGGTGAGCGCTACGCTGTGGTGGCGGCTCAACCTGTGGTCGGCGGCGTTCTATGCCGCGCTCGGCGCGCTCAACCTCGCGGTGGCGCACTACGCCAGCGAGCGCGCCTGGGTGAACTTCAAGATGTTCGGTCTGACGCTCCTGACCTTCGCCTTCCTCGCACTGCAGGTGCTGTGGCTCAGCACCCGCCCGGGGGCCCTGCGCGCCGAAGCGCAGACTCCCCATGGATGAGTCGGTGATGGCGCAGCTGCGCAGCGCGCTCGAGCGCGCCCTCGCTCCCGCCGCGCTCGAGATCCTCGACGACAGCGCGCGCCACGCCGGCCACCCCGGCGCGCGCGGCGGCGGTCACTTTCGTATCACGCTGGTGTCGGCGGCCTTCCGCGGCCGCAGCCAGCTCGAGCGCCACCGGCTGGTCTATGCGGCGGTCGCGCCCCTGATGAGCGGGGCCGTGCACGCGCTGAACATCATCGCGCGCACCCCCGAGGAAGGCAGCTGAGCGCGAACCCTCCGTCTCGATCTGCAACACACCGGAAAACTCAGTATGAACCACTCGCGTCTCCTCATGATCGCTGCCCTCGCAGCTCTCGGCGCCTGCCAGCCCAAGAGCGCGGTGACCCCCGCCGACTCCTCCCCGCCGGTGGCCACCGTGAACGGCAGTCCCATCGGCCGGGATTTCTACGAGTTCTACATCAAGGGGATCACGGGCAAAGCTTCCGCGGAGCTCACGCCGCAGCAGCGCGAGCTGGCGCTCGACAACCTGATCCGCGCGCGGCTGGTGGAGGAGGAAGCCGTCAAGGAGGGTCTCGACAAGGGCACCGACACCGCTGCCATGCTCGAGCTGTCGCGCCTGAACGTGCTGCAGCAGGCGGTGTCGGATCGTTACCTGAAGGACCGCAAGCCCAGCGAGCAGGAGCTGCGCGCGGAATACGAGACGCAGATCGCCTCCACGCCCAAGCAGGAATACCACGCGCGCCACATCCTGGTGGCGACCGAGCCGTTCGCTGACAAGCTCGTCACGCGCCTGGACAAGGGCGAGAAGTTCGACGCGCTCGCCAAGCAGGAGTCGATGGATTCCTCCAAGAGCAACGGCGGTGATCTCGGCTGGTTCACGCCCGACCGCATGGTGCCGGAGTTCGCCGGCGCGGTGATGGCGCTCAAAGCCGGGGAATACACTCACAAGCCGATTCAGACGCAGTACGGCTGGCACATCATCCAGCTGCTCGACACGCGTGAGCTGACACCGCCCCCGTTCGACCAGGTGCGAGCGCGTCTCGAGCAGATCGTGCAGAACAAGAAGTTCCACTCTTACTCGGACGAGCTGATGCACAACGCCAAGGTCGAGAAACTGCTCGACAAGCCGGCCCCGGCGCAGGCGGGCGCATCCGCCGCGGCACCCAAGCCCGCCGCCGAGCCCCCCGCACCCACCGCGGCACCCGCGGCTGCGCCGGCACCGAAAGGCTGACGCTGCGCCGAAAGCGGCGCCGGGTCAGCGGCTCTCGCCGTCGAGCAGGGCGAGGAACTGCTGCTCGTCGAGCACCGGCACGCCCAGTTCGCGGGCCTTCTCGAGCTTCGAGCCCGCCTCGCTCCCGGCGACGACGAAGCTGGTCTTCTTCGAGACGCTCGCCGACACCCGGGCGCCGCGCGCGGCGAGTGCCTCCTGCGCCTGCTCGCGGCTCATGCTCGCGAGCGTGCCGGTGATGACCACCGTGCGTCCGGCGAGCTCCTGCGGCCCCGCGCTCCCAGAGGCCCGCTCCATATCAGGCCATTTCACACCTTTATCTGTTAAGGCTTTGATAACCCTACGGTGTTCTTCGGACGCAAAGAACGCGGCGACCTGCGCAGCGACCACCGGTCCCACGTCGGGAACCTGCTGTATCGCATTCTCGTCCGCCTCCATCAGCCGCTCGAGCGTGCCGAAGTGCCGCGCCAGCGCGAGCGCGGTCGCCTCGCCCACATCGCGGATGCCGAGCCCGTACAGCAGCCGCGGCAGCGTCGTGCTCTTGCTCTTCTCGATGGCCGCCAGCAGGTTCGCGGCCGACTTCTCCCCCATGCGCTCGAGCTGCGACAGCTGCGGCAGCGCCAGCGCATACAGATCGGCGGGCGAGCTCACCTGCTCACGCTCCACCAGCTGCTCGATCAGCTTGTCACCCAGCCCCTCGATGTCGAGCGCCCGCCGGCTGGCGAAGTGTTTGAGTGCCTCCTGGCGCTGGGCGCGGCAGGTGAATCCGCCGGTACAACGCGCCACCGCTTCGCCCTCGACGAGTAACACCTGTGAGCCGCACACCGGGCAGGACTGCGGCAGCTGCACGGGTACCGCATCCGGCGGGCGCCGCTCCAGGATGACGCTGACCACTTCGGGGATTACATCGCCCGCCCGGCGCACCACCACCGTGTCGCCGACCCGCACGTCCTTGCGGTGCACCTCGCCGATGTTGTGCAGGGTGACGTTGCTCACCGTCACACCGCTCACGAACACCGGCGCGAGGCGCGCTACCGGCGTGAGCGCTCCGGTGCGGCCAACCTGAAACTCGATTCCCTTCACGACGGTGAGTGCCTCGTCGGCCGGAAACTTGTGGGCGATCGCCCAGCGCGGGGCCCGCGACAGGAATCCGAGGCGCTCCTGGTCGGCGCGCCGGTCGAGCTTGTAGACCACGCCGTCGATCTGATAGGGGAGTGAGCGGCGCCGCTCGCCCATCTCGCGATAGTACGCGAGGCATCCCGCGACCCCGCGCACCGGGCGCGTGTCCGGGCACACCGGTAAGCCCAGCGTGCGCAGCCACTGCAGCAGCTGTGCCTGGCGCTCGGGAAAGCTGGCTCCCTGCAGCGCCCCGAGGGCGTAGAAGAACGCCGCCAGCGGCCGCGCGGCGGTGACGCGCGCATCGAGCTGGCGGAGGCTCCCGGCGGCGGCGTTGCGCGGATTCACGAACACTTTCTCGCCGCGGGCGCGCGCCTGTTCGTTCATGCGCTCGAACCCGGTGAGCGGCATGAAGACCTCGCCGCGCGCCTCGAGCAACGCCGGTGCCTGCCCGCGCAGCCGCTGCGGCACGGCGCGGATGGTGCGCACGTTGGCGGTGACCTCCTCGCCCGTGACGCCATCGCCGCGGGTGGCGGAGCGCTCGAGCAGGCCGTCCCGGTAGATCACGGTCACCGCCAGCCCGTCGAGCTTGGGCTCCGCCACGTAGTCGAGCTCGCCCGCGACGCCGAGGCGCTCGTGGATGCGCCGGTCGAATGCCTGCAGATCCTCCTCGGAGAAAACGTTGTCGAGCGACAGCATCGGCACCTGGTGCACGACCTCGCCGAAGGCGGCGCTCGGGGTGCCCGACACGCGCTGCGTCGGAGAGTCCGGCGTGATCAGCTGCGGGTGCTGCGCCTCCAGCGCGCGCAACTCCTGCATCAGCCGGTCGTACTCGGCGTCGGGAATCTCCGGCTCATCGAGCACGTAGTAGCGGTAATCGTGTTGCGCTATCTGCGCACGCAGCTCGGCAGCGCGCGCTGCCGGCTTATCTGTCACGAAGCCGCCCCGGCACTCAGGCGCTCGCGCAGCAGCGCGATGCGCGCAGGAGTCAACGGGCTCCCCTGCTCGTCCTGCAGGACCCCGCACAGGCGCTCGTTGAGGTTGCGCGCGGTGACGATGAGCTCGTCGAAGGCCTGCGGCGGCGGCTTCGGTCCCGGCAGTACCGCGAACAGCGACAGCCCGCCGTAGTGCTGCGAGTCCATGGTCTCGACGTCGAAGGTGCCCGGCCGGGTGAGACTCGCGGCACTGAGCACGGCGCGCTGCTCATCGTCGGGCTTGTGGAAGATCGCAAAGCGCCCGAGCACGAAGCCTTCCGCCGCCAGCGCCTGGCGCAGCGAGCGGCCCGCGAAGCGCTCGGGCTGCTGCGCAACCAGCCGTAAGGCGACGACGCGGCGGCGCTCGTCCGGCGGCCAGTCGACCCTAGGCACGGCCGCCGGCGGCAGCCGCGGAAGAGACTCGAGCGGCACCCCCGCGGGCACGCCGTGGACCGCATTCACCGCCATCTCGGCGGCGAGTGCGGCGCCGTCGGCTGCGAGGGCGGCATTGTCCGGAGCCGGCTGATCCTGCGCCGGCGCATCCGGCTCCGCCAGCGCGTCGTCGGGGTCGAGCAGCGGCACGGCGGGCAACCCTCGCGCGAGCTCCAGGATCGGCAGATCGTGCGGCACCAGCGGGTCGCGGGCGCGCATCGGCGGCAGGCTGAGACTCGGCTCACGCACCGCCCGCGGCGCCGCATCTGTGGCGCTCTCGCGCGCGCCAGTCGTGCGCTGCGCCGCGCTGCCGCGGCTCGCCTGACGCGGCCGCTGCCGCTCCCACCAGGCGAGCGCGGCGATGAACACCACTCCGACTATCAGCAGCGTCCAGCGCAGCTCCGACATCATGCCGTGGACACCCGGGGCGCTCACACCGCCGCCAGCCGCACGGCCTCGTCGACGTCGACCGTGACCAGGCGCGACACGCCCGGCTCGTTCATGGTCACGCCGATCAACTGCGAGGCGAGCTCCATGGTGCTCTTGTTGTGGGTGATGAACACGAACTGCACGCGTGAGGACATCTCGCGCACGATATCGCAGAACCGCCCGACGTTGTGCTCATCGAGCGGCGCATCGACCTCGTCGAGCAGACAGAAGGGCGCCGGATTGAGATCGAAAATGGAGAACACCAGCGCCACCGCGGTGAGCGCCTTCTCGCCGCCGGACAGCAGGTGGATGGTGCTGTTCTTCTTGCCCGGTGGCCGCGCCATGACGGCCACGCCGGCGGTCAGCTTGTCCTCGCCCACCAGCTCCAGGTACGCGTGCCCGCCTCCGAACAGGCGCGGGAACTTGTCGCGCAGGCCGGCGTTGATGCGCTCAAAGGTGTCCTGGAAGCGCGTGCGCGTCTCTTTGTCGATGCGCCGCATGGCCTCATCGAGCGTGTCAAGCGCCGACGTGAGGTCGGCAAACTGGCTGTCGAGATACTCCTTGCGCTGCGTGTGCTCCTTGAGCTCATCGATGGCGGCGAGATTGACCTGACCCAGCCGCTCGATGTCGGCGCGCGCCTCGCCCAGGGACTGCTCCCAGTCCGGCACGCTCGCGGCCGCGTCGAGGCTGGCCAGCACCTCGGGGAGCTGGCAGCGGGTCTCCGCGAACTGCTCGGCCAAGGCCGCGCGGCGCACGTGAGTCTCCTGCGCCGCGAGGCGCGCCGCGTCCATGACCTCGCGCGCCGCGCTCACGCGCCGCTCGGCCGCCAGACGCTGCTCATCGAGGCTGCGCAGCGAGCCTTCCGCCGCCTCGAGTGCGCCGCGCGCCAGCGCCAGTTCCGCCTCCACCGTGAGACGCAGCGCCAGCGTTTCGTGCAGGCGTGCCTGGATCTTCACGATCGGCTCATCGCCCGCAGCGAGCTCGCGTTCGAGCTCGGCACGCCGGCGCGTGAGCTGCTCGCGCTGCTCGCTCATGCGGTTAAGGCCCACCGCCATCGAGCTCTCGGCCGAACGGCGCGACTCGACCCGCACCTGCAGGTCGCGCGCCGCCGCTTGCGCCGCCTGCGCCTCGGCGCGCGCCGCGTTGAGCGCCGCGCGCCGTTGCTCGCGCTCACTCTCGAGCGCGCGCTGGCGCTCCTCGAGCTCGGCAGACAGTGCCTGCGCGCGCGCCAGCGCCGCCGCGGCCCGTGCGAGGGCCTCCTCGGTCGCCGCGCGCTCGTGCGCCACGGCGCCGAGGTCCTGCCGCAGCCGCTCGCCCCGCAAGCTCGATTCCTGGGCGCGGACCCGGCCCGCCTCGAGCAGGCCGAGGAGACCTGCGTGTTTCTGATGAGCGCCCTGGAGCGCCGCCTGCGCCTGTTCGCGACGCTCTTCGGCCTGCGCCAGCTGCGCGCGCGCCGCACTCAGTTCGCCCTCCGCCTGCGCGACCTGTGCATCGGCCGCCGTGGCGGCGGCACGCAGCGCCTTCAAGCGATGCTCGCGCCCGAGCACGCCCGCGCGCGGATCCGCTCCCCGGCTCACTCGCAGCCAGTCCCGCCCGACCCATTCGCCCTCACGCGTGACGAACGAGCGTCCCTCGGGCAGCGCCGCGCGGCCGCGCAGAGCATCCCCGAGGGATGCGGCCGTCAACACCGAGGCGAGCCGCGCGCTGACCGTCGCGGGACCTGCGACGTGGGCGGCGAGGGTCGCCTCGAGGCCACCCGGTGCCGCGCCGCCGCTCTCGACCAGCGTGATGCGGCCGGCGGCGAGTGCGCCCAGCGCCCCCGACACTTCCTCCAGGCGCTCGACGCATACGGCCTCGAGATAGTCGCCAAGGACGGTTTCGACAGCCCGCTCCCAGCCGCTCTCGACCTCGAGTGCGGCCGCGAGCCGCGGCCGCGCCGCGAGCCCGGCCTCGCGCAGCCACTCACCTGCCCGCCCGGCATGGTCGGAGAGCGCCGCCGCCTGCAGGGCCTCGAGCGAGGTGAGTTCGGTGCGCGCCTCCGCGCGCGCCGCGCGCGCCTGCTCCAGGCGCTGCTCGGCTGCCAGCTGCGCGGCGCGCTGCCCCTGCAGATGCGCCTGGGCCGCCGTGAGCGCCGCGGTGAGCCGCTCGCTTGCGCCGCGCGCCTGCTCTTCCTGCGACCCCAGGCGCGCGAGAGCTGCGCCGCCCTCCTGCGCACCCAGAGTCTGCTGCTCACCGGCCAGGCGCTCCGCCTGCGCGGACAGCTGGCGCAACTGATTTTCCAGCTGCTCGATGCGCGCCCGCTCCACCTGCGTGGTCTGATCCGCCTCGCTCACCGCCCGGGCGTGCGTCTCCCAGCGCTGCTGCCAGTCCTGCAAGGCGTGCTCGCACGCCTCCAGCGCCGCGCCCGCGCGCTGCTCGGCGTGCTGCCCCGCCTCGCACGCCGGCGTGAGCTGCGCGATCTGCGCCCGCAGCGCCCCGACCTCGCGCTCATCGCGCTCGATGTGCGTGCCCAGGTCAGCGAGGGTGGTGTGGGCCTGGGCGAAATCGGCGCGCTGGCGCTCGCGCAATTCGCGCGCGTGCTCGATCGACTGCTCGAGGCGCGAAATCTCGGCACCGACCTCGTAGTAGCGGCCCTGCACCGCCGACAGCCGCTCGCCGTGCCCGGCGTGCACCACGCGTTGCTTCTCGATCGCGGCTTCCGCCGCGCGCTGCTCGGCGAGTGCGCCCTGCATGGCGAGCTCGCGCTCGCGCACCGCCGCGTCGTGTACTTCCGCGCCGCTGTCCAGCTCGCGCAGGCGCAGCGCCAGCAGCTCCGCGCTCAGGCGCCGCTCCTGCTCCTTCAGCGCCTGGTAGCGCCGCGCGCTCGCCGCCTGGCGTTGCAGGTGGCGGATCTGTTTTTCCACCTCATCGCGCACGTCCTGCAGCCGCTCGAGATTCTCGCGGGTCTCGGCGACACGCGCCTCGGTCTCCTTGCGCCGCTCCTTGTAGCGCGAGACACCGGCCGCCTCCTCGACGAAGGCGCGCATGTCCTC
>Ga0137415_10006965_pt1 | contig 11220 bp, 10 predicted proteins | sample CZODoug3_1_1_16f_FD_183082 | JGI IMG/M metagenome (GOLD analysis project Ga0137415, IMG submission 183082) | Vadose zone soil fungal communities from Angelo Coast Range Reserve, California, USA - CZODoug3_1_1_16fungal (Hybrid Assembly) | ecosystem: Environmental > Terrestrial > Soil > Vadose...
AATCACCCCTACAGGGGGGTAGCGGGGTAGCGCTAACTGCGCAAACCCCCGCTGCAGATTCCGACCCGACCGCGGCCGGACGAGTTTGGGCATACGCTACTCTCCCAAGATCGATGCAATGCGCCCATTCTACCGCGAATCGGCTCCCGTCCCTATTACGGTCATTAGAACTTGGGCCGATGGTGCATCCGCGCGGCGCAACGTGGCGGTTGTAACCCCCAAACAGGCCAACCATTTTCCGCCCATGTCCAGCATGCCTCCCCTGAGCCTTGCTCTCAGATTGCTCGCCGTATTGCTCGTGGGCGGCCTCCTCGCCAGTTGCAAGGATGCGCCGGGCGCCGACGGGCGCTATGCCTCCGGCTATCCCACCGCCGGCCCCGGTCGCTGGGCGCCTTGAGGCCAATCGATGCTCGCCACGCCCCTCGCCCGCCTCGCGCGCGCCGCTGACCTGCCCTCGCTGCTGTCGTTGTTTGCCGTGTCCGAGGTGAGCGCCGCGGTAGAGCCGCGCGAGCGCGCCGAACGGATCTGGCGGGAAACCCTGGCGCAGCCGGGCGTGCATGTCTTCGTGTCCGACGATCGCGACCGCATCGGCGCGACCTGCATGCTGGTCACGGCGCCCAACCTGCTGCGCGCAGGAAGACGCCATGGCTTCCTGGAGAACGTCGTCACCCACCCCGAGCTGCGCGGCCGCGGGCACGGCAAGGCCGTGGTCCAGGCCGCGTTGGCGCAGGCCTGGGCGAGCGACTGCCACCACGTCCTGATGCAGAGCGGCCGGGCAGATCCTCGGGTGCATGCCTTCTACGAGGGGCTGGGCTTCGAGCCGGGCCTTCGCGTCGCCTACGTGGCGCGCCGTCCGGCGACATAGTAAGACGCCTCCACGCGGGACGGATGGCCGAGCGGTTTAAGGCACCGGTCTTGAAAACCGGCGTGGGTTCACGCCCACCGTGGGTTCGAATCCCACTCCGTCCGCCATACCCGCGAACCGTGATGAGTTAGGTATAGTGTCCCCGGAATTCGGACATTGCGTGTCTGCCTCGTATCTTACCCTTTTCCTTCGGTGTCACTTTCTTGTGCCTTAAAATTCGCTACGGCTTTTTCGATGAAGCCAAGCACTTCCATTTTCTGTGAAGCCTCCGGATCGGACCGTGCATCGTCAATCATCGCTTTTAATTTTGGCCGCAGGGCTGTCATGGGTGACGGAATGCTCTTCACTTCCTTGGTGAATGCCCGAAAGCGCCTTGCTAAATCCATCGCCGCCGCCGAGGTAGCGTCTCCAGACGCCATTAGGGCCTTGGCCTCTTCCATCAGTTCTTTGCCGGTATTCGCAAGGTCGGGGTGACTGGAACTCCATTCCTGGATGCTGGCGCCGTCTCCCGGCGTAAGATGCTTCTGTTTGAAAGGGTTTATGACTTCTTTCAGTTCTTTGGCGGTCGGATGTGTCGTCATGACGGTCTTCTTAGTAAGGGTTGCGAGATCGTCGATAGAAAGAGCAGCGCCAGACGCCAGCTTAGTCCGGGCCTTTCGTATCAGTGTGAGTGCGCGAGCAATGCGCTCACTGTCCTTGACCAGAACTCGTTCTTGAAAGGCCAGGATCGGTTCCAATGCGTCCTCACCGACCAGCAGTTCACCAATCTGCGCAAGGGACAGGCCGAGGCGCTTTAAGGCGAGTATCTGGTGGAGACGAGTGATCTGGTCCGATCCATAAACGCGCCAAGCAGCGCCAGTGGTTCCATTGCTTGTACGCAACGGCTTCAAAAGCCCATGCCGCTCGTATAAGCGTAGAGCTTTGATGCTGATGCCGAAACGTCTGGCGGTTTCCGCGGGGCTCAGATGACAGTCCATGGTCGGCTCATTCTATCGACTATCAAACTTTGCGGGTCGTCCCTAGGGGACGGGTCAATCGCGCTCTGCCGCTACTCGCGTTCCTTGGCTTTCAAAAACTAACAATGGATCGCGCGACTGAATAGGGTGCCATTTCTGAATGACCGCTTTGGGTCAAAAGCAGACACCGGTCTAGCTCTAATATGAAGTTATAGTGCTATAGCGTAGACATAGTGCTCATCATCGTCGGTCGCGGCCCGCCACCCGGAGACCGCAGGGTGCCTCCCGAAGCTCCACAGGAGCGCAGGGAGGCTATCGGCACAAAACCGGGCGCAGCAAACCGATGACAGCGACCGACGATACGATCCCGCAGCGATTCTACCACGGCACGCGGGCCGACCTGAAACAGGGAGATGTGATCGCGGCCGGCTACAATTCCAATTACGGCGCGCGCAAGCAGGCGTCCTGGGTCTATCTCACCGGCACGCTGGATGCGGCCATCTGGGGCGCCGAGCTGGCCGCCGGCGAGGGACGGGAGAGGGTCTACATCGTGGAGCCGACCGGGCCGATCTTCGACGACCCCAACCTGACGGACAAGAAATTCCCCGGCAATCCCACGCAGTCTTACCGTTCCCGCGAGCCGCTCCGGGTCACGGGCGAGGTCGCGGAGTGGATTTTCTCGAGCGCTTGAAGGAGCAAGGCATCGAGGCGATCGACTGATCCTGCTGTGGTCTCTCGGTGGCCGGACGGGATTGACCTTCCTAGCTCCTCCGCCGGGCGGTATTGAGTCAGCCTCCAGTTGTTGGCGAGGAGGATCGCGATGAAGCGGCGCGCCTTTGCGGCCGGCGCATCGGCGCTGGCGCTGCTGCCCGGCTCGTCGGGCTTTGCGCAGTCTCTTTCCGCGGCTGCCGGCGTCGATGGCGCCGCGGCGGCGCGTGCGGGTTCGGGGATGGCAAGACCGCGCACGCGCGCCGAACTTCACACCCTGCTGCAGGCCGCTGCGGACCAGCAGACTGTCGTGGTGCTTGATCCCGCAACCGACGTGAGCATCGATCGAACCGTCGAAGTGGTGCAACGCGTCTCGACCAGCCGGATGTGGGGCGTGATCGGCAATGGCGCCAAGATCCGGTCGGCCATCGCCGACGGCACGCCGGTTCTCAAGTACAGCGTCGCCGTCTCCGACCCCAAGAACGGCACGCAGAGCCGCGGCCTCACCATCCAGACGCTCGACATCATCGGCTCGCTGAAGGACGGCCCGGGCCTGATGCTGCACGCCCCGTCAGGCATGGGGCCGCTCTACCGCGCCATCCTGCGCGACAATGCAACGACGATGTCCGGCGGCCTCGGCGGGCTGCACATCAAGGGCGCCGTCTTCGAGCTCGTGATCGAAGGCCATGCCGCCGAGAACAACCGGCAGAACGGGGTCGCCATCGAGCACGAAAAGGGCGCGGTGGTCTCCAACTGCATGTTCCATGCGCTGAACAGCAGCCGCAACGGCAAGGCCGGCCTGTTCACGACGTCGAACTCCGTCGACGTCGTGCTGGGCTCGTTCGTGAACAACGGCGAGTGCGGCGTCAACGCACCGGCGGGCCTGCGGGCGGCCGCCTACATCAATGGCGAAAATACCGGCCAGTTCGTCTTCCGCGTCGGTGGCTTTGCCAACCTGCACAATTGCGAAGCCTCGACCGACGGCAAGACGATCCAGCACGACATGGAGAACGGAAAGCCCGTTGGCCAGCCGACCGAGGCGCTGGTCGACTACGCCGCCTACCCTCAGTATTCCAACGACCTCAAGCTCACCGGCGCCTGCAAGATCTCGTCCTACAATGGCGGCACGGGCTACCTCGCCCGCGTGCGCCAGGTCTCGGGCAGCTCGACGGTCTGGCTGGAGCCGTGGATGGACAAGGCCGCCATCAGGCGGGCGAAGGAAGGCGAGCAACTGCCGCTGATCCGGCAAGCGTCGGCGAGCTGACGCGAGACCGCTCCGGTACTGCAGCCCGACGAGCGATAACTAGTTCCCGTGCTTGGACGGTAGGCCACGTTCCGCGAGATAGGACTCCATGTCAGCGGTCCACAATTGCGGTACTTGATAGATCTGATGGCCATTCAGCTTTCCAGCTTCCGGCGGCTCATAATCGTGCCACACGCCCTTGCCACCGGCTGCAAGGAAGGCGTCGAAATTCACCTTCGTGTCCTCCAGCGGATAGAAGAGGTCCTTGTCACCATAGAGCCAAAGCGACGGCTGTCCCCAGGTGATGCCGCGATTCAGGAGGTTCCGGTTGATCGCGCGGCCGTACCGGCAAGTTCTGGTGTTCATCCAGCCGCCGACGAAGTTGACGACGGCGCGGACCTCGGGATGCCTTCCGCTCCAGGCGATACTCAGTACGCCTCCGCGCGAGTTACCGCCGACGGCGATTCGGCTGCGATCGACGAACGGCTGGGCGATCAGCGCCGGTGTCACGGCGTCAATGTCGCTCAGTGCCCTGTCGGCGCCTTGGGCTGCCTCCGCTTCGGAGCAGGACTTCCCTTCCTCGTTCACACCTTCCGAGCCGCCGCGGCCGCGGCGGGACGGCGCGATCACCGTCCATCCCCGCACCACGAACCATTGCGCGACTGCCTTGGGATCGTACGGACGTTCGAAGCTACCTGAACCATGATGAAAGATCAGGGTTGGGAACGGTCCGTCGCCCGTCGGCCTGTAAGTGACCGTGCTGAGTTTGACAGTCGTGCCGTCGATTGCGACCGACACTGAGCCTAGCTCCTGCGCCGCCGCGGGGGCGGCGACCAGCATGCCGGCGAGAAGAAGAAGCGCTCCTGCGCCGCAGGCTAGGTGTTGCGGTGGTTGACCCTGTGGCGGTGCGTGCTCACGGTAATGTGGACGTGCATGAGACACATTCATGGGGACGGTCCGTTCAGGAGCGGGCGCCTGTCAGCATACGAGAACCACAACCCAAAGCCACGGCCGCCTTCCAAGAGATGGTCGCACGACTTTAGGGGTTTTGACCCTAGTCGAAGCCGGACGACGCTCGGAGGGCGCGTACTGCGAGGATGCAGCCGAAAAGTTGGAGCAAGGCAGCAACACCGCCGAGATCCGGAACTGCGTCGACCAGGCCGACGACGTCATCGTGAAGACATTGTCCGGACTATCGCGCAGGAAATGCTCGTAGACGCCGACCAGCAATCCCACGCCCAGCGCGGCGAGCGGGATCCACGCCGCCAACTTGCGGCGGCGCGTCCAACGACGGGCAACAGGTTCACCAGACCTCCCAGCCAAGCGAGCTGGCCCGTCGTCATTTCCGGATGCAGTCGACCGAGAACGAGCAAGTGCCACGCCACCAGAACGAGATTGGCCAGGACCACGGCCGTTCCGTATGCGGCGAGCCGGCTCATGGTCGGCCCTGCCCTTCGCGGCGCGCTCCAGAGGTGACGGCGATCAACGACCAAAGATTTACAAAGAACGCCAGTATCTGCAACGCGCCGCGGATATCGCCCCAGAAAATGAAGCCTGCCAAGGCGTTGGCGAGGCCGGCGGGATAGTTTGCCAACCGCGGTATGCTGAGCATGTTGGGCGCCGCAAGCAACGTCATCAGCAGGCCGCTGACCGCGAACAACGCACCGCCGTGAACCGGCAGTGCCGCAGGCCGCGACCGGCCGCCACTGCGCCAAAAGCTGATCGCCGCGGCCACGGAAACCAACGCCTCGCCGATCCCGAGGAAAGGATAAAGCGCGGCGGCGCGGTAGCTGAGATCGGCATGCAGACTGTAAGCCGCCCATGCTTGCGCGCCCAGCTCGCGCCACGCCGGATTGTGCACGAGGCTTCTGTCGAGATTGAAGCCGGCCAGGAGGCCACCGATCAAGATCGCGACGACCAGCAGGTTCCGGGTCGCAGGCGCCGTCTTGCCCACAGCGACGAGAACGGACGCGAGGGCCCAAAGATTCGCCAGGAACGCCAAGACGTGCAGGAACGCCTTGACGTCCCACCACCGCGCGACACTCGCGGCTATGGGCTGCAAGACGGTGGCGTCATCACCCGCCTGCAGCACGCTGAGCCTTGGCGGAGCGAGCAGGAGGATCGTGACGGCCAAGGCGATGATCGCCAGGAACGGTGCGAGGTAGACGGCCCAGGCGCCCGAACGGCGCGCAAACCTGTCCGAGCGGAAGGAAACTGCCGCGGCGACCGAAAGGATCAGCGCGCCTCCGCCGATGACCGGAAACAAGATCAACCCCACCCCTTGATCCGAGGCTCGAGTGAATAGCGCCCATTGGACAACGCCGACGGCCTGCCAGGCCGGAAGCTCGACCAGGACCTTGTTGGCGGACATGCCGGCAAGCAGGCCGCCCAGCAGGGTCGCCCCGACCATCAGCGCCTTCGTCCTTGGTGATGCCATGACTCTCTCCGCTCGCAAGGAAACGACGTGCGTTCGAGATGAGTGAACACTATAATATTGCAGTATATACTTCAATCCCTGCGACAAGAGCCTGAGATGAACGCCACAAAGACACGCCAGCAGATCCTCGATGCCGCCCAACGCATCATCGAGACGGAGGGCATCATCCGGCTCACCACGAAGGAGATCGCCCGCGAGGCACAGTGCGCCGAAGGGACTCTGTTCAATCAGTTCGGAAGCAAGGAAGAGCTGTGCATCGCCGTCGTGCTCGAGAACTCCCCGAAGTTCAAAGACAAGATCGCTCGCATGCGGCCGGGCACGAGGCCCGTCGCCAGGAACCTCGAAGCGATTGCGCTCGCATCCATCCGGTTTTCCGAGAAGCTCATTCCGTTGGGCGTGACGCTGCTGGCCGATGCGAAGCTGCTGGCACGCCATCGCCGGAGCATGGCTGAGGGCGGCAGCGGACCGAAGGAAGTGTTCGACCTGATGGCAGGCTATCTCGATGGCGAGCGGCGATTGGGCCGAATAGGCCGGAACGTGAAGCCGTCGAGTGTCGCAGCGCTTCTGTTCGGATCGTGCTTCTACTGGGCCTTCATTCGGCAAGCGATGGGCCGGAACCTGTTTGCCATGAAGGACCAGGAATTCGTCACAGGGCTCGTCGAGACACTGATGCGAGGGCTTTTGCCGACGCCGCTTGCACGTGCAGCAGGAAAACCGCCGCGGAGAACGATTCGCGTCTGACCGCGCGCGGCCAGCGCCGGCCCGCTACTGCAGTCCGAAGCGCGCGAAGTCTTCCTTCGTCCTGGGCGCGATCTTGATCGCGGCCGCCATGTCGGCCTCGCCGCCCGCCTTGTCGCCGTTCTTGATCTTGGCGATGCCGCGCCCATAGAGCGCGCGCGAACGGTTGGGATCGAGCTGCAGCGAGGCGTTGTACTCGTTGATCGCGACCGGGAAGTCGCCGAGCTTGAGGTAGATGAAGCCGCGCGTGTCGTGGGCGTCGACGTTGCTCGGCAACAGCTTCAGCGCCTCGTCGCAGTCGTTCAGCGCCTGCACCAGGTCCTTGCCGCTGACGCCGCGGCTCAGGCAGCGGTTGTTGTAGGCCACCGCGAGCTTGGGATTGAGCCGGATCGCCTCGCTGTAGTCGGCGATGGCGTTGTCGTACTGGCCCTTGGCGAAATACGAGTAGCCGCGGTTGTAGTAGACGTTGGGCGCATTGGGGATGAGCTTGATCGCCTCGTTGAGGTCGGCGATCGCGCGGTCATGGTCGTCGAGCCGGGCATAGAGCGCGGCGCGGTTGATGTAGCCTTCGGGCGCCCGCGGCTCGAGCCGGACCGCGGCGTCGAAGTCGGCGAGCGCGCGGTCGGCGCTGCCGCGCATGGTGTAGAGGATGCCGCGGTAGTAGAACGCCTTGCCGAATTCCGGCGACAGCTCGATCGCCCGGTTGAGGTCGGCCAGGCCCTTGTCGAACTCGTTGTTGGCGGCGTAGGCGACGCCGCGATGCATCAGGGCATTGATGTTGTCAGGTCCGAGTGACAGCGCCTTGGTGAAGTCGGCGATGGCCGCTGCGAAGTCGCCGCGGCGGGTGTAGGAGATGATGCCGCGGTTCAAATACGTCGTGATGTACTTGGGATCGAGCTCGATCGACTTGGTGTAGTCGACGTACGCCTTATCCGGCTCCTCGAGCGCGTGATAGGCGAAGCCGCGCTGGAAGTAGGCGAAGGCGAAGGCAGGATCGAGCCTGATCGCCTCGTCGAGGTCCTGGATCGCGCGCTGGTATTCCTGCCGCACGAGATAGATGCCGCCGCGCGCGGCGAAAACCCGCGACTCGGTGGGATTGAGGCGGATCGATTCGTTGAAATCGGCCAGCGCCAGGTCGTACTCGGTCTTGGCGACATAGGCCGTGCCGCGCTGGTAGCGTGCATGGGCGACCTGGGCCCAATGGCGCACCGCCTCGGGGTCCTTGGTGCCGAACTTCAGCACGTCGGCCGTCAGCATGCCGAGCCGCAGCGCCTCGGTGAAATCGGCGATCGCCTTGTCGGGATCGCCCTTCTCGCGCCACGAGATGCCGCGGTTGATCAGCGCATTGATCTCCTTGGGATCGATCTTGAGCGCCTCGGTGAAGTCGGCGATGGCGAGATCGTACTGGCCCTTCTTGGAGTAGTAGACGATGCCGCGGTTGATCAGCGGCGCCACGTCCTTCGGGTTGATGCGATGCGCCTCGGTATAGTCGGCGATGGCGTTGTCGGGCTCGTTGACCGAGTGATAGGCGATGCCGCGATGGAGGAAGGAGTATTCGTCGCCCGGCGACAGCCGGATCGCCTCGGTGAAGTCCGCGATCGCCGGCTGGAACTCTTCCTTGTACATGTGCGTGGAGGCGCGGCCGACGAAATGCGCCGCCACCGTCGGATTGATGCGGATCGCCGTGTCGAAGTCGGCCATCGCCTTGTCGAGGAACGGCGCCGCCTGGAGCTTCTCCTTGCCGGCCTTGTCGAGATAGACGAGGCCGCGCTGGTAGTAGGCGTCGGCAAGCTGGGTGGTTTGTGTGATGACCTGGAAGGCGGCCGCCGTCATCAGCTTGCCCGGATCGATGCTGGTCGCGGTGAGCGGCGCGGGATTGCCCGGCAGGCAGGCGATCGCCGAGGTGAAGTCGGAGATCGACTGGTTGAGGTCGCCCTTGCGCTTGTAGACGAGGCCCCGGTTGATCCAGGCATTGACCTCGCACTTGTTGAGCTTCAGCGCCGTGTTGAAGTCGGCGATGGCGCCTTCGTTGTTGTCCTTCTTGGTGTAGAGGACGATGCCCCGGTTGACGTAGGCAAAGCTCTCGTTGGGCGCGATGCGGATGGCGTCGCTGTAGTCGACGATCGCCTGATCGGCATCGCCCATCACGTGGTAGATCAGGCCGCGCTGGAAGACGATCTGGGCACTCGGCGCCGAACTGCGGATGACCTCGGTGTAATGACGGATCGCCAGTCGATAGTCATTCAGCCCGCCCTTGGGGTCGCCGGCATTGCTGAGCGCCTGGCCGCGGTTGAAGTGCGCCAGGCCCAGCCCGAGCCCCTTCACGCTGCCCGAGTCGATCACGTCGGAGCAGATCTTGATCTTCTGTGCCGGATTGAGGCCGTAGCCCGCGTAGCAGGCGTCGGCGGTCGAGGGCTGGGTCGTAGAGGACACGGGAGCCGCGATGGGCGGCGTTTCGCCGGCCTTGGGCTGCGCCAGAACCGGCCCAGCGCCAAGCACCGCCAGCGCAGCAACGCAGACAGCAAAAGTTCTCACGATCCCGGACGACGCAGCTCGCGGCATGACCCTTCCCTTGGCAGGCCGGTGCAAAACGCTTCGATGCAGGAGGCGGCCAGGAAGCACACCCTCTCCCACGGCCGCCCCGCCCCCAAAAGGCGCGGTCCTCTTAGCACAGTTCGCAACTATTTCCACCAACACTGCGACAATCTAGGCCGCTCGACGCTGGGATGAGCCTTTGGCAGGCTCCGCGGCCAATCAGGAGGAAACCAAAGAATGACGCGTTCTAGAGCATTTGGCCGTCGCACCGTCCTGGCCGGTCTGGCCGGCGCCGTGGCGACCCCTGCCGTGGCCCGCGCCGAGGGCACCTACCCCAACCGGCCGGTGCGCTACATCAATCCCTACCCGGCCGGCGGGCCGACCGACACCCTCTCGCGCCTGTTCTGCGCCAAGATGACCGAGCTCACCGGCCAGCAATGGATCGTCGAGAATCGCGGCGGCGCCGGCGGCAATGTCGGCATGGATGCGCTCGCCAAGTCCGAGCCCGACGGCTATTCGCTGGGCCTGGGCGGCATCGCCGCTCACGCCATTGCACCGACGCTTTACGCCAAGCTGCCGTTCAATGCGCGCACCGACTTCACGTTCGTGTCGACCCTGTGGTGGCTGCCCAACCTGCTGGCGGTCAATCTCGAGGTGCCGGCCAAGTCGGTGCCCGAGCTGATCGAGCTCTGCCGCAAGAACCCGGGCAAGTACTCCTACGGCTCGGCGGGCTCGGGCACGACGCTGCATCTCAGCGGCGAGCTCTTCAAGATGCTGGCCAAGGTCGACATCCAGCACGTGCCCTATCGCGGCTCGGCGCCGGCCACCCAGGACCTGCTGGCGGGCCAGATCCACATGATGTTCGACAATATCCCCGGCACCTTGACGCAAGCGCGTGCCGGCAAGGTACGGCCGCTCGGCGTCACCTCGGCTAAGCGAACCGACGTTGCACCGGAAATCCCGACCATCGCCGAGACCCTGCCCGGCTTCGACATCGTCTCGTGGACCACGCTCTGCGGCCCGGCGAAGCTGCCGCCCGACGTCACCGCGCGCCTGTCGGAGCTGTCGAAGAAGGCGCTGGAAAGCGACGACGTGAAAGCCAAGTTCGCCGATCTCGGCTCGACGGCGTGGTGGCAAACGCCAGCTAATACCTTGGCCTATAGAGATTCGGAGGAAGCGCGACTCGCTCCCATTATCCGCGCCTCGGGCGCCCGTGTAGACTAGAGCCCATGCAAACTCTCTCCACTGCCCAAGCCGTCGTATCGATGCTCGAGCTCAACGGCATCGACACCCTCTTCTGCCTGCCCGGCGTGCAGAACGATTCGTTCTTCGATGCCCTGTACGATCGCACCAACGCCGTCCGGCCGATCCATGCCCGCCATGAGCAGGGCTGCGCCTACATGGCACTGGGCTATGCCATGGCGAGCGGCAAGCCCTCGGCCTACGTCGTGGTGCCGGGTCCCGGCTTCCTCAACACGACGGCGGCGCTGTCGACCGCCTATGCGGTGAACGCGCCGGTGCTGGCGCTGACCGGCCAGATCCAGCAGGCCATGATCGGCCGCAATGTCGGGCTGCTGCACGAATTGCCCGATCAGCTCGGCATCATGCGCGGCCTCACCAAATGGGCCGACCGCATCACCTCGCCGGCCGCTGCGCCCGGCTTGGTCAACGAGGCCTTCCGGCGGCTGCTGTCGGGCCGCAAGCGCCCGGTGGCGCTGGAATGCGCCATGGATACCTG
>Ga0137415_10006966_pt1 | contig 11218 bp, 4 predicted proteins | sample CZODoug3_1_1_16f_FD_183082 | JGI IMG/M metagenome (GOLD analysis project Ga0137415, IMG submission 183082) | Vadose zone soil fungal communities from Angelo Coast Range Reserve, California, USA - CZODoug3_1_1_16fungal (Hybrid Assembly) | ecosystem: Environmental > Terrestrial > Soil > Vadose...
GATCGTGCTCTCCGATCTGGCCTCGTCAGCGTATTACGCTGGCGGTGACGCTGAGAAAGTAATTGGCAAGAGCGCGCCCTGGTTCATCCTCGCGGTGATGCTGTTCAGCTATGCGGTACGCGCGCTTTATATCGAGTCGAGTGCCATGTTCGTGCGCGGCGGTGTCTATCGCGTGGTCAAGGAGGCGATGGGCGCCGGCCTCGCCAAATTTTCCGTCTCGGCCCTGCTTTTCGACTATGTCCTAACCGGGCCTATCAGCGCGGTTTCCGCCGGGCAATACCTGGCGGGGTTCATCAAGGACATCGGGATACATCTGCATCGTCCGCTGGACTTTTCCGACAACCACTTTGCCGCCGGATTAGCCATCGTGGTAGTGGCCTATTTCTGGTGGAAGAATACGCAGGGCATTCACGAATCCAGCAGCAAGGCCTTGCAAATCATGGCCGTCACCACCGTGATGGTGGTGATCCTGATCCTGTGGTGCACGATTACCATCCTCCGTGCGCCGGTGATACAGCTACCTCCGAATCCCCTGCACCCAGGAGTGGTGGCACTCACAAAGGAATCGCTGGGCTGGCTCTATGGGACTGGGATCAGCCACCTGACATTGGCGATTCTCTTCGTCGGCTTCGGCCACTCCGTGCTGGCAATGAGCGGCGAAGAGACCCTGGCGCAGGTGAACCGCGAGATCGAACATCCCAAGCTGAAAAACCTGCAGAAGACCGGAATGGTCATTTTCATCTACAGCCTGCTGTTTACCGGGCTGGTTTCGTTCTTCGCGGTGATGATCATTCCCGATAGCGTGAGGCCGAATTTCTTCGCCAATCTGATCGGCGGCATCGCGATGTACTTGTGGGGTCCTTTGTGGGCCAGGCTAATCTTCCACGGTTTTGTCGTGCTCGTCGGAGTGCTGATCCTGGCGGGAGCGCAAAACACCTCGATTGTGGGGGCGAATGGCGTGCTCAATCGGCTGGCCGAAGATGGCGTTTTGACCGCGTGGTTTCAGCGCCCGCACCATCGCTTCGGCACCAGCTATCGCCTGATCAACTTGATCGTCTTGTTGCAGCTCGCAACCATCATTTTGAGCAAGGGAAACGTTTTCGTATTGGCCGGACTATATGCTTTCGGCGTGATCTGGAGTTTCACCTTGAATGCTCTGGCGGTGCTGGTGCTGCGGTATACCGAACCCGAGCATCGGCAGTGGAAGGTCCCCGGGAACCTGCGGATTGCCGGCAAGGAAATCCCGCTCGGTGTGATTGTTATTTTCCTGATTCTCTTCACCACCGCAGTCGTAAACCTATTCACCAAGTACGAAGCTACCATCTCCGGCGTCGGCTTCAGCGCGGTCCTTTTCGTGCTCTTTACTTATTCTGAGCGGCGCACCGCCCGCGAACGTCACGGCAAGCCGGAGCAACTCGACCAGTTCCGGGTTTATGGCAACCAGGAATTGGGTAGCGGCGCCATGGGCGTGCGTCCGGGTAACATTCTGGTCGCGATACGCGACCCGCGCAATCTTTACTATCTCCGGCAGGTGCTGGCCCACACGGACACAAACCGTCAGGATGTGGTCGTAATGAGTGCCCGACTCTACCATCGCGAGCACAGTTTTAGCGGCAGCGCAGTTTTTGAAGCGAGCCAGGTCTTCGACCACTACGAGCAGGAATTGTTCACGGCGGCAGTGGCCGTGGCGGAAAAAGAAGGCAAGCCTATTCATCTTCTCGTAGTGCCCGCCACTGATGTGTTCGAAGCTATTATTGTGACGGCGCAGAGGCTGGGGTCCAGCCGGATCGTCTGCGGTCTCTCCAACAAGCTCAGCGCTGATGAACAGGCCAAGCTTACCGGCGATGCCTGGGAGCGTCTGCCTGAACCCCGCCCCCGCCTCATCCTGGACGTCTATGCTCCTGACGGCAGCGTTCGCGAATACGCCCTCGGCCCGCATACGCCTCGATTGCGATCGCAGGATGTTGAACTGATGCATCGTCTTTGGCTCAACATCACTTCAGATCCCAAGTACGCCGGTGCCCATCATTACCACATCGTCGCCTTGGCCCTGGAAGAATTACAACGCGAGTTGAGCACTGAGCAGCGAGAGAAATTGTTGGCGAAACTTATGGACGAGATGCACCGTCCCCGTGACGGGAGCGGCCCTCCGAATCCCAACTGAAGATTTCTGAAAACTGCGCTTCAAGATCACTTCTTTTCGGCCAATCCTCAGCGCCTGGCAGCGCTAGCCGGCAGGATCTCTTCCACATCCACGATGGTGGTGGGATAGCTTCCGGTGTAGCAGGCCGAGCAGTAGGAAATCTTTTCGCCCTCACCGCACGCGTTCTTGAGTCCTTCCAGAGAGAGATAGGAAAGTGAGTCGGCGCCGATGTATTCCCGGATTTCCTCCACCGACTTGTTGGCAGCGATGAGCTGGTTCTTGGAAGGGGTATCCACACCGTAGAAGCAGGGAGAGATCGTGGGCGGACAGGAAATCCGCATGTGCACTTCCTTGGCTCCCGCGCTGCGGATCATACGCACGATTTTGCGGCTGGTGGTGCCGCGCACGATGGAGTCATCAATCAGCACCACGCGTTTGCCTTCGAGTAGCGCCCGCACCGGGTTCAGTTTCAACTTCACTCCAAAATCGCGCACACTTTGGCTGGGTTCGATAAAGGTACGTCCCACGTAATGGTTCCGGATCAGCCCGAAACGGAATGGAATGCCGCTCTCGGCGGCATAGCCCACGGCTGCAGTGACGCCCGAGTCTGGCACGGGAACTACAATGTCCGCCTCGACCGGGGCTTCCCGCGCTAATTGACGCCCCAATTCTTCCCGGCTGGTCTGCACCGGGCGGCCAAACACCATGCTGTCAGGACGGGAGAAGTAGACGTGTTCGAAAATGCAACTCGATTGCGGCGCTTCCGGCGCATAAACCCGCGACGTGATTCCTTCAGGCCCCACCACAACCAATTCACCGGGCTTAACGTCGCGCTCGTAAGTGGCGCCGATCAGATCGAAGGCGCAAGTTTCGGAAGCGAAGACAATCGTGTCCTGCTTCTGTCCTTCGAGCGCCGGAATACGTCCCATCGCCAGAGGGCGAAAGCCACGTGGATCGCGCGCTGCGAAGCTGCGGTCTGGACTCATCATGACCAGCGAGAATGCCCCCTCCACTCGCCGCAAAGCGTCTGCTATGGCGTCCGGCAGCGTGTGCTCTTTGGACATCGCAATCAGGTGAACAATGACTTCGGTATCGCTGTTGGTCTGAAAAATCGAGCCTTGGCGTTCGAGCCGCTGACGTACGTCCGCCGCGTTTGTCAGGTTGCCATTGTGCGCGACTGCCATGGCACCTTTATTCGACTGCACAAGAATGGGCTGAGCGTTAAGTAGCGCCGAATCGCCGGCGGTCGAATACCTGGTGTGCCCGATCGCCAACCTGCCCCGCATCTTCGCCAGCACATCCTCGGTAAAGATGTCGGCGACCAGTCCCATGGCTTTGTGCGGCTTCAAATTCAGCCCATCGGAGGTCACGATGCCCGCCGACTCCTGCCCGCGATGCTGCAGAGCATGGAGTCCGAGGTAGGCGAGCTTCTCCGCCTCTGGGTGAGCGAAGATGGCCACCACGCCGCATTCGTCATGGAATTTGTCAGTTCTTAGCATTCGGCACCGGCAGTCAGCATGCAGCTAAACACCCCTCTGTGGCTCATGTCCGCGTCCTCTGCGGTAGTTCTCGGCGAACCCTGCGATTCAAGATTTGTCACTCGACCATCGAAATCAACCTTGACTTCAGTCCGCCGCAACGGTCTCTGGTTCAGCCCGGAGTGCGGCCTCCAAGGCGTTCTCGTAAGCCTCACTCAACTCGGAAACCGCCGCCGACACCACCACTCTGCCATCCAAACTGACCTCCAGTTGTTCAGAAATTGTCTCGCCTAAAACGTCGGCCGAGACGCCGTGCTCCCCCGCTAATCGTTGGATTCGCTCGACTTCATCCGGGTCGCAGGAAAGCACGATGCGGCTGGCGTCTTCACCGAACAGCGCAAATTCTGCCGGAAGCCCGTCTGAGGCAACATGCACTCGCGCACCAACACCGTTCGGGAACGCCTTTTCTGCTAACGCTACCGCCAACCCACCATCCGAGCAGTCATGTGCCGAGTCGACCAAGCGTTGCTGAATCAATTCGATGACGGCGTGTTGCAGCGCCGCTTCCCTCTCCAACTCGAGCTCCGGAGGATATCCCCAAAGGGCGCCCAGAATCTCTTTGGCGTATTCGGAAGATCCGAATTCCGATTCAACGTCTGCCAGATCCCCAGCTGCAGTGGCGCGCAACAGAACGATGGCTCTTCCGGTTGCGGCGAACGGCATCTTTGCAGCCTTGTGCACATCTTCGAGAATCCCTACAACTCCGAGTACGGGCGTAGGATAAATGCCTTCGCCCAGAGTCTCGTTGTAAAAACTAACGTTGCCCCCGGTGATGGGGATATCGAGCTCTTCGCACGCCTTGGTGATGCCGTCGATGGTTTGGGAAAACTGCCACATGATGGGCGGCTTTTCCGGGTTGCCGAAGTTCAGACAATTGGTTGCGCCCACCGGAGTCGCGCCCGAACACGCCACCTTTCGTGCCGCTTCGGCCACTGCATGCATCGCGCCCAAGCGCGGGTCGAGATAGCACCAGCGGCCGTTTCCATCCAACGCCATCGATAGCCCTCGCTGTGATCCCTTGATGCGAATCACTCCGGCATCGCCCGCTCCTGGTGCCTCGACCGTATTGGTCTGCACCATGTGGTCATACTGCTGCCATACCCAGCGCTTGCTGCAAATGTTCGGGCTGGCCAGAAGACGCTTCAGGCTGTCCGTAAAGTCGCCGGTCTGATTCAGCCTGATGTGCCGCGGCATTTCGCGGGAAACCGGCGGCTCCCAGCGCGCCAGCGGGCGCCTGTACACCGGCGCATCGTCGGTCAGCGCCTGATTTGGAATCTCGGCGACAACCTTGCCATGTTCAAGCACGCGCAACTTATCATCGGTGGTGACGCGACCCACTTCCACCGCATCCAGTCCCCACTTTTCGAAGACGCGGAAGACTTCCTGTTCGCGTCCCTTCTGCGCGACGAGAAGCATGCGCTCCTGCGATTCGCTCAGCATGATCTCGTACGGACTCATCCCGGTTTCGCGCTGCGGCACGTGGTCGAGTTCGACTTCGATGCCTACGTGGCCACGCGCCCCCATTTCGCAGGTGGAACAGGTGAGTCCCGCCGCTCCCATGTCTTGGATCGCGACGATGGCTCCGGTCTGCATGGCCTCGAGGCAAGCTTCCAGCAGGAGCTTTTCGAGGAACGGATCGCCCACCTGCACGTTCGGGCGCTTTGCTTCCGACCCTTCGCTGAATTCTTCGCTGGCCATGGTGGCGCCATGAATGCCGTCACGTCCAGTTTTTGCGCCGACGTACATCACAGGATTACCTTCGCCGGCGGCGCGCGCGTAGAAGATCTGATCTTTCCGCACCAGACCCATGGCAAATGCGTTCACCAGCGGATTGCCCGAGTAGCAAGGCTCAAATTTAATTTCGCCGCCAAGATTAGGCACCCCAAAGCAGTTGCCGTAGGAAGCGACGCCGCCGACCACTCCTTCCATGATCGAGTGGTTCTTGTGGAGTTCGCTCTTCGGAGTGGCTTTCGCGGCGGTGATGGGGCCGAAGCGCAACGAATCCATGACTGCGACCGGGCGTGCGCCCATGGTGAAAATATCGCGCAGGATCCCGCCCACGCCTGTGGTCGCGCCCTGGAAAGGCTCGATGAATGACGGATGATTATGCGACTCGATCTTGAAAGCGCAGGCCCAGCCATCACCGATGTCGATAATGCCGGCGTTTTCACCGGGCCCCTGCAGCACACGGCGGCTGCGCGTGGGCAAGCGTTTCAGGTGCACGCGCGATGATTTGTAGGAGCAGTGCTCGCTCCACATCACGCTGAAGATGCCAAGCTCGGTAAGCGTTGGCTCGCGTCCGCCGAGAAGCTGCTTGATCTTTTCGTACTCATCGAGCGTGAGGCCGTGCTGCCGGAGGGTCTCCGGGGTAAATGCAAGTGTCGGGGACGTAGTCATGGGCAGGTAAGTCTATTGTCGCATTTCAGCGCTCAGGAGGATAGAGAGTATTACAACGGCAAGCCGCGCGCAGGCCATCCTGAAATCAAGCCGTAAGACGGGCCGCCGCGACTTACTCGTGACGCGCACGTCAGGCAGGGCCACCCTGCAATGCGCAAGGTGGCCCTTGGAAAACACCGAGTCGCTTGTAGCAGGCTCACCATCTGGAATCGAACGGTGCGGTGGCATCGATCTGGTTGAAGATTGTTTGTCCTTCAGATGAAGAGGTCAGCTGGGTCGCGCTTAGAGCAGTAACCGACACCAGATGCGAAACCCCACCGCCCACATCTGCAATGGGCACAGTTAGCGTGATGACTCCGGGACTGGTGGCCGTATAGGTACCCGGAATGCTGTGGCCCGGTGGATAGGTCAGGAACTTGCCGTGAGTGGTGTTGATCGACGATGTCTCGCCGTCGAAGAAGGTGGGCGCTTGTCCACCATCCGACTCCATGGCGGCGAAGTAGGTATGACCGGCTCCGTTCGGATCCGCAACTTCCCACCGTGCAAGCCAGAGTGCATCGGTCCCGCCCAGGGTGGGAGGAACAACTAGGCCAGTGAGATTCTGCACGTTGATGGTGATTTTGTAGTGCTGGTGATCGGGCCTCGAGACTGAGGCAGATTTGATCACCAAATTTCCCGTCGCAGCAGTCGTTGAGCCATTGGCAGAAAAGAAAGCATCAGGCGACCCCGCTGCACTTCCGGTAGCCGCCGTACCGCCATTCACTTGCCCGACGCTCGTGTACAAGCTTGGGCCCGAGATTTGGCGATTGAAAGCGATGACAGCGGACGAAGTACCGCCGACGAAGTTCTGATTCACCGCGTCGGCCCAGACCACGTTGGCTTCGCCGTGCGGTCCGACGGTGAGGCTCAGGAAATCGAGCAAGCCACGATCGCCACCAGTGGAACATCCGATGCCCATGGTGCAGATCGCGCCATAGTGATTCGACACCTCTGAAACCTGCGAGGTGGCGAAGGTGGGCGCGGTATTGAGCGCGTTGAGGCTCTGCGCCATCCTCACCTGCCAATGAGCCTGCAGGGCGCTCGATCCGCAGGGCTGGCTGGGACAGGATCCTAAAGTTGTCGTTCCGTACCAGACAATGTCAACGCGTCCGGCGTCCCCAGCCGTGATCCACGGGAATACATTGGTCTGCAATGTAGGGGTTGAAGCGGTAACTTGGACGGGCGAACTCCAGTGAGCCCCTTTGTCCACCGAAACCGCCATGTAAATCTGGCTCGATCCGCTGATGTTGCCGGCAGCATCGACGGTGGCCTGAGACCAGACTGCGTACAGATTGCCGGCGCGGTCGATGGCGATGGGAGCGAAATCTTGCCCGACAGTGACCGTGCTGTTGCCGCTGGAGTCGAGCGGCGCAGCGTAAACCAGTGTGGTTGTGCACGTGGATGGCTGCATTTGGCAGAGGGTTTGGCCATTGGTGAGCGTGACCGCCGTCGCACTCGAGTAGCCTTGCGGAAAGCTGACCACCACAATTGCATTGGAGTTGCCGTGGGCATCACCCCCACCGATGAGATTTCCGGAGCGGTTGGTCAATCCGGTGTGGCCGATGTAAACGCCTCCGCTGGGATCGGTCACAATTCCCGAGACGATGCCATCAGGCTCGATTTGCTGTGCGGGTAACGGCGCGAAGGTTGCGCCATCTTGCGAGCGCGTAATTTCCACGATGTTGTTGCCGATCTCGCCCAAGCCACAGCCGGTAGTGCACTGGGAAACCTGGTCGACGGTTTGGTAGAGGGCGCCGCTGGATTGCGGGTCGCCCAAGGCGGCAATCCAGGGCCGATCCACTACCGCGGCATTGGCAGCATTGCAAGTGCTGAGCCAAGTGGCTCCCCGATCAGAGCTGACGCTGTTGCTCACGTTCGTGAGTCCTTGCAGATCGGCAAAGTAGAGCCGGCCTTTGGAATCGACGGCAAGTGCGGAGTCTCCTCCTCCGACGCAGGTCACGTTGGGCTTTCCGTAAGGCGGGAGGTTGCCGGGGACGAGATGGAAGCTCCTTCCGTGGTCAGTGGAACGCCAGACGAAGCTGGCGGTGGTGGAAAATCCGTATGGCCCGGAGACGTAGATGCGATCCTTTGAGTCGATCGATATGCTCGGCTCGCCAGTGATGCGCTGATGGTCGACGATCACTTCGCGGCCAAAGCCGGGCACGCTGGAGCTAGCTCCGCCCGCGTTTACGGCCGGAGCAAGCCACACGACGGAAAGTGACGCAGCTAGCAGTGCCAGGACAAAGGTCGCTGAGGGCACGCTCGCTCCGGTGTGATTGGGGCTTCTAAGATTCCGGAGACGTGGCAGTAAGGGAAACAGCAAGTCTTGAAAGCTTGAAATCGTCATGCGCTGCCTCATTAGCTTGAGCTCCTTAGTGGGTTCCCGGGACCAGCCCGGCTGTGCGTGGCTATCCCGTGAGGGAAGCTAGCCTCGAATTCCCAAGGGTTCTCGCTCCTCGTTCAAAGCAGATGCGTCCGCGGCATTCGTTCGCGTAGAAGTGAACCGTTCGGCCAGCGGCCGAATACTTTGGCGGAGCCTGTGAGCGCCTTGTGGATGCGTGGAAGACGGCCAGAGGTTGCCAACGTTCGGCGGGCAAGTAGTTTTTCCGGGAGACTTTCTGGGCTGCTGCAGTCGAACTGCTTTCCTCAATGCGAGACCCTGCTCGTATGGCGACCGCCTAGTATGATTTCATCCGAATGAAATCCGTCATCGTAGGCACAGCCGGCCATATTGATCATGGCAAGACCGCGCTGGTGAAGGCGCTGACCGGGATCGATGCTGACCGCCTGGAAGAGGAAAAGCGGCGCGGCATCACCATTGATCTGGGTTTCGCGCACATGGAGTTACGCGGCCCCGGCGGAGAGATGCTGCGGCTGGGCTTTGTGGACGTGCCGGGGCACGAGCGCTTTGTTCGCAACATGCTGGCGGGAGTGGGCGGCATTGACGTGGTGTTGCTAGTGATCGCGGCGGATGAATCCATCAAGCCGCAGACCCGCGAGCATCTCGACATTTTGCAACTGCTCGGATTGCAACGCGGCATCACGGTGCTCACCAAATCGGATGCAGTCGATCGTGACACGCTCGACGTAGTGCGCCTCGAGGTGGAGGAGTTTCTGCGGGGAACGTTTCTGGGTGGTCCAGGCTCTTCCATCGTCGCGGTCAGTTCACTCACCGGAGAGGGGCTGGATGAACTGAAGCAGGCCCTGATTCATGCCGCGGGCGTGGCATCCGCAAGGGATGCTCAGGCTTTGGCCCGCTTACCGATTGACCGGGTGTTCACCATGAAGGGTTTTGGCACTGTTGTGACCGGCACGCTGGTGGGGGGAACGATTGGCCCAGAAGAAGAGCTTGAGGCTTTCCCGAGCGGGCGTCGAGTGCGGGTACGCGGCGTGCAGGTACATGGCAAGCCGGCGGATGCGGCGGTGGCTGGAGAGCGCACAGCACTGAACCTTGCAGGAGCGTCCACGGAAGATCTATCGCGGGGCATGACCTTGGCACCACCCGCAACGTTTGTGACTACGCGGCGCATCGATGTGAAGTTACGTTTGCTGCCTTCAGCTCCCCGGCCATTGAAGGACCGGGCACGATTACACTTCCACGCCCACACGATGGAGACGGTCGCTCAGCTTGTTCTCTACAACGCGAAGCAGATTGTGCCGGGCGACGAAGGTTTCGCGCAGTTGCGCCTGCCCGAAGCAGCGCTGCTATTGCCCGGAGACCGCTTCATCATGCGGCAGTTCTCACCGGTGACGACCATCGGAGGCGGGATGGTGCTGGACGCTGCGCCAATTCCGAGAGCGGCGGCACGCGACACTTTCTTGCAGACTGTGGCCGGTGGAGATCCGACATTGATTCTGCGAGCGCGGATTGCCCGCCGTCAACACGAAGGGATTTCCCTGTCGCGGCTCATTGCGGAAACGGGCTGGAACAGAAACGTGATTGAAGCAAAGTTGTCTCCGGCAGTACGTGACCAGCAGGTGCTTCGGATCGGGGACCGGTTTGCAGAAACTCGAGCAATCGAAGATCTCAAACTGCACTTGCAACGCACGCTTGAGCAGTTTCACAAGAAGAATCCGTTAGTGGGTGGAATCGGTCGAGAGGAGCTGCGTGAGCAACTCAAGGCCTCCGCAGAGGTGTTTGCGGCTGTGGCAGCGGCCCTGGTTGGAGAGAAGAAATTGGAAATGGCCGGTGACTTGGTGCGTCTAGCAGGGCGCGGCGTGGCTATGAAGGATGAGGAAGCGGAGTCTAAGAAGATCATTGAAGACGCGTTCGCGGCGGCCGGCTTGAAAGTTCCGGCCCTGCGAGAGGTGATGGCGGGGTTGAAGGTAGACAAAGCAAGAGCTCAGAAAATCGTGACGCTCCTGCTGCGGGACAAAACCCTCATCAAGATCTCGGAAGAACTGGTTTTTCATCACGGCGCGCTGGAGCAGTTGCGGCGCCAGATGGCGGCCTACCGGGCGAACTCCTCAAAGATCGACGTGGCGCAATTTAAGGAAATGACCGGGGTCAGCCGGAAATATGCGATCCCGCTGCTGGAATACTTAGATCGGGAGCGGGTGACAAAACGGGTGGGGGATGCGCGCGAAATTCTCTGAGCATTGGGTAATTGAGTAAATCGGGTAATTGAGTAATTGAATAGCAGCGAGCGATTCTCGGCGGCTCCATCCCTTGCCAAATTACCCGATTGCACAATTGCTCAATGTCGTTTCTGCTTCAGGTCTTTTCTTCCGGAAATTCCAGTTCCAGGCCCAGCGGGTCGGTGAAACGGTTGGTAAGGTTGGCGAGTCCTGTTAACAGGTGAATATCCACAATCTCGGGGTCGGAGAAATGTTTCTTCAAGGCGGCGAAATCGCCATCCGTAATGTCGTGCGGGGTGCGAGTTAACTTTTCCGCGTAGTTCAGCGCGGCTTTTTCTTTGTCGCTGTACCGCGAATAATCGCCGGTTTTCAGCACGGCCCAATCGTCGGGCGTAAGTCCCACTCGCTTGGACGATGCGACATGATGTTGCGTGCAGTAGCGGCAACCGTTGATGAGCGAGACCCGAATGTAGATCAGTTCGTAGAGTTTGCGGTCGAGGGAGCGGCCCACACTGGCGTAGAA
>Ga0137415_10006967_pt1 | contig 11218 bp, 10 predicted proteins | sample CZODoug3_1_1_16f_FD_183082 | JGI IMG/M metagenome (GOLD analysis project Ga0137415, IMG submission 183082) | Vadose zone soil fungal communities from Angelo Coast Range Reserve, California, USA - CZODoug3_1_1_16fungal (Hybrid Assembly) | ecosystem: Environmental > Terrestrial > Soil > Vadose...
TCGCGCGCAGCTCGTGCGCCGAGTAGAGGCGGAACTCCGTCTCGCCGATCCGCGCGCCGCTGTCCACCCGGTGCCAGACGCCGCGCACGCGGCTCGTCTCAGGATCGAACGTGTTCTCGATGCGAACGCCGGCGACGACCTCTTCGGGCGTCACGTGACGGACAAAGTGGTCGCGGTTCCGCGTGTCGAGGACGAACTCGCCGCCGGGAGCCAGCGCGCGCCAGAACCGATCGAGCAGCAGACGGTCCTCGTCGTCCGAGAAGTAGCCGATGCTGCTGAAGAGGCAGGTGACCGCATCGAACTGGCGCCCAAGGTCCAGCCGTCGCATGTCGGCAAGATGTAGAGGCACACCCGGCAATCTCTTGCGTGCCACGTCAACCATCGCTGGGCTGATGTCGGCGCCTTCGACCTCGTACCACTGCCGGAGTTGCGATAGATGTTCACCAGTGCCACACGCGACGTCGAGAAGCGTCCGAGCGTGCGGACAAGCCCCAGTGATGATCTGGTTGAGCAACGCAGCTTCGGCGGGGTAGTCCTTGATTCCCGTTCCTACGTAAAGCAGGTCATAGATTCGGGCGCTCTTGTCGTACATCGGCCGAGCATAGTCGGGCATGTCAACGAGTAGGTCCTACACGCAGAATGACCTGAAGCCCATGAGAGCAGTCGTCTACGACAGGTACGGGCCCCCTGACGTCCTACGACTCGAGGACGTCCCGCGGCCGGTGCCCAAAGAGGATGAGGTCCTCGTCAAGGTCCACGCCACGACGGTCAACCGCTTGGACGTACACACGCGAGAGGCCAATCGTCGTAGTGGCCTGGCCGTCTCGCTTCTCAGTCGCATGGTCTCCGGCCTTCGCCGGCCGCGGCAGCGGATCCTCGGCAGCGAGTTTGCCGGAGAGATCGACGGTGTTGGCGCGGCCGTCACGGAGTTCGCGGTCGGCGACCACGTCTTCGGCAACAGCGGGCTCCGGTTTGGTGCACACGCGGAGTTCATGTGCATGCGCGAAAGTGCCCGACTCGCCCACATGCCGGCCGGGATGAGCTTCGAGGAGGCCGCGCCGATCACCGACGGTGGCCTTAATGCGCTGACGTGTCTGAAGCAGGCAGATCTGCATCATGGGCGCACGATCCTCATTTACGGCGCGTCTGGGGCCATCGGCACGGCAGGGGTACAGCTGGCCAGGTACTTCGAGGCCGACGTCACCGCGGTGTGCAGCACGAAAAACCTCGACCTCGTGAAATCGCTCGGAGCGGACAGGGTGATCGACTACACGCAGGAAGACTTCACGAGGAACGGCGAGACGTACGAAGTCATCTTCGACGCGGTGGGCAAGCTGTCGTTCCCGCGGTGCAGAGCCTCACTGAAGCCGGCTGGTATCTACCTGCCAACCGACGGGTTCGGAAATCTCATGCGGGCGCTGTGGCCGTCGCGGAGCGGAGACAAAAGAGTGGTGTTCCAGATACCACCCCGACAGACGAGGCAGGACGTCCTTTTCCTCAAGGGGCTCGTCGAGGCCGGGAAGTTCCGGCCGGTCATCGACCGGCGCTACCCACTGGAGGACGTGGTCGATGCGACCAGGTACGTCGAAACGGAGCAGAAGACAGGGAACGTGGTCTTGACCGTCCCTTGACCAACTTCGTTACGCAGTACGGCTACCTCGCCGTCCTCGTCATCGTCGGCCTCGAGTCGACCGGCGTTCCGCTTCCGGGCGAAACGACGCTCGTCGCGGCGGCCCTGTACGCGGGAGCGACGCACAACCTCAACATCGTCGGGGTCGTGATTGCCGCAGCTGTGGGCGCGATCATCGGCGACAACCTCGGATACCTCATCGGACATTGGGGCGGCTATCGGTTACTGATTCGCTACGGTCGCTACATCCGGCTCAGCGAGAAGAGGATCAAGATCGCTCGCTACCTGTTTCTCCGCTACGGCGGCGAGGTCGTGTTCTTCGGGCGATTCACTGCCATCCTCCGTACGTACGCGGCGTTCCTCGCCGGTACGACGCGCATGCCCTGGCGCCGGTTTCTTCTCTTCAACGCCGCGGGTGGCATCGCCTGGGCCACGATTTATGGCGGGGGCGCCTACTTGCTGGGCAGGCAGATCGAACGGCTGAGCGGGCCGATTGAGATTGTTTTTGTGGCCGCCGCGGTGATCGCGGTCGTTGTCGGGGCGGTCATCATCCGGCGTCAGGAAGAGCGGCTGGCGGTAGCCGCCGAGGAAGCCTTCCCGGGTCCGCTCCACACCTAGGCCATAGGCCTGGATTGACTACCATCACCGCTTTGAGGGAGGGATGCCAATGAGCGCGTGGCCCAGCACACCGGCGGAAAAATTGACCCGTCTATTTCGCGGTTTTTGGGTCAGCCAGGCCATCTACGTCGCCGCCCAGCTGGGACTCGCCGACCTGGTGGCGGACGGTCCACGCAGCGTTGCGGACCTTGCCTCGGCGACGGGCGCCCACGCCCCCACGCTCCGCAGAGTGCTTCGGCTGCTCGCCGGCGAGGGCATCTTCGCTGAGGCCGAGGACGGCCGCTTCGAGCTGACTCCGATGGCGGCCGCGCTCCAGCAAGACAACGGTCAGCTGCGCTTGCAGGTCCTCTTCGTCGGGCGTGAGGCGTCGTGGCAGGCGGCCGGCGACCTGCTGCACGCGGTCAAGACGGGCGAGACGCCGTTCGACCACGTGCATGGAGCCAGCTTCTTCGAGTCCTTGCGGCAGCATCCCGACGAGGCCCAACTCTTCGACCAGTTGATGGTCGTGAACACAACGCCTGTGGCGCGGGCCGTCGCCGGCGCTTACGACTTTTCGTCGATGCGCACGATCATCGACGTCGGCGGCGGACGTGGCGCGTTGGCTCTGGGCATCCTGGCGGCGCATCCCCAGCTGCGCGGAATCGTGTTCGACCAGCCCGCGGTTGCGGCGGGCGCGCGTGAGGCCATCGCGGCAGCCGGGCTCTCAGAACGGTGCGAGGCGGTGGGCGGAGATTTCTTCGAGGCGGTCCCCGACGGTGGCGACGCCTACCTGGTGAAGTTCATCCTCCACGACTGGGACGACGAGCGCTCCGTGGCCATCCTTCGCGCCTGCCGCCGCGCCATTCCCCACGGCGGCCGTCTGCTCGTCGTCGAGTTCGTGATCGGACATGGCAACGAGCCGTCGTTTGCCAGGACGCAGGACATGAACATGCTGATCAATCTCGGCGGGCAGGAGCGCACAGAAGCCGAGTACCGCGCGCTGTTCGAGGCATCCGGTTTTGCGTTGACCAGGACCATCCCGGTCTTCGGGGACATCAGGATCATCGAGGGCGTACCGGCGGCGTGGTGATCAGGCCCGGGGGCGGTGCGCCGTCCTCCGGTGCACGTTGAGCAGCGCCTCGGTGGCAAACGCCTGCCCGCACTTGTCGCACACGAATGCGTCGACGAACTCGACGCGCGGGGCGTCGGCCGGGAGATCTTTGGTCGAGTACGTGGTGTCGCCCTCAGGCTCGGGGTTGATGACCTCGCCGAGGTTGGACGAGCCGCCCGGCCACGCCGCGTCGACGCCTTCTGTGCCGCCCGGATTCGCCTCATGTGGAAGAGGCCTTGCCTCAGGGAGTTCCGGTAGCCCGGTCGCGTCGCGCTTCTTCTTGCCTTTCATGTGTCCAGCTATACGCCAACCGAGCGCGTACGGCTAGGCGACCGCCGACGCGGCGCAGGCCGCGTGTTTCGATTACAGCTTCAGGATTGGCTCCGACCATCGGTCGAGATTTTGCCGGATGCAGGCATTCCGCCGCCGGTCAGCAAGTCCCAGAACGCTTCCTGGACCGGACCTCCGCGACCCTTGCGACGTACCGCCGTGATCGGTCGCAAGCTCGGCGGGATCGGCAGCCGTTTCAGCACGCCGCTTGCGACGTCTGCGGCCACAGCGCGCTTGGGCAGCGCCGCAAAACCAAGGCCGGCGACGGCCGCCGCGCGCACGTACTCCGGGTGTCCGAGGCTCAGCACCTCGAGGCGGTCGTAAGCCTCACCGAGCATGTCGCGCACGGTTTGCTCGGCCGACCACTCCGGACCCCGTCCCAGGTACAGATGGCCGGCGAGGTCGGTTGAGGTCACGCGTCGAAGCTGGGACAGCGGATGGTCCCGATGCGCGACGACGACGAGCTCGTCTCGCGTCAGCTCGAACGCGACCAACCTCGGGTCGGGTGCCCCTTCGAGGATGGCGCAGTCGAGCGTCCCCGCGACGACGCGACGGTTCAGCTCCGCCGACGGCTCGACGACGACGCTCAGCTTGACGCCCGGGTGGCGGCGGGTGAACTCGGCCAGGTGGGGCGGCAGGTAATACGTCGCGCAGGTGGGGCTGGCGCCGACGTGGAGGGAGCCGGCCTGCAGCTCCTTTGCCGCCTGCGCGGTGTCGTCCATCACCTCGACCGCGCGCAAGGCGGCGCGGCAAGCGTCGGCCAGCGAACGTCCCGCATCCGTGAGGCGAACCCTTCGACCATCGCGCTCCAGGAGCTGCAGCCCGACCGCGCGCTCGAAGTGCCGGACCTGCTGGCTCACGGCGGCCTGGGTCAGGAACAGGGAGGCCGCCGCCCGCGAGATGTGCTCGTGTTCTGCGACCGCCACGAACGACCGTATCTGCTCGAGTGTGTAGGCCGGTTTTCGCACCGGGACATATTAGTCGGGCTTATCGAAAGGATTACAAACAGTTGAGACCAATTGACTTAATGAATGCTGAAGTCGAGCGTTGTACAAGTTACCGTTCAAACACGCTCTCGAGGGAGAGAAAGGAGGGAGATTACCCATATGGACAGCCGGCAGAGCCGCCAGAAAGGCCAAGGCATGGTCGAGTACGCCCTGATCCTGGTCCTGGTTTCGATCGTCGTCATCGTGATTCTTTTGACCATGGGCAACCAGATTCAGAACGTTTTCTCGAACGTCGTCGCCGCGCTCGGCGCCTGACGCTCACTGCTCCCTGTTGGGGCCGGCCCGCCGGCCCCGACAGGTGCGCTTTTCTCGACCGCCTGGCTACGCGACATAGCCTGGCAATCGCCCGCCACAACGCCTTCGGGTGCTTGACACAGGTCATCGCCAAGGCCCCGGATTGAGCCTGTAGAGTTCGTCCCGTGGCGATCGGAGCCCACCCCGAGCCAGAACCTTCGCCTGTTCTTTTGCCGGCCAGCCCCAGGTACATCAACCGCGAGCTGTCGAGGCTCGATTTCGATGAGCGGGTGCTGGCGATGGCGGAAGATCCCAGGCTCGCGCTCCTCGAACGGGTGCGCTTCCTGGCCATCTTCAGCCAGAACCTGGATGACTTCTTCCAGGTGCGCGTCGCCGGTCTGAAGGAGCAGGTCCTGGCCGCGGTCGCAGTTGCCTCGCCGGACGGCATGTCGCCCCTCGAACAGCTGAAGGCGATCCGCTCGCGGGTCGAGGGACTGATCGACCGCCAGACGACGATCTACAACCGCGAGATCTTGCCGGCGCTCGCCCAATCCGGCATTACCCTCGTGCGCCAGGACGAAGTCAGCAAGAAGGAGCTGGCGCAGCTGCACGCTGTTTTCCGCGAGCAGATCTTCCCGGTCCTGACCCCGCTGGCGGTCGACCCGGGGCACCCATTCCCCTATATCTCGCACCTGTCTCTGAACCTCGCGGTGATGGTCCGCGATCCTCAGCGACGACAGCAGCGCTTCGCACGCGTCAAAGTGCCACCGGTCCTGCCGCGCTTCATCCCGCTGGTCGAGGGCGAGCGCTACGTGCCGCTGGAGGACGTGATCGCGCTTCACCTTCCGCTTTTGTTCCCGGGCATGGAGATCGTCACCCAGCACCCGTTCCGGGTGACGCGCGACGGGGACCTGGACGACGTCGACAGCGACGCCGAGGACCTGCTGGCTGCGATCCAGACCGAGCTCCGACGAAGGCGACGTCACGCGCGCGTCGTCCGGCTAGAAGTCGACCCGGGCATGTCGGCCGAGGTGCTCGACCTGCTCACGCGCGAGCTCGAGCTGCAGCCGGCGGACGTCTACCAGATCGACGGGCTGCTCGACATGGGCAGCCTCTCGGTGCTGGCGCAGCTCGACCGTCCTGATCTGAAAGAGGAGGTATGGACTCCGACCACACAGCCTCGCCTTCGCGGCATCGCGGCCGAGGTCCCCGACCTCTTCGCCGTGCTGCGCGCGGGCGACGTCCTGGCGCATCACCCGTATGACTCGTTCGCCACCTCCGTCGAGGCTTTCATCGACCATGCGGCGAGCGACCCCGACGTGCTCGCCATCAAGCAGACGCTCTACCGCACATCGGGTCCGGCGAGTCCAATTGTTCGTGCGCTGATCCGCGCCGCGGAACGCGGCAAGCAGGTCGTCGCCCTGGTCGAGATCAAAGCCCGCGGCGACGAGCAGGCCAACATCGGCTGGGCCCGCGCACTTGAGGAGGCCAACGTCCACGTCGTGTATGGGCTCCTCGGTTTGAAGACGCACGCCAAGGTCACGCTCGTGGTCAGGCGAGAGGGCGGACATATCCAGCACTACCTGCACGTCGGGACGGGCAACTACAACCCCAACACCGCACGGGCGTACGAGGACGTGAGCCTTCTGTCAGCGGACTCCGACCTCGGCTCCGACGTGACCGAGCTGTTCAACCTGCTCACCGGATACAGCCGGCAGAGCCGTTACCGCAAGCTCCTCGTCGCGCCCACCAACCTACGCACGGGCATCACGCAGCTCATCGAGCGCGAAGGCGTGGTCGGGGGCCGGATCATCATCAAGGTCAACAACCTGATCGACCAGGAGATCATCGACGCGCTCTACGCCGCGTCGCAGTCAGGCGCGCAGATCGACCTCCTCGTCCGCAGCATGTGCTCGCTTCGTCCGGGCGTGCCCGGACTCTCGGAAAGGATTCGGGTTCGCTCGATCGTCGGCCAGTTCCTCGAGCACTCCCGTGTCTTCTCCTTCGGCAACGGAGGCAGGCCGGAGTACTACCTCGGATCTTCAGACCTCATGCCGCGCAACCTCGACCGGCGCGTCGAGGCGGTCGTCCCAGTCACCGATTCGAAGCTGCGCCAACGGCTGCAGCAGATCCTCGACGTCTCGCTCGCCGACGACGTGCTGGCGTGGGAGCTCGGGCCGGACGGGGCGTGGCGCCACGTCACGACCACCCGCGGAGTCAACTCGCACAACCGGTTCAAGGAACTGGCTCTCGAGAGCGCCCACGGCAACGGGGTGGGCGGCGTGCCGCATGCCTGATCGGCTTGCTTGAACGCGAGGTGAAGCTCGGGGCGGGCCCCGCGTTCCACCTCCCCGACCTGGCAGGTGTCATCGAAGGTGTCGCGGTGGCGCCCGCGGAAACCGTCCGCATGGAGACCGTCTACTACGACACGCCTGACCTGCGGCTGGCGCGGTGGGGAGTCTCGCTGCGGCGCCGTGCGGGCGAAGGGTGGACGCTGAAGCTGGCCCCGCCGCCATCCACGCCCGGCAAACCAGGCGTCGTGCTGGAGCGCGACGAGCTCACCTTCCAGGGCAGCGCGACCAAACCACCCGAAGCGGCGCTCGAGGTCGTGCGTGCCTACGTCCGCAAGGCGGAGCTCGTGCCGGTGGCGCGGCTCTCGACGGTGCGGCGTCGCGTCCGCCTGGTCGACGCCACCGGGACACGTGTCGCCGAGGTGGTGGACGACGAGGTTTCGGTGCGCGACGGCCGGCGCGTCGCCGCGCGATTCCGCGAGATCGAGGTCGAGGTGCCGAGCTCCAACGGCGCCGAGGGCGCCGACGGTACGGAGGGCATCATCGCGCCGCTCGTGACGCGGCTGCGCGGCGCGGGCGCCGGAGCACCCGACCCGACCCCGAAGCACATCCGGGCCCTCGGTCCGCGGGCGATCGAGCCGCCCGAAGTCTCGCCGCAGCCTCTGGCACCCGACGCGGGGGCGAAGGACGTGATCAAGAACGCCGTCGCGGAGTCGGTCGCCGGGCTTCTCCATCACGACCCGCTGGTCAGGACCGGTCGCGACCCGGAGGCTGTGCACCAGGCGCGGGTCGCGACGCGCAAGCTGCGGTCCAACCTGCGCACGTTCGGACCGCTCCTCGATCCTGAATGGACCGAGCCGCTGCGATCCGAGCTCGGTTGGCTCGCGATGGGCCTTGGCGCCGTGCGCGATCGCGAGGTGCTGCTGGAACGGCTGCGAGAGCGCGCGAAATCGCTCCCGGCCAGCGACCAGCGGTCGGCGGCCTCCCTCTTGCAGCTGCTCGAAAGCGAGATCGACGAGCTGAGGAAGAAGCTGCTCGCTGACCTCGACTCGCAACGCTACATCGACCTGCTGGAGCGCCTCGTTGAAGCCGCTCATTCCCCGCAGACGCTGCCCGACGCGGATCAGCCGGCGGCTTCCGTCCTCCCCGCGCTGGCCACCACACCGTGGCGCCGGCTGCGCTCGGCGGTGCGCGGGCTGCCGGAGACGCCGACCGACCCCGAGCTCCATCGCATCCGCATCCTGGCCAAGCGGGCGCGATACGCGGCCGAGGCTGTGGCGCCGGTGGCAGCGGGAGCCGCCGCCTTCGCGCGGGCCGCCGCCAAGCTGCAGACCATCCTCGGCGAGCACCAGGACAGCGTCACCGCGCAAGCCTGGCTTCGCTCCGCGAAGGTGAGCGGCAAGCGCGCGTTCGTCGCGGGCGAGCTCATCGCGCTGGAGAGGCTCGCGGCCGACGACGCACGCGCACGCTGGCGGAAGGTGTGGGACGCGCTCGACCGTAAGCGTCTGCGAGCGTGGATGCCCTGAGCCGCAGCTTCTATGTCGTCCGGCACGTGAAGGCGGGAAGCCGGAGCCACTGGTCGGGTGACGATCGGCAGCGTCCGCTGAACAAGAAGGGCGAGAAGCAGGCCGACGCGCTGGTCAAACTGCTGCAGCCGTTTTCGATCACGGAGATCCATTCGAGTCCTTACCTCCGGTGCGTGCAGACAGTGCAGCCGCTCGCACGGGCGCGCCGGCTCGAAGTCAAACAGTCCGCATCGTTGGCCGAGGGTCATGGCCTGGCCGGCCTCACCGAGTTCTTCGGCGATCGAAGTCTGGATGGGGTCGTGCTCAGCACGCACGGCGACATCACGTGGGAGCTCGTCGAGGACCTCGTCCAGCGCCACGTGGTCAAGCCTGGCGAGGGAGGTTTCGAAAAGGGATCGACCTGGGTGGTGGAGGTCGAGGACGGCGTGCCGGTGAAGGCGCGTTACCTGCCCGCTCCATGATTGGGAGGCTGCGCCGACAGATGAAGGCGGCGGCCAACCCGGAAAAAGCCGCGGGCATGCGCGCGTACATGAAATCGACGATGCCCTTCTACGGGATCAACATGCCCGACGTCCGAGCGATCAGCCGCGAGGTGTTCGATGGATCGCCGATGACGTGCTCGGAATGGCGCGAGACGATCCTCGAGCTGTGGCGAGGCGCTCGCCATCGCGAGGAGCGCTACGCGGCGCTGTTCCTGCTGGGGATGAAGGGACACCGCGAGTGCGTGAAACCCGATCTGATGCCGATGCTCGAGGAGTTGATCGTCACCGGCGCGTGGTGGGACTACGTGGACGAGGTCGCAGGTGTGGTCGGGGATCTGTTGCGCAGATATCCCAAAACGATTCGACCGCTGATGCGGCGATGGAGCACTGACCCCAGCCTGTGGAAGCGACGCGTGTCGATCATCTGCCAGCTCGCGTTCAAGCACGAGACCGACCTCGACCTGCTGTACGCGAACATCGAGCCGAACCTGGCCGACCGCGATTTTTTCATCCGCAAAGCGATCGGGTGGGCGCTGCGCCAGTACGCCTGGACCGACCCCGACGAGGTGGCCCGCTACGTCCGCGCGTACGAGGCTCGGCTCAGCGGCCTGAGCCGTCGCGAAGCGCTGAAGAACATTAGCCTTTGATCGGATGACGGTCACGCTGCGCGGCCATGGGCTGACCGAAGAGCAGGTCGTGGCCGTGGCCCGTCATGGCGAGCAGGTGGCCCTCGCCGGCGCGGCGCGCACCAGGATGGAGCGCAGCCGGGCTCGGGTGGAGCGTGCGGCCGCCTCGCGGGAGCCGGTCTACGGCGTTTCGACCGGTTTCGGTGCGCTGGCCGGCACGCGCGTCGCGCCGCTCCGCCAGCCCGAGCTGCAGCTCGCCCTCATCCGGTCGCACGCGGCCGGGGTCGGGCCGCCCGTGGACGAAGAGGTGGTCCGGGCGACGATGCTGCTCCGGGCGCGCACGCTCGCGATGGGTCTGTCGGGTGTGCGGCCTCTGCTCGCCGAGGCGCTCATCGGAATGCTCAACGAGGGCATCACGCCGGTCGTGCCGCGCTACGGTTCGGTCGGCTGCAGCGGAGACCTCGCGCCGCTCGCCCACATCGGCCTCGCACTGGTCGGCGAGGGGGAGGTCCTCGACGGGCAGGGCGCGACGCGACCCGCGGCGCTGGCGCTCAAGACGGCCAAGCTCAAGCCCGTCAAGCTCGAGACCAAAGAAGGCCTGGCGTTGATCAACGGCACCGACGGCATGCTCGGCATGCTGCTGCTCGCGTGCTCAGACGCCGAGCGCCTGTTTCGCACCGCCGACGTGACGGCCGCGATGTCCGCCGAAGCGCTGCTCGGCACCGACCGCACGTTCCAGGCGCGGCTGCATGAGGTGCGACCGCATCCCGGACAGGCCGCGAGCGCGGCCAACCTCTCACTGCTGATGAAGGATTCGCAGATCGTGGCGTCGCACCGCCATTCGCAGCACGCGGTGCAGGACTCTTACTCCGTGCGGTGCAGCCCGCAGGTCGCCGGCGCGGCCCGAGACACGCTCGATTTCTCGCGCCGCGTCGCTGAGGTCGAGCTGTCGTCGACGATCGACAATCCAATCGTGCTCGAGAACGGCGACGTGGAGTCCAACGGCAACTTCCACGGTGAACCCCTGGCATTCGCCGCCGACTTCCTGGCGATCGCCGCGGCCGAGGTCGGATCGATCGCGGAACGCCGGGTAGACCGCCTGCTCGACCCGCATCGCTCGCAGGGCCTGCCGCCGTTCCTCGCGGAGGAGCCCGGCGTGAACTCCGGCCTGATGGTCGCCCAGTACACCGCCGCCGCGCTGGTCGCGGAAAACCGCCGCCTCGCCGCCCCCGCCAGCGTGGATTCGATACCGACCTCCGGCATGCAGGAGGACCACGTGTCGATGGGTTGGGGCGCGGCGCTCAAGCTCCGCACGGTGCTCGACAACGTCGCGCACATCCTGGCCGTGGAGCTGTGCGCGGCCGCCCGCGCGCAAGAGCTTCGC
>Ga0137415_10006968_pt1 | contig 11218 bp, 13 predicted proteins | sample CZODoug3_1_1_16f_FD_183082 | JGI IMG/M metagenome (GOLD analysis project Ga0137415, IMG submission 183082) | Vadose zone soil fungal communities from Angelo Coast Range Reserve, California, USA - CZODoug3_1_1_16fungal (Hybrid Assembly) | ecosystem: Environmental > Terrestrial > Soil > Vadose...
TCGGCATCAGGTTGAAAGGGAGATGGAGACCTGCGGCGTCGACGCCGCGGACAACCTTCACATCACGAGCTGGGATTCCGACCACTGTAACAAATACGAACTCGCGGAACTCCTGAACCTGATCCAGCCACGGCAGATCGAGTGTCCCGGCTACGACCCGCACAAGGATTATGGTCACGGCGAAGAGTGTCTCGAGATGATCGCCGAATACCGTTCCAGACGCCGTAACACCGGCTTCGTGCCCGTCATCAAGCACATCACGCCCGCATACATTATGGGACTGGAATACGCGTCCGCGTTGGCGTTCAACAACATGTTATACAATCCGTACCACATCGTGGAGAATGCCAACGACAATTCGACCGTGCAACTCTTCCGCAAGGGAAGCTTCAACGTGCTGAGTCTCGGCGACGTGGAAGACCCGCTGATCGGCGCTAGACTCCGCAGGTGCCGTATCCTGTGTACTGAAATCGACGTCATGATCCTCGCACATCACGGCGCGGACAACGGCTTCACCACCAAGAAGTTCTTGAGACACCTCGATCCGACGGTGGCGATCTGTTCGTCGAACTACGACAACCAGCACGACCATCCTCGTCAGGAGATTCGCGACCTGCTGCACGAAGAGGGCATCCAGCTCAAGACGACCAAGACCGGCGACGTGATCGTTCGGTCAATCGACGATCACACAGGTGTTTACGAAGTCGTCAACCTGAAGGCCAAGTCCACGGAGGTTTCGTCGGTCGGTACGTTCGTCTCAAAGAAGATCGACATTCTCGACGCCAACGGCGACGCGCTGCGACAGCGCTACGGCGCGCGCAGACGCTATCCGCGCTAAGCGACGAAGCGAGACTCCCATGAAACGGCTCGCGATCTTCCTTGATGGCACTTGGAACACGCTGAACAACAACACGAACGTGTGGCGCCTGAAGAGCCTGACAGCGGAGACGGCCGACCAGCGCGTCTACTACTCCCAGGGCGTCGGTACGAGCCGCGGCGAGGTCGCGCGCGGCGGGATCACCGGCTGGGGCATCGACGACGAAATCATCGAGGCTTACACTTGGCTAATCCAGAACTTCGACGACGGCGACGAGATATTCATCTTCGGATTCAGCCGCGGCGCCTACACGGCGCGCAGCCTGTCTGGACTGATCTGCAAGTGCGGAGTGTTAAAGCTGGGCGCGCCGTTGTCTATCGAGCAACTCTACGCGCGGTACCGCATCTACGACGCGCCGACGATCAGGACGCTGCTGGCGAAGCCGTTGCCGCAGGACGTTTCCATCGAGGAGCAATGGCTGACGAAGTTTTCACGTCCCACGAAGGGGGTGGCCCCAGCGCGAATGGGCCGGGTGCCGGGGGAGGAGCCGCCGATGTGCGGCGTGCGTGTTAAAAAAATCAGTGAACGGCGCGTCGGAATCATCCTACGCACTACAGCGCACACAGCGGACCACAGCGCATTTCTCCATAGAGGGCTTAAAAACTTTTGAGTGCTCTATATAGAAAGTGCGCTGTGTGCGCTGTGTGCTGTGGTCTATTGCGCGTCCCCGTTACGCCGCGACCTTCATCTCGACTACATACTGATCAGCAATCTTGGCCATGCGCGTGAGTTGGGTGAGCACGCTCTTCCGGCCGTCGCCGTCGCGGTAGCAACAGAGCAAGTTGTGCAGCTCTCCCTGCCACGTTGGCACGTGGTACTCCTCGCGGAGGGCGTCGAGCTCCGGAAGGCCCCGACTCCGAAGTGCCGCCGAATGCTTGTGCTTCTCGACATAGAGGTCGGCGACGTGCGCCATATTCACGAGGCCTTCCGCTGCCTCTTTGCGCGTCTCAGCATCAGGGTGGTCGAACCAAGTTTTCAACCACACGCCGAGCGCGGCTTCCCAGGTCGGTGTAATATCCATTTTAGTCGTCTCCTTCAGATGCCGGGAACCGCCCGGCGCGGTCTTTAGACGGGCACCCACCATCAGATGGGCACCCACCATCGCTTGCCTTGCGAGTCGGTTTTTCCGTCCTCGAGCTCCCGTTTCCAGCGGAGCCGCTCCATGGCGGTGGTGATGCGCCGCTGATCTGCCGTGCCGACCCGGTTTGTCTCGAAATACAGTGCGCTGCGCGCAACTTGGCCAACCGTGACCCGGCTCTGAGTTCCGAGATAAGAGCCGATGCTCTCTTCCCAGACATCCGCCTCGTATCGTGCGGACTGCTCTGGCGCGATCCACTCCCGCTCGAAGTCCTTGTCTGGCCACCACGGCACGTCGGCGCGGTAAAGGTTGACGGCTTCTGCAAACAACTGGTCGCGGTCGCGAGCGAGACCGTCGACATCGACCGTGCCGGTCTTGATTGGCCAGAAACGGCGCCCTCCGGTCTCATCGCGGAGGTAGACCTCCCGGTTCGTTGTTCCGATGAAAATGCATTGGCGGGGCTCAATTACCTCCAGCCTGCCGTAGCTCGGCCGGTATCGCTCGATCTGCCGCGTTATGAACGCCTTGAGCTGTGAGGTCTCGACTTTGTTCATTGCATGCATCTCGCCGACCTCGATCAGCCACTTCCCGCGCAAATGTTGGGAAACATCCTTGCCCGAGCCGATCTCAGGGAGGTGGTCGGAGAAAAAGTCGCCGCCCAGCACGCGGCATGCGGTTGATTTGAGTGTGCCTTGCGCGCCCTCCAGAACAATCATGTGGTCGGCTTTGCACCCGGGATCGATTGGATCGTACGCATCGCAGGGAAGCGTATTCGCCGAGTGGAACGCATAGAGCCCTCGGGCGACCATCGCGATCAGGAACATGGCGCCGATGGCGGCGGCGTAGGCAGAGGCCTCCGAGCCGAAATAGGCCGGGAACAGCTTCGACACCCGAGAGACACCGTCCCACACTAGGTCGCTCAAATAATCACGGATGGGATGGAAGCGACACTCATAGGCGCGCACATCAACGGCCTGGTGCATCGTATCCTTCCCAAGCCGCGCAAGGCCAAGTCGCTGCAGGCGCTCTTGGATCACGCCAACATCGACATCGGTGCAGGGTCGGGATACGAAAGCCTCACTCGTCGCGGTGGGCGGTCGCATCAACAGAGTTGCACGCGCCATCTCATCAAATGCGAACGCATCAGGCACTTCTGCCCGCAAACCTACCAGCGCATTGGCGAGAACTGGAAGCGGCTTCCCTGTATCTCCCTTGATGCAACTGCTCAGCCATTCAGGTTCATTGTCCCGAAAGTCGTTAAGTCGGACGATAGTCATTTACGCAACCCCCAATTCCCGTAGCCGGTACTGGACCCAGCCGACCTTGTAGTTCCGCGCCAGCGCAACCTGTCGCAAGCGCTCCTCAGATGCGCCCGCCCATGCCATGGCGTCGGTGTAATCCATGCTCTTGATCTGTTCGATCCGCTCCCGATCGATCCGCGCCAGCTCGGCTTCGATCTCACGACGCTCCAGCGGCGTGACCAGGGCGGCGCCGCATGACGTACAGCTGATCGCGTGCGGCCGGTTGATCTTGCCGCACTGCTTGCAGCGGCGCAGCCGCGGTGCATCGCCCCGCTCACGCTGGTTGCGTGGCTTGGCCTCGAGGCTCCATTCACGATCGGCATCCGGCAGCCCATGTCGGCCGACGTTGCCAACCAAATCCAGCACAAGCGCGCAATCCTTGCCGGGCGATATACGCAGGGCGCGACCGACCTGCTGCAAGTACATGGCCTCGCTCTGCGTCGGCCTCGCCAGCAGCACTGCCTCCACAGCGGGAACATCGACGCCTTCACTGATGAGTCCGCAGTTCGTGACGACTTTGATTTCGCCGGTGGCGAGGGCCTTGATGATGCGCCTACGCTCATCGGGGGGCGTGCCACCATCAAGATGAACGGCTTGGTGACCGTTCTCGGTGAAGCGCTGCGCCAATGCCATGCTGTGCGCACGGTCGACGCAGAATGCAACGGCGCGCTTGCCGATGGCGAACCTTTCGTAGCTGGCGACGGCGCTGCCGATCACGACCGGCCGCGCCATGACGCTCGAAAGCTGGTCCACAGCAAAGTCGCCAGCGCGACTCCCGATGCGTGACAAGTCGGGAACTTCGGTCGGGGCAAAGGCCGCATACGGGGCGAGGTAGGCGTCCTTGATCAGCTGGGCGGTGGTCGGGCCCATCACCATCGTGTCGAAGATGTCGCCCAGTCCGCGACCGTCGAGACGTTCCGGGGTCGCGGTGACGCCAAGGATCTTTGCCTGGGGCACCGCCTCGATTATTCGGCGCCACGTACCGGCAACGGCGTGATGAGTCTCATCGATGACCACCAGGTCATAGTGATTATGCTGATCGAGTCGGCGTACCAGCGACTGAACGCTGGCAACCTGGACCGGCTCCGGCGTCGACGGATAACCCGGAGCGACAACTCCGTGCGGAACGCCGAGATCGACGAGGGCGTTTGAAGTTTGCTCGACGATCTCTGCACGGTGCGCGACGATCAGGCAACGACTACCCTTGCGCTTGGCACCGTCGACGATCGAGCAGAACATGACCGTTTTGCCGCTGCCGGTTGGGCTGACCAGGCAAACACTGCTGGCCCCCGAAAGATACCTCGCGCGGACCTTGTCGAGCATGTCGACCTGGTAGGGCCGGAGTGCGATCTTCATGGTCATGGCGCGGTCCTCCACAGAAAGGACCTGTCGCCGTTGCGAGCCACGCAGATGCGCAGAAGCTCCTGCGCAGCATCTCCGAGGCCATCCTGATCATTGAGATCACGGAGTCTGAAGTGAGCTTTCGGAAATTTCCTGAACCAGTTGGTGTCATCAAGTTGACGGTCGCGTTCACATTGGTTATTGAGAAGACTGATCGGGCCGCCAAGCTGATCAGCATTGTCTCGGGCCCCGGCACCATTTTGGTGATCGGGGCCTTTCCTTTTTCCACGATCGCGCTTGGCGCGTGATCGGGCATACGCTTCGAATGCGTAGTCGCGGTAGGGCGTGGTGCGGGCCATCGATCACGCGCCCCCCGCCTGCTGCATTTTGCGCCACAGGTCCCCCCACCCCCAGATCCGGAAGCACTCCTCGAGGGGCAACACGACCGGGCCGTATTTTTCGTGACATTTGTCGCAGCAGACGCCGCCGGGGACGGTCGGCCAGGCGTCGTTGCCGACGCCGCGAGATGACTCTTTGCAGATTGCGCAGTCGAAGATCCTGCTGTGCTCTTTTTTCTTCGCGGGCTTCGTGGGTTTGCGGGCGGCCCGCGCCTTTGAATTGCGCCGCATTATGCCGCCTCCACATTCTTGCACTCGTCCCCTGCGGGGTGACGCGCATCTCCGCGGCCGGTGGCGCTCTTCTCGGGGACAATGAGACGCGCAATTCCATCCTCGCCAACCAAAGGCAGGAGCGCCTCACGCGGCGTGGTGACAATCAGCCGGCCATCTTTTCGGAAATTGAAACGCCCCTCAGCTGCGGCGTGGAATACCTGACGTTCGGACTGGTTGCGAACCCTCCCGATATCCTTGGCGCCGAACAGCGGCGCGTCGAGGTCATAGACCCGACCGTGGATTTTGATTGTAGCCATATTGGCCTCCGGTTGTATGTTGCCGGAGGCGGTACGCTTGCTCCGGCGGCGGGTGTGCCGGAGACTTGGTCTTGCTCCGGCTATGCGCCGGAAATCTAACTACACCCAAAGAGTTCGGATGGCGCAAGCTGGTTTTGGTTCGTCAGTCAGATTGAGAATCTGTTTTTGGTTCGTCAGTCAGACGGAGAGCATTACGCCGCTTGTAGAGGTATCCTTCCGAGACTTTCGGCTTCAGCCCGTGGCGTTCTAGCTCTTCATTGATCTCAGTCGCCAAAACCGGCATCCCCCGCTTCTTGTTGTGGGCCCGCAGCCTGGCATCGATGATCTCATCCCGCATTGGCTTATTCGACCATCGCGCGGTACGTCCGGCGACGGTGCCCCTCGCGCGAGCTTCCGGCGAGTCCGACAGCATCGCCGCGAGCCTCATTGAGTGGCCTCGAACGAGGGCTATCGCGGTCTTCTGTTCCTGAGTCGGGCCCAAAGCCCGCCCGATCTCGAGCTCTATGATCTCGACCTCGCTCCGCACGAACTCAGCCAATTCCTCATCGGATAGAGCCCGCCCCCGCGGCTGGCGTGCTTTTTTCAACCCCGCGTCCATTCCGACACTCCGTCAAGCCTTAACAGGCACCGATGTAATAGCCGTAGTGCACTGTAGCAATTGGGGACGGTGTTGACAATCGGATTTTAGTGCGACATGATGCGACATGCTGGTAACGGAGGATTAACAAATGTCGGTGCGCAAGCGAAAATGGATGACCGCGGCCGGCGAGGCCAAGGAAGCTTGGGTCGTCGATTACCGCGACGCGAAGGGCGAACGTCACATCGAAACCTTCGGCAAGAAGAAGGATGCCGATGCCCGCCATTCCGAGGTCGATGTAGACGTTCGCAAGGGCGTCCATACGCCTGTGAACAAAAGCATCACCGTGGAGAAGGCGGCCCAGGATTGGCTAAAGTACATCGAGCTGGAGGGCCGCGAGGCGACCACGATCGAGCAGTATCAGACTCACGTGAACCTGCACATTGTCCCGCGGATCGGGCGCGAGAAGCTCGCGGCGCTGACGGCGCCGCGGATCGAGGACCTACGGGACGAGTTGCTGGCGGCGATGTCGCGGCCTATGGCGCGCAAGGTGCTGACAAGCTTGAAATCGATCCTCAAGGATGCCCAGCGCCGGGGCAACGTTGCTCAGAACGTCGCCGCTGCCGTCCAGATCAAGAAGGACCGGCGAAACGAGAACGTCAAGCTCAAGATCGGCGTCGATATTCCGACGCCTCAAGAGGTCGCGGCCATCATCAACACCTCGAGCGGCCGCTGGAAGCCGCTCTTGATCACGGCTGCATTCACCGGAATCCGCGCCAGCGAGCTAAGGGGGTTGAGGTGGAAAGATGTGGACCTCAAGGGGGAGAAGATTCACGTCGCCCAACGTGCCGATCGCCTGAACCAGATCGGCCGGCCCAAGACGGCCGCCGGCGATCGCGAGATTCCGCTCCGGCCCGTGGTGCTGCAGGCACTCCGCGAGTGGAAACTCAAGTGCCCGCGCAGTGAGCGGGATCTGGTTTTTCCCAATGGCGACGGAGGAATTGAGAATCTATCGAACATCCTGCAACGCGGGTTTCAGCCGGCCCAGGTCGCCGCGGGAGTCACGGTCCGGGTCAAGGACGAGCACGGCAAGCCGGTGCGCGATGAGGAAGGCAATCCGGTCCTTGCCGCGAAGTATTATGGACTGCATTCCCTCCGACACTTCAACGCCTCCTGGCTGATCAACAGAAAGGCGGATGGCGGCTTGGAGCTGCCGCCCAAGGAGGTCCAGACGCGCCTCGGGCACAGCAATATCGCTATGACGATGGACGTCTACGGCCACCTTTTTCCACGGCGGCGGGAGGACGTGGAGCTCACCGATTTGGAGCGATCTCTGTCGTAACTGGCGGCCGATGGTCGCGTGTAGCCATTGAGAACACACGGAGAACCTGGACGCGACACAGACGCGACATGCGGGATAAAAATGCATTATAATCAATGGTCTATATCGGATTCGAAGTCCGATGCTCTATCCAGCTGAGCTACGAGCGCGTGCGTGGGGTCGATTACCAGACTTGGCCGGACAGGGCCAGCAGGCTGCTGCCGGGCCGCCCAAGGCGCCGGGCGGGCTCTGGCGGCGGCGTTTCGCAAAAAAACCTCTTCCCCGCCATCAGATGCCCCCAGGCACGTCAGCTTGCGGCGGACGGTTATGAAGTTTCGATCAGGAGCCCGACCGGGCGTCTGCATTCTGCCGATCAGTTCAACCATTTGCCGACGAGCAAAAGCTTGAATTTGGAGGGGTAGATGAGAGCCGCCAGCCGCCATCAATAAAATCCCTGAGATGAAAACTCGCCAGTCGCCACGTTGCGCGGCCGCTCAGAAGCACGGGTACCGGCGACGGTCCTGGCCGAGATAGGTCGCAGCACTCCGGACGCAAGCATTGGTCGAAGGGCCATCATAATAGGCAAAAGTGCCGGGCTGCGGTCCGGGCCCATAGTTATGGCTGTAGCTGATCGGGTAGGGCAGCGAATAGGGGTGAAGGTGGGTCCGCGCTTGCGCCAGGCCGGGGGCGGCGGCCAGCGCGGACAGGATTGCCGCGGCGGAGAGGAGCTTCAGGCGGGTCATCTGGAAATCTCCGGCAATTGAGCTGTAAAGATGACATTCTAGGGCAACCCCGGTTCCCATCCTAAGCAGAATCCTCAAAAAAGTGCGGAAAATCCGCCACAGGACGGGGATTTTCGGCCGAATCAGGATGCTTAACGAAATTCCAACACAGTAAGGCCAGAGTTGTGCCGTCTGGTCCCGTGACGGGCCGGCTGTTCCCGCGTCCCGACAGGCCCTATCCGGTTCCCGATCGATCCATGCGCATCACGCCTCTCGCCCTGCTGCTGCTCTCGCTGCTCGCTGCGACACCGGCGCGCGCCGATCTGCATATCACCCGCGATCACGGCGGCTATGTCGAAGAATACAAGGCGAAGTACCAGCGCATCCGCGACCGCCGCGAGCGCGTCATCATCGATGGCATCTGCAATTCGGCCTGCACCCTGGTGTTCGGCATCGTGCCGATGAACAAGGTATGCGTGACGCCGCGCGCCAGCCTCGGCTTCCACCAGGCCTATTACGACAAGGCGTTTACCTTCGGCATCAAGGTCACCAGCGCGGCAGGGACATCGGACCTGATGTCCTACTATCCGCAGCCGGTGAAGGACTGGATCCGCCGCAATGGCGGACTGACCACCGAAATGAAGAAGATCAAGAACGGGGTGGATCTCTGGAAGATCGTCGACCCCTGTCCGGAAGATTTTTAATTCATTTGTCCCACATGGAGAGGAGGAGCGCGCTGCTTGAGCGCGCGTCTCGAACCACGAGTCTGGTTGGTCGCACTCGTCCATCTGCGAGCCTGGCATCGGCGCAGCAAGACAAGAAGACCGGCGACGAAAATACCGCGGACCCTGATACGAGTGAAGGCACCGTTGAGGAATCGACGCTCGGCCGGTCGCCTGATCCCTTGCAGAAATACGGCATCAAATCCGCGGCGGTCGATGTCGGCGAAGCCGCTACAGCCGGGCTTTCAGTATTTCGTGCATTCGGCTCGCGGTGCAACCGACCCGACCGGATGCGCGAAAACTGCTCAAAGACTCCGCGGTAATAGGGCTTCGACTCGTGCTGAATTTTTGACCGAATTCAGCTGTCGTCGAACACGCCAAAGGCGCGATCCGGTAGCGGAGTATGACGAAGCGCGGATGCCGTGCCCGGATGCTGCGCAGCCTCGTATCTGATACAGCGCGCATGGCGGACTCCGGCGTTTCACGATTGCCCGATAGTGTATGTTCAGGCAATCAAAGCCGCAGATGGACAGTGACCTTGAAAATCTCGCCGCGCGCGCGGCGCCGGCGATATTTGTCGTGCTGTGGAGTACCGGTTTTATCGCCACCAAATACGTGGTGCACAATGCCGACCCGCTGACCTATCTCGCGATCCGGATGACCCTGGTGGTCTGGATGATGGCGGTCATTGTCTGGACGCTACAGCCGAAATGGCCAGACTGGCCAGGCGTTGGTCACAGCGTCGTCGCAGGCATTCTGGTGCACGGATTCTATCTGGGCGGCATCGCGATCGCGATCGCGCATTCAATTCCCGCCGGGCTCTCCGCGCTGATTCCCGGTCTGCAGCCGATCCTGACCTCGACCCTGGCAAACCGCTGGCTCGGCGAACGGGTCACGCCGCAGCAATGGACGGGGTTGCTGCTCGGGCTCGCCGGCGTATTGCTGATCCTGCACGAACGCCCGATGAGCGGCGAGGCGGGTTGGGGCTGGCTGGCCTCGGGCGTGTCGCTGGTCAGCATCACCTTGGGCACGCTGTACCAGAGGCGCTATTGCGGCAGCATTGACTGGCGTGCCGGCAATCTCGTGCAGTTCATCGCGGTCGCGATCTTCTTTGCGACAGGCGCGGCGTTGTTCGAGCGCAATGTGGTGCACTGGACCAGCGAGTTCCTGCTGTCGCTGATCTGGCTCGCGGTGATGCTGTCGATCGGATCGATCGGACTGTTGTACTGGCTGATCAAGCGCTCGGCGGCGAGCTCGGTGGCAAGCCTGTTCTATCTGGTGCCGGCGGTGACCTCGGTCATGGCCTATGTGCTGTTCGGCGAGCGGCTCGATGGGATCGCGATCGCGGGCATGTTTGCCTGCGCCGCCGCGGTGTTTCTGGTCAACCGGCGCGCGCGAGCCTGACGAGACCTCGAGTCCCAAAACAAAAGCCTCCGGACCTTTATCCAGAGGCTCTTGCGCGGCGCGGTCGGGGCATGATCCCGGAAAGCATGCCCTCCGAAAAGCGACGGGTCTGATTCGGCGAAGTCGAATCAGAGTCTAGCGTTTCGACTTCTTAGCCTTCTTTTTCTTGGCAGCTTTTTTCGCGGTTTTTTTGGCGGCTTTCTTGCCGGTTTTCTTGGCCGACTTTTTCGCCGCGGACTTCTTGGCAGCCTTCTTCGCCTTCTTGGCTTTCTTCGGCGCTACCTTTTTCGCGACTTTCTTGGCGGCGGTCTTCCTGCGCTTTTTGACCGCCGGCTTGGCGGCTTCCTTCGGCGCTTCAGTAGCGCTGCTCATCGCGTCGGGCATCGGTTCCAGATCGGGTTTCTCGTCGTCCATATCGTCCCCCAGTGTTGTCAATGACGCAACGATAGCCGGATTTGCCGGTGTGTAAAGCGGATGCCGCGGCGTACTCACATCGCCCGCACCCTTCGCATAGGCTTTCAGCGCGCGTTCGCGGCCCGCTCTGTGATCGATGATCGGCCCCGGATAGGTCGCGCCAAGTTCCACGCCCACGCTCGGCCGCGGCAAAGCGGGCGGCGTGCCAGACCTGCCGCGGACTGATCTCGCCGAAGCGCAGGGTGCCCGGCACAAGGCCGGGCATGACGAGTCTCGCTACAAGGTGCTCGGTCAGCGACGACGACGTCGAGCCGCTACTTCGGCTGCGGCACGATCCGGATATACGGCCTTGGCGATTTCCAGCCCTGCGGATAGATGGTCTTGGCCTCGTCGTCGGTGACGGAGCCCGCGATGATGACGTCTTCGCCCTGTTTCCAGTCGGCGGGCGTCGCCACACGATGCTTCGAGGTCATCTGCAGCGAATCGATCACCCGCAGGATTTCCTGGAAATTGCGCCCCGTCGTCATGGGATA
>Ga0137415_10006970_pt1 | contig 11214 bp, 15 predicted proteins | sample CZODoug3_1_1_16f_FD_183082 | JGI IMG/M metagenome (GOLD analysis project Ga0137415, IMG submission 183082) | Vadose zone soil fungal communities from Angelo Coast Range Reserve, California, USA - CZODoug3_1_1_16fungal (Hybrid Assembly) | ecosystem: Environmental > Terrestrial > Soil > Vadose...
TTGCCGTTGTCGTGCCAGAACTGATGCACCGCCTCGATCGTGTCCCAGAGCCGGCGCGGCCCGTCTTGGCGAACACGATGGGCGCCGTGCGTGGGCTCGATGTCCACCTCGGCCCAGGAGCCGTCCGCGGCAGATAGGCGCACCGTGCGCCACTCGCCCTCGGCCAAAGTCGCCAGCCCCCATTGGACGTCCGGGAGATGCCATTGCGCGGCGAAGGTGAAGGTGCGCTCGTGCTGCATGATCATTGGGTCGACGTCGGAGCCTCGCCAAGGTTGGCCGTGACGGCCGCGATCCCCATGCCGACCAGCACAAGAGGGAAGATCACCACGAGGCGGCGGATCACGGTGGGTCTCACTCAGCGCCGCGTCCGCGGCCTCCCGCGCCCGCATCCGCTCAAGCTGCCGTCCGGTCGGCGGCGTCTGAACTCATCGGGCTGACCCCCTTACCGAGTGTCTAACATGATCATTCCGCCACGGTGGGGCGGGGAGGATCGGCCGGGCTGGCTGGGTGGCGAGCCTACGGGGGGGCTGCCCAGCCCGTTGACCGCAGCGGAGGTTCAACGCGGCCACCACCACCTCGCAACGGGGGCGGACCCAGCGGAGCGGCCGACCCGGCGCGCCGGGTCGGCCGCGCGGCTCCGTCGACCGGCTGACGGCGCGCCGAACCACGTGGAAAAGCCCAGCTCAGACGGCCTATAGCAGGCTCCCCGACACGACGGCGACACGGTCGACGTGGTCGACTACGCTACGTGGGTCTCTTTGGGGAGCCCGGGTTCTCGCCGGCTCCGGCACTGGCACCCGGGTGGTGCCGGTTCCGGTCGCCACACCCCGGGTGAGCTTCCAGCGAAGCTCGATCGCAAGGAGATGGAGGTAGTAGTCCCTATGAGGGCCCGCCACCGGAAGAAGCCTCAGGTGCGCGACTGCGGCGGGGAGGATTTGGTCCGTAGGGCCAACCTCGCCGCCGCAGCCACAAAGATCACCAGTTCGCTTGTCGAACTGGTCCTATCGATCTGGTCGCACTTGAGGTAGTGCTCGGGACCGGGATGTGTCCGCTCTGCACAAGCGGCGCATCCCGGTTTCGGGTTCGTTCTATTCGATCTTCGTTTCGGTCACTTGGGTCCCGAGTCCTCGTGACGTTCCGGTGCACAGAACGCCACATGTTGTGACGCGGAACTTCACAGCGGCTGTCACTGTAGCACGGATGGAAATCGACTCAGCTGAAGATCGATATCACGCTGACCTGCAATAACGCATCCAGTCTACGCCAGCGGTTGCCTGCGATTCGCCCGGATGACACAGAGGCCGGCTGATTGAGGGCTCAGCTCCGGGATCTCTCGGGACATGTCGCCTCGGACCGCGCCCTCCCGTACCTGCCCGGTGTGTCACCGTCGGATGCGGTGGATTCCCGGCCGGGACCTGGCCCCGGCGGTCGGTGCGCATTGGCTGTGCCCGGATGGGGACCAGTGGGGGGGCGTGGGCGTGCGCGGGGCGAGTTGGTGCCGCTGGAGCTGGCGACGGATGCTGGGCGACGACCGGTAACCCGGGATCGGTCGAGTGCGTCATGCGCTCGTGTGGCGGACGCCGAAACCCGCGGGAGCGGGCATCCTGTTCGTGTGCTGCCCGAACTCCAGTAGACTGGCCGGCCGGAGCTGCGCGTGAGGCTGTACCGCGTGTCACAGCTGCTCGGGCTGCGGGGGCGTTGGCGATTTCCCGGCTGCCGGTGATGTCGTGTCACGGCGCGGTGTGGGCGTACGAGGCGAAACGCTGCGCCGAGTGCGGCGGGAAGGGTTGGCTTGCGGGGGTTCATCCCGCCCAGCTAGGCGTCGACCGCGGGTCCGCTGGTCGGCTGCGCGGGTCGGCTGGCCGCCGCGCGTTCACCTGGGGCGGGGGGGCCTGGATGCGCCGCCCGGTGGACGAGGGCGGGGGTGGGCGGCGCCGGCCGAAGGGGTGGGGCCCGGCGTAGGGCGGATCGTCGTTAGCGCCGGAGCAGGCGCCGGAGGGAAGTCCTGTGGCGGAGGCTGGGGCCGAACGATGACGAGTCCGGGCTCCCTCGCCCGCGCCTGCTCTCAGTGATGACGTGTTCGCCTGGCTGGAGCTTCGGATGCCCCGCTTCCCGCAGACGGCGGGCAACGGTAGCGAGCCGATCAGTCAAGTGATCGAAAATCACAACGCTCCGTTCCTTAGAGGCTGTCCAAGCGTATCGCGGCGATTGTACATCCACATTGGGGGGCGGTCTAGTTTATGTGTGTGGCGGCAAGGAATCTACCGTGGCGGGCCACAGTTGATTGTGGCCTGGCTCGATGTGTAGGCCGAGCTGGAATAGAGCCCGTTTCCGGCCATTCCTTCTACGCGCCCACGAAATGTGTTGGTTCCGGTTCCTTTGCAATCGTAGAATGCGGTCCGTTCGACCGATTCTTCGTTGATGTCGCCTGAGTCCGTGGTGCTCATGGTCTGCCATCGCCCGATCCATGCCGGCCACAGTTGTTTCTCAATGGTCACGATGACACGCTGCAATCGCCATCCCCGGGTCGCAGCTGCACACTTGTAGTCCGTTGACTGACATGGCGGTGCCGTGCACCTGGATGGGCTGTACGTGGTTGGTGCACGTCCACGGCGGCGCCGGACTGGCTCGATAGGCGCCGCCCGGCACTATGCTCCGCGTGATGGTGGCCGGTGCGACATTCGTGGGGGCGGTGTTCGCTGGGGCGGCGGCCAAGGAGAGTGCCGAGCACAGCAGCACGGCAGCTAGCGAGCGAGTATCCACGGGGCCTGACGTTAGGATGGTCAAGCGCGCCACCGAGGCGTCTTCGGGCATATCGGATGCGATCGCGAACGTAAGACCCGCCTCACACAGCGCGGGGTTACGGGTCTTGATCATTTCTCGGACCGTGACCGCCCACCGGCGGATTCGGCGACTTTCACGGCGGTGTCCTTTCAGCGAGGAGTGGGTGAAAATTGGTGCCAGCCGGGGCCTCGCGAAGTCGGGTTCGACCAAGGCGCCAGCCGGCCGTCTAGGGGATCTCGGCCGCGACCACTGGGTGCCGGGTACCGGACCAACACTCGCCGACTTCATTCCACGGCATAGGCGGTGTGCGATCCGCGTAGTAGTTGACCATGCAGCCGCGTTCGGTCCACTCGTCTTCGGCGACCCGGACCGCGTGGCGTAGCCGCGGGTCCTCCCCGTACCGAACCACCACGGACACCCCCACCGCGGTTCCGCGTCCAAGTCGGGATGCCAGTGCCGGGTACCGACCGGTGGTTCCACGATCGGTAGGCCGCACGCGCAGTCGGTCACGGCCGGATCGGGCGCCGAGGCTCGCCCCGAACGACCACACCGACCGGCAACCGCTGGGTGCAGGCTTGGCAGCGCGTCACACCCATCTTCCGCACATCGGTCTCGGGGCGCACCGTGAAGCCGCACACCGCCGGGAACGCGCCCCGACCAGACTCCCGGTACACCCGCAACGCCGCGCGGTCACAAACCAGATGATCCTGACCGTCATCAGCCGAGGTGATCACACTGTGCGGCAGCCGCGGGGCTGAGTCATCAGCCACGGCGCCGCACCTTCCGACGCCGGGCACGCCAACACGCCAGCCAGTATGAAACGCAGTCGCGTCCGCGCAGGTCAGCCAGACAAGCGGACGGGAACCACTCACTGGGCACATGTCCTCAGGCCGCGCTTGCCACTTTGCTTCGCCAGGAACCACGACCATCGGTCACGCCACGTCAGCTCCCCGTATTTGAGGAAACGCCGCGTCAGCGTGCGCTGTGATCGCCTACCGCCAGTGGGTCGTCTGTGCCGTGCACGCCTTGCGGATCGGCGTCCTGGCCGATCAGGATCGCGTTTACTATCTAATTCGATCATTGGTGGTCCGGTTTCTAGTGCGTGTCGTATGGTCGCCATTCGATGTGCGTTGGCCTCTTCCATGTCTCAAGCCATTCGAGTAGTGCGTCTCGGGCATCGGCGATGGGGATAGCTGCTGTGCGTGGAAAGACGGCACCGGTCGAGCCGTTGAAGATCAGGTGTACTTCGGGCAAAGGTCGCCTAGGATTGAACGAGTTGGCAACCGACATTTGCGGGTCGTCATGATCCATATAGTTCAGCGCGGCAACCCCGGCGGACGGACGCACACTTATGCGTAGCTGGTGGTTAGGAATCGGGCCGTCCTTTGTTGTGTAGAATTCTTCGTCTCCGACAAAGAGGGTGGTTTCCCAGTCCATGTGATCTGTCATCAGAATCTCATTGATCAAGACTGTCGCTTCGTGCATTCCGTGGGCGACACGGGCGACGTTGGTTGTGAGCGATGCTGTGAGGATCACTGCGTTAGCGACCGTTCCTTTATTGGTGCAACGAATGCTCGCCCCGTGGTGCTTGGCGTGAGTCTTCGATGTGGGAGTTTCGTCCGGGCGCCTGTCCCAACAGTCACGGCGACACAGTCAAAGAGCTATATCGATCTCGGCATGGAGCATGCTCAGCGAGGAATATCCCCTGGTCACGGTCCATCGGACGGACATCGCAGTCACCCGGTGGTGGGGGCGTTCAAGCGTATGTACGCTGGTCAGAGGCCGATACAGGAGTAGGCTCAAGGTTCGTGGGGGATCCGATGAGTGCTCCGAGCCCGAAGGGACGGCACGGCGACAGTGGCCGTAGCTGCCAGGGGTGTGGATCTCTGCTTGCCGCTGACAACACTGCCCGCTTGTGCAGTAAGTGTCACCGGGAACTCCGCGATCAGCTCAGGACTCCACCCGCACACCTACGGAATGAATTCTTCGAGACACCTGAGTTCCTGGCCGCCTTCGAGAGCCAACACATCGGCAAGGTTATTAAGGTGTTCCGAAACCATCCGCATTTTCTGAGACTGTATGGCAAGGCGCTCAATCAGGAAGTCCTCGGAAGATGGCTGGGGCTTACTCAGGCTCAAGTAAGCAAGTTGGAGAACGGAAAACCAGAGCGCAACCTCGACAATTTGATCAACTATGCGCGAGCACTCCACCTGCCTCAGCATCTTCTGTGGTTTAAGTTCCCTGGCCAAAAACTTAGGGCGCCACAATCTCCACGGACGGCAGAGGTCATCACCTCGTCAAACGGACTGGTAGTGCCGCAGCCGCCAGACGAGTTACTGGTGGCGAATACAGGCATGGACACGCTCGAACTGCTCAGACGAGTAAGGGCATCAGCAATCAACGCCGCTACTATCGACGCACTAGATATCACTGTCGAGCAACTGTGTTGCGACTATTCCCACGCCGACGCCAGAGAATTGATGAACCAGGGCCAACAGTGGCTCAACAACATGATTGGACTGCTGAATAAGCGCCTCACGCTTGCGCAGCACAGGGACATTCTCAACAACGCTGGCATGCTGGCACTCCTTGTTGGTTGCCTCGAATACGACTTGGGCGATTCACGTTCGGCTGAGGCCACACGACGCATGGCATTGGAACTCGGCAAGGAATCCGGAGAACCGGGTATCATGGGATGGGCTCACGAAATGCTCGCGTGGTTCCACCTCACGGCAGGCAACTACCGCGCCGTCATTCCGGCTGCCGAGGCCGGCGCGCTCGCAGCGCCGTCTCACTCCGTAGCTGTCCAGCTATTTGGCCAGCAAGGCAAGGCTTACGCCCGCATGGGGCAGCCCGAAAAGGTCCGCGAAGCGCTAGAGAATGGCCGTAAGCTGCTTGACACTCTTCCTTACCCCGAGCGGCCAGAGAACCACTTTGTTGTAGACCCAGATAAATGGGACTTCTATGCGATGGACACCTACCGCATCGTGGGAGAGGACGAGCTCGCAAAGCGAAATGCCGAAGAGGTGATTCGCCGAAGCGCCAGCCCAGATGGTGTGCAACTGGCACCAATGCGCACAACCGAGGCCCAGCTGACTCTGGGTGTGATCGCAGCTCGGGAAGGCGAGATAGAGAAGGCTGCGGCGCTAGGTATTCAAGCGTTGCAGACCGGGCGCCAAAGTCGGCCATCGTTGCTCATGGTCGGGTCCGAGCTTGAGGCCGAACTGGACGCCTATGGAGCGAAAGCGGGCGCCGACTTCCGTGAGCTGTTGAACGACATCAAGCGCGGCGGATAGGTCTGCTGAGATCAACATTTTCTGCCGGAATATCTAGGTGAGTCGGCATTCTTTTCCGGAATATCCAGGTGCAGTGACAAGTCCCTGACCTGGGAGTATTCGGCCGCGGGATTTCTGTATTCCCAGGTCAGGATGGTTGCTGTCGCGTGGTCGCCTCGTAATGGTGGCATGAATACCAACGAGAGCGGTCACCAGGTGGCCCGCAACGCAAAGCGAATCGAAACATGGGGACAGCTGCAGGCGCGGTTGTTCCGCTTGGCTGAGCTAGGCGAAGAGTTGTCAGCAGTCGCATCCGGGCCGGTCACAACATGGCTGTACCGGGAAATCGAGACCGAGGCGGCCCGAGTCGCCGAAGTCGCGGGTGCGTACGTTGACGAGTGTGAGCGGCTGAATCGGGCGCCGCTGAGTTGCGATTGTCCGGCATGGCGGGTCCCGCTAGCTCGTGACACGGCGGCCGAGTTGCTTGGCCGCCGGGTGTTCCAGAGTGGTGATCAGCCATGAACGGCATGGAACTGTTCCTCGCTGGCGTGGCCGCCCTTGCTGTTCTGTCGGTGATGGTGAGGGCGAAGGCGGGTGTTCGCCGGGCACAGGCGGCCGCGGAGATTGCCCGGGTCGGTACGAGTCCGGTGTCGTTGCTCTGGCGGGTGTTGGTGACGGCGCTGGTGATCGTGGGCGTGCAATGGCTGGTGTTCACGCACTCGGATAACCCGACTGTGCGGTGGGTGGTGCTCGGGATTCCGGCGCTGGTGACCGCGTACGCGCTGGTGAAGGCGTTGACCGTGATGCAGGTCAAGCCATCGCGGCGGGCGGGTGGTCGGCGATGAGCGCCAACGCGGACGGGCGTCCGATGGAGGGTGGGCGTGGCGGGGAGGACGTCGCGCCCACCGAGCCGCACACCGCGGAGTCCTGCGTGTTCGACGGCGAGCTGTTGAGCGAGGTGCAGAACGAGTACGTCACGCAGTGGCTGGTCCATGCCCAGGCCAAGGCCGCAGTGCAGCGGCGCGAACGGGGCGAGGTAGCCCGCCGTCGGGTCGAGTTGGCCCGCCGGCGTGTTGGGCTTGCTCAGCGCTGGGTCGCCGTTGCGGTGGTCGCCGGGTGGCGCGGCGAGCGGGTGGCCCGTGCCCGCTCGGTGTTGGGGTACCGGGTGCGGCAGGCACCGCGCGACCTCGCCCGGCTGACCTGGTTCGTCGTCCGCGGCCATGCACGGTGGATCGGCAAGGTATGGACGTTTCTCACCTACGGCGACCTGCGTGCCGATGCGCGGGCGGCCCGACTGGCCGGCGACGCGGAAACGCGCAGGAAGGCACAGGAGCTCATCCGAGCCGACTCTCGTGCACGCTGGGCGAGGCTGGCCATGGCCGCCGAGCGCGTGGGCACGGCGACGGGTGCGCTCGTTGTTGTGGCCGGGGTGCTGTGGCTTGTCGATTCGATGATGAGTCGGGAGGAGATGTGGCCGTGGTTGGCCACGCTCTACTCGATCTTGGCCACGATCGGGACGATCATTATGGCCACGGCCAAGATCGTTGCGGTGGGGATGGCCGCGGGGTGGATCGTGGCGGCCGCCTTCGAAGGTCGCGATAAGGCACCGGGCGCGGGGTGGCTAGTACGACCCGATCGGGACGACGTCGACTCGTGGATCGATGAGCGGATGATCTCCCAGGCGCTGGCTCATCTGGGCATCGCACCGCTGGACAAGTTCTTCAAAGGCGGCGGGGAACTCGTCTACACCGTTCCCGCCCGAGTGGACGGCAGCGGCACGTTCGCGCAGGTCAGGCTACCGATGGGCACTACGGCCGACATGGTGGCCGATCGGCGGGACCGGCTCGCGGCGAACCTGGGCCGGGCGAAGTTGGAGACCTGGCCGACCGAGGGCCAGGAGGCCGGCCAGCTCGACCTGTGGGTGGCCGACAAGGGCAAGCTCGGCTACGGAGCCGGTGCGTGGCCGCTGCTGAACGACGGCCACGTGGACGTGTTCGAAGGAGTGCCCTGTGGCCGCTCGCAGCGCGGGCAGGTGCTGGACGCGCCGATCTTGGAACGCAACTACGTGGTCGGGGGGATGCCTGGCCAGGGCAAGACCAGTTGGGTGCGGACACTGTGCCTGGGGTGCATCCTTGACCCCACGGTGGAGTTGAAGGTGTACGTGTTCGCCTCGAACCCGGACTTCGACCCGTTCGCCCCGCGGCTGTCGGCCTACGTCAAGGGCGATGACGACGACGCGATCGAGGCCGGACTCGGCGAGCTGCGCTGGTTGCGGGAAGAGGTCACCCGTCGCGGCAAGCTGCTGGAGCGGCACGGGGCGACCAAGGTGACCCGTGCACTCGCCACCCGCGTCAAGGCCCTACATCCCATGGTTGTGGTGTTCGACGAGGTCCATGAGATGTTCGAGCACTCGACGTTCGGCGGTGAGGCCGGGCCTCTGGCGATCAAGGTCGTGAAGAAAGCCCGCAAGTGTGGCATCACGCTGCTGTTCGCGACCCAGTCGCCGACCGCGTCGTCGATCCCGAAGGACCTGACCCGCAACTGCTCGAACGGGGTCGCCCTCGCCGTCGCCGACCAGGTCGCCAATGACGGTCTACTCGGATCCGGCAAGTACCGGGCCGGCATCCGGGCCACCGAGCTGCGCCCCGGCGAGGACCGAGGCACGGCGGTCACCACCGGCCTGACCGCGAACAGGTTCGAGCTGGTCAACGGGTTCTACGTCCCGTTCGACGAGGAACGCGACGACCTCACCCCGGTCGTCACGCGAGCGATGGCGCTGCTGGACGAACACGGTCGTGAGGTGCCCAGTAGCGACACCACCGAGGACGACGACGAGGAGATCACCGATCATCTCGCCGACATCCACACGGCGATGCGAGGACAGCCCCGCGTTCGGACCCAGGTCGTGCTTCAACGCCTCGCCGAACTGAACCCGTCCGAGTACGCCGGTTGGACGTTCCAAGACCTCGCCGAGGCCCTGTCGGCGGACGGCATCGCCGCCCGCAAGTCCGACGGCGTGATGGTTGTACGCGCCGCGGACGTCGGACGTGCGCTCACCGAGCGTAAGCAAGACGACGATGAGGGGGGCGGCGATGACTCAGGGAGCTAGGCAGGGAGGCGGTCAGGGAGTCAGGGAGTTCTCCCTGGGCGCCTCCCTGGTCAAACTCCCTGGGCTGAGCAGCGAAAACGAGTCCCAGGGAGGCAATACACGGGGTCGGCCTAACGCGGTGAAACCGGCCGAATTGGAGGGTGTGAACGCCTCCCCGGCGCATCCCTCCCTGTGTTCTGCGGCCGAGGCCGGGCGGGTGCCGCGCACGGCACTGCGCGATCAGCCTCAGCTCGGCGGTTCGGTTCGGCGAGTGGTAGTCCTGCCCGGGTTGTGGGCGCCGTTGCACCACCGCCCGGCTGTAGCGGCACTGACCGCGTTCGTGCGCGACACCCGGCCGGACGGGGTCGTGTTCCTGGATGCCCCGGCTGGCGGGACACCGGATGCGTGGGAGGCGTTCACGGCGGTGGTGGCCGGCTTCCGCGCGGAGTACGCCGGGCCGATCAGCGCCCGCCCCGGCGGCGGCTGGCGGGACGCGGGGGCCGTGCTGGAGACACCGGGAGTGACGGTGCTGGCGCGGTTGGGGGTCACGATGCTGGCACCGCTGTCCCCGGTTGCGCCGGGTTGGCTGGCCGCGCCCGACAACCCCATGGCCGCCAACGATGGGGTGCTGGGGTGCGCGCGGGAGGCTGGCGGCAACCTCGTATGCGGCGACACCGGCCGGCTGCGGCTGACCGGCCGCGCCATCCCCTGCGGTGAGGATGGCGGGGCGCGGGCCTGGCTGGTGTTCGAGTGCGGCACCCTGGCCGCTGACCCGGCGGCCGGCACGCTCGGTTTCGGCGTTCTGGTAGATGACGGGACCGTCGTCTCGGCCTGCCCGGTGCGGGTCGGCATCGACGGATCGTTCACCATCGACGGAGCACGTCGGGTGGCCCCGGCAGGGACCTACGCGGCCGGCAAGGCGGGTTCGTCGTCGGTGAACTCGACGTCCACGGTTGATCCACTGTCCCCGGCGATGTAGGCGATGTCCTCGGCGCGCAGGCAGGACGCACTTCCGGGCTCAGACGCAAATGGGGGCCGAGAGCGGCGCCACTCCTCGCCCCAGCTGCGGGGATGACTCCGCTATGGGGATGTGGTGGGGTTCTCAGGGTGTCGTGGTGGTTCGACCGGAAGCCATGCCTCGTTGAACGTGTCGGTCCACGGGAACAGAACTTTCGGCTCGACGTCTAGATCACTCCCGGTCAGCAAGAGCGTGTACCGCTTCAGCATGGTTCCCAGCAGTTCGACCGCGTTGTCGATCACCGACGGATCGGGGATAACGGCAGTCTTCTCGTGCTTGATGTGGGCCAAGCTGTTGGTCACGTAGGTGTTCACCGGTCCGAGAGCCGTTTTCAGTTCGCCGATGTCGCGCTGCACGCGTCGGCGATTCAAGGTCAGACCTATCTCGGCTGAAAGTCGGCAATAGTACGGCGGGTGATGGTCCTGCCCGGCCTGTGGGCACCGTTGCACCACCGCCCGGCTGTGGCGGCGCTGACCGCGTTCGTGCGCGACACCCGTCCGGACGGGGTCGTGTTCCTGGATGCCCCGGCTGGCGGGCCACCGGAAGCGTGGGAGCCGTTCACGGCGGTGGTGGCCGGCTTCCGCGCGGTGTACTCCGGGCCGGTCAGCGCCCGCCCCGGCGGCGGCTGGCGAGACCCGGTGGCCGCGCTGGAGGCGCTCGAATTGACGGCGCTGGGTGTGACGGCGCTGCCACCGCTCTCCCCGGTCGCGCCGGGCTGGCTGGCTGCGCCCGACAACCCTATGGACGCCCACGACGGGGTGGTTGGGTGCGCGCGGGAGGCTGGTGGCAACCTCGTGTGCGGCGATAGCGGCCGGCTGCGGCTGACCGGCCGCGCGATCCCGGGCGAGGATGGCAGGGTGCGGGCGTGGCTGGTGTTCGAGTGCGGCACCCTGGCCGCTGACCCAGCCGCGGGCACGCTCGGTTTCGGCGTTCTGGAAGATGACGGAACCGTCGTCTCTGCCTGCCCGGTGCGTGTCGGCACAGACGGGTCGTTCACCTTCCACGGTGTACGCCGGGTGGCCCCCGGCGGGGACCTACGCGGCGGGGAA
>Ga0137415_10006972_pt1 | contig 11213 bp, 7 predicted proteins | sample CZODoug3_1_1_16f_FD_183082 | JGI IMG/M metagenome (GOLD analysis project Ga0137415, IMG submission 183082) | Vadose zone soil fungal communities from Angelo Coast Range Reserve, California, USA - CZODoug3_1_1_16fungal (Hybrid Assembly) | ecosystem: Environmental > Terrestrial > Soil > Vadose...
TAATGCTCTTCCGTGAGCGGAATGAAACCCAGGCCGGATGCATGCGCGACCGGCGCAATCGTCATGCCCCAGTCGGCGCGATGCTGCGCCACGGCGGCGGCGACCGCGTTATGCGAGCGCGGCTGATTCCAGTAGCCATCGGGCCTGATGTCACCGAGCAACCGATCGATCAGGATGCGCGTGCCCGCGCCCTGGTTGCGGTTGACCATGATGCAGGTGGGATCGGCGAGCGCTGAACGCACCGCCTCCTGCGCCGTCAAGCCTTCGAAACGCGTGTCGCCTTTCCGGAACACGATGCCCTGCATCCGCCGCCAGCCCGGCACCAGCTCGAGGCCAGCGGCGAGATAGGGTGTGTTGTAGGTTTCGGTCGTTTCATCGAACAGATGGATCGGCGCGAAATCGCACTCGCCGCGTCTGGCCGCCGCGAGGCCGCCGAGGCTGCCGACCGCGATCGAACGCACGATAAGCCCGGCACGCGAAAGCTGTGCCGTGACCAGATCAAGCCCGGTGCAATGGCTGCCGACGATGACCAGATCAGGCACCCGTACATGCGGTGTGAACAGCGTCACCTCGACATCGCGCCCGGCCGGCATCTGATCGGCGAGCGCATCGATCTTGAGGAAACCATCGGCTTGCGCAAAAGAAGTGATCGCGCCCGAACCCTTGCCGGTCGGATAGGCGATCAAGCCATCGACGCCCTCGACCAGCGACACCATCACGAATTCGGTGCGGCCGAGTTCGGACGCGATCCGCACCGGGACTTTCGCGGTCACCTTGGCATCCGACCGCGGCGGCAGGCCGGCCATCCGCCGCAGCACCGGTACGATCATGTCGTGGAAGGTGAACATCGCCGAGGTCGGAAATCCCGGCAGGATCACCACCGGCTTGCCGTCGCAGACCGCCAGACATAACGGCTTGCCCGGCTTCAGCGCCACGCCATGGGCGATGATGCCGGGTTTCCCGAGCCGGCCGATGATGCGGTGGGAGACATCGCCCGCACCCTTCGAGGTACCGCCGGAGAGCACCAACATGTCGCAGGTCTCGAGCGCCTCGCGCATCGCGGCTTCGAGTTTTGCCTCGTCGTCGGCGATGGCGCCGAGGAAAATGGCCTCGCCGCCATTCTCGCTGACGGCGGCGGTGACGATGGCGCCATTGGTGTCGTAGATCGCGGCAGACGTTAAGGGTTGGCCCGGCTGCACCAGCTCGTCACCGGTGGAGAGGATGGCGACGCGCGGCCGCCGCGCCACGGTGACGTGCGCGATCCCGCAGGCCGCCAACATGCCGATCTCGCGCGAGCCGATGATGGTGCCGGCGCGCAACAACGCTTCGCCGCGCGCGATATCGGAGCCGGCATAGGAGATGAATTGCCCGGGCGAGGCGGCGCGGCGGATTTCGATGGCGCTGACACCCGCGGGCTGGGTGTGCTCGACCATGACGATGGCATCCGCCCCGCGCGGCACCGGCCCGCCGGTCGCGATATCGGTCGCGGTCCCCGAGAGCACGGGCCGGGTCGGGGCGGTGCCGCAGGCGATCACTTCATCGTTCCGCATCAAGCGCACCGGGGTAGCTTCCGCGGCGGAGGCAAGATCGGCGGAGCGCACCGCAAAGCCGTCGACATTGGAACGATCGAATGGCGGCACATCGATCGGTGCCACCACGTCTTCCGCCAGCGCGCAGCCAAGCGCCTCGTCAAGCGGACGCGGCTCGCTTGGCACTATCAGCGGAAACAATGCGGCCTCGAAACGCGCCAGCGCATCCTCGCGCGACAGGATGGTCAGGAACTGGTCCTGATCCGTGTTTTCTCGGCCATCGCGATCTTTCGGCTGCGGCGTAGTGGTCATCCGGGAATCCATCTTACTCCCGCAGCATATAGGCATCGACCGGCGTGCCCGCAGCAAATCCTTCCGAGCCGCCTGAAATCACCAGCCACGCTTCGGCGCGCGCGATCGCATCGAGCGACAGTTCCCCGACCGCCAGCGCCACCCAGGCGCCGTCTTTCCGTTCCAGCAGCACGATCTCGGCGATGCCGACCAGGGATGCGATCTTGCGCGCCAGCGGCAAATTGAGCGTCTTGCGCGGCCGGCGGCCCGACAGGCGATCGAGTACGGCAAGCCCGAGCGCCCACCACGCCGCGAACGCCTGGTCGGGCGCGCCCGGCAGCACGATGACGGGTGTCGTTCCGATCCGGCCGACCGCCGTGGTGCGGCCGGGCTGCACGGCGATGCCATGCGCGATGACCTCGCCGCGCGCGGCCAGCGCCGTTACGGTCGCGTCGGTGCGGCCGACGCCGCTGCCGCCGATGGTGATCAGCAGGTCGCGCGCGCTGCCATCCAGCGCTTTCGCAATCGATGCCGCATCGCGCGCGGCGGCCTCGGCGCTGATGACATCGGCCCCGGCATTGCGCGCGCTCTCCGCGATCAGACTGGCCGTCAGCGTGCCGCCGGGAATATTGACAATGCTGAGCCGCGGCCGGCGCACGTTCAACTTTTGCAGCCCCACTGCGCGCGCGAGCAGGAGATCCCGCGCCAGCACGCGCCGTCCGGCCTCGGCGACGGAACGCCCCTCGGCGATATCGTGACCGGCGCGGCGGACGCCCTGCCCCGGTATCGCTTCCGCCAGCACCTGCGGAATCGGACCGGCGCGATCGAGCGCGTCGGCATCGAGCACGCAATCGCAGCCCTTTGGCATGGCATCGCCGGCCTCGACCCAGTCTGGCGCTTTGACGAGCGGCAGCGGCGAATAGGACGATGCGCCGACCAGATCGTTAGCGCGCAGCGCCCAGCCGTCGGCGGCGGCGACGTCGCGCGGCGGATGGGCTTGCAGCGGCGGCATCTCGGCGGCGATGCAACGCAGGGCGTGCTCAAGCGGCAGTTCGACCGGCGCCACGGGCTCAACGCCGCGCAAGACGGCGGCGAGCGCGACGTCGAGCGGCGTAAGCGAAGCCGGCAGGCGCTGGGGCGTGGTCATGGTCCGCGTATGTACTCAATCGTGTCGGAAATATACAGTCGGATACCACCCCGGGGCGTGTTCGTTAGTCCCAAGGCGCGTTGACGCCGACCCAAAAATAGTTGCAAAGAAACCAATAAAGCCGGGCCAAGGTCCCGGCAAAAGCAATATTGGCCAATGTGCCATTGGTAAGGGGAGACGACAGGATGTTCGGCAGAAAACTATTCCCGCTTGCAGCGCTTGCGGCCGCGATGCTGGCCGCAACGGCGGTATCAGCGCAAATATCCGACGACGTGGTCAAGATCGGCGTCCTCACCGACATGAACGGCCCGGCGTCGACGCCGACCGGACAGGGCTCCGTCACCGCCGCGCAAATGGCGATCGACGATTTCGGCGGCACTGTGTTGGGCAAGCCGATCAGCGTGATCGTCGGCGACCATCAATTGAAGGCCGATATCGGCGCCGGCCTGGCGCGGCGCTGGTATGACACCGAGCAGGTCGACCTGATCGTCGACGTGCCGGTCTCGGCGGTTGGCCTCGCGGTGCAGAACGTCGCCAACGAAAAGAAGAAGATGTTCATCACGCAGTCGACCGGGGCTGCGGATTTCCACGGCAAGTTCTGCTCGCCCTATGCGATGCAATGGGTGTTCGACACCCGCGCGCTTGCGGTCGGCACCGCCCAGGAAGTGGTCAAACGCGGCGGCGACAGCTGGTTCTTCATCACCGACGACTATGCATTCGGGCACTCGCTCGAAAAGGATGCTTCCGCCGTCGTCATCAAGAACGGCGGCAAGGTGCTCGGTTCGGTGAAGCCGCCGTTTGCCACGCCCGATTTGTCGTCCTTCATCCTGCAGGCCCAGGCCTCCAAGGCCAAGATCATCGGCATTGCCGGCGGCCCGCCCAACAACATCAACGAGATCAAGACCGCCGGCGAATTCGGCGTGTTGAAGGGCGGCCAGCAGATGGCCGGGCTGCTCGCGCTCATTACCGACATTCATTCGCTCGGGCTTCCCGCCGCCCAGGGCCTGTTGCTGACGACGTCGTTCTACTGGGACATGGACGACAAGACCCGCGAATGGTCGAAGCGCTATTTCGCCAAGATGAACCGGATGCCGACGATGTGGCAGGCCGGGGTCTATTCAGCCGTCATGTCCTATCTCAACGGCATCAAGGAAGCCGGCACCGACGAGCCGCTCAAGGTGGCCGAGAAGATGCGCGAAAAGCCGGTCGAGGATTTCTTCGCCCGCAACGGCAGACTGCGCGAGGACAATCTGATGGTGCACGATCTGATGCTGGTGCAGGTCAAGTCGCCGGAAGAGTCGAAATATCCGTGGGACTATTACAAGATCCTGGCCAAGATTTCCGGCGACGACGCCTTCGGCCCGCCCAATCCGGAATGTCCGCTGGTGAAGAGGTGAGGTGGGCGAGTGGCGAGTAGGCCATGTGATACGAGGCACGCAAAGGTGCGATAAGTCAGTTTTGTGCAGTGTCACCGTAATTTAATTCCAGATGGTGCGATCAATACAGTCAGCGCAGCCACTATCATCGCTGTCATCATGGCCGCGGTCCGGGCCGCCGTGAAAGCCGTTATCGAGGGATATGCCGGTTCGGCTGACGTTCCGGCCGACCTCTAAAACCGCCGTAAAGGCCTCTATTTGCCCACAGGAATCCCGAAAGGGGTTTTTGTGCTATATCGCCCTTTCCCATACCGAAAGACCGATTTTTGGATTTCGACGTCTTATGCCAGATCGAACCATTATCCTGCGCGTGGGCGCCGACGTCTGCGGGCACGTCGGTACCTTTGTCCGTTTGCGACCTTCTCGGACTGTGCCTAATCTCAGCGGTGCCACCTTCCAACAAGATATTCGGCTTTGCTGAATTCGTTCAGGCATTCGCCCTTCTCGTGCTTGTCTACACAATGTCGGACGTGCGCTACCGTTTCCGCGCCGCGACGGCACCCATATCGATCTGGGCAATCACATTTTGGCTTTGCGGCATTATCGGATTCGGAACGATCCTCACCGACCTCTGGTTCGCCAACGGATTACCTATTCTCACCTTCCTCGCGAACCAGACCTATTGGCAGTTCGCGTTCGGCGTACTCTTCATTGCGACCGTGTTACTATGGCTCTGGTACGCCTATCTTCAACCACCAGTATTCGGTCGTCGGAATGCCGAGCGCTTCACTCGACAGCTCTACCTATATGTTCTTCAGGGCGCTGAGAGCGATCTGTCCGTCATCGCGTCGGAGCTTCGACGCTCCGCCTGGAACATCATCAAATACGCAACCTTGAAACCACACCGGCTCCCGGCCGGCATGCAAGGGCCAAACCAACCCGAGCCGCCCAAGCTGAACGAATGCGCCAACAATATTCTTCTTATAATTGGTAGCCGCAAATTCTGCCGGCACATCGTCGAGTCGGCTCCGCTCACAGCCATCGCGTTCTTTCATTCGATGACGGATCAGAAAAAGTACCGACTGCCTATCGGCCAGTTCGCCGCCAATGTCTCAGCCGCGGCACTCCAAGACAAAGACTCGATCCTCTACCACGAGGATGAGGGCTACTATTCCGGGTATCTCGGCTATCAACGACCGTTCACCAATGCAATTTACGGCGACTTCAATCTTGTCGAGGCGCTCACCGAGGGAAATTCACCACTTGATATTGATTATCAGATACGGCGCGAGCTCGACGCCAAGCAGTTCAAAGTCTACTGTAGGGCAGTCCTCACAACCTTCACTTCCGTGCTCGAGAGCGATCAATTCTATGATCATTCGTTTGCGCTCTATCGGGCATTCGGCACCATCGAGCGTTCGTCTTCAGACCTCTATCGCTTGAATGAAACGCCGCAACCGCCAGACGCGGATGAGGTCCTTGGTCGCCTCGATGCCGCTATTGAATTTATCAACGACGCCATCAACGTTTTGGAAAAGGAGGGCGTCTTCAAAACCAGACTTCGCAGGCATGACGAGCCGTATAAATGGCGAGACGACTACTATGACCAACTCGCATACGTGGCATTTGAGATCATCGGGGACTCAGCATCGGTCAAGACCAAAGAGTTCATCTCATGGAGCGTTCAGCACAACGCAATCTGGTCGCGCCTTTTTAGCTTCCATGACAGCAAGACGCGCCGTATTGTTCTTTTTAAGCTGAGACGGCTCCTTTACGAAGAGATCAAGTCGATCGATGCATTGCCGAATTACCGGAACGGGGCCTACTTGGCCTATTGCCTCAATGTGCTTGGGGTCGCCATAAACCCAAGAACGGACTTCCGTCGCAACGAAGAATTTCCGATCCGACGCGTCGTCCTCAAATGGGCGCAGAAGAATTACCTCTGGCTTGTCAAACGCATGCCGCAAGTTGCCAGCGCCGTCATGATCGCAAATGTGAGCTTCGACCCGAAAAAGAAACGTCTTGTCAAAACGTACATACGAGGCCTGAGCCGGCGCACGCCACAAGAATTCCTGCCTCTTGATGACACGAAGGTGAACAAGGAATTTCCATCGAAGCCCCGCAAGAAAAAGACTCCATAGCGCGCCCTGACTTCACTCAATCCAACCGTTCGCCCCGCGCACCATGTAGCGTTCCACCCCCCTTGGCCGAAATCCTTGGGCGTTCCTGCCTCTCCTAACTGACGCAACTCCTCTGTGGATTGCGTCGCTTGGCTCGCAATGACGAACTACCGTTTTCGGACGCGACCAATTGACCCGACGGGCAAATCACTCAAAACCTGTCAAGTCCGACTTGAGAAAATATTTCGCTTAACCCGTCGGGCAAATCAAGGGCATGACTCCGCGCGTCTCACCCGACAAGAGGGGCGTGCGCACGTCACGAACGCGCGGTGGGATGCGGTGGACGCGGAATGCGCGAGAGACGAACGCGCGTGACGCGGACGGCGAAGTCGTGTGGTTCCGGCGCCGCGATGCTGGCGTCAAGTCGTGTGGAGCGATCCGCATGGCGACGGTGGCAAGAAAGCCCGTTCACCGAGGAGAGCACGAGGTAAACCGTAAAACCATCGCGCAGGGAAGGCCGGATTGCCTCCGCTGAACCTGTATGCTCGTGTGCGTTTTTCTATGTGCAGCTTGCACACGAGACCGCGGGTGCAGCGCGCACCCGGTCTTCCCTGCGCCCTCTTCATTTTCAGGGGGTGAAATTGAAGCAAACCTCGGGCGCAACGCGCCGCGGGAATGCGAAGGCGTGACTCTATCAATTGCCGTCATTCCGGGGCGCGCGAAGCGCGAGCCCGGAATCCATAACCACGATCGTGAGTATGGATTCGGGGCCGGCGCCAAGTGGCGCATCCCGGAATGATGGCTGATGGGCGGTTTGAAATTGTTGAGCCGTCATTGCGAGCGAAGCGAAGCAATCCATCGTGCTACAAAGGAAGTAAGAATGGATTGCTTCGCTTCGTTCGCAATGACGGTCATCGTCCGCCACCGGGGACGGTCAAAGCGGCAGCAGCGCCGCCGTCACCTCATCCAGCCACAGCCTGGTGGCGTTGTCATCGAGATGCGGGCGCACCTCGCGGTTGACGCGGTCGTGGTAGTCGTTCAGCCATTTCAGTTCCGTCGGGCTCAGCATGGTTACCTCGATCAAACGGCGGTCGATCGGCGCCAGCGTCAGGGTCTCGAACGCATTGACCGGCTTTTCGGCGCCCGCTATGTCGGTGCCGACGACCAGTTCGAGGTTTTCGATCCGGATGCCGTAGGCGTCGGTCTTGTAGTAGCCGGGCTCGTTGGAGAGGATCATGCCGCGTTTCAGCGGCGTGGCACCGAGTTTGGAGATGCGCGCCGGGCCTTCATGCACCGAGAGATAGCTGCCGACGCCGTGACCGGTGCCATGCTCGAAATCGAGACCGGCCTGCCACAAGAATTGCCGCGCCAGCGTATCGAGCTGCGCGCCGGTGGTGCCGTCGGGGAAGATCGCGCGCGCAATCGCGATGTGGCCGCGCAGCACGCGGGTGAAGCGGTCGCGCATTTCGGCGGTGGGTTCGCCGATCGCGATGGTGCGGGTGACGTCGGTGGTGCCGTCCTCATATTGCGCGCCGGAATCGATCAACAGCAGATCGCCCGGTGAAATCCGCCGGTTGCTCTTGCGGGTGACGCGGTAATGCACGATGGCGCCGTTCGGCCCGGTGCCGGCGATGGTCGGGAACGATACATCCTTCAGCGCGCGGGTCTGGCGGCGAAAGGTCTCCAGCGCCTCGACGGTGTCGATTTCGGTCAGCGCGCCGGACGGCGCCTCGCGGTCGATCCAGGCGAGGAAGCGCGCCAGCGCCACCGCATCGCGCTGATGCGCCGTGCGCGTGCCTTCGATCTCGGTGATATTCTTTACCGCCTTCAGGAGGCTGACCGGATCGCTGCCGCGCACCGGCTTGCCGCCGGCGGCGCCGATCAGGCGGCTGAGCGCGTCCGCCGCGGTCGCGCTGTCGAGCGCGATCGCAGCACCTTGTTTGGCCAGTTCGACAAGCTTTGGCGTCAGCGCGTCCGGCTCCGCGACATCGGCCGATTGCTCGAGATGGTCGCGGGTCGAGTTGGAGAGCTTGCGGTGATCGATGAATATGGTCGGCCGACCGTCCTTCGGCACCAGCGCGTAGGACAGAGGCAGCGGCGTATGCGAGACATCGGCGCCGCGGATGTTGAAGGTCCAGGCCACCGCGTGGCTATCCGACAGCACCAGCGCCTCGACGCCGAGCCGGTTGATCTCAAGCCGGATCCGCTTGAGCTTTTCCGATTCAATTTCGCCGGAGAAATGCCTGCCGTGAACGGCGACCGGCCCGAGCGGCGGCGCCGGGCGTTCGCTCCAGACCGCATCGACCGGGTTGCTGTCGACCGCAATCAGTTCGGCGCCTGCCTTGGCGCAGGCAGCTAGCAGCCGTTCGGCTGCCGCCGTGGTGTGCAACCACGGGTCAAATCCGAGGCGGTCGCCGGCCTTAATGTGCTTCGCCAGCCAGTGCTCTGGCGGCGGATCGACCAGCGGCTCGATCTGCCAGGCCTTGCGGTCGACCTGCTTTGCCGCCTGCAGGGTGTAGCGGCCGTCGACGAATACGGCGGCTTGCTGGGTCAGCACGATCGCCAGGCCCGCCGATCCGGTGAAGCCGGTGAGCCAGGCCAGCCGCTCTTCGGACGGCGGGACATATTCATTTTGCTGTTGATCGGCGCGAGGAATCACGAATCCCGTGAGTTTCCGCCGCGCCAATTCCTCGCGAAGGGCCGATAGCCGCGCGGTCAGCGCCACGCCGCCTCCGGGTTCTTCGAATGTCTGGAACTGGGCTTCGAACATCGCCGGATCACTTTAGGATTGGGTGGACAGGTCCGCAATGCGGTCGAGCTGGTTACAATTTGGCATAACTTATGCTTGAATAGTTCCATGGTCGTTAGAAAAAACGGAACGGTATCCACGGCAAGCCGTTGATCTGACGATACCGGGAGGCTCCAGGAGTGTTTCGACTCGTGTTTCAACTCAACGGCGAGGGGATACACAATGCCTGCTTTTATGTTTGAGAAGATTGCGCCCCCGGTCCGTGGCGGCCCGATCGCGCCGATCGAGCAGAAGCAACGTGGCGTCATCGTCCAGATCCTGGATCGTTTCGTCGAAGCGCGCGTCAAGCGCTCGCTCAGGGAAGAAAAGGGCGTGATCGCCCGCAATCCGTCGATACCTCAGGATTAGAACGTTTTCGGGCGAAGGCCTGTCCCGGACCTTGATCCGGGCCGATGCCCGTTGGCGTCAAGAAACTCGTCAAGAAACCCGTCAAGACAGCAACTGGCCGTCGTCAGAACTGGACAGGTTCTAGTGGGGATAGCGCCATTTGAGCGCCCTTCGCACCAACAGCGCCGCGACAAAGAGTGCGATCGCGACAAGCCAAAGTACCGGGGGAATTCCGGATGGCCGGATATGCGCCATGTACATGCTGAGCGCCAATACGCTCATCGCGAGGGCGATGCCTGTCCAATACAGGGGCGAACGTCCTTCTCCGCTGGTCATTCGCTCGGCCGCATCTTCCCTCGCGCGCCTGACTCGCCAAAACAGGAAGGCGAAAAAAGCGGCGGTGACGACCCAACCCATCATCGATTTCTGGCCTTTGGAAACCCCAGATGATGTAGCTCAGACCTGTTGCCAACCACTGATGTCGATTTGTGCAATTGGCGGCGACGTGGTGGCCGTGGGTTAACCAATTGCGCGACCTTGTCGTTCATGCGCCGTCTTCGAGATCGGATGCCTTCACCACCATCGCGTTCACAACCCGCGTCCCCTCGAGCTCGCGTACGATGCGTTGGTCCGGCTGCACGACGCCGAGGTCAAACTCCCGATCGGGAGCGACCAGAATCATTTTTTGACCGACGATGACGACCACGGTCATGTCATGGGTTTCACCAGATATTGCCCATTGGTGTATCTCGCTCCGGAACGGCTCCTTGCGCCAGGCATCGGGAAAGCCCGGGTCGCATCTGACTTCGATGCCGTCTTCCGACGTCGTCAGGACCAGTTTGGATTTGCTCGGCTTCCAGCGCTGGTCCAACAGCTCGTTGACCAGCCACAGGCAGCTGAAGCTCCGACACTCGGCCGGCCGGTTGGCATAGATCAGACAACCGCGCCCCGGTCTGCAATGTGGGCACCACCAACCCACCGGTTTGGCGAGCTCTTCGATCGCCATCACCTTGCAGCAGAGCGTGCAATCCCCGCATTCTCTGCCGCGGGCGGTCATTTGGTGTTTTGCAGCAAGAGGCTGCTCCAGCCCTCGATCCCAAGGTGCCGCAGCGGCACCAGCCCGCGCGCGCGATAGGCCGCGATGACGCCGGTCGCCTGCGGTGTCAACAGGCCCGACAGGATCACCAGCGCCGAGGGCGCGAGATGCCGCGCCATCGGCGCCGCCAGTTGCCGCAACGGATTGGCGAGGATGTTCGCCAGCACCAGATCGAACGGTGCGCATCGGGCGAATTGCGGCGCCGAGAAACCGGTGGCGCGGATCGTCTCCACCAGATGTCCGGTCTGGTTCAGCCGCGCATTTTCCTGGGCGACGCGGACCGAGGCCGGATCGATGTCGCTTGCAAGCACCGCGTCATGCAGCGCCTTGGCGGCCGCAATCGCCAACACGCCGGTGCCGGTGCCGAGATCGAGCACGCGCCGCGGCCGATAGGCCTTCAGCACATGATCGAGCAGCAGCAGGCAGCCGCGCGTGGTGCCGTGATGGCCGGTGCCGAACGCCAGCGCCGCCTCGATCTCGATGCCGAGCTTGTTGGCCGGCACGCGCGCGCGATCATG